>WBZU01003574.1_pt1 | contig 10092 bp, 4 predicted proteins | sample 5204311 | NCBI WGS metagenome assembly WBZU01 (sample SAMN12344359, study PRJNA552823) | activated sludge metagenome | biome: Activated sludge suspended growth; feature: Nitrification reactor; material: Wastewater; isolation source: activated sludge from nitrification reactor of wastewater treatment... | reverse complement strand
TCATGGTCGGGCTGGCATTGGGGTTTCCGCTCGCGCGCTACTTGTCAGGTCGGCTCGGTGAATATCGACTCATGATCGGCGCCTTCATGGTCTACAGCCTGGCGTCGTACCTCTGCGGCGACAGCCGCACGCTCGCGCAATTCGTCCCCGCTCGTATCGTGCAGGGGATCGCCGGCGGCATCACGATCCCGCTGGCGCAATCGATGTTGCTCAACGAATATCCCAAACGCCTCAAGGCGCTCGCGCTCACGGTCTGGGGGCTGTTCAGCATCACGCCGTTTACCATCGGCATGCCGGCCGGGGGATACATCGCCTACATGCTGGGCTGGCGATCCCTCTTTTACCTGGATTTCGTGCTGACGTTAGTCGTCGTCGGGACGCTCACCGCCCTGTTGTACGGCCGCGGCTTCCGGCGCCGGTATGCCCGGTTCGATCTCGTGGGGTTTCTCTTGCTCGCGGTGTTGCTGCTGGGCTTACAAACGCTGCTCAATATGGGCAACGACTTCGACTGGTTGGATTCCCCGTTCCTTCAGGCCATTCTGATCGTGCTGGCCATCGCGTTTCCCTGCTTCATCATTTGGGAGCTTGGCGAGCGCCATCCGACGCTGGACCTGCGGGTGTTCATGCACCGGAACTTCGTGATCGGCCTCATCGGGCTGACGCTCGGCTTTTTCTCGATTCAAGGGCTGTTATCGCTTCTGATCGTCCAGATCCAGCTGCTGCTAGGCTATTCCTCGAAGCTGGCGGGGCTCGCGTTGCTGCCGCTGGTGTTGCTGGGAGCGCCCACGATCGCGGTGATGCACTACCTGTGCAAATACATCGATGCGCGTTGGCTGGTCTGCGTGAATTGCCTCGGCTTCGCGTGGACGTTCTATTGGATCGGCCTGTACGACGATCCCCACTCGTACGAGGAACTCTTCTGGCCCATGGTGGTCGAGGGGATTTTCCTGGGGTCATTTTTTACGCCGATAACAGTGTTGACCCTGCATGGCCTGTCCGGACCCTTGATGACGCGTGCGGCGGAGGTAGCCAATCTCTTGCGTGTTGCCGCCGGCGCGTTCGGCATCACGTTCCAGGGCATCGTGTTTTTTCGACGCGCACATTTTCACCAGCTGCATCTGGCGGACCATTTCGGCGGGCGGCAGTCCGTCTCGTTCGATCCACTGGGACAATTGACGGCCAAGCTGACCTCGGCCGGCCTGACGCCTGCAGAGGTGCAGGCCAAGCTCGGATTGCTGATCAAGCAGGAGGCGGCAATTCTCAGCATGAATGATGCCTTTCTGGTCGCCAGTTTTCTGTTTATCGGCCTCGGGGTGCTGGTGTGGTTTGCCCATCCGACGCATCTGCCCGTGACCATGTCTCCGGCCGAGGAACTACGGCGGATGCGTGCGGAAGAATTGATCGAGGAGGTGCCATGAGATCCTGTCGTACGGCGGCGGATCGCGTGCGGGTCGCGCTCGGACTTGGCTGCGCGCTGTTGTTCAGCAGCTGCGCCTGGATTCCGAAAGGCGATGCGCCGGCCGAATATCTTGAACCGCCGGAAATCCACGAAACCCTATCTGAAGTCACGAGCCGGCTGCAGCAGTGGCCGGAGGATCGCTGGTGGGAACAGTTCGCGAGCCCGGAGTTGAATGAGCTGATGACTCACGCGCTCGACGACAATCCCGGCCTCAAGCAAGCCTCAGCCCGGCTGCGCCAGGCACAATCACTCGTGAAGGTCGAAGGGGCGCGCCTGCTGCCGTTTCTGGAAGCGGATGCCTCGCTGACGTACGAACGTATTTCTCAGCATGGGGTGTTCGCGGCGCTGAACAAGGAAGTGGCGGGCATCAAAATCATGTACGGCATCATCAACCCGCTGAGCTTCCGCTATGAGTTCGATTTCTGGGGCAAGAACCGGGCGATGCTGGAGGCGGCGCTCGGTCATGCGGCGGCGGAAGAAGCGGAGCGTGCTGAGGTTCGTCTCCGGCTGACGACCGGTATCGCCCGTGCCTACTTCCGTGGACAGGCGCTGCAACAGCAGCTCACTGTGGTGAAGGCGATGGTGGCCATCCGCCGGGATTTGAAGAAATTGGCGGAGACCCGTTTCCAGCTCGGGTTGGACAACGACCAGCCTGTCAAAATCGCGGTGGCGGACTATGAGGCGGCGTTCAAACGCCAGGCGGCGATTCGCGATCAACTCGACGTGCAGCGCCATCTCCTCGCCCGGCTGGCGGGGAAAGGACCGGACGAAGCAGCGCATCTCTTCGCCAAACCTCAAGTCACGGTTCCACGCCAGATCCCGGCGCCGGATCATCTCTCCATGGGATTGCTGGTCCATCGTCCGGATCTCGCCGCGGCCCTCTATCGGGCGCATGCCGCATCGAGACTCGTGAAGGTGGCCAAGACACAGTTTTATCCCACGATCGATCTGACCGGCTTCGTCGGATTCAACGCCCTGACCCTGGCGAAGGGGACTGACAAATTGGCGAATTTCCTGTTCAGCGGCCAGAGTTTTACGTACGGCCTGGCTCCGGGATTGCGGATGCCCTGGTTCGAGGGCGGGCGGCTCCGCGGGGAATTGGGCGCGCAACGTGCGGAATATGATGCCGCTGTGGAACTGTACAACGATACGTTGCTGGACGCGATGCGTGAGGTCGCGGACAGCCTGAGTGCCTGGCAGACGACCGGCGAGATGATGGCATCGCACAAGCGCTTGCTGGCGTCCCTCGGGGATGATTGGCGGTTGGCGAAAGTGCGGCTGGTCAACGGCCTCGACGACGATCGGGAAGTGTTGCTGCACCGGCATCCGGTGCTGGAGCAAGAATATGCCTTGAGAGCCTTGGAGAGCGACCAACTGGTGGCAGCGGTCGATCTCATCGAATCCCTGGGCGGTGGGTACTATAACCCGGATATTGAAAAACGACCGACACAGAAACCGAGCTAACACTATGACCACATCCGAGACGATACAGCCTCCGCAACCTTCAGCCCCTGCGCCAGGCCCGGGGCCCGCTCGCATTCACCCGAAAGCGATCCGGGCGCAACGGAACCGCCGATTGCTGGCCGTGGCCTTTCTGGCCCTGCTCTGCACCATCGGCTACCTCGCCTATTGGTGGAGTTATGACCGCTTCTGGGTCCGGACCGACAATGCGTACGTCACGGGCAATCTGGTGCCGGTGGCGGCGCAAGCCTCCGGTATCGTGACGCAGGTGCTGGCCGAGGAAACGCAATTCGTGAACCGGGGCGACCTGATGATCCGCCTGGATGAACATAACGCCTATGCGGCGCTCGGCCGCGCGCGCGGCCGGTTGGGCGAAGAAGTCCGGCGCATTGCCGCGCTGTTCATGACCAGAAAGCAAGTGGCGGAAAAACTCTCCTCCCGCCGGGCGCGTCTGAATCTCGCGCAGCATGACATGGATCGCTATCAGGCCGCCTCACCCAGCGGCGCCATCTCCAAACAGATCGTGCAAAACACGGCCGACAAGATTCTCTCCCTGGAGGCCGAAGTGCGGGAGACGCAGGCTGAGCTCGACACGCTCGATGCGCAAGTCGGCGGCACGACTGTGATGGCGCATCCGGCGGTGGACTTGGCGAAACACCAACTCATCGAAGCCTATCTGGAATACACCCGGCAGCAGATCCGGGCCCCGATCTCGGGGTACGTCGCCAAGCGGAGAGCCCAGGTGGGTGATCGTGTGCAGCCCGGAGCATCGCTCATGACTATCGTGCCGCTCGATCACTTGTGGGTCGAAGCCAATCTCCGTGAAACCGAGCTGCAGCATGTGCGGCCGGGGCAGTCGGCGCTGGTGAGTGTCAGTCTCTACGGATCGAAACAAACATTCCACGGCACCGTTGAGGGGTTGGTGCCGGGAAGCGGAAGTGCGTTCGCCCTGTTGCCCCCGGACAACTCGACCGGAAATTTCATTCACATCGTCGAACGGGTACCGGTGCGTATCGCGCTGCCGGCGGATGAGATTCGCGAACATCCGATCAGGCCGGGCCTCTCGACCGTGACGAGCATCAATGTGACGGAGTCCGGGCAGTCGGTCTGGACGTCGCTGGCCACGCCGTCGACCGCGGAGTACGAAACCGATGTGTATGCGGATGAACTCCCGACTGCGGAATCCATGGCGCAGGAGGTGATGGCCAGCAATCTGGTGGTGGCCGACGCTGATACGAGGGGGGATGCGTCCCTTGAAGAGTTGGAGATGAACCGCATCGTCCCGGCACAGGGCGACCGTACGTTGTCGCCTCGCGGGCGGGGTGGGCTGGAGCGTGATGGCCTGCGCGGCCAGCGGGAGAGCCGGCCGAGTTCGTTCGTTCCGCGACGAAGCCCCGATCTGGGCGCCACCACCATGCCGCTCACGCCTTCGATCGGCCCGGGCTCAGGATCGTTGGGCCCTGAAGCGGGCCGTGGGGGATCGCGAATGGGATCCGGCTTTGGCATGCAGGAGGAACGACGAGCGTTCGGTTCAGGCCGTCGCTAGCTTCTGGGAAAGCGCTCGCGGCGGGAAAGCTCTGTGTCTATGTCCTCCGGCACGTCCGCGCGACATTAAAGTTTCATGAAGATTTGGCGAACCGATGGGAAGACCTCATCGTCCCAGCCTATAATGCCGACAGCGCACAAGCCACACCGACAATCGAGGCCTGTCTCCCTGATCCGTCATGTGCTTCGCCTCTCCTGACGATGTGTCGCTCCGGGGCGCACCATCATTGCGCTGTTGATCTCCAGCGGATGATCGGGAAGGAGAACACGCGTCGTGCAGAACCTTGCCATCAATTATCGTACCCTCCTATCCGTCACCAATGTGCTGAATTCCCAGCGCAACCGGAAAAATCTGTTTCGCGCCATTACGGAGCAGTTGACCAAGGTGGTCCGATGGGAGCGAGCCGGCATCACCGTCTATGATGCCCAGTCCGACGCCTTTCGCTTCTACGCCGTGGAGACGAATTTGCCCAAAGTGGTGCTTCGGAGCGACGCCATGATTCCGCGGGCACGAAGCGCGGTGGGATGGGTGTACGATCATCATCGCGTGCACGTGCGGCCTCATCTCCATGATGAGCGCCTCTTTATCGAGGATGAAAGTTATCTGCAGGAAGGCCTTGGCCGCATGATCAATCTTCCCATGGTGGTGCAGGAAGCCTGTCTGGGGACCTTGAACATCGGCAGCATCGAAACGGGCCATCCCGACCCGGACGATGTTGATTTTCTCCAGCAGGTGGCGACACAGATCGGCCTTGCGATTGCCCAGGTGAATGCCTATGAGGAGATCAATCGACTGCGGGAACAACTCGCCAGGGAAAATGTGTATCTGACCGAAGAGCTGAAGGCCAATCAGGATTTCGGTATGGTCGTGGGCCGGAGTCAGGCATTTGAGCAGGTACTGACGCTCGCGCGGCAGGCGGCCCCGACGACCGCGACGGTGATGATCACCGGAGAAACCGGGACGGGCAAGGAGGTGCTCGCGCGGGCCATCCACGAGGGTAGCCTGCGGCGTGACCGGGCGTTCGTGCGATTGAATTGTGCGGCGCTTCCCTCAGGGTTGATCGAAAGTGAACTGTTCGGACATGAGCGCGGCGCCTTCACAGGTGCTGAGCACCAGCGCATCGGTCGTTTCGAGCTGGCCGACGGCGGCACGTTGTTTTTGGACGAAATCGGGGAAATGCCACTGGAGGCCCAGGCGAAGCTCTTGCGGGTCTTGCAAGACGGGTTGGTGGATCGAGTCGGCGGCACGAAGGCCGTTCCGGTCGATGTGCGGGTGATCGCTGCGACCAATGCCAATTTGCCCAGGGCCATTCAGCAAGGGCGATTCCGGAGCGACTTGTACTATCGGTTGAATGTGTTTCCCATCCATATGCCGCCGCTCAGAGAACGTCCGGAAGACATCCCGGTCCTCGCCCGGCATTTCCTGCGGTTCCATGCACAACGGTTGAAGCGTGTCTGTGAAGACTTCGACGAGCCCTCTATGGAACGGCTTGTGCGGTATGACTGGCCAGGAAATATCCGGGAGCTGGAGAACATCGTGGAGCGCGCGTTGATTCTGTGTCACGATCGGTGGTTACGCATCGATTCGGCCATGATCAATCTGACCACAGCCCCCGACGCGAGGCCGCGGCAGACTTTGGTTGATGAGGAGCGCCGTCATATCCTTCAAGCCTTGACCTTGCTCGATTGGAGAATCGAAGGGCCTGGAGGAGCGGCCGAGCAGCTTGGCCTTGCTCCGAGCACGCTCCGCAGTCGGCTCCACAAACTCGGCATCCGTCGTCCTGCTCGCCTCTAGCAATCCTCTCGCCTCTCCGTCTCACGTCTATCCTGCGTTGACTATCCGCCCACGATTCGTCGTGGTGGAATCGTGGTTTCCCACCACGCGGCTTCGTGGCGTGACTCTCTCGCCCAGGACCTTCATGAAATCTTCATCTTCGTGTTTCGATTTTTCAAACACATAGACATTCTGGCCGGGACTGTCTTCGTGGCACGTGAGGTGCACAAGGGGGCGCCATGATTTGTCGTCATCGTGGTCTCACCAATGAGCAGGACGCTGCCGGCAGCGCCCTGCGTCCAGCTGCGTGGTTGCGCGATCGGCCCTTTGCGCAACGGGAATGTCATCGCGTCGAAAGGAGGGTGCCTGGCGATGGGCCGGTTTGAATTATCGGTGAGGTGCCCTGTGACGTCATGGAGCATGGCGTCGGGAGGGTGTCCTGTTTTCTTATCAGGAGGTATTCATGATGCAGTTATCCCGCAGACAGTTCTTGAAAGCCTCGGCAGGAACGGTCGCAGTGGCAGCCGTTGCCGATAAGGCCTTGGCGTTGACCGCTTTGCAACCGGTCGTCGAGGTCGACAATCCCCTAGGCGAGTATCCGGACCGTTCCTGGGAGCGTGTGTATCACGACCAGTACCGGTACGACTCATCCTTCACCTGGTGCTGTTCCCCGAATGATACCCATGCCTGCCGCATCCGGGCATTCGTCCGGAATGGTGTCGTGATGCGAGTGGAGCAGAACTACGACCACCAAACCTACGAAGACCTGTATGGCAACCGCGGCACGTTCGCGCATAACCCGCGCATGTGCTTGAAAGGCTTCACCTTCCACCGTCGCGTGTACGGTCCCTATCGCTTGAAGGGGCCGTTGATGCGGAAGGGCTGGAAGCAGTGGATGGACGATGGCTCCCCCGAGCTGACATCGGATGTGAAGCGGAAGTACAAATTCGACAGCCGCTTCCTCGACGATATGGTCCGCGTCTCCTGGGATACGGCGTTCACCTATGTCGCCAAAGGGTTGATTGTCATCGGCGAGCGGTACAGCGGCGAGGCCGGCGCCCGTCGTCTCCGCGAGCAGGGCTATGCGCCGGAAATGATCGAAATGATGAAGGGCGCCGGCGTCCGGACGTTCAAGCACCGCGCCGGTATGCCGATTCTTGGCATGATGGGGAAACATGCCAATACCCGGTTCAACAATTGTGTCTTACCCTTGTTGGATAGTTGGATTCGCAAGGTGAATCCGGATCAGGCGCAGGGCGGACGCTATTGGAACAACTATACCTGGCATGGAGACCAAGATCCGTCGCAGCCCTGGTGGAACGGCACGCAGAACTGCGATGTCGATTTGTCGGATATGCGTTTCACCAAACTGAATACCAGTTGGGGCAAAAACTTTGTCGAAAACAAGATGCCGGAAGCGCATTGGAAATTGGAGAGTATTGAACGAGGCGCGCGCCTTGTTGTGATCACCCCGGAATACAATCCGACGGCCAGCCGTGCGGACTATTGGATTCCGGTTCGTCCTGAGACAGATGGGACGCTGTTTCTTGGTGCATCGAAAATCATCCTGGATGAGAACTATCAGGATATCGACTTTATCAAAGGGTTTACGGACATGCCGTTGCTGGTCCGGACGGATACGCTGCAATATCTCGATCCGCATGAAGTGGTGAAGGACTATCAGTTGCCGGACTTCACGAAGTCGTACTCGGGACGGGTGCAGGGATTGAGCCAAGATCAAGTCCGACGGCTGGGCGGCATGATGGTATGGGATCTCGCCAAGGGGAAAGCCGTCCCACTGCATCGTGAGCAGGTCGGCATGCATCTGACTCAGAGCGGGATCGACCCAGCCTTGACCGGTACCTATCGAGTGAAGTTGCTTAACGGGCGTGAAATCGACGTCATGCCCATTTACCAAATGTATACGATTCACTTTCAGGACTATGACCTGGATACGGTGCATCAGATTAACCGGGCCCCGAAGGATCTCATCGTCAGGTGGGCCCGGGATTGCGGGACGGTCAAGCCGGCGGCTATCCACAATGGCGAAGGCGTCTGCCATTACTTTCATATGACCTCAATGGGCCGGGCAGCCGCGCTGGTCATGATGCTGACGGGCAACATCGGCAAATTCGGTACCGGATGTCACACCTGGTCAGGCAACTACAAAGTCGGCATTTGGCAGGCAGCGCCATGGTCAGGCGCAGGTGCGAGCGTCTACCTGGGGGAAGATCCCTGGAACTTGAACCTTAAGGATGACGTGCACGGCAAGGAGATCAAGTATCGCAAATATTATTATGGCGAGGAGCCGGGGTATTGGAATCACGGCGACAATGCCTTGATCATCAATACGCCGAAGTACGGGCGCAAAGTGTTCACCGGCAAGACGCACATGCCGAGCCCCAGCAAGGTTCGCTGGGTGGTGAACGTCAACATTCTGAACAATGCCAAGCACCACTATGACATGGTGAAAAACGTCGACCCGAATATCGAGATGCTGGTTACGCAGGACATCGAGATGACCTCGGACGTTAACCATGCGGATGTGGCCTTTGCCGTGAATTCCTGGATGGAGTTCACGTATCCGGAGATGACGGCGACGGTATCCAATCCCTGGGTGCAGATTTGGAAAGGCGGGATCCGGCCCTTGTATGACACCAGAAACGATCTCGACAGCTTTTCCGGCGTGGCCGCCAAGCTCAAGGAGATGACCGGCGAACAGCGTATGGCGGATACGTATAAGTTTGTCTATCACAATCGTGTGGACGTGTACGTGCAGCGTATCCTCGACGCGTCCAGTACCTTTTTCGGCTACAGCGCGGATGTGATGTTGAAGTCGGAAAAGGGGTGGATGGTGATGTGCCGCACCTATCCGCGGCACCCGCTCTGGGAAGAGACCAACGAGTCGAAACCGCACTGGACGCGATCCGGGCGGCTGGAGACCTATCGAGTGGAACCTGAGGCCATCGAGTACGGGGAGAACTTCATCTCCCACCGGGAAGGCCCGGAATGTACGCCGTATCTCCCGAATGCCATCATGACGACCAATCCCTACGTGCGGCCGGATGACTACGGGATTCCAGTCACGGCGCAGCACCATGACGATAAGACGGTGCGGAACATCAAATTGCCCTGGTCGGAGATCAAGCAGCACGCCAATCCGTTGTGGGAAAAGGGCTACCAGTTCTACTGCGTCACGCCCAAAACCCGCCACCGGGTCCATAGCCAATGGTCGGTGAACGACTGGGTGCAGATTTATGAGTCGAACTTCGGCGATCCGTACCGCATGGACAAGCGGACGCCGGGGGTCGGTGAGCACCAGATCCATATCAACCCGCAGGCGGCGAAAGACCGCGGCATCAATGACGGCGACTATTGTTATGTCGACGGCAACCCGGTGGACCGGCCCTATCGCGGCTGGAAACCGTCAGACCCGTTTTATAAAGTTGCGCGGCTGATGATCCGGGCGAAATACAATCCGTCTTACCCGTATCACGTCACGATGGCGAAACACGCTCCCTATGTATCGACCGCCAAATCGGTCAAAGGGCATGAGACGCGGCCGGACGGGCGCGCCATCGCGGTGGACACCGGCTATCAGGCCAACTTCCGGTATGGCGCGCAACAATCCTTTACCAGGAGCTGGCTCATGCCGATGCATCAAACGGATTCCTTGCCGGGCAAGCAGGCGAATGCGTTGAAATTCAAATGGGGATTCGAAATCGATCACCACGCGGTCAACACGGTGCCGAAGGAATGCTTGATCCGCATCACCAAGGCGGAAGACGGCGGTATCGGCGCGCGTGGTCCGTGGGAACCAGTCCGGACCGGGTTCACGCCGGGTCAGGAAAAC
>WBZU01003573.1_pt1 | contig 10092 bp, 9 predicted proteins | sample 5204311 | NCBI WGS metagenome assembly WBZU01 (sample SAMN12344359, study PRJNA552823) | activated sludge metagenome | biome: Activated sludge suspended growth; feature: Nitrification reactor; material: Wastewater; isolation source: activated sludge from nitrification reactor of wastewater treatment... | reverse complement strand
CCAAAGGACGATCCAATCCTCGCCTGGTCAAGCGACGAACCAAGCAGCATTTGGCCCGCAAAGGCAACGAGCCACTCAATCTGCGTCACAATTGGGCGCCGGAAATTGCAAAGTGAACAGCATTGGGTCTGTCCCCTGTTTATGCTGCGGCTCAGTCAGGCGACTTCTCCGCGTAGCGGCTTCGTCCAACTCCACGGTCCAGCGGACTCGTGCAAGCGCCGTCCGCTAACCTCCGGTAATAGGCATTGCCTCCCCTTTCATCCATCCAGCAATAATCGTGGTCTGCCCATGATTACTTCTCTTTCTGAAAAGGTGATGGCACTTCGATCCAGACATCTTGCTGGAGGACAAAGATGGCCGATGCCCCTATTGACCAAAGAACTCCTCCAGCTGCGGTCAAGAATCCTGCTGAGGGTCGACCACTCCCTTGTTTTAGTGCACATGCAACAAGGTCATTTTCCCTGAGATAGAAAACTCTCTTCCTGGTAGCCACAAAAATTTTCTCATCGAAGTACTCGCAAGACATAACGTCTTCCTCTGGCGTAGGCAGCTCAATGACACGTAAGCTGTCTGGACGGCCTACCAACAATACGCCGCGTTGACCACCAATTGCGCATTCCCCTGACGGAAGAACTACGATACTGCTAAGTGTCACTGACGTCGGACTCGGGACCCGAACCCAAGTCCCGCCATCAAACACTGCAATTAATCCAGAAGTTCCAACAGCAACTATCTGTCGAGAGTCAATTCCGCCTACATCCAAAAATCCGCCAAGCTCATCCAATCCGAGATACTCATCAATTCGGTCCGCCATATCGGTCCATTGGCCGTCCGATCTCCTAACTCTAACTGAATAATTCATTCCAACCGCATAAACATCCGAGCCAATCGCGCGTAGACTATGCATCCACTGGTTGGGAGGTTGGTCATCAGGGCGAGAAAAACACGAAGTTTGGGATACCCCACTAGATACAATGGAAAAGACGCTCCCATCGAAGCCAAGGGCCAATGTGCCGACTTCATTTGAGGGATCATTGCATTGACCCGTTATTCCTTTAGGTAGCAGTGTGGGCCTTCCAGGTCCGTCTGTGCGCCATGGAACAATCACTGACGGCGAAGTACGGACATCAACGGCAGCCTTGGTGTTAGCCCGAACCAAGACGGTCCCGTCAGGTAGCGCGAGGCCGCCGGTCAGTACTACGGATGAAGTTTCCATGGTCATTTCATTCGATTTGTATTAGGTAAAGAAGTCCATTAGCACTTCCGCCTCTTCTCGATTCACAATACTTTGGCGCTTGTCACTACTTGATTGCTGCAGTGGCCTCGACGGATTGGTGTCCTTTCCGTAGTGTTGGTCCAACTGCGCAGACAAGCATTTGTCACTGCAGGTGCTCGGTCCATACGCAGTCTTGTGTGCGGCCAACGCAGCCTTCTTCCCCTGGGCATAGTTCCATGGTTTCCCAGCGTTACGTCCAGCTCGGCGCCCACCTCTTGCGGGCAGGAAAGAGTCCTCATAGACACCTTGCATTGCGTGAAATAAACCATGCTTTCCTTCAAACCTCCCGCCAAACGCGCAGACCGTTGGAGCAGCATTGCCGTTGTATCCAGGAAATGCCGGATTCCCTTCAACCCAGTGCTCCTCAATCATGTGATGTCCCGTTTCACCACATGGACAGTTCGGGCTTCCAGATCCACCATAAGGGACCAGTTTACAGCTCTGTGCCGTTCGACAAGCTTCACTTTCACACTGCTCGGACTGCGACTTACCACCGCAAGCTGACTCCATATTGTCCTTCTCGGATTCGCACGGATCTTTCCCGCTTCCGATGGCCTGTGATGCTGCAAACGGCCACGGCGGCGTCTGCCCAGGTGGCGGATTGTGGTTGTGTGTGGTTAAGTCTAGATGGCGCACCACGTTTTCGCCTTCGGCCTTTACATCCATTGACCACGCGTTGAAGTAAACCTTACCTCTGTTGGTACTAGTAACGACACCCTTCTTCGGCGCCGCTCCCGCCTCATCGCCTGTGCTCTTCTTGAAGTAGCTCTTGTTTTTGAGCATCACTTCTTGGCTAGAGATCTTCACTGTGGAAGATCCGTCAGTAGCGTCAGAGTCCATCCCCGTGTTCGGGTATGGAATCGGGACCCCTGGAGGGGTTGCAGGTGTCTGCGGCGGGGTAAAGCAGACGTCGGGAAATGCGGCAATTGACTTGCCCGCCCCCTGCTTGCACGACACCTCCATGTTGTTGGCATAGACCTGGTTACTCATGCCACCACCCGGTAATGCAATGAAAGGGCGGCACGCTGGCCGGCATCGTTGGCCATGTGTGCCAGGATGTTGGGGCCGAGGCTGAATGCCTTGCGGAAGGCGGCGTGGGCCAGGGCGATCACTGCGACGCCGGCAGCGGCGCCGGTCTCGCCGGTGCATTCGGCCGGGTGCCAGATGTCGAAGGTCTCCTTGCGCTGGCGCAGCGTGCGGCTCAGGGCCAATGCCGCTTCCTTGAAGTAGTACTGCTCGCCAGAGACATCGGTGATGCGGTAGTCCATGTCGTGCATCGCACAGCCGGAATCGGCCAGCGCCAACTTGATCGCCAGAGCAAGACCGTCGGCGCGCAGCGGTTCGCCGCTGTCCAGGTGAGCGGCTTCGCGGCCGAAGCCGATGCCGGAGCACACCAGCTCGCCGGCCTTGCCAGCCGCAGCTTGAACCAGCAGCGCACCGGCCGCTTCGCCGGGCATGAAGCCATTGGAGTTGCGTGCTGTCAGCAGCCGGTCCTCGCGCTCGTAGTGGCTGAGCGTGGGCCAACTGAGCAAGCTGTCAGTGGCGGCGACCAGCACGCGCGGGACTTTGCCATCGTAGATGAGCTTGCGCGCCTGCCCGAGGGCGACGGCCACACCGACTCGGCCATGGGCGACGATCGCCGACTGCTCAGCGAAACGGGCGTCGAGCGCGTCCTGGATATCGAGGAACAACTGATCGTCGAGGCCATCGAGGCGGCCCGGACGCTCGCGCTCTGCCACGCACAGGAGCAAGGGAATGCTGGACCACTGCTTGCGCTCAATGCCATCAAGGCATTCTTCGATCACCATCGCGGCCATTTTCGCGAGCTTGGTTCGCCCGCGCCAAGGCTGCTCCAACTGTACTTGGTGGGCCATGATCCACTCGCCGCCCGAATCGATGAAGCGCGTCTCAGTCGGGTTGCTGATCTTGGCGCGAAACGCCGCGCATGACGCGGGCGCAGTCAGGCCAACGCTGGTGACCAGTCCGGTGTTCATGATGGTGATGGGTTGTGCAGACATCGCATTGCCTATTGGGCCGTCGCCCGTTCGGGGCGACCCATGGGCACCATCACCACAGGAATCGGGAAAGCAACCTCCTCGCGCTGCTGCCACCAGTCCTTGCCCTTCTTCCCGACCAGCACCTGGGCGATCTCGAACATGTTCTTCCTCAATGGCCGCGCCACGCGCCAGGTCATGGTTAGCCGTTCCTCGTCTGGCTCGATGACAATCGTATCGAGGTGCGCCGTCAAGTCTTCGCGCTCGCCCTTTTTCGGGAAGACGTGAATAGGCGCTTCGAAGTGCGGCATGACAAACGAGCGGTGCCCATCGGCAGTGAGATTGACCAAAGTCACCTCCTGCTCGCCGAGCGGGATGGCCAGTTGCTGGTCGGCGGGCGCCGCCTGGTAATAACTTTCGTCGAAATCTACCGGCAGAAAAGGAAAGACCTCGTCCAGCCAATGCTGGTCGTAGGTGCCGGCAAACTTGTAGCGCGGATCCCAGTTGCGGCCCACGGAGCCGAACGACATGGGTAGGTAATCGCCTTGCGGATCGGTCACCGGGCGATTCAATTCTTCGGTATTGGGCAGCGGAGCGCCGTCCACCCATTCGCTCTTCAGGTGGTGGTGGAAACCACACCCGACGGGATTGCGCATGAAGGCGGCGTGTTTTGCCGGGTCCTCGTGCCTGCTATCGACACCGCCGAAAGCATGGCCGTAGGAGATAGGCATGACCATAAACTGCTGAGGGGGCGTGGCTCGCGCCCCACGCGCGCCCGACTCCCACACCCGATCACCTACGACAGCAAAACCCTTGGACCATGCGCCGATACGCACACCCACCGCGACACGATCGGTCGGCCGGCCGCCCGGCGCATGGGCAGAGGCATTCAGAATCACGTCGCAACGTTGCTTGCGTGGGGCGAAATCGACTTCATACTTGGGTGCAGAGAATCCGGGTTCGCCATGGAACACGTCCGCCATCACCAGCGGAAGCTGTTCCTCATGCAGCCGCAGGGGGGCGCCGGCCTCCGCCGGGATGCGGAAAGTCCCTTTGATGACGACGACCAGCAATTCCCGACCGCTGGGCTCGAGGCCCATCGTGTAGCCGGCGACCATACGGGTGGCGTTGATGAGTTCCATTCTGGCTACACCAGATCCCGAAAGTGCTTCACACACAAGGGGTTCTTGACGGGAAAGAAAATCTGGCGTGCCCTGCCGACCAAGAGCCTGTTTCCCTTTGCCGTCAGGGGGATCGAGCCGAACAGTCGCTGTGGCGTACCGATGCCGGAGTAGCCTGTCAGGCGCTCTCGCATTGGCAACTCGAGAGCCCAGACTTCCTCGATGCTGTTCCATTCGGTAGAGATGGCCAGAACTTCCCTCAGCATGTTCCGCAAAGCGGATTTCATCTCATCGTCATCGAAGAAGAGTCGTGAGTAGGCTCCTTCCATGGCTTCAAGAAGGCTCGCATCGAACCACCACTCCCCTGAGTAGGCGCGATTCGAAGGGCCGACAACGCGTAGAAACAGCTTTGGCCCGACGAACTCTTCCTTCCTGGGAACACCGGAAATTCCGGACCTGATCTCCTGGAGCTTCTTGGCCACCTCGGCGTTTGGTGTCAAACTGAACTCGGCGAGCCGAATATTGTTGTGTGGCAGCATATAGAGTTGCCTGAGGCTGGTCTCTATATCGTTCCAGACGGGATCGGTCATGTCGAGCGCTCCCGGATTCGTCAGTTGAGTTGCACCGAACCGCCCTTGACGCGGTTCACGCCTGACGAACGGCTTAACACATAGGTACCACGGATCAGAACCTTGCCAGCCTTGGTGAGGGTGATGCTGGCCGCGCCGCAGCGCAGAACGATCTCCTCTTTCGCGGTGACGACCAGTCGTTCTCCATCTGTATCCACCTCGACCTGGGCCGGTTTGTCGTCAAGTGGCCAAGCGCTTTCAGCTTGCAGGCAGCCCATGATGATGGGGCACCCTGGATCGGCATTGTCGAACATCAGCACCACTTGGCGGCCGATGTGATCACCGCGCAGGTCAGGGATGCTGCGGGCCGGAATGGCTGCAGTGCCCTGCTGGCCAGGATAGATGACCAATGGCCGAGTACCGTTGTCGGCTATACCGACCAGCTCACCGACGCGAATACCATCGATACGAGGGAGCAAGGTCGACTGGGGTGTGGCCTCAACTATGGGTTCCAAGAAGTCCCTTCCGCTCATCTTCCACCTCCAGTTGCCATTTGAATCATAAATCCATGGGTCAAAACCCACTCTGGTGATGCCCTACTCTAGTTCTGCAGAATCTTTGAACCCTTCATCACGATGTCGCTGCTTGCCTTGACATTGATCTTGCCCGAGCCCTCGATGGTGATGTCCTTGCCCTTGATGGTAATCGTGCCGTCTTTCTTCATGGTGATGCTGGCGCTGCCGGTCTTGATCGTTACCGAGTCACCAGCGTCGATGACAAGATTCTTGCCAACCTTGAGCGCGTCATCCTTGCCGATACTGGTGCTGCGGCCGTTGGTCACGCTGCGCGACTCATCGGCACCGACGTTGGTCGAGAGATTGGCGCCAACGTCTATCGAGCGGTTGGCACCAACGTTGGTCGATTGATTGGCGCCGACGTTTATATCCTGGTTGGCGCCAACATTGACCGTCTGATAGGCACCGATGGCCACTTCCTGCGCGGCGCCGATGGCGATCGTTTCATTCACGCCAACGGCGTGGGTGCGCTGCAAGGCGACGGTCTTGGTCTCGCTGGCACCGACGGTGATCGAGCGATTGCTGCCCACCGTGACGGTCTCATTGGAACCCACCGTTTCGGTGCGGTTGACACCAATGCCTATCGTTTCGTTGCTGCCGACAGTTTCGGTCCGGTTTACGCCGATTGATATTGTTTCGTTATTACCAACTGTCTCGGTCCGATCATGCTTGACCAGCGTGGTTTCATCGTTGTCGATGGTCTTCTTGCGATCATGGCCTACCCAGTGGGTTTCGTCGGACTCAACCTCGATGTCCTGGTTTTTCTCGGCGTGAATCCAGAGTTGCTCGCTGCCCTTCTTGTCCTCGAAGCGGATCGCGTTGGCGTTGGCACCGGAACCACCCTTGCTTGATCGCGTCAATACGCCGGTCTGGGTCTTGTTCGCCGGCAGTTCCCACGGCGGCATCTGCTCGGCGTTATAGACCCGTCCGGTGATGATGGGCTGGTCCGGGTCGCCTTCAAGGAAATCGACAATCACTTCCTGGCCGATGCGTGGAATCGCCACCATGCCCCAGTTCTTGCCGGCCCAGGGGTGGGCAACTCGCATCCAGCACGAACTGTGCTCATCGGATTTGCCGAAACGGTCCCAATGAAACTGGACTTTCACCCGTCCGTACTTGTCAGTGTAGATTTCATCGCCAGCGGGTCCAACGACGATGGCCGTCTGGGGGCCCTGGACATACGGGCACGGCGTAAGGCGCCGGGGACGGAATTGCTGTTTGCTGTCTAGCGAGGTGAAGCCACAGGCGTAGTGCGCACCTCGGCTCTCCATCGCTTCATATTCGGTGTATTCGAGCTCGTAGTCGGCAGACAGCACCAGATATTCGCGATTCTGGTCGTTGCGCGGCTGGCCAGTAAGCTTGAACAGGGAACCGACACAGACCCCGCGGGCATTGCTCTTGGCATTGGCGAGTTCGAACTGGTATTGCCGTTCGTCGAGGCGGATGCGCACGTAGTGCTCGCCGTCACCACTTTTCAGGTATTCGCCCGGCGAATCGAAGATTTCGTAATCGCACAATTCGTACTTGCGCTTGTTCTTCGTCTTGACCTTCAGGTCAGAACTGGGTTTTTCGAAATCGAAGTCGTCCAGGCAGTAGCGTCCCGGCTGAACTTCGCGGGCAAAATCCCAGTCCTTGACGCATTCCTGATCGATGCGCGTCGTGCGCTCCATCGGGATGTAGGGGATTTGCTCATAGCCGGCAAACGGGGCGTGAGCGGTGTAGGAATCGGCCAGCACCATGGTGTGGCGCCCTTCCTGGTGTCGGAAGAAGTAATAGATGCCCTCCTCCTCCATCAAGCGGCTGATGAAGTTGAAGTCGGTCTCCCGGTACTGCACGCAATAGACGCGCTTGGTGTAGGTCGCTGTCAGTTCTGCCTTGAAGTCAGCGATGGAATATTCCTCGAAGACTTTCTTGATGATCTCCGGTACCGTCAAATCCTGAAAAATGCGGCAGTTGGCGCTGCGGGTGAGAAACCACGGCCAGGCGCTGACCCGCGCCGAATAGAGATGGTAGCGCCCGTGCATGCCGGTCTGGGCAAAACGGGTGACGAAGCCGTTGAAGTAGCGCGTTTTGCGATCCGGCAGTTCAAGCTTGACGGTGACGTTTTTGGACAGGATATCGTCCAGGTTAACATCCGCTTTCTTGCTGAGCAGGGTCACGTCGAACTCACTCAGGCGCCCGAGTTCTTCCCGTCCGTGCATGCTGTGGAAGAGCAGTACGTCCTCCCCCAAGGGCGTGACAATTTCCATTACTCGGCGCTGAGCCATCGTCATCTTCCCTTGCGAGCAGTGACCAGCAAGCCGGCCACCGGTTTACCGCCTTCATTACGCAGGGCAGCCGATTCGATCAACACGTCACCAAAGCCAGCACCCGCCAAGGCAGAGCGCAGATAGTGTTCGCTGTGGCTGTACCGACCGTGCGGGTTGATCAGGTAGCCGGCAGCGTCACTACCAGGATTGGTCTTCTCCACCGTGAAAATCATTACTCCCTCCGGGCGCAGAGCGTGAAAGGCGGCACTCAACACTTCTTCCAGCGCCCCGAAATAGACCAGCGTGTCAGCCGATACGATTGTGTCATAGGCTGAACGATAGTCAAGTAGCCAATTGGTCAATTCGTGCTGCACCAATTCGTCATAGCTGCCACGGTTTCGCGCCGCCGACAGCATGCCCGAGGAGAGATCAATGCCCACAAGATGTCGCATCCACGGACGAATCAAGGGGCCGCACAGCCCGGTACCGCAACCAGCGTCAAGTCCATCGAGATTTTGTGCGGCCGGACCGCAAGCCGCTGCCAAGGCGTCGGCGACCAGTTGGGGGGCACGGTAGGAGAGTCGCTCCAGCTTGGCATCGAAGCTTTCGGCAAAGGCGTCGAAGGTCGCTTCAACATAGGCATCGGATGCACGTGTCGGCACGTTTTCGCCAGAGCACGCGGCGAGCATATGTACGGCCACCGGATTTGCGGGATCATCAACAAGCCATTCCCGATAGACCGCGGCGGCTTGTTCGATCTTGCCAAGCGTGTAATAAGCCAAGCCGAGCAGTTTGCGGGACTGAGCATGCTTCGGGGAGACAGTGAGCGCATTACAGTAACACGCAACCGCTTCGCTCACGCGGCCCTGAATAGACAGCAAGTTGCCGTAGTTGTTGTAAGCATCGGCATGCTCGGGATTGAGCTCGATCGCTTTCTCGTAGGCTTGCGCCGACTCGGTAAAGTTCTCTTGCGTACGCAACACGGCGCCAAGGTTATTCCAGGCATTGGCATGGGCCTGCGATTCGGCAGGCGCGCGAGCGATGGCCTCACGATAAGCTGCGGCAGCTTCATCCAGTTTCCCCAATTCTGCCAACACAGTACCGAGGTTGCTGTAGCGATCAGGCATTGTCGGGTCAATCTCGATCGAGCGCCGAATAAGCGCCAGCGCGGTATCAGTGTCACCGCGCTGATGCGTGAGGACGCCGTGGAAATGAAGCGCATTCGACTCGTTAGGCGCCACTTCCAGGATGCGTTGGTAGACCGTCTGTGCCTGATCGAGATCGCCTGAACGGTGCAGGCGCACTGCAAGCGACAGGGCATCAGCGAGGCTTAGTTCGGCCGGCACCTGTACTTGTTCGGATTCAATCGTTTGTGCTGCACTGGCCGCTAACATATCGCCCTCAATATCGTATTTCATCGTACTTTCGACTTGACTCATTCTGCGGAATGAACTGCGCTATTCCGCTCTACACAGGCTCGGTGCGAGCCTCTTATTATTTCGCGTAATAGTGGTCTGTCCCCGTTTGTTTGGTCTGTCCCCGTTTGTTCGTCCCCGATTGTTACCTGCGCTGCAGTGAAAGCATGGCGCATAAGAACTTGACCTACTCTCACCTGCGAGATGGCTTGCTGCCTTCCTTTACAATTCCTTTAACTAGTGTTTTGAATGCTTTTTTATACACAAATTTACGTACACCAGTTACGCCAGCCGCAGTCAATATAGAGTTTAGAGGGCCCCCGATGATGGCTCGGTAATAAATCATATCAACAGCAAAAGCGATTGCAGCCTGCCCCTTCTCAATAACCAATCGAGCATGGAGATCCTTCTCTATTTGCGTATACGCTACAAAAGTATCAGCGCTATATCCCCACGATTCAGCTTTGCGCCATACTTCATCCACTATCTTCTTATCGATTTTGGTATGGGCCGTAGAAATTAGTCTACCTTCCAAGCGTTCAAGCAAAGAAGATCTTCCATCAAAATTGAGATCGAATTCGTCAACAAAATAGGAAACGGCTACCAGCTCAGGTACGGAACTCGCACCTCCACTTAGTGCAAACATCGCCACCAATTTGCCATTTTCGGCATTTAGCGGAAACCACCGCAATTCATTACTCATTGCTCGCTCCTAATAGATAGATTGACGTTAGCCTTGCGTGAGCCACATTCAAGTGCCAATCGGGGACAGACCCAATGCTGTTCACTTAACGGTTTTTGATCTAAAATTGCCTCATCACCGACTTTCTGTGGAGGTGGGGGGATGTCCGGCAAAGCCATGGAACTGGGTGGGCCGATCCGCATTGCGGATT
>WBZU01003572.1_pt1 | contig 10099 bp, 6 predicted proteins | sample 5204311 | NCBI WGS metagenome assembly WBZU01 (sample SAMN12344359, study PRJNA552823) | activated sludge metagenome | biome: Activated sludge suspended growth; feature: Nitrification reactor; material: Wastewater; isolation source: activated sludge from nitrification reactor of wastewater treatment... | reverse complement strand
AAAAGTTACAATAAAAAATGGATCTTAAGCTTGAATTTACGGATAAGGAAATAAGTCCATGGGGCGGCATATATCTAATGAAAAAGATGTTGGACAAGATGGATTTTGATGGAATAATCAAAGAGTTATCACTTCCTGAACCAGGATCAAATAGGGGATATAGTGCAAATCAATTGGTAAAACAATTCATTACAAGTATTTGGTGTGGCGCAAATAAGTTTGAACATACTGAGGTTACTCGCCAAGATGAAGTAGTTCGCCAATTTTGGGGATTTGAAAGAATGGCGGGCCATAAATCATTTCAAAGGTTCTTTGCAAAATTTGATCATAGTAAAAATCAACAAATATTTACACCATTGTATCAATGGTTTTTCAATAAGCTTCAATTTGATAATTTCACATTGGATGTTGACAGTACCATTCATACCAGATATGGATCACAAGAAGGAGCCAAAAAAGGATACAATCCAAAAAAACCAGGGAGGCTATCACATCACCCTTTAATGGCCTTTATAGCGGATTGTAAGATGGTTGCTAACTTTTGGCAACGCAGCGGAGATTCATATACATCAAACAATATAGAATCCTTTTTGGATGATACGTTTGAAAAATTGGGAAACAAGAAAATTGGGTTATTAAGAGCGGATAGTGGTTTTTACGATAAGAAGGTATTTAATTACTTAGAAGGAAAGGGAATAAATTATATCATAGCAGCAAGAATGTATTCCCCAATACAACAAACAATTACATCACATCGCATTTGGCTAAGAATGGCAGCTGGATTGGAAATTGCAGACACGCAATACAAGAGTCCAAATTGGCAGAGCGGAAAAAGAATGATAATTATTCGGCAACATGTCCCTACAAGACCAAAAGCTACAGGAAGGGTATTAAGTCTATTCAAGGATGAAGAAATCTATCAGAGATACCGATATAGCTGTTTTATAACAAACTTGAATCTGCCGGCAGAGCAAATTTGGACACTTTATAGGCAAAGAGCTGATGCTGAAAACAGAATCAAAGAACTAAAATATGATTTTGGATCATCAAGCTTTAATGTGAATAGTTTTTACGCCACCGAAGCAGCATTAAATTTTGTAATGATGGCATACAATTTTGTAAGCCTATTCCGTCAGGTTGTACTTAACACTAAAGTCCATCAACAAATGAAAACCTTACGTTATAGAGTCTTTGCTATTGGAGGATACATTATTCAAAAAGGAAATCAAAGAATATTGAAGTTATCTCTTGCCATGAAGAGACGGGAATGGTTTACTGGCCTATGGATGAATACAAATAACCTAAAATCGACTTTCATTTTTGATTCCTAATGACAATTCTGGGTTAAATTGGCAAAAAATCAGCTTGTGCGTTCATCAGTTTTTCATCATTAAAAATTGGAATTATTATATGATGAATTATTCCCAAAGACCTGCGTCTTTTATTTTAAAAAATAAATCATATACAGCTGCCAATCCCAAAGTCCCTCCTTTCGCATAATCGACGATTTTGTATTCGGTGCCGTCTTTATATTTTACCTGGAATGTGATGATTTCATTCGCTTCGGCGCTGCCGTATTTCATTTCTTTTTTTGGAAATTTGAGGTATTTTACCAAATTGAAAAACTCAGGCAACAAATCAGGATCGGCTTTTGCTTTATAAACTTTTTGGTCATCCGAACTTTTGCTGATATTGTGGTGAATCATGTTGCCTACGCTATCTATTTTAATCCTGTAATCAGGACAACCTCCAAACTGACAATAAGGATGTATCTGAATGAAATCGATATCTGCAGTTAAGGGTTTGGGGTTGAACTCAATCATAAAACCGGATTTATAGACAAGGGTATCTTTTCTAATAAATCCTAGTTTGTAGTAATCATTATAGTTTTTTGGGATTCGCTGAGGCATACCGTTTTTTACAGTTTCTTTGACTTCACTCGTAAATTGCTTATAAATGACCAGTGGCTTAGTTTTGTAATCTTCAGTGACGACGACGTGAAAATTTCCAACATCTGTAGGTGGGATAACATGTACCAATGTAAAACTTTCGTCATCATCCGCAGCAAGTACAATATAGCTGGTATAGATTTTTCTTTCCATTCCGGTGACAAAGAGATCTGTCAATCCGTCATCATTAAAATCACCCGTAAACCAATTGGAAAATTCAATAGAATCTAGATATACCTGATTTTCAGGTTCTTGAACTTTTGTTTCCAGTGTGAAATTGCGCAAATCTTTAAAATATTTTTTGAGAAAAATCAACACTTCTTTATCTATGGTAAGATCGTCAATCTGCTGCGCAAAAGTAGATGTAGAGGAAAGCAGAGAAAAGAATAAAATGCTTACAATTAATTTTTTCATTTTAATACATCAATTCATCAGTCGATAATACACATGCAGATCAGTCAGTTCTTTGAGCAAATCAGATGTAATGTGAACTTTGATTTTTTGGTTGTGAAATTCCAACATAAAGTCATTAGAGCTGTCATAGATTTCAAAGTGTACAAATTGGTTTCCGCGATGTTTTTTAAACACGTTGGAGAGGGCAGCACCAGATTTGTCAGTCAGATGTGTGACGGGAATGCTAACGGCAATTTTGTTATAATAATGTTCAAGTGCTGTGGATAGCAACTGAATGTGTGATATTCTAAAATCATAGGCATCACTGTCTTGTTTCCATCTTTGTTTTTCTACCGAACATTCGATGAGGAGAACTTTGCCCTTTTCCAGAAGGCTTTTGAATTTCAAATAGTTTTCGCTAAATATTCCGAATTTCAGGCTGCCGTGAAAATCATCTAAAGTAAAATTGCAATAACCGTCACCTTTAGCGGTTGTACGATGCACGACGTCTGAGACCATGCCACACAATTTTAATTTTTTCCCTTCAAAAATTTTAAGATCAGCATCATTGAGCTGTTCGAGAGAATAGGAGGAAAGGTGTTTGATTTCCAATAAATAATCATCCAAGGGATGACCACTGATGTAAATTCCTGCAATCTGGAGCTCGTTATCCAGTTTTTGCATCGTGGACCATTCCGCTACCTGAGGTGCAGTAGGAAATTCAAGATTTCTATTCTCCTCTTCACCAAAGAGTGATCCAAATGCGCTGTTGATCGTATTGTGAAAATTGTGCCCCCATTTTAATATACACTCTATGTAAGTTGGATACTTGTCAATCGGTGCAAAATATTGGGCGCGATGCATCTCAGCAAAGCTGTCAAAGGCTCCACCCATCGCACAGGCTTCTGCAATTTTTTTGTTCATCACCTTTGAGTTCAACCGCATGACCATGTCCGGGAAGTTTTTGAATTTTCCCTTGGCATTTCTCTCCGCAATGATATCTTCTACAGGGCCTTCACCAATGCCCTTCAATGCTGACAAACCAAAGCGGATCGCACCATTTGGACTAATGGTGAAATCCATGTCGCTTTCATTGATATCGGGCCCCAGCACTTCTACTTTCATCAACTTAGTTTCAAGTAAATATTTGCGCAGGTCGCCGATGTCATTCTTGTTGGCTGTGAGTACCGCTGCCATGAACTCCGCAGGATAATGGCATTTGAGATAACCTGTCTGAAAAGCGAGGATGGAGTAGGCTGCTGCATGGGATCTGTTGAAACCATATGCAGCAAATTTGGCCATGACATCAAATATTTCCTGAGCTTTCTCCTGGGAGATGGATTTTTTCATGGCTCGCTCGACAAAAATTGCCGACTGCTTGTCCATTTCATCCTTCTTTTTCTTACCCATCGCCCTCCTGAGGATATCCGCTTCGCCCAGACTGTAGTCCGCCATAATTTGTGCTGCCTGCATGATCTGTTCCTGATACACCATGATCCCATAGGTAGGTTTGAGCAGTTCAGTGAGCCATTCATGCGGGTAAGAGACGGCTGTTTTGCCGTGTTTGCGCGATATGAATTCATCGATATAGGCCATAGGCCCTGGTCTGAACAATGCATTCATCGCGATGATGTCTTCTATATTGCTGGGTTTTAAGTTGCGAAGGTGACCGCGCATTCCATCACTTTCGAACTGAAAAAGGCCCACTGTAAGGCCTTGTTGAAAGAGCTGGAGCGTTTTTTCGTCATCGAGGGGAATTTCATCGAGTTTGATTCGTTTTTCCTCTCCGTGGACTTTGACGATATTTTCCAAGGCATCATCAATGATGGAAAGTGTTCGCAGTCCAAGAAAGTCTATTTTGAGGAGTCCTGTATTTTCAATAACTGATCCTTCAACCTGAGTGACCCAGAGTTTGGAATCTTTTGAAGTTGCGACAGGAATGATCTTCATGATATCTTCAGGAGCGATGATCACACCGGCAGCATGCAGTCCTGTATTGCGTACAGATCCTTCAAGTTTCATCGCTGTCTTGAGCACATCTGACTCTGCAGTATTTTCCTTTACAATATTTCTCAGCAGCTGGATTTTTTGTTTTTCGTCAGGATTGAAGTCGTCAGAAATGGGGGTGTTGATATCAATGATTTCCTTGAGTTTGACATTGGGTCTAGTAGGGACAAGTTTTGCCAGATAATCTGCTTTGGAAAGTTCTACATTTTTTACTCTGGCCACATCGCGTATGGAGGATTTAGCGGCCATAGTACCAAAAGTCACGATCTGCGCGACCTGATTGGATCCGTATTTGTCGACGACGTAATCCAGTACTTTATCTCGGTTGCGGTCGTCAAAGTCAATGTCAATGTCGGGCATAGAGACGCGCTCAGGGTTGAGGAAGCGTTCGAACAGAAGATTGTAGCGCAGCGGATCGATATCAGTTATAGTAAGGCAGTATGCGACTGCAGAGCCTGCGGCGGATCCGCGGCCCGGGCCGACACCTACCTTGAGTACTCGCGCAGCATGGATAAAGTCCTGAACGACCAAAAAGTAACCGGCGAACTTCATTTTACTGATCACTCCCAACTCGTAATCCAGACGCTCTCTGACTTTTTCTGTGATTTCCCCATAGCGCGATTGAGCGCCTTCGTACACCAAAAATCTCAAATATTCATCCTGAGTGCTGAATCCAGGTGGAAGTGGAAAGTTAGGAAGGACGATTTCTTTGATCAGGTTGGGATGAAAGACTTTTTCTGCAATTTCTACTGTTTGCTCAATCGCCTGAGGTACATCGGCAAACTTCGCAGCCATCTCCCTGGTGGACTTAAAAAAATACTCGCTGCTAGAAAAACGAAATCTGTCTTCATCACTGACATTGGACGCTGTGTTGATACAGAGCAGAATATCATGTGATTCAGCGTCATCCCGTTCCAGATAGTGAACGTCATTGGTAGCGATCACTTTGACCTGATACTTGGCAGCAAGTTGAAGCAGCTTTTGGTTGACTTCTTCCTGACTGATGCCCATGCCGTCAATATTTTCGTTGCCAGCTTGTCTTTGGATTTCGATATAAAAATCTTCACCAAGCAAGTCTATCCACCAGCGCAATAGCGATTCTGCCTCTTCCATATTCCCATGGATGATGGCCTGCGGTATTTCGGCACCTATGCAGCAGCTGGTAGCAATCAAGCCCTTATGATGTCTCAAGAGCAACTCCTTGTCAATCCTTGGAAATTTGCCATACATGCCTTCGATGAAGCCCAGACTACAGAGCTTGGATAGGTTTTCGTATCCTTCCTGATTTTTTGCAAGCAAAAGTTGGTGAAATCTCTCGTCTTTTTCACCTGCTGACTTCACAAAAGACTGCTTGTGCCTGTCTTTGACCATATAGAATTCACAGCCGAGTATAGGTTTAATTTTATTTTTTTCTGCCTCTTTGACAAAATCGAAGCAACCAAACATATTGCCGTGATCGGTCAGTGCTACAGCCATCATTCCGTCTTCTTTTGCTTTCTTCATCATCGAAGAAATGTCCGTAGCACCGTCCAGCAAAGAAAATTGTGTATGACAGTGGAGGTGACAGAAATGAGAAGACATGATGGAGTGTGAGTTGGTCAAGGTAAATATACAACAGATATGCGAATTGGGTTTCGCCCTAGAAATAGAAATCCAAAATGGTTCCAACAGCCAAAAGTATGGATGCTACGCCATTGGTCGTAAAGAAAGCCAGATTGATATGACTCATACCGTACTTGTGCACAACCCAATGCTGATATATCAACAGTCCCAGAAAGAATAAGGTGCCGGCTTCAATCCAATAGTCAAGATGAAACTCGCGTATTAAGATGAGAGAACAACTGATGATTAAAATCGCACAAATAGCATGTAGGACTCCTGATATCATCCGTGCATGATGGATGCCAAATCTCGCAGGGATCGAGAACAAAGACTGTGATTGGTCAAACTCGATATCCTGCAAAGCATACAGAATGTCAAATCCCGCTACCCAGCAAATGACAGCAAGGCCATATAAAACAGGTAAATAATCAAAGTGACTGGAGACTGCCAGATAAGCGCCAACAGGAGCCAGTGACAAACCTAAGCCTAAGAATAGGTGACAAAGCCAAGAGAATCTTTTGGTCAGGCTGTATCCAAACACTACGAGGAGTGCCACAGGAGATAGGGCAAAGCAGAGTGGGTTGATCAGCGCTGCAAAACATATAAATAACACCGAATTGACGATTATGAAGATCATACCTGCTCGAGAAGAGATCACTCCGGAAGGGATTTCACGAGTCGCTGTCCTAGGATTCAGTGCATCGTATTTTTGATCAGCCCAGCGGTTGAATGCCATAGCAGCATTGCGAGCCGTCACCATACAGGCCAGGACGAGCAGTAAGAGTCTGGGATTTATCGCTCCATTGCCATATCGCTGCAAACTGACAAAGAATCCGATCAGTGCAAAAGGCAATGCAAAGATGGTGTGGCTGAATTTGACTAAGGATAGATAAGATTTGATCTGCATAAAATTTCGCTGCCGAAAGGTACGTCGAAGCGTAAAAAGAAAAAGCCTTTTCTGTTGAGAAAAGGCTTTTTGCAAGAATGTATTTTTAAAAAAATTATTTCTTTGTAGCGTCAGCTGCTCCAGGCGTTTTCTTTACTACACCTGTAATTGTAAGGTAAGACTGAGTCGGGTTTGTGTTAGCTGTAACAGTAACTTTTTTTGTTTGCTTTGAACCATCTTCTGATCCTTTACCCTTTGAGTCAAACTCAACTTTGATCTCTCCAGAAGCTCCCGGTGCGATAGGCTCTCTCGGCCAATCAGGAACTGTACAACCACAGCTACCCTTAGCATCAGAAATGACCAGAGGCTCGCTTCCGGTGTTTTTAAATTTGAAGGCATATTTCATGTGATCACCTTCTTTGATTTCACCCCAGTCGTGAACCATTGTTTCAAATTCTACAGTTGTAGTTGGGCCGGATGGTGCCGGTGGAGTTGTCTCAGCAGTTTGTGCTGCAGCAGGATTTGAAGCATCAGCAGGTGGAGTGGTAGTAGACGTTGCGGCAGCATCTGTTGAAGATGCTTTGTCATTTTTGCAAGCTGTAAGTTGAAGGGCTAGACCGATTACAGCAAGGCCAAAGATTTTGTACATTTTCATTTTTTATCAGAATTAATTAATTGAATAAATATCTGCATGTAAAATTATGGCGAGGTGCGGGTACAGATTTTATTTTGATGCAAACGTCTTGTTAATGATCTTTTAAATGACCGCCTTTAACTTTTCTTTAAAACAAATGCCAGCCTTGGAGGAGTCGTTTCTTTGGGAATCGAAGGAAATTAAAAGATGTGCTTTGAGTTCTTCCTTCCGGAGACCCAGGAATCAAATTCCGCTAAAGGAAGTGTGTTGATGCAATCCGCTTTTGACAAGCCAGCTTTGCGAGCCATTTTTACACCCCAATGAATATCTGTCATACCGCGCAGATTGTGCGCATCAGGGTTGATGGAGATCTTTACATTTTTGCTGGTGGCATATTCTAGCCATTGCCAATCCAGATCTAACCTCATCGGATTGGCATTGATTTCAATACAAACCCCATGTGCCGCACAATGGTCTATCATCATCTTGTGATCGACAGGATAGGCTTTTCGGGTTAGAAGTAATCTACCCGTTGGATGTCCAAGCATTGAGGTGTATGGATTTTCAATAGCCCTCAACAATCGATTCATCGCTTTTTCTTCAGTCATGTTGAGCTGGGAATGAATGGAAGCGATCACAAGGTCAAATCCTTTTAAAACCTCCGACTCATAATCCAAAGCCCCGTCAGAAAGGATATCGGATTCTATGCTTTTGAATATCTTGAAGGGCTTTAGCTCAGTGTTGAGAGTGTCTATTTCATTCCATTGTGCCAGGACTCTTTCCACCTGTAGCCCACCAGCATAGGCTGCCGTTTTAGAATGGTCAGAGATGACCAGATATTCGTATCCCAGTCGGATGCATTCCATAGCCATCTCTCTGAGTGAATACATACCGTCACTGTATTTGCTGTGTGCATGCACGACACCTCTGATGTCGTTTTCCTCTATCAGATCCGATGCTTTCTCCGCCCAGGAACTATTCATGTCCCGACATTCAGCGGGAATAATTGGCCGGCCCATCTTCTCAAAAATCTCTGCTTCGGTACTGTAAGTTTGATCAGGCTGAAAGTAATACTCAGACATGAAAGCCTCACTCCCTCCTGTAGTTATAAAATGATGTCTGCCGAAGTTTGACGAGGGGACGATATCTACTTTGACCGGATATTTATCATCAAGCAGTGCACTTACTTCACTGTCGTTTTCTGAGAGTATGGATAGATTTTCAGGCCATTGTCCTGGTCTTTCAGAGCATAAGATGTGGATCTTGTTGCACACAGGCATCCACCGTCGGGCTTCACCGGTGAGCTCAAATTGAGCCTCTGGTTTGAGTTGTCTCAGTGCGGTAAGGAGAGCATCTGCAACAGGAATGATCTGAGACAGGAGGAAGGAATCTTTGTGTTGCTGAAAGAAGAGCAAATTCTTCACGATCTCCTCCTGAGTTTTCAGTCCAAAACCGGTGAACATGAGAAGTCGGTTCTCCTGACAGGCGTAGAGGAGTTCACCCGGATTTTCAATATTCATGTCATGCCAGATGATATTCAGTTTTTTAGGCCCCAAACCTTTGATCCGAAGCATTTCGCGGACACCTTCAGGAGTTTGAGACCGCAATGATTCCAGGGCAGCTATGGTTCCGGACGATTTGAGTTCCTCAATTTTTTCGGCGATCGATTTTCCAATGCCTTTTACAGCTTCATTTTCTATTTGGCTTTGAGAGAGCAAGGGCAGGTCCATTTTTCTTATGGCGAGACCGGCATTGGCATAAGAGCGAATTTTAAATTCATTCTCACCGTGTAGTTCCATCAACTGAGCGAGCTCGTCAAACAGGCGACCGATGTCTTTATTGGTCAGATTCATACTGCAAGGTACATGATCACCGGCAAAATTCAAGGAGTTGGCTTCCACGATACAATCAGCGGTAGATTGAGAGATAAAGTTGAATAGGGAAAGTGGATGCTGGTCTGAGCTGTCCCCGCGGGTAGCGGGGCCGTCGCCCTCTGTGGTTCGCTATTCGCTCCGTCAGACAAACATGTCTGACCTGCTGTGCAGCACGCCGGACGACTCATCTGACTGAGGAAAAACTCACGGCTTAGTCGGCTTTGCTCCCTGTCTCGGGAGCTTGACGCAGAGGGGATCATTTGATTGAAACACTAAGTTTGCTTTTTGGCACAATTGAAATCGTGAGGGGGGAGATACTGTGAGCGCCATGGGTTGATCCTCCTGTGATGCTGAGGATTCCACAATCTGGTTTGGATGTCTCGCTTGTTCATTTGGGAAAATTGTCCTAAATTTGCAGACAAGTGTCCAAAAACATAAAATGATGGCAAGTACAAGTATTGACTTTAAAAGCAGACTGGACAAGGAAATCACAAATGTGGTCAAGCATTCCAAAATTGACCATCGCTTTCTTTCTCAGAAAAAAAGTATCACCTATTCAGACTTTTTGACCAACAAGATGCTGATGATACTTGTCATCAGAGAAGGAGTACCCTATACTTTATTTCAATTAATTCAACAACTAACTCCTTTTTCAGAGGACAATTGGGCGGATTTTCTGGATATCTCCACAAAATCACTCCACAGATACAAGCAGACCTTAAAGAAGTTTAAACCCATTCAGTCTGAAAAAATT
>WBZU01002087.1_pt1 | contig 10099 bp, 10 predicted proteins | sample 5204311 | NCBI WGS metagenome assembly WBZU01 (sample SAMN12344359, study PRJNA552823) | activated sludge metagenome | biome: Activated sludge suspended growth; feature: Nitrification reactor; material: Wastewater; isolation source: activated sludge from nitrification reactor of wastewater... | reverse complement strand
AGTCCGCACTGGCGGGCGCTTTCCTGAGGGATCCATGGCCGGAAATCTTTATGTAGTGGCCGCACCGTCCGGTGCTGGCAAGACCACCCTGGTTAGACTGCTTCTCGAGCAGGAGGCGGCAGTTCATCTGTCCATTTCGTATACCACCCGGGCGCCCCGTGTTGGCGAAGTCAATGGCCGGGAATATCACTTCGTGGATGCCACCGAATTTCAGGCGATGATTGCCCGCGAGGAATTCCTCGAGTGGGCTGAAGTGCATGGAAATTTCTATGGCACGTCAAAGAAATGGATTGCCGACCAATTGGCGGCCGATCGCGATGTATTGCTTGAAATTGACTGGCAAGGCGCCCAGCAGGTGCGCAAATTGTTCCAGCAGGCAATCGGTATTTTCATCTTGCCGCCGTCGATGGATGAACTGACCCGGCGACTGACCGGCCGTGGTACCGATAGCGCCGAGGTCATTAGTCGTCGTCTGGCTGCGGCACAGGCAGAAATGCGCCATGTCGGGGAATTCGACTATGTTATTATTAACGATCAGTTGACTCAGGCGCTGGAAGATCTCCGCGCTGTGGTGCGTGCATCTCGGCTGAGCTTTGGGGTTCAGCGTGTCCGCCACGCGGCCCTGTTTCAAAGAATGATCTGATTTTTGAGGTTTACATGGCCCGCGTTACCGTTGATGACTGCCTGAAGAAAATTCCGAACCGTTTCCTGATGACGCTGGCCGCTGCCCATCGTGCACGTCAGTTGGCCAATGGCGCGACGCCATTGGTTGACGGAGAAAAGCACAAGCCGACGGTTGTTGCACTCAAGGAAATGGGTGCCGGCAAGATTGGTCTGGAAGTGCTCAACCGCGGCCAGGCCTGAAAGCAGGGGCGGTGAAGACTGATGGATTCCGCGCCGTCACCTCTGCCGCCTGCTGATGAGGAACCCGCTTACCGGGTATTCCTCGAGAGTCTTGATTACCTTTCTCCTGCTGAGTTAGAAAAAATAAAGGCCGCGTATGCGTACGCGGCCAAAGCGCACGCCAATCAGCGCCGGATGTCAGGCGAGGCTTACATCACCCATCCGCTGGCAGTGGCTGGCGCGGTGGTTGAGTGGCGGATGGATGCTGATGCAATCGCCGCGGCGCTGCTGCATGATGTGCTGGAAGATACCGGCGCCACCAAGCACGAGCTGGCCGAAAAATTCGGCAAGGAAGTCGCCGAGCTGGTCGATGGCCTCTCCAAGCTGGACAAGATGGAGTTTGCCTCCTATCAGGAGGCGCAGGCCGAGAACTTCCGCAAGATGCTGATGGCCATGGCGCGGGATTTGCGCGTTGTGCTGATCAAGCTGGCCGACCGCCAGCACAATATTCGTACGATGTCGGCGATGCGGGCCGACAAACGGGCGCGCATCGCGCGCGAAACGCTGGAAATCTATGCACCCATCGCCCTGCGTCTGGGACTGAACAAGCTTTACCGCGAGTTGCAGGACACCTCGTTCCGCTTGATTCACCCGCATCGCGCCGAGGTGCTGGCCAAGGCGCTGAATGCGGCCCGGGGCAACCGCAAGGAGTTGCTGACGCGGATTCTCGATGGCATCCGGGACAAGCTGGCGCATTCAGGTCTGAAAGCCGAGGTCTTCGGGCGTGAAAAGAGTCTGTACTCCATCTTCCGGAAGATGAAGGAAAAGCAGCTCTCGTTCGCGCAAGTGCTGGATATCTACGGTTTTCGGGTCGTTGTTGAAAATGTCCCGACCTGCTATCTGGCCATTGGTGCCCTGCATAGCCTTTACAAGCCGGTGCCCGGAAAATTCAAGGATTACATCGCCATTCCCAAGGCCAATGGCTATCAGTCGCTCCACACGACGCTGATCGGGCCCTACGGTACGCCGGTTGAGGTTCAGATACGCACGCGTGAAATGCATAACGTGGCGCAGGAGGGCGTCGCGGCGCATTGGCTGTACAAGGACATGGACGAGAGCAGCGCCGATTTGCAGATCAAGACGCATAAATGGCTGCAATCGCTGCTCGAAATGCAGACCAGTGATTCGGCGGAGTTCTTCGAAAACGTCAAGATTGACCTCTTCCCTGATGAGGTGTATGTCTTTACGCCAAAAGGCAAGATCATGGCCATGCCGCGGGGGGCGACCGTGGTCGATTTTGCCTATGCAGTGCATACCGATGTTGGTCATCACTGTACTGCCGCACGCGTTAATCAGGAGCTTTCACCCCTCCGTACCGAATTGAAGAATGGCGATCTGGTCGAGATCGTGACCTCGCCACAATCCAAGCCCAATCCTGTCTGGCTGACCTACGTGAAGACCGGCAGGGCGCGCAGCAAGATTCGCCATTTTCTGCGTACCATGCAGAATGAAGAGTCCGCCCGTCTTGGCGAGCGACTCTTGCGCCAGGAGCTGCTGTCGCTTGGCGTGGTCCCGATTTCGATTCCGGCTGCTGCCTGGGATCAGATGGTCAAGTCGAGCGGCCAGAAATCCATGGAGGATTTGTACACCGAGATTGGCCTCGGCAAGCGTCTGCCCTCGGTGGTCGCCCGTCGTTTGCTGGCCCGCGAGGACATGTCGCACGACTCACCAAGCGGCATGACGCTGGCCATCCACGGCACCGAAGGCGTGGCCATCCAGCTGGCCAGTTGTTGTCAGCCAATTCCGGGGGATCCAATTATCGGATCGATCCGCAAGGGTAGTGGATTGGTCATTCACACGCACGACTGCGCAACAATACGCAAGTCGCGCTCGTCCGAGCCGCAAAAATGGATTGATGTCGAGTGGGAGCCCGAAGAGGGCAAATTGTTCGACATTCGTATCAGGGTCGAGGTAAAAAATACTCGTGGCGTGCTCGCCCAGGTGGCGGCTGCCATCGCCGAGGCGGGGTCGAACATTGAGCATGTGGCGATGGATGCCGATCCCGAATGTCTGTTTACCTTGCTCCGTTTCACGATTCAGGTTGCCAATCGCAACCATCTGGCATCCGTGATGCGCGGCATGCGTCACATTCCTGAAGTCACCCGAATTACCCGCGAAAGGGGAGGCGAGACTTGAGGATTCTCGTGCTGGGTGCCGGCGTGGTCGGCACAACGAGTGCGTGGTATCTCGCCCGAGCCGGGCATCAGGTGACCGTGGTAGATCGTCAATTGGTGGCCGGCAACGAAACCAGCTTCGCCAATGGTGGGCAGATATCAGTGTCGCATGCCGAGCCTTGGGCCAATCCGCACGCACTGTCGCAGTTGCTGAAATGGATGGGCCGTGAAGATGCCCCGCTGCTCTGGCGCTGGCGATCTGATCCGGACCAGCTGGCCTGGGGTCTGCGCTTTCTGGGCGAATGCCTGCCGGGACGGACCCGGCGCAACATCGCGGCCATTGTCGCCATGGCGCTCTATAGCCGAGGCCGCTTGCTGGCGCTGCGCGCCGAGCTGGCACTCCAATACGACCAGCTTGAGCGCGGCATCCTGCACATTTATACCGATCACAGGGAGTATGCACTGGCCACCGATGCGGCGGGCCTGATGCGCCAGTTCGGCTTGGATCGTGTCACGGTCGACGCCGAAAATTGCCTGAAAATCGAACCTTCGCTTGCCGATGCGCGCGCCCTGCTGGTCGGCGGAGACTACACGCCCTCCGATGAATCGGGCGATGCCCACAAGTTCACGGTTGAACTGGCCGCCAGGGCGCAAACAACCGGCGTCGATTTTCGCTTTGGAACGACGATCGACCGTATCCTGGCTGCCGATGGCAAAATTACCGGCGTGGTCATGCAGGCTGAGGGGCAAACTGAAGTATTGAGCGCCGATGCCTACGTCGTTGCTTTGGGCAGCTATTCGCCATTGTTGCTGAAACCAGTGGGAATTCGCTTGCCGGTCTATCCGGCCAAGGGCTATTCGGCAACGTTGACGCTTGCCGAGGGGAGCGTGGCACCAACCGTCAGTATCACCGACGACGAGTGCAAACTGGTTTTTTCCCGACTCGGCAACCGTCTTCGGATTGCCGGTACTGCGGAGTTCAACGGCTACAACCTTGATCTCAATCCGATTCGTTGCCAGGCCCTGATATCCCGTGCGCGCCAGCTGTTCCCCGGGCTGAAAGCGACGGGCGAGCCCGAGTTCTGGTGCGGGCTTCGTCCAACGACGCCATCAAATGTCCCGCTTATCGGCCAGACGCGTTACGAAAATCTTTGGCTCAATACCGGCCATGGCACACTGGGCTGGACGATGGCCTGCGGCTCCGCCGCTTCGCTGGCCGACATGATGAGCGGCGTCTCGCCGGTGCCCGACTTTCCCTTTCAGCAATGTTGATTGATACCCACTGTCATCTCGATGCCGTGGAATTTGATGCGGATCGTGAGGCAGTCTATGCGGCAGCCATCGCCGCTGGTATCGGACGGATGGTCGTGCCGGCGGTCGCGGTCGACGGCTTTTCCAAGACCAAAATGGTCGTCGAGCATTTTCCAGGCTGTGTCGCAGCCTATGGCATTCATCCGCTGTACGTGACGCGGGCAGCAGAGACGGACCTGAATATTCTGCGTGATTGGCTGGTGCGGGAAAAACCGCTGGCAGTGGGTGAAATCGGACTCGACCATTTCGTGACTGACATCGATTTGGCGCGCCAGGCGTATTTTTTTGTAGAGCAATTGAAGCTGGCGAGTGCGTTCGATCTGCCGGTCCTACTTCACGTGCGGCGTGCTGTCGATCCGATACTCAAGCAACTGCGGCGATTCGGCGTGCGCGGCGGTATTGCTCATGCGTTCAATGGCAGCCGTCAACAAGCCGATGCATTCATCAACCTGGGTTTCGGACTCGGTTTTGGTGGTGCAATGACGTTCAGTGGTTCGACACGAATCCGCAAACTGGCTGCGACATTACCGCTCGAATCGATTGTCCTGGAAACCGACGCACCAGATATTCCTCCCGCCTGGCTGAATGGCGGGCGCAATAGCCCTGCCGAGTTGTCGCGCATCGCCAGTGTTCTGGCCGAGTTGCGCGGAATGTCTCGAGAAGACGTGATTACCGTAACTGCCGGCAACGCTCGCCGGATACTGCCCGGCATTTGATTGCCGTCAATATGCCATCGAAGGTGTGGCGGAGTTTGCCTTCAATTTGATCTGCAATAAAGAAGCATAATCTTATGCGCGTACACTGAATGGGCTGATTTTCGGCTGATGGCACGTGTGGTCACACGAACGTCGGCTAACAGGCAATCAGGGAGTGTTGCAAGCGGGTGGGAAAAGGGGCCTGCCCGTGGCGGATCAACCGGCTAAATCGTGAACACAATGACAGAAAAGCCCCCAAAAAGCGGCGCAGCGCGTCGCCAATTCATTTTCGATTCCGCCAAGATGGTGTGTGGCGTCGGCATGCTGGGCCTCGGCCTCGGGCTGTACGCCAAACAGTCGAAGGCGCTGCCGGCGTTGGCGCTGCGTCCTCCCGGTGCTTTGCCGGAAGAAGACTTTCTCGGCGCTTGCATCCGTTGTGGCTTGTGCGTGCGCGACTGTCCTTACAATACGCTGGATCTGGCCAAGCCGGAAGCGCCGGTGGCCACGGGTACGCCTTACTTCAAGGCACGCAATATTCCGTGCGAAATGTGTGAAGACATTCCGTGCATCAAGGCCTGCCCGACGGGGGCGCTGGATCATTCGCTGACCGATATCAACAAGGCCAGGATGGGCATCGCTGTGCTCATCGACCACGAGACCTGTCTGAATTTCCTCGGGCTGCGCTGCGATGTTTGTTATCGCGTTTGCCCGGTCATCGACAAGGCTATTACGCTGGATACCGTACCCAATCCGCGTACCGGGCGGCACGCCATGTTCCTGCCGACGGTACACTCCGATTACTGCACTGGCTGCGGCAAGTGTGAAAAGTCATGCGTCCTTGAAGAGGCGGCCATTCGCGTCTTGCCGCCACAACTGGCCAAGGGGGCGCTCGGCAAGCATTACCGTCTGGGCTGGGATGAGAAGTCCAAGGCCGGCCATTCGTTGATGGATGAATCAAAGATGATTGACCTGCCTGATCGCCTGCCCGAAGGCGCAGTCTTGCCCGGTCACTACGATCCCGCCAGCGGCCATACCGAAACAGCCCGCGGACTGCCTGGCAGCGAGGCCGGTGTGATACCCAGACTGCCTCCCGGGCTGGGAGAAAAACCATGAGCGCCGCCAAAAATAAGCGGATCGGTGCGGAGGCAGTCATCGAAAAAGGTTGGTTGCGCGCACACAAATGGCTGATTCTGAGGCGCATTTCGCAGTTCTCCATCCTGGCGCTATTTTTGGCCGGGCCTTGGTTGGGTCATTGGATCGTCAAAGGAAATCTCGCTTATAGCTATACATTGGGTGTCTTGCCCTTGACTGACCCATATGTAGCGCTACAGTCGATGGCGACCGGGCATTTTCCAGAAATGCTGGGTGTGATCGGCATGGCCATCGTCATGCTCTTTTACTTTTTGGTCGGCGGGCGGGCTTATTGCAGCTGGGTTTGTCCGGTCAATGTGGTGACCGATGCAGCTGGCTGGCTGAGAGATCGCCTCGGCATCAAGGGGAGCGCTCAGCTTGGCCGGAATACGCGTTACTGGATTTTGGGCATGACCTTTGTGGGTTCAGCGATGACCGGCGTTGTCCTGTGGGAATTGATCAACCCTGTTTCCATGCTGCATCGGGGGCTGATTTTTGGCATGGGCGCCGCATGGACGGTCGTATTGGTCGTCTTTCTGTTTGATCTGTTCGTGATGAGTCGCGGCTGGTGTGGCCGACTCTGCCCGGTTGGTGCTTTCTACAGCTTGCTGGGCCGCTGGAGCCCGGTTCGGGTTTCCGCCTCGGCGAGGGGGGCTTGTAACGACTGCATGGATTGCTTTGAAGTCTGCCCCGAACCGCAGGTCATCCGCCCCGCGCTCAAGGGTGAGGGCAAGGGTGTCGGGCCGGTCATTCTGGGGCCCAACTGCACCAATTGTGGCCGTTGTGTTGACGTTTGCTCGAAGCAGGTCTTTTCATTCGGCTCACGCTTCAATAACCCGGTATCCACGATCCCGCCAAACAATCTGGCTGGCGGCAATTAAAAAGGGGAGCCACGGGCTCCCCTTTGATCTTTCGATCTGCTAAATCAGGCAGGCACCAGCGCGCCGCGCATCTTCTGCAAAGCCTTGACTTCGATTTGCCGAATGCGCTCAGCGGATACGTCGAACTCGGCAGCCAGATCATGCAGCGTCGCTGCTTCACCATCGGGCAACCAGCGTGCTTCAACGATACGGCGGCTGCGCGGATCAAGTGTGGCCAGTGCCTCGTGCAGACCTTCATCCTGCAAGCGTGCCAATGCCTTGTTTTCCAGCACCCGGGTCGGCTCATATCGTGAATCGGCCAAGTAGTCGATCGGTGCAAAGGCTTCGTCACCGTCGTCCGGATTACCTTCCAGCGCAATGTCACGACCGGAAAGGCGGGTTTCCATCTCGACTACTTCTTCCGGTTTGACACCCAGGCGTGTGGCCACTTCGGCCGTTTGCGTGCCGGACAGTGTGTCCACCCCTTCGTAACCGCTTTTCAGGCTGCGCAGGTTGAAGAAGAGCTTGCGCTGGGCCTTGGTGGTTGCCACTTTGACCTGCCGCCAGTTCTTCAGGATGTACTCGTGAATTTCTGCCTTGATCCAGTGCATGGCAAACGACACCAAGCGAACACCACGGGTCGAGTCAAAGCGTTTTACAGCTTTCATCAGACCAATATTGCCTTCCTGAATCAGGTCGGCATGGGGCAAGCCGTAGCCGAGATAGCCGCGAGCAATGGAAATAACGAGGCGAAGGTGTGAAAGAACGAGCTGACGCGCCGCTTCCACATCGCCATCGTTGTGGAAACGCTCGGCCAACCTGATCTCCTCAGCCTCTGCCAGCAATGGATAGCGGTTCGCTGCCTGGATATAGGCATCGATGTTTCCAACTGACGACGGGATGGGTAGCGCCAAGGCATGGGTCATAGCGTATATATTCTCCTACAAGGTACAGACTAATTTTAGCACTCGCAACCTAAGAGTGCTAATACAAGAGAAGGTTCCGGAAGTGCAATGTTGTTTCAGGCAATTAAAGTCGAAAACTCTCTAATAGAGTCGAAAACTGCCTACCCCAAGCGGAGTCCCTACGGGGCCGCTAGCAAAGAACCACTTTGATAAAGGAGCTATTCAATTGATCGGTATCGTGACCAAGGCTCGTGTACTGCGTGCGGCCACGATCTTTCGGGAGCGAGGGATTAGCCAATCGTACGGTTTCAACATGCTCAGTCTATTCTGTACGGTAAGTTACCTATCTTTCTTTGGAATGCCGAGAAATTAGGGCAAACCTGCAAACGCTTTGAAATCGAATCATTCGGTATTGAAAGCGGGATTTCTCCCAACTCAGTTAAGCAGAAAGGGGGCTTGTTTCCTGCAGGATCAGGCTGTCCGCGAGTTCATTCAGATTCACCTTTGCTTTGAGCTTTGCGGCCAGCAAGTATAGGCCGCCCAGTTTGCGGTGCAGGAAGAGTGCATCGGCCGGCGGGGTGTGCCAGAAGTCGCGGTCCATACCGAGCACCATGCTGGCGTCGCGAATGCGTACGCCAAGGTCTGAGCTGCCAAAGTCATATTCACCGGCGTGGCCGAGGGGTTCGCATGCCAGCGCAAAAATGTTGAGCACGGCCTGGCGCTGGCCTTCCTTGATGTCGTGCTGAAAATACCCGATGGCTTCCGCCGCCGTGTTCATGCCGTGCCGATCCTGGCGTATGGCGCTGGCCATCAATGCCCGATAACTGTCGACCATTGCAGCCGGATAGGCCCGCGTAGCGCCAAAGTCGAGCAGGATTAGTTGCTGGGATGCAGCCACGTAACGATAGTTGGCAAAATTCGGGTCGGTCTGGATCAGCCGGAACTCGAATATCTCGCGAAAAAGCAGGCGGAATAGTTGGCCGACAAGGCGGTTGCGCGTTGCCTGCGCCAGGTGGCCAAGTGCCTCCACCGCAATGCCGTCGAGGCGTGTCATGGCCAGGATGTTTTCGGTGGTCAGGTCATCGTGCATGACCGGCACCACGAATTCGTCGGTGTCAGCCAGCAGGCTGGCAAACTGCATCATGCAGGCGCCTTCCCGGCGGTAGTCGGCCTCGTCATGCAACTGGCGCTTTGCCTCGATGAGCAGCGGCGTGATATCCAGCGATTTGGGCAACAGACCTGACACGCGAAGCAGCGTAGCGACGTTATCAACATCGCTGTCGATACTGCGACGAATGCCGGGATACTGGATTTTGACGGCTACCTGCCGGCCATCCTTGCGTTGCCCGAAATGCACTTGGCCGATTGATGCTGCCGCTACCGGAGTAAAGGAAAATTGCTCGAAATGCCGATCCCAGCCGTCGCCCCAATTTGCATTGAGGACACTGACCACCTGGCTCATTGGCATCGGCACGGCATCGGCGCGCAAGCGGGATAGAATCTCGGCCAGCGCCGGTGGCAACAGGTCGCCCGCATCCATTGACAACAATTGTCCGACTTTCATGGCTGCGCCGCGTAACTGGGCAAGCTGGTCGGCCACGCGGTGGGCGTTGGCAGGCGTCAGCAACAGTTGCTGAAGTTGTGGTCGCTTGCCCTGGGCAAACTGACGCGCCCCCTCGGCGAGCATGTTGCCCGCCACGCCCCCAGCCAGCGAGCCCAGCCGGGCCAGCCGTGACCAGCGACTCTCCGGGACTGCTGATGATTTTCTGCTGGGCTCAGTGGCCATGGTGCGGCCACGTTGGTGATGCATCCGGCAAATCCGTGTCTTGCAGGGGGTAAGGGTCGGCAACATAGGCTGGCCCTTTCATCACCATGACGATGACAGCGGCGATCCCCGCGGTAAAGATCACCGTCCAATGCAGGATGATCAGGCTGATCACGTAAATATCGGTGGTGATTACGGCCAGCGCAAGCTCCGACGTGGCAATCAGTCTCGCCAGCAGCGAGGGAATGGCGAGCAGCACCGTGCCCATCACGAAGACCCGGGGTAACAGACGGAGCACGACACGTTCCCTTCCGGCGGGTGTTTCGGGAAAGCCGGGCAAACGATTGAACAGGCTCATGATGTGAACTCCCCATGTTTTCCGTAGTTAACCACAGTAAGCGAAGGCTCCCGTCAC
>WBZU01003571.1_pt1 | contig 10100 bp, 10 predicted proteins | sample 5204311 | NCBI WGS metagenome assembly WBZU01 (sample SAMN12344359, study PRJNA552823) | activated sludge metagenome | biome: Activated sludge suspended growth; feature: Nitrification reactor; material: Wastewater; isolation source: activated sludge from nitrification reactor of wastewater... | reverse complement strand
TATATATATTTTTAAGAACAAATTCTTCAATCACAATCAACTCGAACGGACGTCCGCCAACCGGCGGATAAGAGCCCAATGAGCTTCCAATCTCTATGCTGCAATTTCTATGTATAAAGTTTTACATTTAAAACCCTAACTATACACGCTTGCTGCTTAAATTTTGGGAGCGCAAATATATATTTTGTTTCTTTGTAAACAAAATAAAAATAAAAGTGGGCCATAAATCAGGGTTTGTAAATATTATCGGGTGTCCAAATGTTGGTAAATCAACCCTAATGAATGCCATGGTGGGTGAAAAAATATCTATTATCACCTCAAAAGCGCAAACAACCCGCCACCGCATTATGGGTATAGTAAGTGGCAACGATTTTCAAATTGTATATTCTGATACACCTGGGGTGTTAAATCCTAATTACAAACTGCACGAAAGTATGATGAAGTTTGTAAGCTCCGCCATTTCAGATGCCGATATTATTTTATTCGTTACCGATATTTACGAAGATACTAAACTAGACAGTGCTACCCTCGAAAAAATTAAGCAAGCGACAGTTCCGGTAATCTTAGTTATAAATAAAGTTGACCTATCCACACAAGAAAAATTAGAGGAAAAAACAAGCTACTGGAAAAGTGAAATTCCTAAAGCCGAAATAATTCCTATGTCGGCTTTGAGAGGTTTTAATGTAAAATATTTGTTTGATAGAATCATTACACTTTTACCGGAATCACCTGCCTATTACGATAAAGAACAGTTTACCGATAAGCCTGAAAAGTTTTTTGTTTCGGAAATCATACGTGAAAAAATCCTGAAATTTTACTCCAAAGAAATTCCCTATAGCGTAGAAGTGGTAGTGGATGCTTTTAAAGATGAACCTACTATCTTAAAAATTCGCTCTGAAATTATGGTTGCTCGTGAGTCACAAAAAGGCATTATCATTGGACATCAGGGAAAGGCACTTAAAAAAGTTGGTACCGAAGCCCGACATGACTTGGAAGAGTTTTTTCAAAAAAAGGTATTCCTCGAATTGCATGTCAAAGTGAATAAAGACTGGAGAGACAGCGATATGCAATTAAAAAAATTCGGATATAATTTATAATTGTAACTATGTTTGATTTTAAAGAAATTATTACGGTAACTATGATTTTATTTGCTGTAATTGATGTAATCGGATCAATTCCGGTACTTATTGATTTGCGCAGTAAAATAGGATTTATTCAAGCTGGAAAAGCTTCATTTGCCTCTCTGGCTATTATGTTGGTGTTTTTATTTGTGGGCGAAAAAATTTTGGCACTCATTGGACTTGATATCAACTCATTTGCAATTGCCGGCTCATTTGTGCTATTCTTTATTGCTATTGAAATGATACTTGGAATAACCCTTTATAAAGACAGCGTTCCGGCTACCGCTTCCATAGTTCCTATTGCGTTTCCTTTAATTGCCGGTGCCGGTACACTTACCACCCTATTATCGCTGAAAGCTGAATACCATGACAGCAATATTATTGTAGCTATTTGCTTAAACATGGTAGTTGTTTATTTGGTACTAAAAAACACTAAATACCTCGAAACCATTCTTGGTCCCGGAGGAATTAATATTGTGCGAAAGGTATTTGGCGTTATACTTTTAGCCATAGCTGTTAAACTATTTCGCACTAATGCCGGTATGTAATTTTGTTTTAATTACATTTAATCCTACTTTTAAATTATTAATCTTGAGTAGTCAGCTCAAACAACCTACTCAGTTTTAAAAATTGTATATCGCATTTAATTACTAATTTAATTAACTTAATTTCCCTTTTATGAAAAAGCAAAACCTAATTTTATCGCTGGTATTGGTATCTGGCATGTTGTTTGTAAACTCTTGTTCAACTCAAAAAAAAGCTGTTGTAGAAGAAGCTTGTGCTAGCCCTGCTCCAACTTATTCAGCCAATGTTAAATCAATAATTGAAAGCAATTGCTCCGTTAGTGGATGTCATTCAAAAGGAAAAGGCGACTTAAGAGTGTTCGAAAATTTAAAACGTGAAGCTGATGGTGGGGCAATTAAAAATTTAGTAGTTGTGAAAAAAAAGATGCCACCTAATAAACCACTAAGTGATAGCGATATAAAACTTATCGATTGCTGGTTGAAAGACGGGGGCAAAGAAAACTAAAATCTAAAACAAAAAAATGAAAAAATTAATTCTAACTATTGGCTGCGGAATCATCAGCTTAACCGGATTCTCACAAATTTATTTGGCTAACAATAAAGCCGCACAAATTAAATTTTTTAGTACTACTCCGGTCGAAAACATTGATGCAACTAACGATGCGGTTACTTCAATTTTAAATACCAGTACCGATTCGGTGGGTGTAAAAGTTCCAATTAATGCTTTTATTTTTCCCAAGTCGTTGATGCAAGAGCACTTTAATGAAAACTACATGGAAAGCGCTAAATATCCTACTGCTAAATTCAGTGGAAAGATAAACGAAAAGGTAGATTACACTAAAAATGGTGAATACAAAGTTACTTGCACCGGAACCCTTACTATACATGGAGTTGCTCAACCTACAACTATTTCAGGTACGTTAAAAATCAATGAAGGCAAAGTACATCTCGATTCAAAGTTTGCAGTTAAATTAAAGGATTTTAAAATTGAGGTTCCTAAATTGGTTTTCCAAAATATTGCCGAATCAATTGATGTTACCATGACGGCTACCTATTCGCCCTATGTAAAAAAACAATAAGCTATTTGTTCACATTTTACCTGTGAACAAAATTAATTAGGGCAAAGCGCTTTTGTACTTACTTTTGCAATAAAAATTGCGGTGAACAAAAGCGCTTTGCCATTTAATTCAACTACACTCGACTCCAATCGCAATAAGAGTATCATATCGTATGATATTTCTGAATCGGAAGCCAGTAAGTCAACTACCATTGATAGTTTATTACCCAAAAAATCAATTCCAAAATTACAACTTAATGTTCCAATAGGTCCAGAACCAATTATGGATTTTGTACCTACGCAGGTTAAAAAAGTAAAAGAAAAGAAAAAGGAGAAAATTGAACAACCATCTAGCACAATTGCTGCAAAGGATTTACCGCTTACTAGTCCTTCTGCAATTCCCGAAAAACAATTAATACAACCAACCACACTTATAACCGATACTGTTGCACAAGTTAAGCAACTAGTGAAAGTTGTCCCTGTGAAGGTAAATAAAGTTGCACCGGCACATACTTATACTCAAAGTCTATTTGAAAGCAACTTATTGCAAGTCCACCAAATTGAACCAAAGGTTAGAAATAAAGAGCACAGCGACTGGGTAACCGGAATATTATTGCTGGTGGTGGTAATCGGTTGTATAATAAATGTATCGTACCGCAGCAGGCTTAAACAATTGTTTAATGCCTTTGCCAGTAACCGATTTGTTCACCAAATGGTGCGCGAAGAGAATGTGATGTTTCAGCGTATCAATATATTTTTATCGATGTTGTTTTTACTCATTACATCCTTGTTTATATTTCAAATTGGCCGCTATTATAAATTGCCCTTTGCATCGAACAATGATTTTGTAAACTATGCCGTTATCCTTTTTGCTTTGTTTGCGTTTTACTTCATTAAGATATCCGTGGTAAATTTTTTAGGATTTTTATTAAAAATTGAAAGGGAAATAAAGGAATATGTTTTTGCAGTGTTTCTTTACAACCATTTTATTGGACTTGGACTAATACCTGTAGTTGTGCTCCTTGCTTTCGTACCGACGCTTCCTCAGCAGTTTGTTTTTATTGGCGCAGCAGCTTGTTTTATAGCTTCATTTTTGCTTCGAGCCATACGCAGTTATGGAAATGCTTCTGGAACTTCTCGCTTTTCTATTTTCTATTTATTTTTATATCTTTGCGCCCTTGAAATTTTACCTTTAGTGGTAATAACGAAGTTGATTATTAACATTGTATAGTTCGCGGGTAGAAAATAAATAATGTCAAAGCAATTGAAGGAACCGAACAATTTGAAGGTTAAAAGCATTCTAGTTTCACAACCTAAACCGGAATCTGATAAATCACCTTATTTTGACCTCGCCAAAAAGTGTAATGTAAAGATTGATTTCAGGCCCTTTATTCATGTTGAAGGGATACCTGCTGCTGATTTTCGCAAAGACCGTATTAATATTTCGGAACATACTGCCGTTATTTTAACGAGCAAAAATGCTGTTGACCATTTTTTTAGAATGTGTCAGGAAATGCGTGTTTCAATTCCCGATACACTCAAATATTTTTGCATATCTGAATCAACTGCTTATTATTTGCAGAAATATGTGGTGTACAGAAAGCGTAAAATATTTCATGGCAAACAAACCTTTCTTGATTTAATTGATGTAATTAAAAAACACAAAGAAGAAAAGTTTTTATTGCCTTGCTCCGATAAACACAAAGAAGAAGTTCCCGAAGTTTTGGATCAATTAAGTATTAATTATACCAAAGCAATCTTATACAAGACTGTTTGCAGCGACTTGAGCGACTTGGCTGATGTAAATTACGATGTGCTGGTATTTTTTAGTCCTTCAGGGATAAAATCCTTGTTTCAAAATTTCCCAAAGTTTAAACAAAACAAAACACGAATTGCAGCCTTTGGACCAACTACTGCTAAAGCAGTTAAAGAGGCAGGTTTAAAATTGGACATTCATGCTCCAATGCCTGCGGCCCCTTCCATGACAATGGCACTTGAACAATACATTGTTAAAGCCAATAAAGGAAAATAACCCTTTTTCAAATTTCAGTTTTTATAAAACATTTTACTAATTTCTACTCATTCGAGATTAATTCGGTAATTGTATTAATTGAAATGATAGAGGTAAAAATACGATGCTACTGAAGTGAAGTAGATGAATCTAAAATGCACTGTGAAGTAAAAAATTAAATACTCTTTTCTACACAATTACATCCCTCAAAGCTTCCTCACACTCCTTAAACTTAAAATCAAATCCTGTATTTTGAATTTTTTTGCACGATACTCGGCTTCCTTCTAAAAGCATAACGGCCATTTCACCAAGAATAGTTTTTAAAACAAATGCCGGTACATTCGGCAAGAAATAGGGCTTTCGTAAACTTTTAGCGAAAGCGATTGTAAAGTCTTTATTGTTTATGTGCTGTGGCGCTACCGCATTATAAGCTCCGTGCATGGTATTGTCTTCAATTGCCTTTATATACATAGCGCATAAGTCGTGAATATGTATCCAAGGAAAATATTGCTTACCTGTACCAAAGGCCGCCGACAAACCAAATTTTGCAAACATCTTTAATTTTTCCAATGCTCCTCCACCCTTAGCAAATACAACACCAGTGCGTAATACAACAGTTCTGATTTTTAATTCATGGAACTGATTAACTGAATTTTCCCATTGAAGGCAAGTATGTCCTAAAAAGTCTTCAGCAGCAGCATCTGATTCATGATAAATTTTTTCGCTTGTAATTGCTCCATAATAACCAGAAGCTGATGAGGACACAACTGCAGATAGCTGATTCGTACTTAGATCGATTGTGTTTAACAATAGACGTATTGATTTTATTCGACTATCCAGAATATTTTGCTTTTGAGCAGCTGTCCATCGTTTTTGAGCTATGTTTGCACCGGCTAAATGCACTATATAGTTAACATTTTCAAGTGCTCTTTTATCAATAAATCCCGTATTAATATTCCAGTAAAAAGTATTAATCCCGTTGCAAGCGGATTCATTGCTTGATAGTATTTTAATGTTGTAACCTTTAACAAGTAGTTGTTGATGCAGGTGCTTACCTACTAAGCCTGTGCCACCTGTAATTAGAATAGTTTTGCCGGGAATCATTGAATACGATCGGAAATTGATTTCTCACTAAAGTTAGCAATAATTTGCAGGAGCATTTTACTTAAAAAACAGGAAACTGATATTCCTACTATTTACTTCCTGATGAACGCAACAAAGTAGCACTAATTCACTATACCCGTATTGAAACCATTTTATTAAAAAGGCGGGAAACCCGCCTTTTTAAAACTAAACCACTAATCAAACCCTCCTTACTAAACCAAAAACTTAAGCTATATCAATTAATCGAGCTGGTTTTTCCTTAGCTTCTTCACGCTTAGGAATCGTAATGGTTAACAAACCATTTACATACTCGGCACTAATCATATCTTTATTTACCGATTGTGGTAAATTAAAGCTACGCGAAAAAGATTCAAAGTTGAACTCCTTACGTGTATATCCATCTTTGCTTTCTTCCATTTTATTTTCTGTTTCAGAAGAAACTGTAAGTACAGAATTAGTAACCTCCACCTTGAAATCCGATTTTTTCATTCCGGGAGCTGCTAATTCTAAAACAAAATTGTCTTTTGTTTCCTTTACGTTTGCAGCCGGTAAGGTTAACTTTACATTTGAAAAATTGTAATCAAAAAAGTCTTTTCCCAAAAGTGTGTCAAAAAAAGTGGGAATTACGGGCATGTTGCTGTTTTTAAATTTTACTAGTGTCATTTTTTTATCCTCCTGATTTTTAGAATTTATTAATTTGTTTTTTAAGTCTATTGAAAACGTTTTCGCAAGAAATTTTTCAAATTAAATGCCAGTATAAAAAAAATGAATTCTTGTCATTCGAAAACTGAAATTCAAGATAAATTGACTGAAAGTGTTGGTTTTAAAGGCCAATATGGCAGTTGCCAATATAAGAATCGGTAGTTTTTTATTCGTAAAAATTAAAATCTTTCACCAGAAGTTGCAAATTACTTTTACCCATCCATTCATTTTCACCTATAGTATAACACATATCGAATGGTCTTTTTTGTAATAACTGTGTGTAGTATTCGCCCAAGCCAAAAGCTATACAAGGAAAAGAAAGTTGTGTACTACTTTGGATTGCATCCAATTTTAAATGATTGTTTCCGACCACCTTTGCAAATCCCTTATCGGTAAGGCCTTTTGAAACAAACACAGGATGCATATTTTCGGGGCCAAAAGGAGCAAACTGTTTGAGGATGCGAAAAAACTTTGCATCAATGTCTGAAAAATCAAGCAATGCATCAATTTCGATTTCAGGTGTAAGCCATTCTTCGTCCATGGTAGCTGATACAACTTCTTCGAATTTTTGTTGAAATGCTTCAAGGTTTTCTTCCTTTAGGGATAAGCCTGCTGCATATTTATGTCCACCAAACTGTTCGAGCAAATGAGCACAAGCTTTGATAGCATTGTACACGTCGAAATTTTTTACAGAGCGTGCAGAACCTGAAAGTAATCCATTTGATTGCGTTAGCACAATAGTAGGACGGTAATACTTTTCGATGAGGCGTGATGCTACAATACCAACAACACCTTTATGCCAATCGGGTCGATAAAGCACTGTAGATTTTTTTTGAATTAAATGGGCATCATCGCCTATTATTGCAAGTGCTTGTTCAGTAATTAATTTGTCAATATTTTTTCGTTCGGTATTTGTACTGTTCAGGTTGTTGCCCGAAATTGTTGCATGCTGTGCAGTTTCGCTTAATAAAAGTTCAACTGCCCTATTGCCGGATTCCAGCCTTCCTGCGGCATTAATACGTGGTGCAATAATAAATACAACATCCGAAATTGTGAGCGGCTTTTGTTCTGAAAAATTAGCGATTTCAATCATTGCTTTAAACCCTGGTCGAGGGCGCTCATTTAATTCAATTAATCCAAAATGAGCCAGAATTCTATTTTCGCCAACAATCGGAACAATGTCTGCGGCAATACTAACTGCAACCAAATCAAGATAGTTCTTAAGTTGGGCGAAATCAATTTCACTTTGCGCAGCATAAGCTTGTATTAATTTAAAACCAATTCCACAACCGGTTAATTCTTTAAAAGGATAAGTGCAATCATCTCTTTTAGGATCGAGCACTGCAATGGCGTTTGGAATTGTTTCACCAGGCCGATGATGATCGCAAATAATAAAATCAATTCCTCGACTAGTAGCATAATCAACCTTGTCGCAACTTTTAATTCCACAATCAAGTGCAATAATCAGTGAAAAATTGTTGCTGGCTGCATAATCTATTCCCTTAGTAGAAATACCATATCCTTCGCTGTAACGATCGGGAATATAATATTCAATTGCCTTGTATTCCTTATTCAAAAAACTATACATTAAAGCTACAGCTGTAGTACCATCTACATCGTAATCACCATAAATTAAGATACGTTCCCTCTTTTCTATTGCTCTTTTAACTCTGCTCACTGCCGCTTGCATGTCCTTCATTAAAAAAGGATCGTGTAAGGCTGTAAGTTGAGGACGAAAAAAATTACGTGCTTCTTCAAAATTGGTAACTCCTCGTTGAATCAATAGCGCAGCAAGAACCTTGTGAATATTGAGTTCGGCAGCAAGTATATTGGTTTGTTGTTCAGAAGGAGTTTCGGCAATAACCCAACGTTTTTTCATGCGGCAATTTTAGGTTATTAATACTATTTCGAAAATACTTCCTTTGGGTGAATTTTTTTTTACCTCAATGGTTCCATGATGCGCAAGCACGAGTTTTTTTACAATGTAAAGGCCAAGTCCGGTACCTTTGTTTTTGCGGGTTTCTTCATTTCCAATTCGATAAAATTTATCAAAAATCAATTGCCTTTCAGTTTCAGCTATACCACAACCTTCATCGGCAATTTGAAGTAAAATTTTGTGTTCGTATTTTTTTAGAATACAAGTAATTTTTGGAACGTCGGTTGAGTATTTAATAGCGTTTTCGTAAAGGTTAGTGAGTATTGAAATAAATGCAAAACGATCTGCTTCAAACTCAATTCCTTTTTCAATTATTAACTCAAAGCGATGTGGTTTTTGCTGCTGAAATAAGGTAGCTAGTTTATTCATTTCGCTTTCTACTAATTCCGAAAAATTAGAAACTTGCTTTACAAGTCTAAAACTATTGTCCTCTAAACGTACTGCAATGAGCACATTCTCAACCAATGCGTTTAAGCGTTCGGTATCGACAAGTGCATTGTGTATAATTTCGTTTTGCTTTTCTTTTGGCAAATCTCTTTTCAACAAAGTTTCGAGTTGCAGCTTTGCAGATGCTATTGGAGATTTTAATTCATGTGTGATGGATAACAAAAAATTCTTTTGACGTAATCCTAGCTCTGCTTCCTTTTTAAATGTTTTTCTAGTTTGTAAAAATCCCGAAATCAATAATACCAAAAAAACAGTTCCTTCACCGGCTATCATCAACCATCGTTTTTTTAATTTTGCATGAAGCTCGCTTTGTGCGGTTTCAATTTCGGCAGCATCAGAAGTTTGCAATTCAATTATGTGTAATCGTTGCTCGAGTACTTCGTTGTTCAATTTCACCATTAAATAACTCCACCAACTAAATTGAATAAACACATACACCACCAGTAAGTAGAATAAAAAAAGTGGTCTGGGTCGTTTTTGTATTTGTGTCATCGAAACAAATATAATTTGTTTTGAGCAATTCCATTTTTCTACTTGTGGAATTTTGAATTATCTTGCATCAGTGAATTGCTTTGTAAACTATATCTACAAATTTTTGAATTCAATTTGCTCCACATTTAATACAACATTCATGAAAAAATCAAGCTTCTTCGCGCTTTTTATAGTCTTAATTTCTTTTACAATTGCTGCTTTTCAAACAAAAAATACTGCAAAAAAAATGAACACAAACTATGTGTTTCCGAAAAATGGAAGCTATGAGAAAGAATGGAAAAAAGTTGATTCATTACAAGAAAAAGGACTTACCCGAAGCGCTCTAGCTATAATTTCAGGAATTTTTTCACACGCAAAAACCGAGCGTAGTACTCCTAATTACATACGTGCAACTATTGAGAGAATGAAGTTTGAAAGTTATCTTGAAGAGGATGAATATGTAAAATCAATAGCCGATTTAGAGAACGAAGCAGCTACGGCATATTATCCCGCAAAGCAACTAATTTATTCTATTACTGCGGAAATATACTGGCGTTATTATCAAAACAATAGATGGACTTTTTTAAATCGTTCCGAGACTAGGCAGTTTGAAAACAAAGACATACGAACTTGGGATTTGAAAAAAATTTATGAAAAAACTAGTTACAATTATCACCAATCGCTTACACAAGCCGAAAGAAGTAAGCAAATTACTTTAAGTTCTATA
>WBZU01001626.1_pt1 | contig 10108 bp, 9 predicted proteins | sample 5204311 | NCBI WGS metagenome assembly WBZU01 (sample SAMN12344359, study PRJNA552823) | activated sludge metagenome | biome: Activated sludge suspended growth; feature: Nitrification reactor; material: Wastewater; isolation source: activated sludge from nitrification reactor of wastewater treatment... | reverse complement strand
GCTGGCGATCGCAGCGTCCTTTCGGCCCGATATCCAACGCCAGCTCATCCGGCAGCATTTGCTGATGCCCACGCTGCAAGCCGTGTTCCGGCAAAACAGCACACTGGTGAAAAAGGAGGAAGACTACTTCACGGGCAGGGCGCATCCGCCCGTCTTCCCCGCAAGCGCGATCGATGAGATGCGCATGATCAGCTTCGCGCAACTGATGTCGCCGCTCTCAGTGCCGCCCGCTGCGTTCGTCGAAGTGCTCTCCGAGCGCACTGCAAAACCAGGCCAGGATTTTTTCGAGCGTCCTGAGATTCAGTCAGAGAAGCTGGTCACCACGCCATCGTTCGTCGGCCGGGTGTTTCGCGCCATGGATGAAACGTATGAGCTGCGTCTCTCCGCGCGCCGGAGCGTGGACCCGGATCACCGAGATCTGACGTTTCGCTGGGTGCTCCTGCAAGGCGAGAAGGATCGCGTGGACATCACGCCCTCCGCCGATGGCACCGAGGCGACGGTCCGTGTGCGCTGGCATCCGCCCATGCATGCGCCGACGGGCATCCGCACGCATCGCGTGGACATCGGACTTTTCGCCAGCAATGGAATCGCATGGTCCGCCCCTGCCTTTCTGAGCGTTTACATGCTGCCGTCTGAAATGCGTTTCTTTGATGACCGTGGCCGCCTCTCCGAACTGGTGAACGAAGTCGGGGATCCCGATCTGGAACTCCCCACGACTCTCGATGATCTGCGTTGGTTGCCTTTGCTAAGGGCGCTTGCCGAAGCGATGCCGCATAGCCCGCTGAGCGAGGCGTTTGACCCGGAAACGCGGAGCGAGCTGGCGCGCGCGTGGAAGGATTTGCGCCCCCAGGCAGAGGAGCGGGATCTTCTGCCGGAGCAGAAGCGCGATGCAGCCGGAGGCCTGAGCGGCAAGCTGAAGGGCGATCTCGCCAAGATCATGAATGCTCGCAGCGCAGGCGGTGCATCCGTTCAATCCCGCGTGACGGAGGCGCTCGGTATGCTAGCGACCGCGTCCGGCTTGTTTCTGGATCACCAGGAACAGATTCTGCAGCTCGCCGCCAAATCGTCCCGCTCGGATGCGACGACGGTGCTGCGTGCGCAATTGAAGCGGCTGACGGATTTGGGTGTGCTGGTGGGGGTCGCGGACGGAACCGTGGTCAGCGCGCATCCGCGTGAAAAGCTCAGCGCGTGCGATCGCCATTGCATCAGCCAGCTCAACATGATCGTGCTCAGCCACGTTCTGCTGCCCGGGGTGCTGGAGCGTTCGCCGAAGCCATTGTTTGTGGATCGTCGCCTGGGCTCGCGCAAAACATGGCGTGACGTGTTCCACTACGATGCCAAAGGCGAGCGCACGGGGTGGACCCGGCATGGTGACGGACATGTGCATCGTTTCAACGCCGCTGGTCTTTTACTCGATGACAAGGATCACGCCCAGCCCGTGAACTATCGCCTGGATGGCGGGCGGCTGGTGTTCGAAGCGGTCGCGGGGTCAAGAAAATAGCGGTTGTCATCGAGATGTGCTGAAGCACTGTCAGCCTCAGCCACTGAAGGAAACCCATGCCGCCCCCCAACCGTTCACGCTCATTCAACAACCGCGGTCCACGCGGCCACTACCGCCAGCCTGAACCCGAGCCGGATGGTCGCGGACGACATGGCGACACGGCCAAGAAGGAAGAGGCGATCGAAATCGAAGGCATGGTGAGCGCCGTGCTCGCCGGCACGATGTTCAAGGTGAAGCTAAAGACGGGCCACGAAGTGCTGGCCCACATCTCCGGGAAGATGCGCAAGCGCTTCATCCGCCTGGTGGTGGGAGACATGGTGAAGCTCGAGATGTCGCCCTACGACACGGAGAAGGCGCGCATCGTGTATCGCCTCGGCTGATTTTGCCCCCGGTCGAAACGGCCATGGAGAAGGACATTGTTTATTTCGACCTGGAAACCAGGCGCACTGCGAATGACGTGGGCGGCTGGGGCAACAAGGGACAGATGGGCATCTCAGTGGCCGTGACGTTCAGCACGCGCCAGAACCGCTACCACATTTATCAGGAGCACGAGGTCCAGGATCTGATCAAGCAACTGCTGCGGGCGGATCTGGTCGTGGGCTTCAACCACATCAGCTTCGACTACGAAGTGCTGATGGGCCACACCATCATGGAATTGCGCGATCAGATTCAGAGCCTTGATCTGATGGTCGATTTGGAGAAGCGCCTGGGGCACCGGCTCAAACTCGATGCCGTGGCCACAGCAACTCTAGGCGGCCTGAGCAAAACGGCCGACGGACTCGACGCCATCCGCTGGTGGCGGCAGGGAGAGATCATGAAAATCGCGGAGTATTGCTGCTTCGATGTGAAGGTGACCAAGTGCGTGCACGAATACGGCGTGGAACACGGTCACGTGAAGTATCTCGACCGCAACAAGCGGGAGCAGACAGTGAAGGTGGATTGGTAGCCGGACGCCGGAGCGCGGCGATCATGCCTTCTTCTCACTGCGCAGCCCACGTGCATTGAGCACGCTCTTCACCAAACGCAGCAGGTCCGCAGGCTCGTAGGGCTTAGGCAAGACGGCGCTGAAGCCATACGCGGCAGGCTTTGCCATGACTGGATCATCCGAGTAGCCGGACGATACGATCGCCAGCACGTTCGGATCCAGCTGACGCAGGCGCTCCATGGTGCGCACACCGCCAAGTCCGTTTGGAATCGTGAGATCGAGCACCACAAGATCGAAAGGACGGCCCTGATCCATGGACTCCTGGTATCGGCGGATCGTTTCGGTGCCCTCAGGCGTCTCGCACACTTCGAAGCCATTGTTCGTCAGGTTGCGGGTGATGAGGCTGCGCACGAGCGGATCGTCTTCAAGAATGAGGATGCGCGGCGCCAGCGAGTTGGCGGCGGGATCGAATCCGCGCGCCAGCCCCAGTTCGTCCACCACTTCGTCATCGCCATCCACCGGCATGTAGAAGCGCACGGTCGTGCCATGCCCTACATCACTGCGAACAGACAGCGAACCGCCATGGGCTTTGGCGATCGACTCACAAACCGTGAGGCCCAGGCCGGTGGCATTCTGCGCCTTCCGCGTGCTGAAGTAGGGCTCAAAGATATGCGGCAGATGCTCGGCAGCGATGCCGTCACCGGTGTCGCGCACTTCGATGATCACACCCTGAGGCGCCTCCGTGGCATCCGGCAGCATGTCATTGCCATATAGCTCGGCGGGATCAGGTGCCAGGCACCGGATGGTGATGTCACCCCCGCGCGGCAAGGCCTGCTCGGCATTGCGCACCAAATTGCCCAGGAGGCGCCGAATTTGATTGGGATCGACTGCCACGCTCGGGAGTCCTTGCTGCACCTCGACGCGGTAATGCACGTTGGTTGCACGCGAGTGATGCTGGAAAAACTGCTCGATCAATTCGCCCGGCTTGATGTGCCGTTTGATCGGCGCGCCGCCGCGGGCGAAGGTCAGAAGCTGCTGCACAAGGCTTTGCGCCTGCAGCGTGGCCTGCTTGGCAGTAGCCAGCTCGGGCACGCGATCGGTGTTGCCACGCAGCCGCATCTCAGCCAGGGACAGATTGCCGAGGAGAACGGTGAGCAGGTTGTTGAAGTCGTGCGCAAATCCCCGCGCGAGAAGACCCAGTGACTCCAGACGATCCATCCGATTCCGCTTCTCAGCTTCCTCATGGCGGGCGGTGATGTCCTTGAGCAGCAACAGCAGGCCCTCACCAAACGGATAGGAGCGAAGCTCAAGCCAGATTTGCTGCGCCTCCAGGTAGATGTCCCGGCTCGCTGCATCGCGGTGCATCATCGAGTGCGCGAGCGCCTCGTAGTGTGCATCCCGAATGACGGCAGGCATCAATTCCCAAAACTGCGTGCCCATGATGGCTGCCTTGTCTCGCTCAAACAATCTGGCAGCCGCCGCATTCGCGTAGGTGATGCGCCACAAGCTGTCGAGGGCGATCAACGGATCCGAGATGGTTTCGACGACATCCACCAGCGGTGCTGCATGGGCGGTCGGTGCCTGCATTTCATGCACCGCTGGAGCCATCGCCGCGGCAATTGCAGGAGGCGGCGGAGGCGCGGTCTGATAGTCAGGTGTGATCGCCACGTGCGCTGGTGGCGCAACAACCGCTTCCACCGACGGGGACTGCGAATCAATCGCTGATGTTGTAGGAGAGAGACGGCGGAACAGGATGATGAGCCCGGTCAGGCTGTTCTGCTGATCGCGCAGCGCGGTGGTGCGGTCGCTGATCGCGACGCGTTCACCCTGCTTGGTTGTCAGCCACACGGAACGTGCAGCGGCGGATTCAGACTCGTCCACCACTTGAATGTCCGCCGGCTGGCCGTCGGCATGATAGACCCGAAACACTTCGTGCAGGGAGCGTCCCACCACTTCCTCGGGCGCCCATCCTGTGATGCGGGCAGCGGCAGGGTTCATGAAGATCACGATGCCGGCCAAATCAGCCGCGACCGCTCCATCCGCCAGACTCTGGAAGGCCTCGAAGTAGCTTTGTTCCCGCCGGCGCCGCTCGGAATCCTCCAGGTAACGCGTAGCGGCTATTTCGACCGTGAGACGAAGTTCGTCCTCGCTAAATGGCTTCAAGAGGTAGCCGTGGGGCTGGGTTTCGCGTGCTCTGGCCACCGTATTGAGATCGGCGCAGGCAGTGACGTAAATGACGGCCGCCGAGCTGAATTCCCTCAGTCGCCGCGCAGTCTCAATGCCATCAAGCTGCCCGGAAAGATGGATGTCCATCAGGACCAAATCAGGATGAAGCTGCGCCACCGAAGCCAGAGCTTCCTCGCCTGATCGGCAGGCCCCAATAACATCATAGCCCAGATTTCCGAGCATCGCAGCCATGTCGCAGCCAACCAGCCCCTCATTTTCGACGATTAGAATGCGAATACGATCGAGGGGGTTCATCCGGGTTTGCGACTTTTCTAAATATCAACACATGTTATAGGAAAGTGCAAATCAAAACTAAGGCCAGAAGGAATTATATTTTTTAGATTGGCTGAGCCACTCATTTGGCTGGCCAACAGGCGAACGACCCGCATCCCGAGGCCCCCATCGCCCACCTCCCCGGCACCGACTCCGTCATCCTCAATCGTCAGCATCCCCTCGCCCATGTCTGCCGGTCGGAATCGAATCTGGATTCTGCCACTTCGATCTCCGGGGAAGGCATGCTGGAAAGCATTGGAGACGGCTTCATTCAAGATGAAGGCGAACGGCATGAGCCACTCGGCACGAGGCTGAAGGCTCTGGAGATCAAGCGTTACCTGCACGCGCTCAGCCGTCACCTCGTAGCATTCGCGAAGACGCGCCACCAGATCGGCGGTGAATGAAGTGAAGGTCTGGACTTCGCCCGTCGCGAGGTGATAAAGATGCTGGTGTAGCGCTGCGATGGCACGCACGCGATTCTGACTGGCACGAAGCGCGTGGCGGGCATCGGTCGCGTCCAGCGATCCTTGCTGCAGGCTCAGCAGACTGGAAATGAGTTGCAGGTGATTCGTTATCCGATGGTGGCACTCGGTAAGAAGTGCCCGCTCACGATCCAGTTCGGGCGTGCTGACAACCGCCTCCACAGGCTGTGCCACCCTAGCGAAGACCTGTGTGCTGCCATCGGATTCATCCCGCACAAACCGGAACAACCCCGACAGTTTCTCTCCGCTGCGGTGGAAGAACGGCAATTCCACACCGCCCTGCGCGCGAATCCACTCCTCCTCCAGCTGGGCATGGAACCCTCCGGGATCGGACGGACGGAAAAGCTGATGCAGGCTGCGCGTTTTCGCCTCATCCGTGTTCCAGCCGAACAAGGCCGCAGCTGCATCGGACCAATCGCCAATGCGTCCATGACATGTGGCGCGCAGCAGGCACTGCTCGACAGGTTCTCTTTGGACAACTTCTGCCTTACTCGCCGGGATGACCGGGACTGGATCGCTCTCTCGAGCAACAACCACCTCGACATCAGCCGCGACAGGGGTCAGAAAGTGGACCACCGCGTGCAAGCGGCCGCCGCCGTCGGTGATGGCCGCGAGTTTCACCGATACAGGGTCACCAGCCTCAAAGGCATCCCGTTTGACCGCAGCGTCAAATGTGGCAGTCCCGGTGCTACCCGAGCGCAGACGCAGCATCTGCTCATGGTGACGTGCCACGCTCTCCGAGCTGAAGAGATCCGCAATCTCCGAGCGACGGAGTTCGCTCTTCGTCCGCCCCAAGAGCTGCTCAGCCGGGCGATTCGCCTCGAAAATGGCACCGGAGGCGTCCGTCAAAATGGCGGCGAGAGGCATGTCGTGCATGATCGCCCTGAATTTGGCCTCCGTGGCCCTCAGCATCTCCTCCATCCGGCAGGCGTCGGTTACGTCATGGATGGTCACCAGCATGCCATTGTCAGCGAGTGGAGCGGGCCTCAGTTCAAAATCCTTGAGCAAACCATCTGCCGTGGCGAGCGATACGACTTTGGTTAGCTGCCTCCGCCAGACACTTTCCCGCCAGATGCGACTGACCTCGGAGCGGTGAGTGTCATTGAGGCAGGCCAGCATAAGCCAGTCTTCCAACAGCGTCCCCGGCTTCAATTCGCGGCCAAAAAGATTTCGCACGTGCGCATTGTGAAAGAGCGGCATACCTCGCGCATCGAGCACGACCAGACCACAGGACAGAGCATCGAGCACGTCGCGCTGGCGGATTTCGCGGCGCTTGTAGGCAGCCTCCAGATCCTGCAGGACCCGAACCTCATTGCGAAGTTCCGCAAGATCATCATTCAACTTGCGCGCTTCCAGCCCGTGAACACTTGCTGGGATGGGTGCCGGCGGCGGCATGACCGGCGCAGTCGAGATCGGAGATGCCGCCACAGTCTGATCTCTAATAATCCCGGCCAGAAGAATGCGCGGATCATCACTTTCGGATGCCGTTCCCGCCACACCCCACAGGACTTCTCTTGCCGGATCGGCACCAACGATTGGCGTGGTCAGGGAAACCGAGGCCGCATTCCCAGAGCCGCTGGACCCAATGGCCTGTGCGAGCGCCTGGATAACTTCGACACGCGCCGTGCTTGAGCCGAAGGCATCCCAAAAGTTCGTGCTGCCTGGCTGCAGTCCGCGCGCCATGGCCAGGCTCGATGCGGCAGCATTGGCCTCCTGGATCACACCATCCAGGTCGGTAATGACCAGCGGCAGATCGCACATTGGTAGAGCGGTCAAGGCTTTTATCGGAGCCGGCGCAACACCTTCAGCGCCCTCTTCTTCAGGCGCCGGCAAGACAACCGGCGCAAACTTTTCACACGTAATCATCAGCCCCGCCACGCCAGCGTCATTCCCGTGACGCCACGGTCTCACTTCCCAGCGGAAGATGACAGGCTTGCCCGCAGGATCCTGCATGACGTCGTGCTCGCTGCGCACGATGTGACCCAGCAGCGCGCGGTCGTAGACACCGCGCCAGCCCGGATGGAGGTTGGGAAAGACATCGAATTGACTCCGCCCCACGAGCGGCAGCGCGTCTTGCAAGCCAAAGTCAGTGACCCACTGGCGGTTGGCCAGCAAGTAGCGCAGATTTCGATCAAACATGGCCATGGCGACCGGCGCATTCTCCACCAGCACGCTCAGCACGGCTTCCAGGTCTCGCAGGTCGTTCCCGAGCACTGCCTCTTCCACCTCCGTGGCGGGTGCCGGATTAAGCGGTCGCACTGTGGACACGTCAGGCGAGGCTTTGGGTTGTATGACGCTGTGCAAAATGGACGAGTTGGACATGGCTGCCAGGACCGCAGGAGGAATTTGAAAAACTTTACTCTAATGAGTGAGTCTGTTCGCAACAAGGTGAATCACTTTTGGTAGCGAAAATGTTTTTGCAGCGGTGCTCACTCGCGGTGGTAAGGGTCACCGCGCATGATCGAGTAGGCGCGGTAGACCTGCTCCAACGCAATCACCAACGCCAGTTCGTGCTGCAGAGTCATCGCCGAGAGCGACCAGCATTCGTTTGCCTGGCTCTTCAACCCGGGCGCATGCCCATCCGCGCCGCCAATGAGCAGTGTCGCCCGCTTGCACCCATGCAACTCCTGCTTCTCGATCCAACCGGCCAATTCCACACTGCGGCGTTCGACGCCACTCTCATCCAGCAAAATCCGCAAACTGCCTTCGCTCGCCTCAAGCATCTGGCGGGTCACTTGTGCCTGGGAACCGGCGCGTAGAAACAAGCACTCGGCTCGGACGATTTTCTGGAGTCTGCGAAGGTAGTCTTCGGCTCCAGAGCGAGCCCAAGACAGGGAGGGTTTGCCGACCGCAATGAAGGTCCAATGCATGATGAGGAGCTGATGATGGCGCAAGACGGACACTATTCAAACAATAGTCCCCATAACTTTTATGTGCTTATGGCCGATCCGTGATGCGGAGACAGTTGCGTCATTTTGAAAAAAAGACTAGAATTCTGGAGTTGCTTCAAAAAGAACACACACCCTATCATGGCATCCAACCCCGCTCTCCGCACTCTACCGATCGCAGCGCTCTCGCTGCTGGGCCTCGCATCGTGTAGCCTCCCCTCCGACCAAGCCTGGCGCCAAATTCGTCAGGAAGGTCTTATCACTTACCTCATGAGGAACGACGGCCAGGCACCTGCGTCGTCGAGTCCCATGCTCAAAGCAAACGGTGACCCTGCTGCGTCCTCGATAGCAGCGACCCCGACCACCGGGTCTAACGTGGTTGCTGACGTTCCTCCGCCTTCACAGCTTGCGGGCAATTCCTTGCCCATCGCGCAGGCAGTTCCCGGTCTTGACGGCTACGTAAGATCGCCGTTCACCAACCCGCCTCGCTTGGTGGACGTGCGTGGCATGGCCAGTGGCTCCAAAGTGGTCTGCCCTTACACTCGTCGACCATTCTTGGTTCCTCAGATGTCGCAGGCCACGTCGGCTGTTGCCAGCGCTCCTGAAACCACGCCTGCTCCCGCACCCAGGTCTGAACCCAAGCCCCAGCCGGCTCCCCGGGTGGTAACCCCCCCGCCCCAACAGCCCACCAAGGTCGCGGCGAATACCGCTGCGCAATCACAGCCTGCCCCGGCCCCCGCACCCACACCGAAGCCGGCTCCGCAGGCCCAGGCAAAAACCACTCCTCCCGCAGCACCCAAGGAAACCCCAGCCCCCCAAGCTGCCACCCCTAAACCTGCAGCCACCGGCCTGCCATTCGGCGTTCCGATTCCCGGCCGCCCCGGTTTCGTCAACAGCCCCTACGCTGCCAAGCATCAATTGGTGGACGTCACAGGCCTTCCCACCGGCATGGAAGTAAAGTGCCCTTACACTGGCAAACTGTTCCGCGTGCCGCCGCAGGCGAACAACCCGCAGCAGTAACAGGGCCGGCCTCCGTCTCCCAGTTTCAAGAATCACCTGGAACCCCGTCAGCGATGCCGCTGACGGGGTTTCTATTTTGTATCCCGCCTCAGGCGCGACGCTGCTTGCGCTCCAGGGCTTCATAGCGAATGCTGCATGCGTCCGTTCATGAGCCTACCCGCCTGGTATTGCGTCCACACCAAGTCGAAATGCGAACACCTCGCTGCCGCCGCCTTACGATCAATCCAGGGCATCGATACCTATTGCCCACGCATTCGATTCCAGCGCAGCACTCCGCGTGGCAAGGTTTGGTTTGTTGAGGCTCTTTTCCCAAGTTACTTCTTTGCGAAGTTCGATCTCGAAACGCACCTCCGAGCTGTGAACGGAACGCACAATGTCATTCGCGTGGTGGAGTTCGGCGACTCTTGCATTCCAATCTCGGGACAAACCATCGAGGACATCCGCCGCGAAATGAAGCAGGAGGAGATTCGCGAGGTTCGCCCTAGTCTGCGCGTGGGCGACGCTGTGGAGTTGACCGAAGGGCCGATGCGTGGCTTCAAGGGAATCATCGATTCACTGCTGTCCGGCCAGGATCGCGTCCGCATTCTCCTGGAGTTTCTTGGGCGGCAGAATTACGTGGACATCGACTCTGGCAAGCTTCTAAACGAACTGGAGCCCCGAGCGGCTTTACGTCAGCTCTAGCGACATCTTTTGCGGGACGCAGCGAGCCCCCCCAAAAAAACACCCGGCCTCTCGGCCGGGTGTTTTCGCAACATTGGACTCAGTTCTTCGGCGATCAGGCGAACAGATCGGT
>WBZU01003568.1_pt1 | contig 10109 bp, 7 predicted proteins | sample 5204311 | NCBI WGS metagenome assembly WBZU01 (sample SAMN12344359, study PRJNA552823) | activated sludge metagenome | biome: Activated sludge suspended growth; feature: Nitrification reactor; material: Wastewater; isolation source: activated sludge from nitrification reactor of wastewater treatment... | reverse complement strand
AACCAAGTTTCTTGAAGAAACTCGGTTTCTGACCGCCGGCAAAGCACCGCAGCGACCTAGCGATTCGCCTCCATCCAGCGCAGGGCCGTCAATGCCAGCGCCGCCGAACCGATGGGCAGCGCATCCTCGTCCAGGCGAAAGTCGGCGCGGTGTACGGGATAGAACTCGGCCCATTCGGGATTGTGCACGCCCAGGCGCAGGAAGCAGCCGGGCGCGGCCTGCGCCATGTAGCTGAAGTCCTCGGCGCCCATGATCAGTTCGCTCTCGGCCACGTTGCCCTCGCCCAGCATCTCCTGCATGGTGGCGACCATGTGGGCTGTCGCTTCGGGGTTGTTGACGGTGGGCGGGTAGCCGGGGAAGATCGTCACCGCAGCGCGACCGCCCAGCGGCTCAACGATGCCGGCGGCGCGCTTGAGTTCGGCGCGCAGCAGTTCTCGGGATTCAGGCGTAAACGAGCGAATCGTCCCGGTCATGGTGACGGTATCGGGAATCACGTTGTTGACCGTGCCGCCGTTGATGGTGCCGATGGTGATGACGCCATGCTCGGTAGGGTCGAGGCGCCGGCTGATGACCTGCTGCACCGCGTTGATGACGTGCGCCGACAGCGCAATCGGGTCGACGGTGCTCTGCGGCCGTGCGGCATGCCCGCCGGAGCCGTAAATGACGATCTCAAACTTGTCGGCCGCAGCGAGCATGGGACCGGGACGCGTCGCCACATGGCCGACGTCATGGTGCGCATCGACGTGAATGCCAAAGACGGCGTCGACGCCCTTGAGCGCGCCTTCCTCCACCATGCGCATGCCGCCCGACTTACCCTCGTCGTCCTGTGCCTCCTCGCTGGGCTGGAAGAGCAGGCGAATGGTGCCGGGAAGCTGTCCTTCATCGGCCAGCCCCTTGAGGATGGTGGCGGCGCCCATCAGCATGGCCGTGTGCGCGTCGTGGCCGCAGGCGTGCATGATGCCGGGCCGCGTGCTGTCGAACTCCGTCCCGTTGATTTCGAGGATGGGCAGCGCGTCCATATCGGCACGCAGGCCCACGACCGGCCCGGCGCCGCCGCGGATGTGGCCGACCACGCCGGTCTTGGCGATCTCGGTTTCGGTCTCGATCCCCAAATCAACCAGCGTGGCATTGACGAGCCCGGCCGTGCGCTGCTCCGTGAAGGTCAGCTCAGGATAGCGATGAATGGTGCGGCGCCAGGTGCGAATGTCTTCGTGGATAGCTTTGGCCCGCTCGAGAATTTCTTGTGCTGAGTATGCTTGCGTCATCTTGATCTCCCCTCATTGCGCAGCTTGCGTGAATTGTGTCTGGCGGAATACTGCAACGCTGCCGAGCACGCAGTTGCAGCGGATTCTCCACCCTTTGTAAACTCAAAGCGTGTCACATTGCAGTACACTTCCTCCTATTGTACATGACACAGTTCTGCCCTAGTGCATGGCTATGTCGTTCGCTCGCGGATGCCCCCCTGCGCATTGGTATGGTCTTCATCAGTCTGGCGCCAGCAAAGGGAAGTCGCGCCTTGGCAACTGAAGGCGCAGGTCCGCTGTGCTCAGTGTGGTACAATTGTGGCCCGGTGGCGTCACTGTAACCGCTGGAAGCGATTGGTGGGAGAGCAGATCATGAGCGAGAGTGAGTTGCTAAAGCGAATCACGCTGAACCCGCGCATTTTTGGGGGCAAGCCCATCGTCCGTGGGCGCCGCCTTGCCGTCGAACATGTGCTCGGAATGTTGGCTGCGGGCGACACGACGGAGACACTGCTCGCCGCCTATCCATGGCTCGAACCGGACGACATTCGTGCGTGCCTCCTCTACGCTCGCAAAGTCGTCAGTGAGGAACGTATTGAGCCTCTCACCGTCGCGCCGTCATCACGGCTGAGTCGGACCGGGTGCGCATTCGCAGAAGCGGCAGCGCATAGATGACTCGGCAAACGCTGGTATAATCATTCGTCATGTCAGGCAGGCGCCGCGTCTTTGATCCCGCTAGGTTCGTACGCAGCACGGAAGGCCAGCTCGTCATCGGCTTTTTCGTGATTCTGTACGTCGTCGGCGGCGGGCTCATCTGGTATTTTTACGGTCTGGGCGGCGCCATTGCTGGCTGGCTATGCATCACCGGCGGGCTCTTCTTTTTCTTTTTGCTCTACGGGCTGGTCTCGCTGGCCGGCTGGTGGGCGGATCGTTGAAACACAGGCGGTGCATTCAAAAACAGATGCGCCGCCTGCTCAATGGAAAACTGTGAAGGACAGTAGTTATGGGACGCAAGATTCTTGTGGGTGTGGCGTGGCCGTACGTCAACGGCGAAAAACATATCGGCCAGATCGCCGGCGCGTATCTGCCGCCGGACATCTTTGCCCGCTTCCAGCGCATGATCGGCAACGACGTGCTGATGGTCAGCGGCTCCGACACGCACGGCACGCCCATCATGCTCAAGGCCGATGCCGAAGGAGTCCCCTACACCGAGATCATCGACAAGTATCACGGCATGTTCGTCGACGGCTGCCTGGCCATGGGGCTGACCTTTGACCTCTATTCGCACACCGACACAGCCAATCACTGGGACGTGACGCAGCAGATGTTCACGCGCCACTGGGAGACGGGCTTTGTCTACAAGGACATCCAACGCCAGTGGTTCGACCCCGTCGCCGGCAAATTCCTGGCCGACCGCTACGTCGAGGGCAACTGTCCCTTCTGCGACTATCCCGACGCCCGCGGTGACCAGTGCGACAACTGCGGCCGTCTCTACGATGCGCTGGAACTCAAGAACCCGCGCTCCAAGATCAGTGGCACCACCGAACTCGAAATCCGCGAGACGGAGCACTTCTTCCTCGACATGGGCAAGATGAACGAACCGCTGCTCGAGTGGATTGCCAACGGCAAGGATCACTGGCGCCCCAACGTCATCAACTTCACCCGCGGCCAGTTGGAACTGCGGGAGTTGCGCGGCCGTGCCATCACGCGTGACCTGGACTGGGGCGTGACGATTCCCATCGGCGACTACCCGGACAAGCGTATCTATGTCTGGTACGATGCCGTCATCGGTTACCTGAGCGCGGCGGTCGAGTGGGCGCATCTGGCCGGCGACCCCGAAGCGTGGCGCCAGTGGTGGGATGCCGACGTCAACCCCGACGCGCACATCTACAATTTCATCGGCAAGGACAACATTCCCTTCCACACCATCATCTGGCCGGGGATGCTCATCGGCTACAACCACGGCGCGTCGCACCTGAACCTGCCCTACGACGTACCGGCCAACGAGTACCTGAACCTGCACGGCGGCAAGTTTAGCACCAGCCGCGGCAACGTCATCGGCTGGAACACCGTGCTGGCGCAATTCCAGCCGGACGCGTGGCGCTACGTGCTGACCGCGATGGCGCCGGAAACGGCCGACGTGGAGTTTACCTGGCAGGATTTCATGGAGCGCATCAACAACGAGCTGGTCGCCAACTGGGGCAACCTCGTCAACCGCATGGTGGGCTTTGCCTACAAGCGCTTCGACGGCCACGTGCCCGTGCCGGCCGCGCTCACGGCCGAAGACGAGGCTTTCCTCGCCGAAATCAAGGCGGGCTTTGGCAGCGTCGGCGCGCTCTATGAAACCGTCAAGCTCAAGGCCGCGCTCCAGGAAGTACGCCGCCTGAGCCAGCGCGTCAACCAGTACCTCAACGAAAACGCGCCGTGGAAGAGCATCGGCGAGAACCCGCAGCGAGCGGCGACGGCCGTCTATGTCGCGTTGCAGGCCATCGACTGGCTGAAGCTGTTGTGGGCGCCTATCCTGCCCCATTCCAGCGAACGGCTGCACAACCTGCTCGGCTATGACACGCCACTCTTCGGCCGCCAGTACACGGAACTCGTCGAAGATGCGCGCGGCACGCACCAGGTACTGCGCTACGACCATACGCCTGCCAGCGGACGCTGGGAGGTGACGGTGCTGCCCGCCGGCCAGCCTCTGCGCGAGCCGGCACCGCTCTTCGTCAAGCTCGACGATGCGCTGATGGCAGAGAAACTTGGCCAGGTGTAGCAGCGTGACGGTAAGGTTTGGGCTGACATGACCACAGCGCATCGCACCCTGGCCGAGGCACCGGCGCAACCAGGCGTCTACCGGCCCATCTCGGCCAACCTGGACTCCTACTACGTACAGCGGCCGCGGCGTATCCTGCTGCTCATCGTCTTCGGCTACCTGCTGGCGGCGACCATCTTCGCCATCACGACGCCGGCGTGGCAGAACCCCGACGAGCCCGCGCACTACAACAACATCGCCCACATCGCGGCGGGCAATGGCCTGCCCGTGCTGCATCCCGACGCCTACGACCAGGCGTACATCGGCCAATTGCTCGCCGAAGGCTTTCCGCCGGAACTCGCCATCGACACGCTACGCTACGAGGCCTACCAGCCACCGCTCTACTATGTCGCTGCCACGCCCTTCTACCTGCTGGGCAGCGGCAACCTTCTCGTCGTGCGTCTCTTTAACGTCCTGCTGGGGGCGGTTGCCATCCTGCTCCTCTATGCCGGCATGGAGACGGTCTTTCCCAACAAGCCGCTGCTGACGCTGGGCGCAACGGCCTTTGCCGCCTTCCTGCCCATGCATGTGGCCATGAACGCCTCCGTCAACAACGACGGGCTGGCCGAGGTGTTGTTGCTGGCCGCCCTGCTGGCGCTGCTGCGCTGGATGAAACGGCGCTTCGAGGCGGCCAACCAGCCGGGCACGCCCGAATCACCCTTTGTCGCCTGGCGCAGCCTGCTCGTGCTGGGCGTGCTGCTCGGCCTGGGCATGGCGACGAAAATCTACGCCTACATGGCCGTGCCGCTGGCCGCCGGCACCGTGCTGCTCACGGTCTGGCTGGCGCCGGCCGCGCAACTGGACGCGCCGCACCACCGTCCCACGCTGCGATCCTTCTGGGCCGGCGTCGGCGCGGCGCTGCTGGTCGTCCTGCCGGCCGTGCTCATCGTGGCGCCGCTATGGCTGCGCAATGTGACGATCTACGGCGGCTGGGATGTGCTCGGCTTGCAGATGCACGACCGTGTGGTCATCGGCCAGCCCACCACTGCTGAGTGGATTGCCCGCGAAGGCTTCATCAACTACCTGGAACGGGCGATGGGCTTTACCTTCCGCAGCTTCTGGGGCATCTTCGGCTGGATGGGCGTCTTCATGGAGCCGCGCATCTATATGCTGCTCCTCGTCTTCTCCGGCGTGCTGCTGCTTGGCCTGCTGTGGGCGCTGGTGCGCTTCATCTGCGGCCGGCCGGAGGCGGACATGGACCGCTTTCAATTCTGGGTGCTCGGCCTCTTTGGCGTCATGGTGCTCGCTGTCTTTGCCAGTTTTGTCTGGTACAACCTCAAGTTTGTCCAGCACCAGGGCCGCTACTTCTTCTGGGGGCTGCTGCCGATCAGCGCGTTTGCTGCGCTGGCCTGGCGCGAGCTGATGCAGCCGCTGCAAGGCAAGGTGACAGGCTTCCTGACGCTGGTGCTGGCCGCGGCCCTGGTGCTTGCCAGCCTGCGCACCGACATGACCGACCGCCTCACGATCCTGCTCATCGGCCTGCTCGGCGTGATGCTGATGCTGCAACCGTTCCTCCTCTCCGGCTCGGTGGATGCCATCATCATCGGCGCGCCGCAGGCCATGCAGCGGCTGTTGGGGCGCCCGGCGCTGCGCCCGCTGCTCGGCGTGCTACGCGTGCTGGCCTGGGGATCGCCCTTTCTCATCCTGTTCCTGCTTGACCTGATGATCCCCTTCCGGTATATTTTGCCGCAATTGGGGAAGTGAGGCGTGAAGAGTAATGCGTGATGTGTAATGCGTAATGGGGTCAAGCGTCACGAGTCATGGCGTCACGAGTCATGGCGTCATCAGGAACATTCACGCATTACGCTTCACGCATCACGTATCACGTTTGACGCTTGACGCTCGCGGGCCATCGTTCACCGGAGTTTTCGCACATGCAACGTGTCTATTCACCAACGCCGCAGGCTGAACCCATCCGGCGCACGGCGTTCGACATGCTGGCCCTGTTCTTGCTGCTGTCGTTCTTTGCCGTCATTGCCCTGGTGGCAATTTGGGGCTTCTGGCATACCAGCCGCATCTTCACGGGCGTGACGGTAGGCGGCGTGCCCATCGGCGGCATGACGCGTGGCGAGGCATTGCGGCAACTGAACGGCGAACTCTACGATTTTCCGCTGCCGCCGGTGAGCATCGTCTATGACGGCAAGCAGTGGTCGCTGGAGACGACGCAGGTCAATGCCCAGGCCGACCTGCTGGGCGCGGTCAACAAGGCATACCTGCTCGGTCGCAGCGGCAATCTGCCGCAGGATCTGGCCGACCAGCTCAACGCGGCGCTGGGCCGGGCCGAGGTCACGCCGCAACTGGTCATCGACAGCGACGCGCTGCGCAGCGCCATCGAGCGCATTGCCGCCGGCGTGGCGCGGCCCGGCATGGCCGAGCGCCGCCTGGGTGACGTGGTCGTCCCCGCGGCCGACGGCGTGACGGTCGATGTGGATGCCACGCTGCAAGCTGTGCTGGCAAGCATTCGCAGCACCAGCCTGCACGACATGGCACAGGTGCCGCTCGTGACGCAGAATAGCGTCGCGCCGGCCACACCCGTCGTCGCTTCGCCGGTGGAATCGACCAGCAGCCAGCGGCAGCCGCTTCTGCTGCGCGACCCGCTGTCCGGGCTGGACCTGGCACTTACCCCTGCCGACATACGAAGCCTGATGCTTGCCACGGAGCCGCCCCAGGTCGACGAAGCCAGGCTGACGGCGTACGTGGAGAACCTGGCCGCACAGATCGACCGGCCGGCGCGTGACGCGCGCCTGCGCTTCAACCCGGCCACGGGCGGTGTGACCGTGCTTTCGCCCAGCGCGGCAGGACGGGAACTGGATGTGGCCGCCAGCGTCGCCGCGATTCGTGACGCAGTCGCCGGCGGCGCGCCCGAAGCGCAGTTGGCGGTAACGGCCGTAGCGCCCGACGTGGACATGAACCGCATCGCCGAAATGGGCATTCGCGAGCTGGTAGCCAGCGGCTCGACCTACTTCGCCGGCAGCAGCGCCAGCCGCGTGCGCAACATCGAGGTCGCCGCCGAGCAGTTCGACGGCGTAGTCATCCCGCCCGATGGCATCTTCAGCTTCAACGACATCGTGCGCGATGTGAGTTCGGCCAATGGCTTCGAGGATTCGCTGGTCATCTGGGGCGACCGCACTGCGGTGGGCGTGGGTGGCGGCGTCTGCCAGGTGAGCACGACGGTCTTCCGCGCTGCGTACGAGGGCGGCTTCCCCATCGTCCAGCGCTACAACCACGGTTACGTCGTCGACTGGTACGGTGAGCCAGGCATGGATGCGACGATTTTCACGCCGACGGTGGACTTCCAGTTCCGCAACGACACCGGTGCCTACCTGCTCATCGAGCCGGTGGCCGACAGCGCCAACGGCGTCATGACCTTCAACTTCTACGGCACGCGCCCCGACCGCGTCGTCACCGTGGGCGAGCCGCAGGTCAGCGAGGTCAAGCAGCCGGAGCCGCCTGCTTACGTGGTGGACGACAGCCAGGCGCCGGGCGAAAAGAAGCAGGTCGAGTGGGAAAAGGAAGGCATGACGGTCACAGTGCAGCGCACCATCGTCGAGAATGGCACCACGCGGACCGACACGCTGCGCAGCGAGTACCAGCCGTGGAAGGCGGTCTACCTGGTCGGGCCGGGCACCGATGTGCCGACACCGGCCGTCACGCCCACGGCCACGCCATGATCACATGACCGTCAATTCATAGCGAACCGGGTAACTGCCCAGCCGCTCGCGAATCGCCGCTTCCACAGCGGCCTTGTCGGCGCCGGGCAGCGCGGTGACGGTGACCAGCGCCAACGTGCCCCACTGCTTGTGCCCCTCAGCGCGCACGTCGACTGCGGCGACACCGTCGATCGCCTGCACTTCGGCCGTGAAGACGTCGACGACCTGTTCGTAGATCAGCGGCAGCTTGTAGACCTTGCCGACTGCGGTCAGCGGCAACTGGTCGGCGATGCGCACCTGCTTGGGCACGGCCGCACGCTCGCCGATAGCTGTCTGCGCAAAGGCCAGCAGTTCATCCTCGCTGGCCGTCGTATCGGGCTTGAGTTCGACGTAGACGACCGGCAACTCGCCGACGCGCGGGTCGGGCCGGCCCACGGCTGCGGCCAACGCCACCGCCGGGTGCATGTACATCGGCTCCTCGATCTGCTTGGGATCGATGTTGTGACCGCCACGAATGATCAACTCCTTCTTGCGCCCCGTGAGCCAGAAAAAGCCGTCGACATCCTGGTAGCCCATGTCGCCGGTATTGAGCCAGTTCTCCTTCCCGTCGCCCGTATCGATGAAGACGCCGTGGTTATGCATCGTTTCCTTGTAGCCGGGGAAGACGTTGGGGCCACGCACGACCACAATGCCGGGCGTTTCGGCTTCGCAAAAGCGCTCGAAGCGGTCGCCGTCGAGTAGCGCGATGCGCATCTCCTGGTAGGCAAAGCGCAGGCCCACGGAGCCTATGCGCGGCGTCCCCGCATAGGGATTGGCCGACGAAACGGAGGTGCCCTCGGTCAGCCCATAGCCTTCGAGAATGTTGACATTCGTCCGCGCCGTGAACTGGCGCGCCAGCTCGACGGGCAGCGGCGCCGAGCCGCAGATGGCCACGCGCAGCGCGCTCAGATCGGCGTCGCCCACCGGCACGTTGAGCAGCGCCTTGTAGAGCGTCGGCACGCCGGCCAGGCCGTTGATCTGGTAATGGTCGAGAATCTTCCACAAGTTAGGGACGACGCCATCGCCGCGGAAGCCTTGTGGCGTGCCCATGACCACACCGGTGCCGTGGATCCACGAGCCAAGCCCCACGGCAATCGCGCCGTAATTGTGGAAGAGCGGCAGTCCCAGGTAGTTGCGCAGACCGGGCGCCAGATCCACAACCAGACCCGACATCCAGGCGTCGAAGACTTCGTTGGCATGGCTGTGCATGGCGAGCTTGGGCACGCCGGTCGTGCCGCCGGTATGAAAGTAGCTGGCAATGTCGGAGGCGGCGATGGTGCGCCCGCTGACCAGGCGGTCGGCCGGCTGCTGCGCCAGCGTCTTGTCAAAGTCGAGCACGCGCGCCCGCACGCCAGGCCCCCGCTTGCCCAGCCGCATGACGCTGACCGCCAGCTTCTTGAGGCCGCCCAGATAGCCGGCAATGTCCACCTGGAGGATCGTCTCCAGCGTCGGCACGTCGTCGACGACGGACGCCACCTTCTCCCACACATCGACCTTGGGGAAGGGCGCCAGCGTCACCAGCACCTTGGTGTTAGCCGCGTTCATGATCTCGGCGATGGTGCGCGGCTCCAGCAGCGGGTTGATGGGGTTGGCGATGCCCGCCGCCTCGCCGCCGTAGAGGGTGAAGTAGGTCTGCGGCAGGTTGGGCAGCACGTAGGAGACCGTGTCCTGCGGCCCAACGCCCAACGCGTGCAGCATGTTGGCGGTCTGGGTCACCTTGCCGAGAAAGTCGCGGAAGGAGTAGGTGACGCTCTGTTGGTACGCCGTCCCTTGCAGAAAAAAGATGAGTGCTGGCAGATCCGGATGTGCTTCTGCCGTGCGCTGGATGGCCGCGTAGGTGGTGGCAGGCAGATTGCGGTCGGCCAGCGGCGTCGCCTCGAACGCCTCGATCTCGGCAAGGGATGCAAAACCGGTCATGCTTACTCTCCTTGGCGGCGCGCAGGAATCGTCGATTGACGGTGAATGGGGAACGAACAGTGTTGCGAGAGGATACCTATGTCGGCGAACGATGTCAAACGGCTATTTCAAAGAATAGACCCGGAACCTGTGCGATTCCGGGTCTGTGTTGGCTGGTGTTGGGCTGGTGAAGCGGCTATGCCGGGCGCAAGCCAAGATAGACGCGCTGGCCGCCCAGCGTGCTGAGAATCTCGTCGGCAGATCGCCAGGGCAGCAACTGGTGCAGCTCGTTGGGCGAGAGCGCCGTGTTGTTATTGGCCAGGAAGATGCGGAAACAGGCCGACGCGATCGGCAGCTTCTCGTTGATGTAATCCGGGTCGTTGGCGCAGCGCGTGCGCAGGCACTCGCGCAGCGCATCGGTGCGATGCACCTCGCCCGTTTCGGGGTCCACCCAGTCTACATCCTCCGTGTTGTGAT
>WBZU01003566.1_pt1 | contig 10114 bp, 7 predicted proteins | sample 5204311 | NCBI WGS metagenome assembly WBZU01 (sample SAMN12344359, study PRJNA552823) | activated sludge metagenome | biome: Activated sludge suspended growth; feature: Nitrification reactor; material: Wastewater; isolation source: activated sludge from nitrification reactor of wastewater treatment... | reverse complement strand
ATCTCCAGGAACATGAAGCCTGCCTGCATGAAGATGACCAGCACGCAGGCGACGGCGACCCAAACCATGTTGAGTTCGGTCGTCCTCGCGGCCAGGTCACTCGAAACCCCTTCAAGGGTTGGAGCCGCTGAAGCCAACCCTGGCGCAACCAGGGCGGCAAGCAGCGCCGAGATTACGGCGAAGCTGAGTTTCTTACCACTCATTGAGTAAATCCTCCTAATCCCGCCCGGCCACAGCCCGACGGTCGCGATTTGTGCGAATAGCTGACCGCGTAAACCTAAGATCGCGGGGAGGGCCGGGATTTGGCCCGGTGGAGGAAATAGGGCGACCGGGCTTGTCCGATCTGTGAAGATCGCCAAAAACCGGCTTCAGGAAACGGTTTGCAACTCTTTCTCGGGAGCCTTCAGTGCCTGTTCACGCTCCCATTCGGCCCTCGATTTGGCCAATTTCCGCTTCGAGACCCACCCGGCGGCCCAGTAGCTGCCGACCACGAAGCTCACCGCGAGCAACTGGGCGCCGATCGTCTCGACGGTCGGATAGATGCCCAGCCAGTTGCCCATCCAGAGGGGGATCTCGACGTCGATCGTGTGGATCGGGAACCAGCCGACGCCCTGCAGGGTGCGCACCGTGGTGCCAACCATGGTGAACAGCACCAGGGCGATCAGCATGCCGGTCACGATCAGCATCTTCTTGTAGGGCAGCTTGCTCTCCAGCTTGAAGGTGAGCAGTCCGATGATGCTGATGCCGACGGCGCCGAGCGCGATTCCGGTGAGCACCACCCCGGTGCCCGAGGAGAGCTGTAGCGCCTGGAGGAAGAGCACCGTCTCCATGCCCTCCCGGAAGACCGACTCGAAGCCGAGCAGGTAGAGCCCGAAGACGGTGGCCGCGCCGGCGCCGGCTCCGGCTCCCATGGCGCCGATGACCTCTTTGGACTTCCTTCTGTGGGAAGCGATCCACTCGGTCCAGTAGACCTTGTGGAAGAACCAGTTGAGCACAAGGAGCAGGACCCCGATCGCGAATACGCCGACCACCGCCTCGACCTTCTCGCCGTACTTCGCAAACGATCCGAGCGCCATCACGGCGAGGACGTAGGCGACGACACTGGCCGGGATCGCGAGCAACGCGCCGGTGTAGACGGCTTTGCGGAGCTGGCGGCGGACGCCGACCATCGAGGCCGTGATCGCGGCGATGATCAGGATCGCCTCCAGGCCCTCGCGGAAGACGATCAGGGCGGCGTTGGTCACCGCGGTGCCCTTGCTCACCCCTTCGCCAGTCTTCTTCCTGGACTCGGCCAGAGCCACGTCCATCGCGGCCATGGTCGACTGGAACTCGGGGGTCTCGGCCTTCTTGGAGATCAGGGTGGCCAGGCCGTCCTCACCTTCGGCGCCATACCAGAAGAGCCCCTCGATTTCGGCCGAGAGACCCGGGTCGAAGGCCTTGAGCTTGATCTCCGGGCCGAACTCGAAGAACGCGTAGGCCGAGAGGCGGTTCTGCTCGGCCTGGTCGTAGGCATGGGCGCTGACCGCGGTCAGCATCTGGTTGAGGCTGATCTCGACCAGGTCGTAGTCGGCGTCGTCGCTCGATTCCTTCCATTCATCCGGGAAGGCGGCGTCGGTCTCGTCGCTGATCAGGTCGTGAAGGCGGTCGATTTCCTCGTTCGATGTGACCGTCTTCTTGGCGGCGGTGTCGGCGAGGTCCTTCTGGAGTTCGTCGAGCTGGGCGGTGATCCGGTGGGTTCCCTCGGGATCGGTCTTGTAGAGCTCGGAGGAGAGGTCGGCGAAGGACTGGTCGGCGCCGTCCGCGAAGGCGACCGCCTCCTGCACCTCGAAGTCGAGGTTCACATGGCCGTCGCTGACGCCGCGGTCGTATTCGACCGGCACGAGGTCGAGGAAGCGGGTGAACTGGTTGGCGCGCCGGACCTGGTCCTCGAGCGTGAGCGGGGCGGCGACGAATCCCTCGAGGTCCGCGGTGATCTGCTTCGAGGCGCTGGTGAAGGCGGGCAGGTTGCCGACGGTTCCCGCGGCCAGGACCTCGTCGAAGTCACGGTCGGTGGCAACCAGCTCGACCTTGCTGCGGTCCTCCATATAACGGTGCCTGATGATCTGCCAATAGCCGTGGGTGAGGGCCACCTGTTCGGCGAAGCGCGGCCTGTAGCCGTTCCTGCCCGCGGTGGCGGCCGCCTCCAGCCCGATCCTCACCCTTGCCTGGTAGGTGTCGAGTAGGTCCTTGTCCACCAGGGTCGCCGCCTCCCCGGTTGTCATGTCCCCGTCGGCGAGCGAGTTGAGTGCGTCGGTCGCCTCGACCGCCGGCCTCGAATAGCGGGTGGTCGGACGGAAGTCCCTGACCTGAAGCCAGGCCTTGGCCCGCTCGGGCCGGTCCGCTTCGGTCATCGCCAGGGCAGTCCGGTAGGCACCGAACCGGAGCGCGGCGATCGCCTCTCCCTGGGCCGAGCCGAGCGCCACCTGGTCCTTGGCGATGCTGGCCGCACGGGCCTGGTCGAGCGCCGAGTTCAGTCGCCTGAACTGCCGGGGCGCACTGGATTTCAGGTCGGCCGCGGCCGGGCCGGAGACCAGCCGCTTCGTGTCGAAGGTGCCGGCGTCCGGATCTTCGAGGATGAGCCCGGTCCTGACATCGGAGAATTCACGCTCGATGTCGGATTCGATCTGCCAGGGCTGGGCGGCCGCATGCGCCCGTGCCTGGCCGATGCCCGAGAGCAGCAGCAGACCGGCGAAGACCAGAGTCGCGAGTCCTGTCGCGACCCTGGTCTTCGCCGGTCTTGCGGCTGCCGGCTGAATCGGGCTGTCAGGGACCGCTGCGGGCACTTCGCGGTCAGGCCTCCTGGATCTCGACGCCCAGGTCCTGGGCGGCCTGAGTCACTTGTCCGGCGATCTTTTCCGCCTGGGCCTGCATCTCGGCACCGAGCTGGTCGGCCTGCTCCGGGGTGAACTTCTCGCCGCCGGCCTCCCGGTCACGCAGGTCTTCGGCCTTGGCGAGCAGGTCGGCGAGCTCAGCGCCGGTCTGCTGGGCCTGGCCCTGGTTCTCCTCGGCGATCTGCGGCGAGATCTCGTCGTAGGTCACGTTGATCCCGGAGAGGATGTCGGCGATGTCGGAGAGGCGTGATGTGGCGACGAATCCTTCTTCGCTCTCTTTGCCGTTGCCGGCCACGAAGGCCGAGTTCTTCCACTGCTCGAAGTACTCCGACATGGTCGGGGTCATGACCGTGATCGCCGTGAAGGCGTCGGAATCGGAGATCTCGAGCTCCTGCGCGTCGGCTTCGAGGCTCTTTGCCTGCCTCGCCATCTCGTCGGCCGAGGCCTTCAGGGCGTTCGCCTCCGGCAGGCCTTCGCCGAACTCGACCTTGCCGTCGCAGTTGACGTCGGGCTTCACGCCCTTCACCACGAGGTTCTCGTTGGTTCCATAGAGGGAGGTCTCGAGCAGGAAGAAGAGGTTGCCCGGCTGCTCCATGACCTTGCCGTCGGGCAGGGTCAGGTTGAAGGACACGGCGCTCGTGGGGTCGGACCCATCCGTGCCGGCGTCGAGGTCGGTGTCGTACTGGGCGGTGCGCGGAATGCCGGCGACGATGCCTTCCATCTGCTCGTAGTTCGGGTTGGCCTCGACGAAGGCGCCCTTGGCCTTGGTCAGGCTGGCATCGACGGCGTCACACTTCTCGGCCAGTAGCTCCTCGTAATCGAAACCGGACGACTCGGCGAGGTCGTAGTACTCGTCGGCGGCTTCCTGCATCGTCGTCGTGTGCCTGACGAGGTCCGCGGTGTGGTCGGTCAGGAAGGTCTTGGTCGCGGTCAGCTCCGTCGAGGACCCGTCTGAACTGTCGTCGCCCCCACCGCAGCCTGCGATCAACCCGGCGGCCGCGATCGGTACTGCGACGATGACCCCTGCCCGCATGAAGAACCTGCTTCGCCTATCGAACATGCTCTGTGATTCCCTTCGTGATTCTGCCTTGGCCGGGCAGGACCCCGGTGACGTTTGCTGGACGTATTCCGTGCCAGTCGGATGGATTAGTTCGGAGACCCTAACTTAATTCTCACCCAGATGGTCGGGCTTAGGTTAGGGCACCCTGACACGGGCGGCTTGCGGGCCGCTGTCTTCCTGATGAGGACTGGATCTAGAGGAAGGCGGGGCCGCGTTTCAGGAGCCCGTCATAAAGGGCTTCCTGAATCGAGCCGCGCACCTGTTCGGAGATGTCGAGCACGAGGGAGCGGTCCTCACTGGCCCCCGGTCCGTACTCGGAGAGGTCAACCGGTTCGAGGAATTCGATGCGCCAGCGTGAGGGCAGCGGCAACAGCCCGAGCGGGCCGAGCAGGGGGAAGGTCGGTGTGATCGGTACGTACGGGGCGCCGAGCAGCTTTGCGGCCGCGTCCGACTGGCCGAGTTTGGGGTAGATCTCCTCGGAGCCGACCACCGCCACCGGAACGATCGGCGTGCCGGTCTCGAGCGCGACCTCGACGAATCCGCCACGCCCGAAGCGCTGCAGCTGGTAACGCTCGGAGTAGGGCTTCCCGAATCCCTTCGCGCCCTCGGGGAACACCATCACCTGCTCGTCGCTGGCCAACAGGCGCTTGAGGTTCGCCTGGTTCGCGGGCATGCCACCGATGCGGCGCATGAAATAGCTGATGAACGGCAACTCGAATGCCCAGTTGAGGACCATCGCCCGTGTCCAACGGGGCAGCGGGTGTTCCTTCTGGATCGCGGTGCCGATCATCACCGCGTCGAACGGGAAGACCGTGCCGGCGTGGTTACCCACCATCAGGGTGCGGCCGTGGCCGGGCACATTGGTGACGCCGGTGGTCTCCACCCTGAACCAGGAGTTGTAGAGGAACTCGAACAGCGGGAAGGTGGCTTCCGCGAATTCCTCGTCGAACCCCCACTCGTCTTCGTGATACTGGCCGGTGAAGCGCCGGACCAGCATGCCGGTGGTCTCGCCCAGGATCTCGACGAGCTGCTGGCCGAGCTCTTCTTCGCGGCTCATCAGCTCACGCTCCTGACCGGTGAGCCGGGATACGGACCCCTGAAGAACGCACCGGGGCCGGGTTCGCCGCCGGCGAAGTCGCGGGCGGTGCCGTCGCAGTCGAAGGCCGGTTCGTACCCGATGTCCTCCCTGAGCCTGCGGTTGTCACAGCCACGGCCGTACTTGAGCATCAGCTCGCCATCCCGGTAGAGGTCGGCGGTTCCGAGGATCCCCCCGAGCCGGCGGACCAGCGCACCCGAGACGATCGGCGGCACCGGCACCGCGACCCGCCCGGTCAGGCGGAGGAGGCGGCTCAGGGAGATCGAGCCGTCCGGAGCCACGTTGACCGCGCCCCGCACCGGATTCATGGTCGCCGCGGCAAGGGCGCCGGTGGCATCCTGCGCATGGAGGAGCTGTAGACGGGGGTCGAAGCCGAGCTGGGTCGGCACCACCGGCAGGGAGAGGTACCTGGCGAAGGGGTTGTCGAGGCCGGGGCCGATCTCGGGCTGAAAGCGCAGCATGCAGCAGGCCACCTCGGGGTGGCGGGAGGCGAAGTTGTCGAAGTAGTCCTCGAGCTCGCCGATGTCTCGCTGGAACCGGGTCACCAGCGGATAGCGCCTGGCCATCTCCTCGGTGAAGAAAGAAGGTGCGGCGGCCGAGCTGCCGTAGATCGCGGCCGAGCCCCTGACGACCAGCGCCCGCAGGTCCCTGACCTTCTCGCAGGCGGCGAGCAGCTGCAGCGTGCCGATGACGTTGATGTCATGGAGGGTCCTCGAGGCACGCTTGCCTTCCGGGTACCAGACGATGCCGCAATGGACGACCACATCAGGGTCGAGTCGGGGCAGCACCCTGGAGATGGAGGGATCACAGATGTCCGCCTCCACGAACTCGACATCCGGCAATGGCACTTCGGGCTCGCTCGTATCGAGGCCGATCAGGGAGTCAAAGCGGCCACTTCTGGCCAGGGTCCTGGCGAGTTCCGAGCCCCAGTGCGTCGAAACGCCGACGATGACGGCGCGACCGCCGGAAACGGGGACCAACTCGGCCATATCTAACCGTCAGCTTCAGGTTTAGACTTACGCTCTAATTTGGCTACACGACTGGAAAGGAGCTCGATGTTCTCTTCGATCTTTCGCATGTCGTCGCGGCTCACGAGACGCATGCCCTCGAGGGTTCCGCGAGCGTCCTGACCACGTTTCGTGAACTCGTCGACGAGGCTCTGGGCGCGGTCCCTGGTCTTGCCGGTCGCCGCGAAGGCTCCTTCGATCGCTTCGCGCAGTCCGTCGGGCAAGCCGCGAGTGCCTTCACTGTCATTGCTTTGAGCCATAGGACTAGTTTATTCGAGAGCAGCCCGGCCACACCAGTGATATGCCCACCAGACTCAACGCCATAACCCCCGCAGCCCCCGACGTGATCGTCGTCGGTGATCCACGCCGGTCGTTCCTGCTCGCCCAGGAGTTGACCGAGTCGCCGAAGATGAGCCACCTGGCCAGAGGCCTTTGGGGGTACACCGGCGGCGCACCTTCCGGACGTCCGGTCACCATCCAGTCGACAGGCATCGGCGGGCCCAGTGCGGCCGCGGTGATCAGCGACCTCGCAGCGGAAGGAGTCAGGCGCATCGTGAGGCTAGGCACCTGTGTCGCAACCGTCGCGGATCTGGAACCCGGGTCAGTGGTGCTGGTCGAATCGGTCCTCGGACTCGACGGTGTCAGCAGCCGGATGGGTGTGGCCGGCGAGATCCTCCCCGACCCTGACCTCACCACGCTGCTGGAAGGCCTCGGCCGGTTTGGCCGGATCTCCAGCCACGACCTGCTTGCGCGCAATGACAGGTCCGGCACTCAGCTCGCCCGAGAGGACGGCCCTGATGAGCCTCTGCTTGCACGTGACCTTCAGACCGCGGCCACCTTCGCGGTCGCCGCCGACCTCTCGATCGCGGCCGCGGCACTTCTGATCGTCTCCGAGGACAAGAAGGGTGTGCGCCTGGAGGAGACGGAGCTCGAACCCGAGTTCCTGGAACTCGGCCGGCTCGTGCTCGACCGGATTGCCCCGGCCGAGCGGCTCTTCAACTAACCCTGAACCTCTGGCTGAGGGTTAGGTTCAGCTCTTCTTGCGGGTGCTCGACGAGCCCGTGGACTTCGCCGGCGAGCGTTTCGCCTCGGGCTTGGCCGAAGCATCCTTCAGGTCGGACATCTGCCGCTTCAGGAGGCGGATGTCGTCAAGGGCCCGGTCGAGCCGGTCCTCGGTCTCTTCGAGACGATCCGAAAGGACGCGCAGTCGGCGCTGAAGGCGGTCAGCGTCCTCCTGGGACGAAACGTTGAGGGCGCCCATGGCCACCCGTTGCGCATCGCCGGCGCGCTCACGTGCCGCGACCGCGGCAGAGACGGCCTGCCCGAAAGCGGGGCTTCCGATCAGCGCCTGGGCAAGGCCGGCGGCGGCCTTTTCTCCACCCGACTGGACACGATCCCTGATGCCTTCAGATTCATCATTCATTGCCCCATCGTATTCGAGGCCGCCGACGACGAAGGAAAGCTGCCCTTGAAGACGGTCCGGGCAGGATGTGGCGGGGTCGTGTTGAACCCTTCTGCGATACGGTTTCCCTGCCGCACCTCGGGAGAGTGTCGGCCGTGTCTGTTTTGATTGGGATACCACGAGTGCAACTGAGGAACGAGTCGACACGCAGGTATGGCTTGGCCGCGATCGCCGCGGCAATCGTTTCCGTGCTCGTAATCGGCTTCAGCACAGGCTCTGCGAACGCGGCGGGCCAGATTGCCGGCCCTCCCGCCCCCGCCTCGCCGTCCTCTGAATCGATCCGCGCCAGCAAGATCTGCGGCGCCGACGGCTCCGCCTGCGAGGCCGCGGCCGAGCAGACCGATCCGGTCTCCGAGGCACCCGGGAAGACTCCGGAGCCCCCGGCGGGCGGCACGACGGGTGTCGGCGGCAAGGTCATTTCCGGTGGTGCTGCTCCGGGCAACGGCAACCCGGAGACGCCCGGCGGGACGGTCGACCCGGCCGGTGACGGTCCGACCGAACCGGCCTTCGTCGGCCAGGACCCAAGCCTCAGCGACAGCGGCGGTGCTTCCTCGCTCGACGCGACCAGCGCCACCACCAGCAGCCCGCTCGGAGTGGTGCCGCTCACCATCCCCAACTTCCTCATCAACAAGTTCGAGATCCCGCCCTTCCTCCTCCCGATCTACCAGGCCTGCGGAACCGAATACGGAATCCCGTGGGAAGTGCTCGCGGCCATCAACCGCATCGAGACCAACTTCGGTGAACTGGCCACCGCGACCTCGAGCGCTGGCGCGGTCGGCTGGATGCAGTTCATGCCCGCCACCTGGGAGGGCTACGGAGTCGACGCCAACGGCGACAAGGTCAAGGACCCGACCAACCCTGTGGACGCGATCTGCGCCGCCGCGAACTACCTGAAGGCCTCCGGATACGCGGACAGCCCCGAAGGCGCGATCTTCGCCTACAACCACGCCGACTGGTACGTCGACGACGTGCTCACCCACGCCCGTGCCTACGCCTCCATCCCGCCGGAGCTGATCAGCGCACTGACCGGCCTCACCGAGGGCGCCCGCTTCCCGGTTGCCGCCGAGGCCACCTACGAAGGCGAGATCTCCACTGACAACAAGGACGCCAGGAAGGTCGCCTCGCACGACGTCTCCTCTTCGGAGGACCGCCGCTCGATCGCGATCTCGGCCGAAGGCGGCTCGCCGGTCATCGCCGTCAACGACGGGATCATCTCCCAGATCGACACCACCACAGGCACGATCCAGCTCACCGACGCCTACGGCAACCGCTACACCTACTCGGGCCTCGGCTCGATCGCCCGCAGCCACCCGGTCCCCCGGCCCTCCAACAACGCCACCGAGGTCAGCGACGACCCGGGCGACGTGAACGTGCCCGTCGCGGTGCCGGACATCCCGACGCCGACCGGCAGTGCCGTGATCCAGGAGATGGCCGACGCCCTGCTCAGCCGTGGTTACTCGGTGATCGCCACTGCCGGAATCATCGGCAATGCCTATCGCGAGTCCAGCTGGAACCCGGCCTCGGTCGGCACCGGCGGCGGCGGACTGTTCGGCTTCACGGCCGGCGCCATCTCCCTCGCGAACCTCCAGGCGGCGGCCACCGCCAGTGGCGTCGAATGGACCAACGTCGATTTCCAGGTCGGCTTCATGGACGCCCACATGGACAGCGACCTGAAGAAGCGGCTCAACGCCACCACGAACATCTCGGATTCCACGCAGCTGTTCATGGACGAGTGGGAGAGGCCCGGCATCCCCGCCTTCGAAGACCGCCTCGCCGGTGCCAACAAGGCGATGGAAGTGCTCAGTGCCGTCAACTCGGGTGGCGCGTCACCGAATGGACCCCAGGGCGTGCCCGCGGGCAGCGAGCCTCAAGCTCAGCCTGAGGCTCAGACACCGCCCGCGCAGCCGATGAGTGAAGTGAAGGTCGACCCGGATACGGCCGCCGCGGCTGACACCCCGTCTGACGCCGGCGCGATCGACGAGAAGGACCCGGTCAGCGCCGCCGAGGACCGCCGCGCCGAACAGGCCGCACTCGTCCAGGGCGCCAAAGCCGACGGCCAGATGATGAACACCGAGGACATGCGCGGCCGTGTCTACGCCAACCCGCTTCGCCCGCAGAACCAGAGCCGCTCGACCGTCGAAGGCATCTCCACCGTGGTCCACACGCCGGCCGCAGGCTCGCTCAGCGGCAAGGCCGGCGACTACGTGATCTACGACGGCAGTAAGTCCGGCGTATACCGCTTCGATCCCAAGACCACCGACCTCAAGGAGCTCAAGAAGGGCTCCCGCGTGATCGCCGGCACCGTGCTCGGCCGCATGGTCGAGTCTCCCGGAGCCGCGATCGACTTCTCGATCCAGCCCGGAGGCAAGGACGCGCCCGAGATCGACCCCAAGCCCTTCCTCGACGGCTGGAAGCTGCTCGCCGAGACCAACATCTACAACTCCAAGGGCGGCAACCGCCTCGCCGACAACCTCGGCGTCGGTGGCATCCTGCTGCTCTCCAAGCCCGCGCTCCAGCGCCGCGTGCTCTCGGATCCCGGCCTCGACATCTACGAATGTGGCCGCCAGGACATCGCCAGCGGCTTCACCGACAGGCGCGTCCTGGCCATGCTCGCCTTCC
>WBZU01003565.1_pt1 | contig 10115 bp, 8 predicted proteins | sample 5204311 | NCBI WGS metagenome assembly WBZU01 (sample SAMN12344359, study PRJNA552823) | activated sludge metagenome | biome: Activated sludge suspended growth; feature: Nitrification reactor; material: Wastewater; isolation source: activated sludge from nitrification reactor of wastewater treatment... | reverse complement strand
CTCGTAGGTCGGTTTTCGCGGGGGCATGGCGAGAAGTCAGCGAAGGGCGGCGCCAGAGTAGTGAATGCAGCGCAATGAGGGAAGAGCATGAGTTATGCCTGGTCGCTGAGAGAGACGCAAGCACGCCAAACGGTCCCCGACGCGGTAAAAGTAAACAATACGAAAACTTAATGTGACCCGTAAGAACCTGGATCCACGTTTGTCCCGTCTCAGGGACGATGCACCAGTTTTTCTTGTCCAAACGCCGACGCACTTCGACGACCACATTGCTCATCGTGATCGCAATGCTGGGATTTCGATCGAGTATCGCGGTTGCCCAGCAAAGCCTTTTCAACGTTCCGTCAGCCAACGTAACACCGAAGGGCGAACTCTTTTTTCAGGAACAACTGAACTTCGGAACGGCGGGCGAAAGCAATTTGACCACGGACATTGGTCTTGGCAAAGGCTTCGAGGTTGGCCTCAACGTCGTCTTATGCCGATCAGAAGCCTGCGGCCACGGTTCCGGTCAACGTTCAATTAGCCCGCACCGGTAAAGAAGCGCGATTTTTGCCCGGCAGCGGGACCCGCTTGGATTTCGCCGAGCAAAACGGAGCGACGCCGGAATTCAGTTGTCGAGGTGGTTCTTGCGGGACCTGCAAAACGCGCGTGATTCAAGGCCACGTTCATTATGCCAAACCACCGGCATTAAAGCTTCGCCCCGATGAAGCCTTGATTTGTTGCGCCGTCCCGGCAGCAACGGAAGACGCTACGATCCCGCTGATTTTGGACCTTGGAACCGCTACCAGCCCCTCGAACGATGGCACAGCTCGCATCCGGCCCATTATCCCTCGGCAGCAGCGTGATGCGGCCAACCGGCAAATTTTATTGCGGCCACGGTGCGCTCCGAACTATCCTCAACGCACGCGCAATTCAGTTTTCCACGAGCGGCTTTACCCAGCGCATGATTTTCCGAACGCAATCGGGATCCTTGCGCATGATTTCAAGGATGTGCCCGATAGGATCATTTTCCGCGTCCCAATTCAACAAATCGACCGGCGTGACGCCGAGCGCTTTTGCAATGGCCCGAAGCGTCGTGGTCGTCGCTGCCAACTGCCCAAGTTCGACGGCCATCACATGGAACGGATGCACGCCGGCACGTGCACCAAAATCGCGGAGCGACATTCCTCGTTCTATGCGTAATTTGCGGATTCTCATACCCACGCGAATCACCAGGGATTCCTCTGCATATTCTTTGCGCAACATATTCCTCCGGTTCCAGGACACACCAATCCCGATACGTCTTGCGCGATTTGCGCGACAAACGCGAGTTCGCTCATATTCAATGCGCTCGGGGGAAGGACTGCGAACCACCAGGATAAACGTACGACGCGGCCAAAACCGCGACTCGGTTATCCTTCGGGCTCACGCGTATATTGTCCGGTGACGAAAACTCCGGACGGCCTGCCAGACGATTCTTTAAACAATGCGTTTTCGCGCGCCATCCGCCGGACGAGGTTCATCGACAATCAGCCGGGAAATGCGCCTCGACGTGCGGCTTGTATTCGTAAGTGCCAAGCGGGAAAGCGTCACCGACTTTCAGAAACGGGGCATTAACGAGTTCGTCCTTTATTGCCGCGAGGATCACTCAGCCGCACAAGCACAGTGTCGATAGAACGTACTAACGTTGAAACTCATATCGAAATTCTTTTGTCGTTGAGCTCATTCCGGGGGCTTCGGCGGCGGCGACCCAGGCGCTCGACAACAGAAGGTCACCGCACCGGCGTTTTCGTTTTCATTCGGTACAACAGCTCCGATCGGATCGCCTCCGGTAACGGCACAAGTTCCCGGCCAATACGCGAGATTACCAAATGTTTTGCTGCCGAGCGCCAAACCGGGCGGTGACAAATCCGCACAAAACGGGTTCGTCGAAGCAATCTGGTATTTGTTCAACTCATTCGTGCATGAAGCATCCGAGTACAAGCGGAGCGAACCGACGCAAATACCGTCCTTCGGCGTGCCGCACGTGCAAGCGGAGCAGCCTCGATCATCGATTGGATTGTCCTGGTAAACCCAATAGGGACCGGAATCATTGTAGTTGTTTGGGCACACATCGTGCTTGCCGCTACGCGCGAGGCAATGAAGCCAGCCGTCCGGCGGCACATCGACGCAATGTTCCGGGGCTGTTTTGCATGTACCCACGAGGTCCTTCGCATGGCACGCGAGGGCTCCGTCGAGCCATTCGTGTTTTTCGAGCGTTGCAGTCGGTGTTTCGGCCGCCGGCGTACACGATTCGTCCGTGGGTGCGGGCAGCGCCAACGTGCTCACGGATTGCGCGCAAGGCGCGCCATTGCAAAGTTTTCCCGCAGCCATTGCGTTGACCGATGTGCACGAACCGTCCCAATTCGCAGGACCATCAAACGGCGTCGTTTGAACGTTGCTCACGTTGCACGTGCCACTTCGAATCTCGATGCCCGCGGGCAAACCCGTGCACACACCCGCGGCCACGCATGCGCACGCGTCACATTTCGCGGGCGGTGCGACAAGGTGGCTAAAGCCGCGGACTTTTTCGTAAAGCGTAGTGGATGGACAGGTCTTCGTCGCCAATTCCGATTTGGATCCAAACCACACGACGACCGTTTCGTAGGGCCAATCGATTGCCAATGGGCCGTCGGCTTCGGGAACGCAATCGCCTTGACATGCGTTCGCAGGCGGGAATACGGACGGTCCAAGTCCCGGATCATCTTTCGCCGCGGATGCGTCGGAATCTGCATCTGTTCCGGCGTCTGATTTCACCGAAATCTGCTTGAGACAGCCGGGATCCGGACGAATTGCATTCGGATCACATCCATAAAGAGCATCTTCCGTTGCCGACGAGCATGCGTTGACCGTGAACGCCGCAAACACAACCCCCATGGCGAGCGTTGCAATACGATTCATGATTAGAACTCCCATGCTCCTGTGATTTGAGTACCGATCATCACTGCCGGCTGGTCGACGATCATCTCGTTGCCGACGAAAATTCTCGTTTGGCGTGTCAAGGCAAGAGCTTCTGCGGTCGCCTGTATGTTGAACTGGTCCGTAGGTTGAAAGTGCACGCCAAGCCGTCCCCCGACACCCGGCCTAAAGAAAACGAACGGTGGTTCGCGAAACGTCGACGCGGCACCTTCGGTTCTGATGACACCGAGATGCCCCAACGGACACGCAAAAAACCACTTGACATGTCCGCACACGGAAACAAGCCCACCGGCCGTCATCGCAGTGATCGCTCTGTTGGCTACCGACGTCGTCAACCACGCCGCTCGTCCTTCGAGGCCCAACGAGAGAAATTCCTTTGGCCTCAAACCAACTCCAACAACAGCGCCAATCGCAGGGTTCCATGACGCCACGCCGAACACGGACACGACTCCGCCACTCACCGAAAAACGCGTTCCCGTTGGTTTCTTCGCTGCTTTTGCGTCCTTGTGTTCCTCGTAAAACGGGTCTTCCGCAGGCGAATAATTCCGATCCGTCGCGACGTTCGAACTCAAAATATGCGTCGGAAAATCGCGTCGCTTCTTGCGCAAAGCGACTTCTTCCGGAGCTGCCAACGCCACCAAATTCAGCGTGACCGTGATCTCTTCACCAGGCTTCGCCGTGAATGTTTCGACCGCCTCGGAGTGCCCGTCCAGCGTCGCGCGAAGCGTATGATCGCCAGGCATCGCGAACATCCAAAACGACGAAAATCGTTGAGGATTTCGTACCGTCTCGTCATACGTCACCTTCGTCCCGGCGTGCGAAATGTTGACGTTGACCCATGTCGTTGCGGCTCGCGCTTTGTCGTACGCCGCGAGCACCGCCAGACGCTCGTTCGCCGGCGCTCCCTGACCGTGCGTAACCGCTTCGTGCAGCTCCTGCGCCGCTTTATCGGTTTGTCCGAGCTTCACCAGCAAGAGCCCCAGACGCCCTTTGATGATCGGATCGGGGTACACCTCGAGCGCCGCCTGATATGCGGTCGCCGCGCCGTCGATGTTCCCCGCCAAACCGGCTCGTTCGGCCTTGGCCACACGCGCGGCGAACAGCGCGTCCTTCTCGTCGTCCGTCAAAGTCGTCGAGTTTCCAGCTGATTCGTCGGCTCGAACGACAGCCGACGAACATAGCAAAATTCCCACGACAAACGCGCTTAGCCGAAGCATCGACGCCGACTGTGCAACTTGTGTAGCCGTCCGTCAATGCAAAAAAACGCAACGGAACGCAAAATCAACCGGGTGGTCGATTCACCGACGAACTGACGGAATGCTTGTACCAGGAACGCGGAATGGCCGGTCGCGTCGGCGTAGGTTTGCCCACGACCTTCTTGCGCGCGGGAGCTGCTTGAACACTGGGCAAAGATGCAGGTTCGGGTTTGCCTGCGATAGCGCGCGGATCCGCGTCGAGTTTGTCAGGAGTTACACTTGGTTTGTCACCCCGATACATTGCATATGCGCCGCTCGTCGTGATTGTGCCGGCGACGTATGCGCGCGGCTGCATCGGCTCCGTCGCGGGCCAAAACAACAGGAACGCAAGGATCGCAGCTGTAACTTGCCCCGTGTAATGGGACAATTTGTCCCAATTGAACCATTGCGATGCGCTATCGTTCGGCACGGAACCATCATTGCAACTCGTCTCGAAGGGCGGTATGGCGCAAAATGCTTCTCTGTCAAAACAGCTCGCCATGTAATTACGCGCTCGCTGAAAGCATTTCTGACTTGCGCCTTCCGTCATTTCCAATTCCGCCCCGATTTCCTTATGCGACAATTCGTCAACGACATGCAGCATGAGAATTTCGGCTTGCTGCGCGGTGAGTTCGTTCGCAACGCTAGAAAGCCGACATCGCGCTTGTAAACGCTGCACACATCGCTCGGGCGAAGGTTCATTGACCGGATGTTCGTCCACATTTGAATGGTATTCCGAGAAGCGTTCGGCATACCGCTTCGCATCGCGCAAATGGCGTCGAACCACATTCCGCGCGACCCCTCGTCCCCATTTGTCGAAATCGCTTCTTTCCGGCCGATAGGACGCAATGTTTGCAACGATCTGCGTCAGCGACTCTTGCACGAGGTCCTCGACGTTCGAGCGCTTGACGTGGTTTTGCCTGCAAATCACCTCTACGAACGTGGCGATACCTTCGCGAAAGCTGACTTCTCGAACCCGAACGGCAGGGGTGCACATGCGATCTCCTCGGCTCTGTACCATATTGCCCGCTCGGCTGAAAACCGGACGCAAATTTTTTTGCGGTCGTTCTTACGCTCGCCGAACGCAGCTCGAGGCGCGCAAAAGCCGGAGAAGCGCCACCCGTGACTTCTGGAAAATGAAGTGGCTTTTCCACAAATTTCGCGGTTTGTCCACGGAGCCGCATGGGCGGGTTGGGCAGCCAATTGTGTAATCATGGATCCCAAACGCGCCGTGAAACAACGGTCGAAACCGCGGGGCGGCGCTCGCGAAGCAAATTGTGGATCGATTTGTGGCTCGTCGCGGATCACGGACGCGGTAAATCAAGGAGACGATCCCGAAAACATGACCGTAGCGGGGCGATTTCGAGGTTTTCCGCGAGCAAGAGCGCCGCGAAATCGCGCTCAGATGTACGTAAAATCACCGTGAAACAACGTCGCCGGCCCCTCGAAGCACCATACCTCGCCGGCGAAATGCCAAAATGTAGATCGATTGCCCGGATCTTGTCGAATCCAGTCCTTGAAATCAAGGGGGCAATCTCGCGTTTCGCAAATATCAAACGGAATTTCCGGGTCTGTCTGGGCACAACGAGTCAAAGACCATTTCCAAATACGTTATGCACGAAAGAATCATGCATTCGCACAATATGTTATGCACGAACGATTAAATATGCGCAGATCAGTATATTTTCCAGGTTGACAACGTGCGTTCGGCGTTTGGCGTCCCGCATCGGAACGCACCGCGATTCGACAAACTATGCACCGGGAGACAAACCTGACGTGACACTGGATTGTTTGTCTCGAACAATGGTTTGTCGTACTATTATAATACAACAAACATCGCGGATTGTTTGAGGGCGAAGGAACTCAGGCTTGACAAACGATTGTCCGGCGTCAGCCGAGTCGCGGACAAACGCGCTCGAGCAGCGCGATTCAAGGGGATTTGTTGCGCGATCGTCGGGGCGAAACGGGCGCGCTCGGCGGTGGCGTTGACGGCTGATGTGGTGCTGTCGAGGGTCTTCGATTTTCTGCGCGAGCCGGTTTCAGTTAGGGCACCGTTCGCCGCTTGGTACTCGGAGAAACCCGATCCATGTGTTCGGGGACCGCCGCTTCGACCACGACCGCGACCTTGAGACGACGCTCAAAGGCGTATCGATCGAGCCGTTCAACGGTTGTTTTATTTATTTTCCAAAATTTCTTGCGCGATCGATCAATCGCCTTCATCACTGAATGAAGCGCCATGAATAACGATAGCGAGCGAAAACAGCTCGACGGGACAGGTGTGTCCATTGAGCGAGATATGGGAGGGCACCCTCTATTTACGCGGCAGCATATAGAGGCCGATCTGGAGCCATGCCAAATCGACTATATTCGCGTTTATCGCACGCTGCCCGATGGCTCCAAGGAGACTTGTCCACGGTTATGGAAGGCAAGCGAATTACAGTCGGTGGAACAAGTCGTCGAAATGTACGGTGGCGGCGACTATCACTTTCAGGCGATAAACAGGTTCTATCGTATCCAAGCGAATTCAGAAAGATATTATATCGCGGACGTCCCGCGAAAACCATTCCACATCGACACGAGGCGGCCCGCTGAACCACCGCCGCCACCGCCGCCACCGCCGCCACCACCGCCGCCACCGCCGGGGCTCGATGTGACAATGCTCGTCAAGTATATGCTCGACCGAGAAGCGCGCACGGCGGAAGCACAAGCGAAGGTGCAAGAATCATTGATGCAACTTGCGCTTAATCGACCGCCGCCGCCAAATCCGTTTGAGACAATGCGCGACGCAATGCAATTGATGCAGGGGATGAATAACAATCAGGCTGCCGCCAACAATGGTCCGGATCCGGTGAAAATGCTCGAGCGGGGCATTGCAATGGGAAAAGACATGGCCGGCGGTGACGGGAGCGTCGGCGAAGAAAAAATCCCTTGGGGCGGATTGGTCGAAGCCGCGACCGTCGGTTTGAGCTTGCTCAAGAAAAAGCACGATAAAGAGGATTCAAAGCCTGCGAAAACCGAGGAAAAACCCAAAGCGGAACCGCAAAAAATGGAATCGCCGGCGCCACCGGCCGCACCATTGCCGCAAATCATGTTCGATCCGGCAACGGGTATGCCCTACACGTTCATTGCGGGGTTGGGATTCGTGCGCTTGGATCCGGCTGTCGTTTTCGCACAAATGTACGGCCATCATTCGCCGCCGACACCGCCGCAATATCCTTATGCTTACCCGTTCGGCATGCCAAACGCGCCCGTGGCTCCGCATCCGATGACGCCGCCCATGGCATACCCGTATCCACCAATGCCCGTGCAACCGGCGCCAATGCCGCAACCTGCACCAATGCCCGTGTACGCAGCGCCGATGCCCGTGCACCCGTCACCAATGCCGCAAGCCGCACCAATGCCCGTGCAACCAGCGCCAATGCCCGCGTACCCAGCGCCAATGCCCGTGTACCCAGCGCCAATGCCGCAGGCTGCACCGATTCCCGCTCCGCCGCAGACGATACCGATTGCGCAGCCTGCTCCTTTGCCGCGGCCAGTGCCGCCGCCCGTTCCGCCACCGCCGCCTATGCCGTCGCCGGCGCCTCAAACTGTGCGTTCAGCGCGCGTTCATGCAGCGCCTGTGTCTCCGCAGCCCGCGCACGTGGCGAACGCGTCCACGCACGCACCGAAAGCCGCTGCTGCGCCGCCCAACCGACCGGTGCCGATTCGTTCGCCGGGCCAAACGACATCTTACGTTCAAACTGCACCACCAACGCTTTCAACGTCGCGTATTTCGTCGCCGACATCACAATCAAATACCATAGCGGTTGAAAATGCGCCAATTGACGAGTTGTGGGGCGACCTGCCCGAGCTTGGGGATGACTTCTCGCAAGTCGTCAATGACGGATTAAATTCCCCAATGGCTCAACAAATCATGCAAGACCCGCGTTATGTTGCATTGCGTGACGCCGTTGTCAATGGGGAAATGTCGGTTGGCGACGTGAATGAAGAATTTGTTCACGTGTTGTTTGGGGTGAAGGGGGGTAAACCATGATTCGCGTCCGAGAAATCGAATTTACTACGAATATGGAAAAGGCCCGTTTTATGGCCGCCGGGAGCATTGCGGACCAACGTTTGCCCGAAGTACAGCGCTGGGCGGCGGTATTTCGTCAATTGCCGTTGGTCGAACGCCCCGCAGCGATTCTTAAATTCTGTCAATACAATATCGATTACGTTCGAGACCCGCAGCGCGAGGTTCTTGAAGACTCCGCGGTCACGTTGCTCCGCGGTTATGGCGATTGTGATGCCAAAGCGCGCGTATTCGTGACGCTTTGTCGCGCGAGCGGTGTGCGGGCGCGTGAATTACCCGTTCGTCCGCAATACGATTTCCCGCATATTCTCGCCGAAGTGTTTGTCGGGGGAAGGTGGCGGCGTGTCGATCCGACGATATTGAATTCGTCAATCGATAACATTCCGCCGTCGAGGTTAGCCATTACGAATTATTGGTGAGGCCATGAAAAAACTAGCATTACGTTGTGCCGTTTGTTTACGGCGAAGGCCGGACGTGTGTGGTGGGTATTGCGATTGTGGCGCTTATGTGTGGGAATTGATCCCGCACGAGGTTCCTCCGGGCGTAACCATTGAATCGCTCGCGCATGGTGCCCCCGCATTACGACCGGTGCATTTTCCAGCGGTTCTTTCGCAAGCGCTCGGGGGTGTCGTGCTCGGACTGAAAATGCTGATTGGCGGAGTTCCCGGAGCCGGAAAGTCGACATTGTGCGCCGAACTTGCTGCGCAGATTGCGGACAAACTCCAGGAAGACGCGTATTGGCTGGACGGCGAGCAAAACAAGCAGCTCGTGGCGGAGCTTTTCGGGCGGACAAACTCGCCCTTGCACCGAGTGAAACTGTTGAGCCGCCGAAACAAGAGCGGCAAAGCCGTTGATTGGCGAACCGCATTAAAAGCCGTGCCAACCGATGCTTCCGTCATGGTGATTGATTCATTGCAACGCTGGGCGGGAGGCATCATGCAGCAAACCGCGATGCTCGAAGCCATTGCGTTAATGCCCCAAACGGCGCTCGTCGTTTCGCATTTTAATAAGACGGGGCAATTCGCAGGGCGTATTGGCAATGAATACGATGTCGATGCCACGGTTATCGTGCGTCCCAAAGCCATCGAAGTAACGAAATGCCGGTGGACGTTGTGTCCGCGTGTTGTTTCGCGAACCGGACAAACCAAAGATGAAATCGCAGCAGAAAACATGAAAACACAGGGAGGAGCCGTATGAAGGCTGTCACGTTGTCGTATGACATGGGAGAAATGGAGACTGCCGGACTTGGAAACGAATCCGACATTCTCGGAGAAAATACCGGTGACGCATCGTTTGCGGCATTGCTTGGTGAAAGCAATGGCGATTCGGCCGGAATTGGTGAAAGTCTTGGTGCGTTGGCGGGTGCGGGGCTCGGATCGCTCGTTGGTCCGGCCGGAACCGCGCTTGGCGCCGGCCTTGGAAAAGTGGCCGGGGATGCCGTCGAACGAATTGTGCAATCGGCGGCCCGCAACTCGCCGCCTTCGCGACCGGCGAAAAAGCGTTTGTCGAAAAATGAAACGCGAATTCTTGCCGATGGCGATCGAATGACCCAGCGGACGGGCAATAAAGCTTATGCGGAAGAGGCTTCGATGCGAGTGTACCGCCCTGCCGAATATCAACGTCGCCGAGCGGCCGGGACTTTGCCGACGCAGCTCGCGCCGCAATCGTCGAAATCGCCGCCGTCTTCCAAAGCGCCGCCTTCGTCGCAAACACCACCATTGTCAAGAACGCCTGCATCTACGCCCAAAGCGCCTGCATCGAGACCGGCGCAAGCGTCACCGATGCCGAATCTGAAGTTTCCTCCGGCAATGGTTCAGGCAGCTCGTAATCAGCGTGTTGCTATGCCGCCCGAGGCAATCTCGTCGTGGTCCTACGAG
>WBZU01003564.1_pt1 | contig 10124 bp, 10 predicted proteins | sample 5204311 | NCBI WGS metagenome assembly WBZU01 (sample SAMN12344359, study PRJNA552823) | activated sludge metagenome | biome: Activated sludge suspended growth; feature: Nitrification reactor; material: Wastewater; isolation source: activated sludge from nitrification reactor of wastewater... | reverse complement strand
AGGGGGCAGTGGCGCAGCTGAAGGTGACGGAGGCTGCCGTTAAGCAGGCCGAGGCGATGTTGCAGGCGGCCGAATTAGATCTCAAATACACCGTGATCCGCTCACCGGTCGATGGAGTCGTGATCTCCAGGCAGGTCGAGGTGGGCCAACGCATCTCCGCCAGCTTTTCCATTCCCACCCTGTTCTTGATCGCCGAAGACGTGACCAAAATGCAGGTCGATACAAATGTCAGCGAGGCCGACATCGGGGGAATCGTCGAAGGGAAGGCCGCGACATTCACCGTGGATGCCTATCCCGGCGAGCCCTTTCGTGGGCGTGTCCGGCAGGTGCGGAATGCGCCGATCAACATTCAGAATGTCGTGACCTATGATGTCGTGGTCGAGTTCGAGAATCCGGACTTTCGCTTGAAGCCCGGAATGACGGCAAATGTGTCCATTGTCATCGATACGAGAGAACAGGTCTTGAAAGTCCCGAGTGCCGCGCTGCGGTTTACGCCTCCAAGAGCGGTTCGCGAGGAAAAAGCCGGTCCTGCGGGGGACAAGACCGCTTCCGGTACTGGTCCTGCCGAACCGTCTTCTCGCCGATGGGGTGTCTGGAGGCTGAATGCGGAGAATGACCTGGAGCGGGTCCCTGTGATGATGGGCCTCTCTGACCGGACGTACGTGGAAATTTCCGCGGACGGCATTCAAGAAGGGGATCAGGTCGTGGTGGGAATCGATGCCCCGCGAGGCGAACGCAAGGGGGCGGAACTGCCGCCGGGGTTCGGCAACGGACAGCAGCGTGGTGCGCGTCGCGACCGTGGATTGTAAGGGCATGTGGGATGGTCAGTGCTCAATACCGAAGCGTCAATTCAGCATTGAACAGTGACTGTTGAGCATTGTAGGCAGGCATGCCGCTCACAGGGAACATGAAGGCCCCTTTATGGCCGATTTAATCGTCTGCGAGGACGTGTGGAAGGTCTATCGCGTCGGCGATGTGGAGGTGCAGGCGCTGCGAGGGATCAATCTCACCATCGAGCGCGGTGAGTGTGTCGCGGTGATGGGCACCTCAGGATCCGGCAAATCCACGCTGATGAATGTGCTCGGTTGTCTGGACCAGCCCACCCGAGGGCGCTATGCATTGGACGGATTGGACATTGCCAGTGCGAAGCCTGATCTGTTGGCCGAATTGCGCAACCGCCAGATCGGCTTTGTGTTTCAGAATTTCAATCTCATTCCCAGGACCAGCGCGTTGGAAAATGCGCAGCTCCCGCTGTTCTATCGTGGGCTCTCGATCAAAGAGCAACGGCAGCGGGCCTCCGCAGCGTTACAGCGTGTCGGCTTGGCGGGGCGTGAGCAGCACTATCCGTCTCAACTCTCCGGCGGTCAGCAGCAGCGCGTGGCCATCGCCCGGGCATTGGTCGGCGCGCCATCGATCCTGTTCGCGGATGAACCGACCGGAAACCTCGATACCGCCTCCAGCCGTGAAATTATGGACATTCTCGAAGAACTCAACCGGGCAGACGGCATTACGATCATCCTGGTCACCCACGAGCCGGACATTGCCGCCTACGCCGGCAGAGAACTGACGATGAAAGACGGACAGATCGTGCAGGATGTCCGGCGCGCGCCTCATCTGTCGATTGTCACGTAGATCCCCATGTCGGCATTCGTGTGGCTTACCGTCATGACCGCGCTGCGGATTCTGAGCCGGAACCGGCTTCGGGCCGGCTTGACGATGCTCGGCATCGTGATCGGAGTCGGCGCGGTGATTGCCATGGTCAGCATCGGGCAAGGCGCCAGGGCGGCGGTGCAGGCGCAGGTGGCCAGCATGGGAACGAACGTGATCGTGATTATGCCGGGTTCCACCACGGTCAGCGGGGTGCGGGGCGGGCAGGGTGGCGCGGTCACGTTGACGATCAACGACGCGGCGGAGATGAAAAAACGAAGTCCGCTGCTCTCCGATACGGCTTGGGCGAAGCGTGACGTCATGCAGATCGTGAACGGGAATCGCAACTGGAACGGGCCGGTGAACGGCGTCTCTCCCAGTTATCTCACGATCAGGGACTGGTCGTTTTCGAGCGGCGGACCGTTTACGCAAGCGGACATGGAGAGTGCGGCGCGGGTGGCGTTGATCGGGCAAACCACCTTGGAGAACCTGTTCGATCCTGGTGAAGAAGCAGTCGGCGCGACGATCCGCATCAAGAACGTGCCGTTCCAAGTCATCGGCGTGTTGGCGCCGAAAGGGCAGTCAGCCCAGGGAAGTGATCAGGACGATGTGATTTTCATGCCGTTCACGACGGCGGAGCGCAAAGTGTTTGGCAGCCAGTTTCTCGGGTCGGTGGGCGCGCTCTTCGCGTCGACCGAACAGAGCAGTGATTTGCCGGAGGCCGTCGAGCACATTCGCGAGGTCTTACGGGCGCGGCATCGCTTGCAGCCGGATCAGGCGGACGATTTTACTGTTCGAACGCAGGTAGACATCGGGAAGGTGCAAGAGGGCACGACCCAAACGCTCACGGCCATGCTGTTTGCCATCGCGTCGGTCTCGCTGCTGGTCGGCGGCATTGGGATCATGAACATCTTACTTGTATCCGTCACCGAACGGACCAAGGAGATCGGCGTGCGTATGGCGGTGGGTGCGAAACGCCTGCATATCCTGACGCAGTTCCTCATTGAAGCGATGACGCTAAGCCTGCTGGGCGGGGTGATCGGTGTGATGGTCGGGGTCGCCGGCGCCAGGCTTACGACGGTGATTGCCGGTTGGCCGACCATCATTTCCTTCGAGGCCATCGTGACGGCCTGCCTGTTCTCACTCATCGTCGGCCTGTTTTTCGGACTCTATCCCGCGAACAAGGCCGCACGTCTGAATCCGATCGACGCCCTTCGGTACGAATAGCTCTACGACACAGTCATCGTAGGGAAAAAGCCAGGCCGGCCTGATGGGTCGTGGGAACAGTCGCCGCGGCCATCAATGGTAGGCCCGCTCGAACTCTTCGGGGATGGTTCCGAGGACAGAGCGAATTCCCCGTGCGGGGGCCTCTGGGTCCTGATTGGCCAGGTCGATCACGAGGGGAACGATATAGGACTCTCCTGACGGGTCATGGGTGATCGTGATGATGGGTTGATGTAGCTTGTTGGTGTTGATGACGGAGACAATGGCCCGCTCCCCGGTTGTGAGGGCAACGTAGCTGTAGACCGGGTAGATGCCCATCACTTTGACGAACAGGGAGATCAACCGCATATCGTATTTGCCCTCTTTGCCCTCCTGATAGAGTCGCTGAAGCGATTGATGGGGCGTCAAGGGCGACGCGCCGCCGAATCCCGTCATCAATTCATCATACCGATCCGTAATCATCACAATGCGCGTCATGTCGGATGTGAAGGCGCCGCCGGTTTCGGCAGGAAATCCGCTGCCGTTCAAATAGGCATGATGTTCCGCGACGATCTGCTCCACCGGCTTGGTGAACCCGCCTCGCCCCTCCAAGAGAATGGCGCCTGCGCGCGCATGGGCTTCGTAGGTCCGGCGCTGCTGTTCGGTCAGGCGAGTGGACGTGTCGAACACGCGTTGGAGAATAGACGGCGGAACCTGCAAGAGCCCGATGTCGTGCAGCAGCGCGCCGGTGGCCAATTCCTGGATAGTCATGAGGTTGTAGTCCGAGGCGTGCGCGAGAATCATCGCAAAGCTGCAGGTGGCGAGTGAATGTTGGCTGACGGGAGCGCCGGCCTCTCGCCCTTGGCTGAAGACCATAAACAACGCGTGTGAATTCAGCGATTGTGCGACCGCACTGATGGCATGCACGGTGTGACTCGCTTCCTCCGCATCGACGATGCCGGTCTGTGCGATGCGAGAGAAGGTGGATTGGACTGATTGTTCCAGTTGAGCCCGCGCCGACCTGGCCGTCAGGAGTTCTTGCGCCATCGTGGAGAGAGAGCGGACTGCCGGTCCCGTGGGTGTGGCCGAATGAGACGAGGGTGCGTCGGCGTTGGACGGATCTTGGGTAGAAGCCGACGGGTCCTGCAGGTCAAGTCCCTTGGCCGGATCGATGCTGAGTTGCTTCACGCCGGCCCGTCGCAGCTTCTCGATCTGCTCGTCGGTGCGAATCAGGAACGAGTGGCGCATGAACGGTGAGCGAAACCAGACCACGTCCAGCTTGGCGACGTGCATGCCGATTCGGAGCGCGTCTATGGTGATAGGACGGAAGGCCATGCCGTGGGACCGAAAACGCTCGTCGCTCCTTCTTAACTCGCTCTGCGTGCCCTATGGGGTTTGCTCAGGGGCCGAGGCAGAGTGTGGATGCCTCGCAGGCGCTGCCATGAAGAGGTTGACATCCCGGGACGCCGGAGGCCTGTGCGGCGCCACGGCCAGCAGGATCTCCATCCGGGGATTGTCGCGATCCTGATACTTATAGAGGTGTGCTTCCACGACCCGATTGTCGTTCAACCCCAAGCCTTCACAGAGGGCGTCTTGCGCGATCTTGAGTCCGCCATCGGTATCTCGTCGCAATGACGAGGCAAAAAAGAAGCGGATGGAAAGCGACAGGCTGGCCTGCTGCAGATTGTGACGGAGCGTCGCGCCGTGAGGTGATCGGGCAAGCGCGACCAGAAGGAGTTGCGCCACGAAGGCCTTGAACGCACGGCCTTTGGCCGACAGCAGCCGGCGTCCGTTGACGGTGGCATATTGATGGTTCACGCTCGGAGGAATAGGGAGCGTGAGGGAGATCGAATCGCTGGCAATCCTGAGATCGGCGTGAATTGGAGCCGTCGGATCTGGACTAGGGCGGCTCCGAGTCGCGCTTTTCCTGACCACCATGTCGATGGCCGGACGCGCCTGCTTCTCAGGCGGAAGCCGAAACGAGGTGGATCGGATGGGGATCGGAGATTGTCGGGGACGGGAGACGCGGCGCAAGGGCCTGCCTATCGCACTAGAGAAGGTTTTGAATTTTGGCCATGTCCTGCTCGACCCGGTCTTCGTTTCTGGTAAGATACCGCCGCCATTCTGACGGACCCCAGACCTCCAGGCGATGATACATGCCCACCAGGTAAATTTCCTGGTCGTCATCCATCGGCACGAGCTTGCGGAGCCGGCTCGGTATGAGCACCCGTCCGGTTTTATCGATATCCGAGGCGCCGGCCTGAGCCATCACGTGATGCATGAAGAGACGGCTCTGATCCTCGTCCAGCGTGGCTCTGGTGCGTTCCAGGACCTTCTCCCATTCCTTGGCCGAGTACATCCACAGCGTCTGCTCGGTGTTCTTCAGGAACATGACCTGGTTCCCCTCGCCCTGGAATTGCTCCCGGAGCGGAGAGGGAATCAGAAACCGTCCCTTCTCATCAACCTTGCACAGATGTTCACCGGCAAACACTCGCGGCATCCTCCGATAACTGGGACCTGTCGTGTAGTGTAAGGCTGATGGTAGGAGACATGAGCAATCCTGTCAAGAGAATATTCTGACAAGCTCCGGCGATCCTAGTCGGGCATGTCCATCTCAGATGCGGACGGGGCGCCCCCTTCCATGGCCGCATCAAAGTCCCCGCCGAGGTCCTCCCCCATTTCTTTCCCCATCTTTCTCATGAACCGCTCCATGCTCGCGGGATCGTTTTCATCGAGTCCGCTGAGGTGACTCGGATCCGCGAGGGACTCAAGACGGGCTTCCTCGGATTTCGGCGAAGCGAATCTGGACATCAATCGCTCCAGATCGCCACTGTGGCAATGGGCGCAGGTTTGCTGGGGTGCGGCACTCACACTCAACACCAATCGCGTGGTCCGTTCCCCGCACTGTCGGCAGCGGTATTCATACATCGGCATGCGTTACGCTCGCAATTCCGGCTGGGGCCTTGGATCGGACGGCGGCAACCATACATCCGGCACCATGCCGGCTTCTACCGAACGCGCGAGGGCGAGGACGGTGACGCGCACGGCCCCCGCATCGCACAGAATTTTTGCGCAGGCATTCGACGTCGTGCCCGTGGTGAACACATCATCGATCAGAAGGATCCGCTTGCCCGCTATCTCCTGAGGCGCGCGAAGGCCAAAGGCCTCGCGGAGGTTGTGTAGGCGTGCCGATCGCGGGAGCGAGGTCTGTGGCTCAGTATCGACTAGACGAACCAGGTTCCGGTAGGACACGGGGCAGCCGAGCACCTGCGCGACGCGGTCGGCCAGAAGGAGCGATTGATTGAACTCTCGCTGTCGCAGCCGGTTGGGGTGGAGGGGAATCGGCATGAGCACGTCGCCTGTCAGGTGATCCGGAAGCGTGCGAACAAGCAACGTCGCGAGGGCGTCAACCAGGGCGACCTTTCCCTGATACTTAAAGAGGGCAATCGCATCCTGCAACGGCGAGCAATAGGCATAGGGAGCCCACACCTCCGCGTAATGGGGCTTGCGGGTCCGGCAGTCATGGCATTCGTGCGTGGGGCTATGGGTGAGTGCCGTGGGCGAAGCCAATGGGCGACGGCATCGCGCGCAGGCGGATCCGCGCAGGGGGCGGATCAATGCCCAGCAGGATCGGCAGAAAAACGGCACGGGATCATCTGTCAGAGGCTGTGCGCAAGTGGTGCAGGTGATCGGCAGCAGCAGTCGTGAAGCCTGTCTGAGGAGATTCCGGATCATTGCGCGAGTCGTATCCTTCGGCAGTGGCGTGAGCGCCAAGATGCCGGGCCAATTGTGCACGAAACGCCCCTGGAGCTGTCAAGGTTGTGGCCTGAAAGTGGGTGTGATATAGCACCGACCGGACACCTTCGCGAACCATCTTAGGCAGGATTTCCCCCAATGCACGACCTTCCTCCGATAGTGGTCAGCGTGAACAATCTGTCCAAGGAATATCGGGCCGGCGGAGCGGTCGTCCGCGCGTTGGACAAGGTCACCCTGGAGATACGATCCGGAGAGTTCTGCGCGTTCGTGGGGCCGAGCGGGTGCGGGAAGAGCACGTTGCTCAATGTGATAGGGGGGTTGGATACTCCGACGTCAGGCACCATTGCCCTTGAAGGTCGGCCGGTCACCGACGCGAATCCCATGGAGTGGACCCGTCTGAGGCGGGAGTTGATCGGGATCGTGTTTCAGGCGTTTCATCTGATCCCCGGCCTGACCGTCGCGGAGAATGTGGCCTTGCCTCTTCTGCTACAAGGCGAACAGGGGCCTGGCGTTGCGGAGAGGATCGATGAGGTCCTGCAGGCGGTGGGCATGGACGGGCGCCGCTCGCATCGACCGAGTGAATTGTCAGGAGGAGAGCAGCAGCGCGTGGCGATTGCGCGGGCGATCGTGCACCGGCCGCGGTTAATTCTCGCGGATGAACCGACCGGCAATCTCGACTCAAAACAGGGGTCGGATATCATCACCTTGTTTCGGACCCTGCCTCAACGGTATGGTCATTCGGTCCTCTTGGTGACGCATAGCGAGACCGCGGCGGCGGCAGCGGACTATGTATGGCATATGCGGGATGGCCGGTTAGTCACCTGTGTCAGGCGGCAGGCCTAGCCGCTCCTTCGAGTGTCAGCCGGTTTCGAAAAGACTCTGCCCTGAGTCGTGACCGGATGTCATTGCGATCAGAAATCCGGAACGCCTGGAGTGGTGAGGGCTGCGGTGTAGCGAAGGGGCGGTCGGGACTCGGCATGGCAAGGGAAGGGAAGGTTCGGGCGACGAGCACGTAAAACCGGCCGGCAGACGTACTCAATCTGCCGGGAGAAAGGATGAGGATGGATCTGAGCATCACGATTGCGGGCGTGAAGTTTCCCAGCTGTATCATGAATGCATCCGGAGCTCTCTGTAGGACCCGTGAGGAGCTGTTGGCACTCGGCCGTTCACGTTCCGGGGCCATCGTGACGAAATCGATGACGGTTGAGCCGCGGGACGGGAATCCCGAACCGCGCTACTATGGATTTCCCGGTGGGTCCATCAACTCCATGGGACTGCCGAATCTCGGCTACCGCGCCTACGCGGAACTCATTCCTGAGCTGAAACAATTCGGCAAGCCGGTGATCGCCAGTATCGCCGGTCTGTGTGAGGACGACTTTCTCACCATGGCGCGCGTCATTGATCAGGTGCGGCCCGATCTGATCGAGGTCAATCTGTCCTGCCCCAACATCCCCGGAAAACCCCAAATCGCCTATGATCCGTTCGATTCTGAGCGACTCCTGAAGCGTGTGCGGCCGCTTATTACGGTTCCGATGGGCGTCAAGCTGCCGCCCTATTTCGATCCCGCGCACCATGCGGTGATGGCGGAAGTGATTGGGCGCTGTCAGGTCGACTATCTGAATCTGATCAACTCTGTCGGTAATGGTCTGGTGATCGATCCTGCGCGTAGCACGCCGGTGATCAAGCCCAAGGGAGGGTTTGGCGGATTGGGCGGGGCGATGATCAAGCCCGTGGCGCTCGCGAACGTGCGAGCGTTTTGGAAACTACTGGGGGGACGGATTCCGATTATCGGCACCGGTGGGGTAATGCAAGGTGTCGATGCGTACGAGCACGTGTTATGCGGCGCGTCCGCCGTGCAGGTCGGCACGGTGCTGGTGGAAGAGGGCGTGGGCGTCTTCGAACGACTGGAGCGCGAACTGGCGGCGGAGCTCAAAGCCCGGGGGCCGCGTTCGCTTCAGGAGTCTCGGGGGAAACTACAGGAATTGTGAAGATGCATGCGCCGATTTCGCGCCGCCATGTCCCGGCTGTCGCTATCTGAACGCAAAGTTCTTCGGAAGGAATCCAGACTGCAGCGCTTGGCGCAACAGCTGAGCTACGTTACGGACCTTGAGTCGCCGCATCAGGTTGAAGCGATGCACCTCGACGGTTCGCACGCTGATATCCAGGCGTCGGGCGATGTCCCGGTTCGTATTTCCCTGCGACACCAGCTTGAGAATCTCTTTCTGCCGAGGCGTGAGTCCGTCTGAGCGTTTGGCGCGCATGGGCGCGGCCTTCGCCATCTTGACGACCTTGCGCTTCTTGGCTGCTGGCGCGGCCTTGGTGGTTCTCGAGGACTTCTTTGCTTGAGGACGTTTGCGTGGTGCCATAAAAATTTGTACCCCAAAGTTCTACTGAACGTAATCCTAGCATACCTGGGTAAATCTGTAAAAACAATTACTAGCCTATCGGCGACTATGGCTTTGTTCTTAATACCTACGTCCCTCGTGAAGGTCTATGCGCGCCTTGGGTGGACACATTTGTCCACTCATCCGGGGCGGACAGTGCTGACGATGATCGGCGTGGCCTTGGGAGTGGCCGCCACCATTGCGGTGCAAACGGCGAACGTGGAGGTGCTCCGTTCCTTCGAAGACTCCGTCTTGACGGTGGCCGGCCCGGTCACGCTGGAGGTCTCGGCAGGGGAAGCCGGGTTGGATGAGCGTGTAATTCGCGCGGTACGGGAGGTTGACGGCGTCGAGTCTGCCAGGCCTGTGCTCGAGATCGGGGTTGCCGTCTCCGGTGGAAGCCGTCGGTCGTTTTCCGTGCTTGGCCTTGACCTCCTGGACGAATTGAATCGAGCCGACGGGCGAATTCCTGTCGCGTTCGACGTGCGGGAGCGCCCCGGCGAGGGCGTTGCGCTCGAAGGGCTGTTGCGTGCCAACGCGCTACTGGTGGGTGAGGCGCTCGCGAAGGATCTGGGTGTCACGCCTGGGGCAGAAGTCGCCCTCGAAGCCGATGGTCGAGCAGTACCCGTATCTATCCTGGCGGTGCTTCGCCGGAAGTCTGGCGCTCCATCTCCCTGGGACCACCAGGCCGTCATGGATATCGCGGCGGCACAGCGGACCTTTGGCCGGATCGGCCGATTGGATCGCGTCGATGTCGTGACCGCGCCGTCGGTCTCTGTCGAAGCGGTGGCGAAGGCCATCGCCCAAGTGATCCCTCCCGCTGTCACCGTGCGTCGCCCGATTCAACGGAGTCAGCAGGTTGAGTCGATGGTGGGAGCGTTTCAATTGAATCTGTCCGTGCTGAGCATGGTCGGCCTGTTGGTGGGGATCTTTCTGATCTATAACACGGTGTCGTTCATGGTGGCGCAGCGACGAAGAGAGGTTGGGATTCTACGTGCTATCGGCCTGTCTGAGCCGATGGTGATCGGGCTGTTCCTGGCGGAGGCCGGGGTATTTGGTGTCGGCGGTGGCATGGCTGGGGGGTTGCTCGGTCTGATGTTGGGAAACGTGCTTGTCGGCATGGTTGGACGGACCATT
>WBZU01002020.1_pt2 | contig 10124 bp, 9 predicted proteins | sample 5204311 | NCBI WGS metagenome assembly WBZU01 (sample SAMN12344359, study PRJNA552823) | activated sludge metagenome | biome: Activated sludge suspended growth; feature: Nitrification reactor; material: Wastewater; isolation source: activated sludge from nitrification reactor of wastewater treatment... | reverse complement strand
AGCGCAAGAAGGGCTCGGGGTTGACTCCGCTCCCTGTGACGCGGCGGGCAAGGTGGTCAGGGGTAAACATACGTCCCCAACGGTGAATCTTTTGCTCCAGCCAGCGCCGGAGCGGAATGAGCTGTCCTGCGGCAATGTGTTCTTCCAGCTGGGGGAGTTCCAGCTTGGCCTGCTCGAAGAATTGGACTGAATAGAGGTTGCCCAAGGTATACGTGGGAAAATATCCGAATGCACCCATCGACCAATGCACATCCTGCAGAACGCCTTCGGCATCTCGTTCCGGCACGATTCCCAAATACGACTGCATCTTGTCGTTCCAGAGCGCCGGAAGATCGTCAGGTTGCACGCGCTGTTCAATCAACGCCTGTTCGATTTCCACGCGCACCATGATGTGTAGGTTGTACGTCAATTCGTCGGCTTCGACGCGAATCAGGGAAGGGGTGGCCCGATTGATGGCCGCATAGAACTGATCGAGCGGCACGCCTGCCAACTCGGTGGGAAATGTGTGCTGGAGCATCGGATAAAAGCACTGCCAAAAGGCGCGTGATCTGCCCACGCAGTTCTCCCAGAGACGGGACTGGCTTTCATGGAAGCCAAGCGAGACGGACTCCCCGAGCGGCGAGCCGTAATAGCGAGGATCCAGGCCTTGGTCGTACAAACCGTGGCCGCCTTCATGGATGCAGCTAAAGAGGCATGACGGCAGATCGTATTCGAAGACGCGGGTCGTGACGCGGACGTCAGATGGGTGAAACGAAGTCGTAAAGGGATGGGCAGAGAGGTCCAGTCGACCACGCTCAAAATCATATCCCATGGCGACCAGGATGAGCCGCCCGAATTCGATTTGCTTGGCCTGATCGAAGCGTTGGTGTAAACAGCTATTGTCGATGACCACCGTGCTGGCTTGCACCTTCTTCAGAAGCGGCACCAGCCGCTCGCGTAGTTTGGTCAGCAGCGGGGTCAGTTGCGCGATGGTGGCGCCCGGCACATACGTGTCCAAGAGCGCGTCATACGGAGAGTCACGGTATCCGAGGTATTCGGCTTCTTCTCGCTTCAGGCTGATGATCGTGTTGAGCGAGGGTAAGAATTTGGAAAAACGGCTCTCTTCTCGTGCCGTCACCCAGGCCTGTTGGGCCAAGGAACATTCGCGGCTCAGCCGGATCACAAACGCGGAAGGGAGCTTCTTGGCCCGGCTGAAGTCCCTCCACGTTTCACGTAACAGGGAACGCGAGGGCTCATCCCAGCCCTCGGCTGCCTGGGCGGTGGCAGGGTCGATCCAATCGGCCAAGAGTGTTTCGACTTCCGGAGACACGAGTTTCTCGTGCGCGAGTCCCTCCAGCGTGGCGATTTGTTCGGCACGTGCCGCTCCGCCTCCCGCAGGCATGTATGTTTCCTGGTCCCAGGAAAGGACAGAGGCCGCGCTCTGGATACGGCGGATTTCAAGGAGACGCTGTGTTAAGGGTTCCAATGTCACCAATGTCTTCACGTGCTGGCCTCTTCTGTGGGATGTCCGGTATGATTCGCAACTGGGCGAATTGTCGCACAAGTCTCTCGTGGAGTGAAACTCATGGCTGATCTCGTCATGCCCGATATCGAAAACTATGCGGCTGCCTATTCCTTGCCGGAAACCTCCGTCCGTCAGAAATTGCGGGAGGAAACAGAGCGCACCATGGAGTTCGCGCGAATGTTGGTGGGGCCGCTTGAAGGCGCTTTTCTGCATCTGATGACCAGACTCGTGCGAGCTGAGCGAGTGCTGGAAATCGGCATGTTTACCGGGTATAGCGCGCTGTGTTTTGCCGAGGCCTTGCCCGAACAGGGACACGTGATCACGTGCGAAGTGGATGAGGCATCGGTCGCCGTGGCTCGCCGGTTTTTTGCCCAGTCGCCGCATGGGCGAAAAATTGATATCCGGATGGGCCAGGCCTTGGACACCATGGCGCATCTGACCGGACATTTTGATGTCATCTTTATCGATGCCGACAAGGTGAACTATGTGAATTATTACCGTCGCGCGATGGAGTTGCTGTCCCCGCACGGCGTGATCCTCATCGACAACGTGTTATGGGATGGCGACGTCCTGTTGAATCCCCCACCGGATGACCGTACGGCAGCTATTCAGGAACTCAATCGGGTCGTCGCGGCAGACGCGCGTGTCACGGCTGTGCTGGTCACCATTCGCGACGGGATATGGGTCATTGCTCCACGCGCCGCGCGGGAGTAGCCATGGTTGTTCCGATCACATGGTCGACCCCAAAAGAGCGCGGAAGGAGAGAGTGAGCGGATGAACAAGCCGTCAGCACCGGCCGCCTACGCGGCTCTTACCACGTCAGCGTTAGTCTGGGGTGGCTCGATCGTTGGGCAAAAGCTTGCACTCGGGGCGTTTTCGGCAGTGGAGACTTCCCTGCTGCGTGGTCTCGGCGCGTTGATGCTCCTCATCCCGCTCTGGTGGTGGACGGAAAGCGGACGCACGACCCTCACGGCCAGAGATCTGAAAATTTTGTCCCTCCTGGGCCTTGGTGTGCTCGGCAATCATCTGCTGACGCTGTTCGGTCTGCGGTATATCGGCGCCGCCACCGCTGGCGTCATCATCGGGGCGAGCCCGGCCATCACCGCGTTGTTGTCTTCGCTGCTGGTTCGAGATGTTCCCTTTCGAACAGTGGCGGGTGGGTGTGCCGTGTCGTTTGCCGGTGTGGCGCTTGTCTCCGGAATCGGAGGAAACGCTCCGGCCGGAGACAATCCCTGGCTGGGCGGCGCATTGGTGCTGTTGGGGTTGGTGAGCTGGGCGTTGTATTCGATCGGCGGTCGGCAGGTGATGGAGCGTTTGTCGCCGCTGACCGTCAATTGGACGACGTTGTTCCTGTCCCTGGTGCTGCAGGTGCCGCTGCTGTGGAGCGACCAAAAGCTGCTGGTGTCCGGCGCGAGTGTCGTCCCGGTGTCCGGGTGGTTGGCATTAGGCTATTTGATCATCTTTGCCACAGCCCTCGGGCAACAGGCGTGGCTCTACGGGGTGCAAGGCGTTGGCCCTTCCAGGGCCGGGGTGTTTGTGAATCTCATTCCCGTATCGGCGCTCCTGTTGTCGGCACTCATACTTGGTGAAGCGATCGGCGCCCGCGAGGTTGCGGGTATTGTTCTCATCCTCGCTGGAGTCTGGTTGGTCGGGAGGCAATCGGCGCAGGTCAAGGGAGTGAAATAGTCGATGACTGGATGCCTCAAGGATGAGACGATCGCTCACGGCTGACCAGAGGGCAGCGGCGTAGTTGCCTATATGAGCCGAGGAGACACGATGACGAGTGACATCGACGGCTTTGGCGATGCTGGGTTAAGCAGGGTGGCCGTGATCGCAACCAGGCCTGATGGGATCATTACCGGTTTCAGTCACGCTGCCGAACGTCTGCTTGGCGTAAGCGCGGAACGCGTCGTCGGTCACCTCACGCCGGCCGCGTTTCATGACCCGCGTGAGCTAGACGTCCGACGTCACCTCATCGCAGATCGAATCGGGGCCAAGATCGAGGACCCGTTTGGCGTCCTGGTCGGATTGGTCAATGTCGGGCACATGGTGGAGGAAGAGTGGACGTATCTCGATGGGAGCGGCATCAGGATCCCAGTGCGTCTGTTCGTGAATGCTCTTCCGGACGAGCAGGGAACCATCGTGGGTTATTGTTTTGTCGTGAAGGATCGTCGTGGACAGATGCAGGCAGAGGCGTTGCTTCGGCGGCAGGCGAAACTGCTCGATTTGGCCAACGACGCGATTCTTGTCCGAGACTTGGTGAGCGATACGATTACGTATTGGAACGATGGCGCGGTGCGACTCTATGGATGGAGGCCCGAGGAAGCGCTGGGGGCGTATATCCATGAGTTTTTGAGCACGGTCTTTCCGCGACCTTTGGAAGAGATCAAGCGGGAATTCTTGGAAGAGGGATTCTGGCGGGGGGAATTGATCCATACGACCCGTGCGGGACGCACCATCACGGTATCGAGCCGCTGGACGCTGCTCCACGATTCATCTGGAACGCCGAGCGGCAGTCTTGAACTCAACACCGATATCACCGAACAGAAGCGAACGCAGGAAGCCTTGCGGAACGCGCATGAGGAGCTGGAGGCGCGGGTCCTCGAACGTACGGCAGCCTTGCGGGACGCCAACGAGCGATTGCGCGTGCTCTCTCGTCGGCTGATGGAGATTCAGGAGACCGAGCGTCGTGCGATTGCCCGGGATCTGCATGATGAAATTGGACAAGCCTTAACGGCCATCAAACTCAATCTGCGAGAAATTCGCACCTTGCCCAACAGCGAGTCTGTAGAGAATCAGATCGTGGACAGCCTGGAGATCCTTGGGCAGGTGTTGCAACGTGTCCGCAGTCTCGCCCTGGATTTACGACCCTCGCTCTTAGACGAGCTGGGGCTGGGTCCGGCGCTCAGGTGGTATGTGGGCCGGCAGGCGGAGCGTGCCGGTTGGGAGGCCGTCGTTTCTGCGGAGGGACTCACCTGCCGGCCTTCGCCTGAGGTCGAGATCGCCTGTTTCCGGTTGACGCAGGAAGCGTTGACCAACGTCGCGCGCCATGCGCAGGCGAGCAAGGTGGACGTGCGGTTGGAGCGCTCGCCTCACGCCCTGACATTAGTGATTCGTGACAACGGCATCGGGTTCGACTTGGAGACGGTTCGGACAGGCCCTAGGGCAGGCACCAGTGTGGGCTTGTCCGGCATGGAGGAACGGGTTCAACTTGCCGGTGGAAAGGTGACGATTACGTCCGCTCCTGCTGCAGGGACGGAGATTCGCGCCGCGTTTCCCGCCGATACGGCATCTGAGAGCAGTGGGGAGGTCCTGCCATGAACAAGATTCGCGTGTTGCTGGCTGAGGATCACACGTTGGTGCGAGCCGGATTTCGGGCATTGCTGGAGAAGTCGGACCGAGTTGAGGTCATCGGCGAGGTGAGTGATGGACGAGAGGCGGTGCGCGTTGCCAAGGAACTGAAGCCTGATGTGGTCCTGATGGATATCGCGATGTCGGGTATGAATGGGCTGGAGGCGACCAGTCGTATACGGCTGGAATGTCCAACCGCACGCGTGATCATGCTGACCATGTATACGAATGAAGAATATCTCAAGGAGGCGTTGCGCGCCGGTGCATCCGGCTATCTCTTGAAGGATGCAGACCGCCAGGAACTCGAACTCGCGCTCAAAACGGTGTGTCGAGGCGAAACCTATTTGACCTCTGCCATGGCCAAGTTCACATTAGATGTGTATTCCCGGCAGGGCAATGCCGCGGCCGGCCCATTGGGCAGACTAACCGGTCGTCAGCGGGAAATTTTACAATTGATTGCCGAGGGTAGCTCAACCAAGCAGATTGCTCATCGTCTCGATCTGAGCGTCAAGACCGTGGAAACGCATCGAGCTCAACTCATGGAGCGGTTGGAGATCCATGATGTTCCTGGACTGGTTCGACTGGCCATCCGGACTGGATTAGTTGGCGCCGATAAGTAGATGAATTGCTGAATGAAATTAGCGTAATGCTCCGCGTAGTGTTCTGGCATTCGTCTCAGGATGAATGGTTCCACGACTCAGGGAATTCCCGATAATGCTATTCTCGCTGATATGGTAGTCTGACGCCTCAGATGAGGTGCTTTCCGTGGATCTTTTGTTGGCAGAACATTCGCCAATCCGGCCTTCTCGACTTCCCCATACCGTACAGGTTTTCTCATGAAGAAACTGCGGATCGCCGTAATCGGAACGGGGGCATTTGCTGAAACCTGCCATGTGCCCGGGCTCCGTTCCCATCCACAGGCTGAGGTGGTGGCGTTGTGCGGGAGGGATGTTGCCCGGACTCAGGCCATGGCCCAGCGCCTTGGTGTGCCGGAGATTTCCGTTGACTATGAAGAGCTCTGTGCACGCCACGACATCGATGCGATGACCATCGCCACCCCGAATGTGGTTCATGCGGTGCAAGCCAAAGCGGCCTTTGCATCAGGAAAACACGTCTTCTGTGAAAAACCTCTTGGAATGAATGCGCAGGAGGCGGCAGACATGCTGCAGGCCGCGGAGGCTAGTCGCCTGATCCATCAGACGGCCTTCACCTACCGGTACCTGTACGGGGTCCAGGAGTTGAAACGGCGCATTCGCCTCGGGGATATCGGCGATCCGTACCATGTGCGGGTGCAGTATGCCTCATGGGATGGAGTGAGACCGGACTCGAAGATCGGGTTTCGAGAGAAGCTGGTCTGTGCGGGAGCTGGAGTGCTGTACGACGTCGGATCGCACCTGTTCGATCTTGTCGGCTTTGTCCTTGGGCCGATCGAGGCAGTTGCCGGCAGCACCGTCATGGTCCCGCGCGAACGGATCGATGCCAAAAGTGGTGTGCTGGCACAAGTCGAAACGGATGACATTGCATCGGCGTGGTTTGCCTGTCGCGACGGGATTCAAGGACAACTGTTCGCGAGCCGCGCCACACCCAATTCCGGGGATCGGGCGTATATCGAGGTCGTTGGACGAGAAGGTGCGTTACGAGCGTCTTTGAGTCGCGGGTCCATAGATGTCCTGCGCGCGTCTCGCTCCACATATCCGAGTTGGACGCTTGTTCCCTTGCCCAGGGAGGCTTCAGACGGCGCCCCTCATTGCCTAGGCTTGATGATGAGGAGTTTTGTGGATGCCTGCCTTCGTGGGCACTTGAACCCGGACGTAGATGCTTCCTTTTATGATGGTTTGGCCGTTCAGCGCGCGATGGATGCTGTGCAGGAATCTTCATCTCGGCCGAACTGGATTTCGTTAGATACCGGCCTGCGTTGCGGTCTTTCTGATGAGTAATTCTGCCGGGATACGGCTCACGTGGCTGCCAAACTATTTACCATTTACTACGCCAGATGACCTCAGGATCGCGGCGCGTCCGGAGCGCCCAATGCGGGATCAAACTCGCACATGGAACTCCATGGCCTTGTTGGACGATGAAGTGTTTCGTGCTCCCGGATTGATAGCGCACGTCCCAGTGCCAGTGCTCGAGGCGCATCTCGAGAGTGTTGATAGGTATGCACAACGCGTCGTGCCCGCTGGTGAACACACCCTCCCGCTTATGCAATCAGTATGAAACGAAGCGCCCCGCGAATGTCGTCATTTGTCGCCGTCGACGCTCTCATCAATGATCCAGGGTTATGGTTCCTGCCTTCCCGCCTTCTTTCATTTTGCCGCGCGTGGACTCCAGAGCCTTCCCCTTCCAGCAGGCATGATATGGATTCGGTTTTCTCGCCCCATGGGTGGTCTGGGCGCCTGGAGCGTTGAAGAGGCATGATGCTGAGCATCATCATTCCCTGCCGCAATGCTGCCTCCACCATTCATGCCACGTTGCATGCCTTGGCTACACAAACATGGCCTGCACCGTGGGAATTGATTGTCTCGGATAATGGCTCCACTGACAATTTGGCTCACGTGCTCGAGCAATGGAAGGCACGGATTCCGGCGCTTCGGCTGGTGGACGCGTCAACGCGGCGCGGGGCCGCGCATGCGAGAAACGAAGGGGTCAAAGCCGCGACGGGCGAGTGGATATTATTTTGTGATGCGGATGACGTTCCGGATTCCGGATGGGCCGCGGCAATGGGCACGGCGTTACAACAGTCTGGTTTCGTTGCCTCCCGTTTGGATTTTGACGAATTGAACGCCCCTCGGCTACGGGTCGCGCGAGGTTCTACCCAAGTGAAGGCGCTGCAACGGTTCAACTTTTTGCCGTTTCCGCATGCAGGGGCTGGTACGTTGGGCATCCATCGCTCCTTGCATGATGAGGTCGGGGGCTTTGATGAGACGATTCCGATCTGCGAGGACATTGACTACTGTATGCGGGTTCAACGGCTAGGCACGGCATTGACATTTGTCCCGGATGCCGTGCTCCATTGCCGTCTTCGGACAAATCGCAAAGGTGTCTATGCGCAGGCGTCGCTCTATGCTGAATATGAAATGTACTTGTACAAGAAATACGGAGCAGGCTCAGCGTGGGAGGCCTGGCGATGGCGCAAGTATGTTCAGGTCTGGCGTCAGTTGTTCAAGCGAATGCCGGAATTACTTCGCACCCCTGAGGGAAAAACGATGATGGCCTGGCGTCTGGGCCGCCAAATGGGACTCTTAAAAGGGAGTCTGCGATTTGGCGTATCTCCCGTCATGGTCGAGTAGCAGCAGGCAAGGCCATGAATCCTCAATCTGCCATAGCGGCTTCGGTCAGAAAAGTTTTGGGAAGCCTCAGCCGTGTCGTCACCAGCGAGCCTGTCCTTTCTCTGACATTCGATGATGGCCCAGATCCTGATAGCACTCCTCCCGTTCTGGAAATCCTTGAACGATATCAGGCGCGGGGCACCTTCTTCTTAGTCGGTCAAGCGGCGGCCGCCCATCCAGATTTGGTCAAGCGCATCGCGTCCGGAGGACATGCGATTGGAAGTCACTCCTGGGATCATCGGGCATTTCCCGGGTTGTCGAGCCGGGAGCGACAGCGGCAATTACGTGCCTGTGAACGTACGCTCCAACCCTATGGCAGCCGGCTGGTGCGTCCTCCGTATGGTGAACAGACGATCATGTCCCGCTTGGAGGCGTTCGCGATGGGGTATGAAGTGGTGGGGTGGAGTCTGAACAGCGGCGACTGGCACGAACCCAGTTCCGCAGTCATAAGCAAGTATCTTTTGGAGATGATCGAACCCGGTGCTATCGTGCTCTTACATGATACGCTCTACGACAAGGGGATGCCCGCCCACGGGACGGATTCAGCACACCAATCATGGACGGACCGCGGAGCCATGTTGTCTGCCCTGGAAATAGTGCTCGATCGATTGCGAGGGCGCTATCGGTTTGTGACGATCCCGGAACTCCTTCACGTGGGGCGGCCCAGGCGCACGTTTTGGTTCAAACCATCGCTGGCAATAAAGTAGGTACTCTAGAACCTTTTCGAGTCCTCATCAAAGATCATGAAACCACTCGAACCGATAGTCACCGATGCTTCTCAGCCTCTGATATCCGATGTGAAAAGCGGGTCGGCGGTCCGCTTGCCCAGCGTTCGGATTCGCCCAAGCCGAGGCCTGTTCCATCTCGATTTACGCGCGGTGTGGCAGTATCGCGAACTGTTGGTGTTTTTGGTATGGCGAGACGCTAAGGTACGGTATAAGCAGGCCGTGATCGGGGCGGGGTGGGCCGTATTCCAGCCGCTTCTGTCGATGCTGCTCTTTACGGTGATTTTCAGCTCGTTGGCAAAATTGCCGTCGGACGGAATTCCTTATCCCTTGTTTGCGTATGCCGGGCTGTTGCCATGGAATTTCATCGCTCAGGCGACAAGTCGAAGCGGCACGAGTTTAGTCGGCGAATCCCATCTCATCAGTAAAGTCTACTTCCCGCGGCTCATCATTCCTCTTGCCGCGGCATCCGCTCCGGCCATGGATCTGCTGTGCGGGCTGGTGATGATCATTCCCCTCATGCTGTGGTTTGGTATCACGCCCGGTTGGCAATGGGTGTTCTTCCCGTTCTTCGCCTTCATGGCCTTGCTGGCGGCCCTCGCGGTGAGTCTCTGGTTTTCTGCGCTGCACGTGAAGTTCCGCGATGTCGGGCATGTGATTCCGTTTTTCGTGCAGATCTGGATGTTTGCCTCCCCGGTCGTCTACCCCGTGAGCCTCATTCCCGAACGGTGGCGCGCGCTCTACAGTCTCAATCCGGTGGTGGGAGTGGTCGAAGGGTTTCGATGGAGTTTGCTCGGACAGCATGCCCCGTCGGTTGAGACGATTGTACCGAGCCTGTGCATCGTCTTGCTGCTGTTTGTCAGCGGCATCGTCTATTTCAAACGTATGGAGCGCACTTTTGCGGATGTGATCTAATGGCTGCCCTCGCAATCTCTGCGCGGCACGTGAGCAAGGAATACCTCATCGCTGCGGTCAACCACGATACGATGCGAGATCGGATTGCGCATTCGTTTCGCTCCATTTTGAGACGCCTTCCCGCGACCGAAACCGCCCCTCAAGCCTTTCGCGCGCTGAACGATGTGTCATTTGAGGTGGCAGAGGGCGAGGTGCTCGGCATCATTGGTCACAATGGAGCCGGTAAGAGCACGCTGTTGAAGATCCTCGGCGGCGTGCACCGGGCCGATCGTGGTGGAATCGAACTCGACGGCGTGCCCATCG
>WBZU01003563.1_pt1 | contig 10127 bp, 8 predicted proteins | sample 5204311 | NCBI WGS metagenome assembly WBZU01 (sample SAMN12344359, study PRJNA552823) | activated sludge metagenome | biome: Activated sludge suspended growth; feature: Nitrification reactor; material: Wastewater; isolation source: activated sludge from nitrification reactor of wastewater treatment... | reverse complement strand
CGCGGCGATGGAGGCGTTTGACGAGGCGCTCGCCATTCACGAACGCGACGACGATGTGGCCGTGTCGAGCACGGACGCTTCGATCGACGACCAGGATGTCGCCATCGAAAATCTCCGCACCCTGCATGCTGTCGCCTTCAACGGGAAAGAAGAAGGTCGAGACCGGATTCCGGACCAAGTACTCGTTGATGTCGAGTCGCTTGTCCTCATAGTCGGCGGCTGGGGACGGGAAGCCGGCAGAGACCTTGACGGCATCGAGCGGTAGCGCCTGTCGCGGTGCATCCGGTAGCGGGATGAAGACGCCGGGAGTATTCACCAGCCTGGTCTCAAGCATCAACGACATCTTCATGCTGGTAGGGAAGGCTGGCGTTGGCAGACGTGTCTTCGGTAACGAGTAGGTTGTCGCAGACGGGGCAAACCAAACAGGCATGGCCATCAAAGGCGGCCATTTCAAGCTCATTGGCACCCAGCGGGGCGTGACAGAATGGACAGACGATACGGATCATGAAGGGCTCCTTGAATACTGTAATTTTATACAGCAATTCAGTGGGCGCAATACTGTATGCATTCGGCATTGCCGGTTCGATGCCGTTGACGCCCGGAGCAACAAAGGCAGAATGAGGCTATGTGTGGCCGATACGACCTGAACGAATCACCTCAAATGCTGATGCTCTACTTCATGTTGGAAGCAGAGCCAGATCCGTACAGCAATCCGGATGTACGACCGACCAACATGGCACCCATCATCCGTGTCCATGACGGCCAGCATTTGGCGCTGCCGGCTCGCTGGGGGCTGATTCCATCCTGGTCGAAGGACGACAAGATTGCGCAGCACACCTTCAATGCGCGGGCCGAGACGATCACCGAGAAACCCAGCTTCCGGGCGGCCTTCAAGCGCCGCCGCTGCATCGTGCCAGTCTCGGCGTTCTTTGAGTGGCGAGCCATCCCAGGGGAAAAGAAGAAACAGAAGCTACGTTTCTCTAGTCCGGATGCGGCCCCATTAGCCATTGCGGGGTTGTGGGAACATTGGACCCGCCCGGAGACTGGCGAAACGGTCGAGTCCTATACCATCATCACGACGTCGGCCAATAAATTCATGGCGCCGATACATGATCGAATGCCGGCCATTCTGGGCAAGGCCGACTGGGAAGCCTGGCTCGATCCCGAGGCAGGTAATCCGTTGTTACTGGAATCGATGTTGCAGCCTTGTCGGGATGACTGGTTGGAGTGTGAGGCGGCTTGATCCTGTCCATACCTTAGTGCCTTGGAGTTGGTTGGTCGATATTGTCAGATTGAACTTCCGGACTCGACCGACAGCGGCAAAGGTGATTCTGCGGGATATGATCATCGAGATTAAAGTTGTAGAACAACCGCTCCAGCCCACCCGTCTGTTGCCCCATCATTTCGGCACCTCGATACGCAATGCTTTATGCATGATTTGCCGTGGCGCCGGTAGCGGCGGGAGTTTTTCAACTGAATATATTCAGATACCGGCCGCTCGGTCCTGTAGTTAGTCTGCCATCTGGACGGTCAAGTACTGCGTAGCAAACGGCTGCAACGAGTTCTGCTGCTGTCGTTCGACAAGCTTCCAGTCTGAACAATTAGTTTCCGCGAAGATGTTGGGTGCGTACAATCGGCCACAAATAGATATTTTCTGCGGGCACTTGAATGGCCACGTCGGGCCCTTTGGTGCTCATTTTCTCGCCCCGCAGGGCGATCCAACGGCGCCGTAAACGGGGAAAGAATAAGGCATGGCGGTGAGTCCAACAGCCAATGAAATTACGGTTCGAGAGGTGCTTGCGAAATTTGAGGCCGAGCTCGCTCTGGTTGCCGACGCGGTCGAGAATGGCGAATTTGCACTTTGGGTCGGCTCAGGAATTTCAAGGCAGGCACCTAACCTCGGCAACCTGATAGAGCGGGCGTTCGACTATATCCGCGAGAGGGCAATCGATCCCGCTACCACAGCTGCCTATATGCCGGCGCTCGAGGAAGCGCTGGGTTTGGCAGAGGTTGAGCCAGCATGTGTCCAGGCGCAGTATGGACGACCGCTCGGGGCCTGGCCGGAGCATGACGCGATAATCGAACGTCTTTGGAACAAGTATTCCCGCGTGCTTGATATTCGCGTCGCCGGAACGGATGCAGATTTTATTCTGTGGGATGCGATTGACATTAGGCAGGCCTTCGAGCATCCCGCGCCACCCGCCGCTGAGCACCTGTGCATCGCGATCCTGATCCTTGAGGAAGCGATACAGGCCATTGCCTCGGCGAATTGGGACGGTTTCATCGAAGCGGCCGTTGGGCGGCTGAGCAACGGCGTGCCGGGCGTCATGCAGGTTGTTGTCGATCCTGATCAGCTTCGGGGACCCGCAGGTCGGGCACGGCTACTGAAATTCCATGGTTGCATCGTGCATGCCACGCACGAACCGTTGGCTTTTCGGCGATTCCTAACCGGAAGCTACACCCAGATCATGGACTGGCCGGAAAAGGCTGAGTTCGCGGCGATGTGCAATGCTGTCGTGGGGCTTGCGACGGCTCAGAAAACGCTCGTGCTTGGGCTTTCAATCCAGGACAACAATCTCCAGACGCTTTTCACGCGCGCTAAGAACGCGCATGCGTGGCCGTGGCCCTGCTCCCCGGCTGCCCCGGCGCATATATTCTGCGAGGATAGCATCCAGCAGGGACAGCGCGATGTGTTGCGCCTGTCCTACGGCGACGCGTACAACAACAACGCCGCGGCCATCCATGACGCCACGCTACTGCGCGCTTGGGGGGAGAAAGTGCTGATCGCGCTTGTCCTAAAGCTCCTCGGCGACAAGCTCGCTCGGTTGATGGAGCTTGGTCTCACCGCTTTAGGGAAAGCGCCAATGGCGGGGGGGCTCGAACCCTTACTCAAGGCCTTACGGAACGACATCGCGGAACGTGCGATCCCCTCTCCCGGCGCCCAGAACCGGACGGTCTTCGTGAACCAGGCCATCGCGCTGTGGTCCCGCATGCTCTCATTGTTCAGAAGCGGCGCTCTGCCCGCAAATGCGGAAGCCTATGAGGCACTGAGTAATTCGACGCCCAATCTCATTGCTGCTGACCAGAACGCCCAAGCTATGGGCCTCGGGCGCCTTGGGGTAGCTTTGTCGCTGCTTCAGTATGGACGAGCGGCAGGACTCTGGGAGCTGCGTGAGCCCACATCGAACGACTTGACCTCAGGGGCGATGACTGCGCGTGCATCGCGACCAGACGGGGTGGGCCGCCCTGTCTTTGTAGTCAAGTCGGCGACGGATGCGATCGCTCTCAAGAGGCAGGGGGCGTTTGCCCATGACAATGCGATCGTGGTCCATGCTGACGATACCTGGCATCAGATGGTAAGCGGCGGCGCAAGCGCGCGGCGAGTGCGTGCCGCACCGGGAAGGACCGGACATATCGGCGAGACGCATGTCAGCCTTGGGGACTTGCTCACGCGCTGCGGCGATGCCGCGGCGCTGCAACAGGAATTTGTCGTGGAGATGATGCTGTGAGCGGTTCGCCCCTTATTCAGGCAATCCAAGAGCGCCTTCGCGGTGCGGGCTACAGCGATCTCTCGCTGCCCTTCAAGGTGGCGGGCGTCGAATTCGCCTTCACCGGGGCGATGATTGGTCGCAACGGGCGAGCGCTGGATCTAGTGCTCCTAGTCGATACGACGACGGGAGACTTTGGTGATCGCGACGGCGCGCGCGTTCGACAACGGATAGAAGCGTTGAGCCGCGCATTCGACGTCACCGGCTCACGCTATGTTGTGACGGTGATCCTCGCAGGCGCAGTACTGGCTGAAGGGGTCGAAGCGCTGTCCGAGACTTGCCGCGTGCTACAGGTCGAAGGTGTCGCGCTTAATGACCAGAGGAAGCCAGCGGACGAGACGGCGGAACGCCAGCTCGACGATCATATTCGAGTGCTCCTGCCGCTAACGCTTCCCGCCCCGATCGCAGAAACGCAGGACGGCAGCGGCCCAGCCATGGAACAGCTCGTTCGCGCCCTTCCCGCTGGCATGAACAAGGCCCTTGTCGATGCGGTTATCGCCGCATCAAGTGCCGGGGAGCAGGCAGTGACCGATGCCGTGGCGCTGGTGATCAACGGTGCGTTTCAGTTCGAACCGGGAGAAGAGCAGACGTGAACGATCTTATCCTCAAGAGCCTCGACATCAACAATTTCCGCAGCATCCGCGGCCAGGTCCATGCGCCGCTCGACGCCAACGTCGTGCTTATTCATGGCGAGAATGGTGCGGGAAAGACGAGCTTGCTGTCTGCCATAGAGTTGGCGCTGACCGGGAAGATCCAGTCGCTGGAACGTGCCGACCCAGGCTATGAGAAGCAATTGCTGCATCGCTCGGCAGCTGAAGGTAGCGTACTTCTGAAAGCGCTGACGGGGACGTCCGAACAAGGGTTCAAAGCAGTGTTGAATGCAGCCGGTGCGCAGTCGATCTCCGCACTCGACGAGCAACGTGCCACCTTCTTCCGGGAGCGTGCGTTCCTGCCACAGTCTCTGCTCGGCCAACTGCTACAGATATATCAGGATGCCGGGAACGATGCGGCATCACCTCTGGCGCAGTTTGTGGGCAAACTCTTGGGGCTCGATCGGCTGGACGCTCTTGAAGCTGGGCTGAAGCCGCTCGTGGATTTGCGCAATGTCCGCAAGAACATGGACGGCTGGCTGGCGGCGGAAAATGAAAAATCGCGCCTCGACCGGCTGCTCTCCGACCAGCGCAAGGTGCGCGATACGCTAAATGAGCAGATTCGGACCACGCTCAGCGAGCTCGCGACATTTTGCAGTGCGCTCGAGTTGTCGGTCGAGGTACGGGAAGATACATTGGACGAGGTTGCGGCCGTCCTTTCGGAGAGTAGTGACTCTCAAGCCTTCGCGCAGCTTACTGATCGGCAGCGGAGACTGGCTTCGATCCGGCGTGAAATCGGTGAGGCGCAAAGCGCAACCGGGTCCAGTGCCGCCCTCACGCCGACTGGAGCGGACGAAGCCAGCAGTGCGTTTGCGCGCTGGGAGGTGGAATATGGGGAACGCGTCAGCGTGCTTCGTAGCCGTGTCGAAGGCCTGTTGCCCGATGTCTCGCTGCCGAGCGATCCGGAGCAGTTCGTGGAAGCGGCGCTAACGCGCCTTCGCACCGAGCAGAAGCAGCTTTCTGATCGCACGTCACAGGCGCGGGCTGACATTGCACGGCATGCGGTAGCGCAGGATGAGCGCGATGTGGCGCTGCGTCAACGGAATACGATTGATGAAGAAGTTGCTCGCTTGTCGAGCAGTGCGGGCAGTCTCGGGGGGGCACTAGCCGAGCTCACATCGTTTATTACCGACGAGAGTTGCCCAGTCTGCGATCGAGACTTCAGCGAAGTGAGCAAGGTCCCGCTCAGCGAGCATGTCCATGGCAAGGTGCGGATGCTGTCTGCATCGGCCGAGCGGTTGCTGACACTCGGACGCACCCGAAGCGAAGTGCAGGTCGCCATCGAGCGGCTAGACCGCGAGATCGAGTCGGTCACCGCGCGCAGGCTCGAAGAGGAAGCGCTGGCCGAACTCGACCGGCGGCGTGCCTCCGTTGAAGCATCGATCAGCGAGCTCAACACCGTGATCGAGGCGTTGCGCGAAGGTGGGCGACTGCGCGCGGCTGACGTCGCTGCCCGGCGTGCGGTGAGCGTAGCACAGTCACGCCATGTATCGCTTGCCGCCGCGCGCGATACGTTGAGCGATTTTGCGGTTTTAATCGGAGCGCCATCGCTTGCGGAGGGCGAGTCCTTCGAGGCTGCCGCGGCGCGGCTGGACGCGCTTCTGGCGGTCCATGCGACGCGCCTTGAGGAGCGGCTTTCGATGCGGCGCAAGGGTGCCGACAATATCGTCACGATTCGCTCGGCGGTCGCGCGCCGACTCGAGCGCAACGTACAAATTTCGACGGACTTTGCGTCTAGTCAGCGCGCCGAACAGGCCCTCGAACGGGCACAGATCCTGCGCGATGAGGGCAATGCGATCCGAAGCACCGTCGACAAGGTTCGTTCTGCCATCATCCGGCGAGAGTTCAACGACCGGCTCAATCGCGTGTGGCGCGATCTATTCGTGCGACTGGCGCCGGTCGAGCCGTTCGTGCCAGCATTTCGGATCCCGGAATCGTCCACGCAGAAGCTCCAGCCCAGGCTCATAACCGAGCATCGGGGCGGTGGCGAGGCCGGCGGAACGCCGGGCGCCATGTTGAGCGCCGGCAATCTCAACACCGCGGCGCTGACCTTGTTCATCGCGCTCCATCTCTCGGTGCCCAAGGAACTGCCCTGGCTGATCCTCGATGATCCGGTGCAGTCGATGGATGACGTCCATATCGCCCATTTCGCGGCACTGCTCAGAACATTATCCAAGGAGCATGGTCGGCAGGTGATAATCGCGGTCCATGATCACCAGCTGTTCGAGTATCTTAAGCTCGAACTCAGTCCAGCATTCACAGAGGACAGCTTACTGACGCTTGAGCTGTCGCGGGGCCCCCGCAGGGACAGCGTCTGCATCTCAAAGCGGATCTCGTTCAAGCAAGAGACAGCGCTTCTTGTCGCCGCTTAATGCCTATCGAAGCGTGCTGGGACATTAATACCACAGCGGCTGAATGGAGGTGGACAGCACGCATGGCATGCACTAATGCATTTTCTTCGCGGCTTTTCCGCTACTGAGGTGTCTCACGTCAAACATTGAGTGCCAGTTCTCGCAAGGGTCGACTGTCTGCTATGGGGGTGTAAGCATTCCTTGCTGCGCATTTTGTCTCGAGGTGCTGTCACCGATACCGATCGCCCGACGGTCTCGTTTTTACCGTGATGCTGACATTTAGCGACATAGCTATGACGATGGCAATCAAAGTGCACCTGTCTTTCGGCGAATCGCATCGAGCTCGTCGCAGGGTAATGCCTCATCCACGTCGGTGAAAACACCCCACGGCCCGCCCGGCCAGCACCCCAACCACCAGCGGCTCGCAAGGCAGCAGCAGCGGATGCAGCGGCACTGGCAGTACGAAGCCGACGACCGTCGCGCAGAGCGTCACGATCGCCAGACTCGCGTACAGCGCGAACATTTCCGGATCGTGCTGCAGGAATTCCTTGGCTTTGATGAGCCGTGCGAAGCCGCCGTCGACGAGGGCAGCCAGAACGAATGCTGCCAGCCAGGGCAGCCATTCGAGCAGGGTGGAGAGTCGATAGCTGGCGAGCAGGAGCAGCGCGTCGACGGCGCGGAAGTAGGCGTTGTTGAAGAGGCGCTGGTTGACCGAGGACATCTCCCGGGACACCGCGCCGTTCACGCTCGCTGGTGAAGGCGCATCCTTCGCGGCAGGAATCGGCGTGACCTGGGCCGTCGAATCTTGCATGCGCATCGCCCGATCCAGCATGCGGGTGGCGGGCTCGGCGCCCCAGTAGGCGGCGGCCGCCTCATGCTCGACGCGTAGCTGCGTGAGGAACCGCTCCGGGGGATGGGCAGACGGCACGTACAGCACCAGGACCAGCAGGACGAGCAACGACAACACGGCGACGGCGCGGATCATGCGGTCGCCTTTCCCGGGGCGCGGCACGAATCCGCATCGGGATCGAGGATCGGAAACCGTCCCTTGATGATCCGGCCGCCCGACACCGAGGCGAAGTACTGGAGGTTGGGCAACTTGCCCAGCACATCGGCCGGCACCATCTCCTCAAAGCTCTCGGTGAGTTGGGTGGAATAGCTCGACGAGAAGTCGCCGAGGTGGGCGTCCGACCCGTGGCTCAGACCGACCCGCACCGTGTGAATCGCCGTCTTGCCGAAGGTCTCGACCACGAAGTCCTGGGTCGGCCGGTCCTTGGTGCGCAGCGCGATCAGGTTGTTGAGGTTGCCCAGCGCCATGCGCGCCGCGTCCTCGCTACCCAGCCGCCTGGCCAGGTCCGCCAGGGTCTGCATCGCGCAGGTGGTGAAGATGCCGCCCTCGGCGCCCTTGTTGAGGATCTCGATCAGCGGCTGGTTGATGACGTTCGAGACCTCGTCGACGAACAGCGCAATGCGTCGGTAGCCGCCCAGGTTGTAGCGCATGCCGGCGCGCGCTGCCTGATCGGCCAGTGCCAAGGCGCCGATGGCCGAGGCGACCGACGGATCGGGCAGCGAGTCCAGGCACATGTAAAGCACATGGCCGGCGCGCTCGATCTTCTCGAAGTTCATGATGGGCCGCGTGTCGTCCGCGTCGAAGGGGTCGGGCGAGAGGCTGCGCCCCAGGTCGCCCGAAGTCAGCATCGACAGGATGGGCAGGAGGTTGGCTGTGATCTTCTGGTAGTGCTCGCGGTTGTGGCGGAAGGTGCGCACCTGGGCGTCGATCACCTTGTTGCGCTGGTTCTGGGCGATGTGGTGCTCGTAGTAGGCGACGAAGGCCATGAGGTCGGCGCTGGCCGCCTCTGACGGCCGCTTCAGATTGCCGCGGTGGGCGTCGCTGAGGAGCTTTTTCATCTCGGGCAGATCGCGCCAGCCCGCGCCGAGGGTCTGGTCATAGTAGCGGCGCAGCGAGCTTTCCAGGACCGGCTCGATGCCGCCCTCGATGTACTTGGTGAGCTTCACCAGATTGGGCCGTTCCTCGATTTCGACCAGGCCCTGCACCACGACGTTGACGGCATCCCAGCCGAAGGCCGAGAAGGCGCCGGCCGTGTCCGGCGGCATGATCGACTGGATACGCGAGGCGATCTCGGTGGGCTTCTGCCAGTTGAAGGTGAAATCCAGCCGTACCCCCCGCTCCGGAAAGGCAGGGTGGAATTCCATGAAGGTATCCGGCTCGCGGTAGTCGGCGCAGGCGCGCTCCACGACCCGCTTCAGGCGCCGGCTGTTCTTCGGATCGATGACGATCACCACGTCGCCGCGCCGGATCGCCTGGGTGATCAGATTGGCGAGTGCCACCCCCTTGCCGGACTGGGTGGTGCCTACCAGCAGTGTGCCGCCCTCGAAGTTCTGCAGCGGCCGGTGCAACGGGCCTTCCTTCGGTTCGACGCCGTGGATATAGGGCAGACCGATCTCGGCGTCCGGCTGGGGCTTGCTGTCGTAGCCCAAAAGTTGCAGCAGGCGCGGCGATACGGCGAACTCCCGGTAGTCGACCTTGGACAGTTCGTAGAGCCGCTGCGAATGCACGGGCTGCCATTCGAAGCCGAAGCCCAGGAACACTAAGGCCGGATCCTGGCACCATCGAGCCAGGTCGTCGGTACCGACGACCTCGATGCCCCGTCCACCGAGGGAAGCGCGCAACACCAACATGCGCAGGGCCTGGGTCACCCGCAGCACGCCCATCGCGAAGCAGACGAGTGCCAGCGGCATGGCCAATTGAAGGGGGAGAGCGCCGACTACGCCTACCCCCAGGAAATAGAGCAGCGCCAGCCACCAGGCGATGCTGGCATAGACCTCGTAGGCGCGGCGCCAGGGCATCTCGTAGCGGCGTACCAGCATCTCAGCTTCCCTCCGCCGGTGGTGCGGCAAAGCCCGCCAGATCGAGTCCGCTCACGCAGTGCGGATCGAGCACGATGCCGACGGTGGGGTTGCCGTCGAATTCACGCGACAGTGTCGGCGCGCCGTTGCGGTTTGGCTTCACCAGCATGTTCGCCTCGGTGAGGGCACGCATGGCCAGCGAAGGCTGGACGCCGCGTCGCCCGAATTCCTCCAGCGGTACGAACACCCCCTGGGCGACGGTGCATATGGTGGGCGGACCCATGCCATCGTTGAGCGTGCGAACGGCCTCGGCCAAGGCGTCCCGCACCACCGGGTTCAGACGCATCGGGGCTTGCAAGACGAATGTCGCCGAAGGCGGTGTCGTCGACGGTTCCGGCGAGGGTGATCCGGGTGTTTCCTCGACCGGCGCCACGCGGACGTCACTCTCGGCGGGCGGCTCGGGCGGCGGAATGAGCGACAACTGGGTGCCGCTCTTCACCGGTGCCGGCGGTGGCATGGATGGAGGTGTCTGCGGCGCAATTGGCGCAGACGCCGGCGCCGGCTTGAATTCCAGTGCCTGGGGCAAGGCGACGGGTGGCGGATCGATTCCCGCGAGGAGAATGGCCGGGGCCGAGAGCTTGACGGCTTCCAGCGGGGCCTTGGCGCCGGGCGGCTGGATGGACCAAGGCGCGCGGCCCGCTGCTGCCGCT
>WBZU01003560.1_pt1 | contig 10129 bp, 4 predicted proteins | sample 5204311 | NCBI WGS metagenome assembly WBZU01 (sample SAMN12344359, study PRJNA552823) | activated sludge metagenome | biome: Activated sludge suspended growth; feature: Nitrification reactor; material: Wastewater; isolation source: activated sludge from nitrification reactor of wastewater treatment... | reverse complement strand
GGCGGGGTGCCGGCCGACGAGGCAGTCGCGACCGGGCTGCCCACTGCGCTTGCCCGCACCACCGACTTCTGCACCCATCCGGTCTTCCACAGCCATCGGAGCGAGACCGAGATGATGCGGTACCTCCGGCGCCTCGCCGACAAGGACATCGCGCTCGACCGGGCCATGATCCCCCTCGGCAGCTGCACGATGAAGCTCAACGCGGCCACCGAGATGATCCCTGTGACGTGGCCGGAGTTCGGTCGGCTCCACCCCTTCGCACCGCTCGACCAGGCGCAGGGCTACCTCGACCTGTTCGCCGATCTCGAGGCCTGGCTCGCGACCATCACGGGCTACGACGCCGTGTCGTTGCAGCCCAACGCCGGCAGCCAGGGCGAGTACGCCGGTCTCATGGCGATCCGCGCCTACCACCAGGCCAACGGCGACCTGGGGCGCACGGTGTGCCTCATCCCGTCGTCGGCCCACGGCACCAATGCCGCCAGCGCCGTGATGGTCGGCATGAAGGTCGTGGTGGTGGCGTGCGACGACGACGGCAACGTCGACGTCGACGACCTCCGCACCAAGATCGAGGCCCACCGCGCCGAACTCGCGGCGCTCATGGTGACCTACCCGTCGACCCACGGCGTGTTCGAGGAGGCGATCGGCGAGATCTGCGGCCTCATCCACGACGCCGGCGGTCAGGTGTACCTCGACGGCGCCAACATGAACGCCCTCGTCGGATTGGCCCAGCCGGGCAAGTTCGGCTCCGACGTCAGCCACCTCAACCTGCACAAGACCTTCTGCATCCCCCATGGCGGCGGCGGACCGGGGGTCGGTCCGATCGGCGTCGGGGCGCACCTCGCCCCGTACCTGCCGTCGACCGGCGGAGCGAGCGAGGGCGGCTCGGTCGGGCCGGTGTCGGCGGCCCCGTGGGGGTCGGCATCGATCCTGCCGATCTCGTGGTCGTACATCGCCATGATGGGGCCCGACGGGCTGCGCAGCGCCACGACGAGTGCCATCGTCGCCGCCAACTACATCGCCAAGCGTCTCGACCCGCACTACCCCGTGCTCTACTCGGGTCGTGACGGGCTGGTCGCCCACGAGTGCATCGTCGACATCCGGCCGATCGAACGCGAGTGCGGGGTCACCGGCGAGGACATCGCGAAGCGGCTGATCGACTACGGGTTCCACGCCCCGACGATGTCGTTCCCCGTCGCCGGGACGTTGATGATCGAGCCGACCGAGTCGGAGTCGCTCGCCGAGATCGACCGCTTCTGCGACGCCATGGTCCAGATCCGCGCCGAGATCGAACGCGTTGCGTCCGGCGAGTGGGAGCTCGCCGAGTCCCCGCTCCGCAATGCCCCCCATCCGGCCGAGGACCTCCTCGCCGAGCCGTGGACCCGCCCGTACTCCCGTGAGCTCGCGGCCTTCCCGGTCGAGTCGTTGCGCACGAACAAGTACTGGGTCCCGGTGAGCCGGGTCGACAATGGTTACGGAGATCGAAACTTGGTGTGCTCGTGCCCACCGGTCGAGGCATTCGCCGCGCCAGACTGAGCCCATGACCGTCACCGATCCGCCCCGCCCTCCTGTCAGTGGGTCCGGTAGCGGGTCGGCGTCGGCGGTCGGCGAGGTCGATCCGCATGACCCGATCGATCGATCGGGCCGGTGGAAGGTGCTCGCCCGCCCGTTCTCGATCGGCACATTGGCGGCGGTGGGCTCCACCGCGGCCGGCAGCCTCGTCGGCGCGATCGCCTCGGTCGACTCTCCGGTGGCCGCAGTCGCCGGCACCACGATCGACAACGTTCCCGGCCCGGTGCGGCGCTGGGCGATCAGCACGTTCGGTACCTCGGACAAGCTGGTGCTCGGCATCGGGATCGTGGTGGTGCTCGCCCTGATCGCCACGTTCGTGGCGTCTGCCGCGGCCCGTCGGCGGTGGGTCGTGACGGCGGCGATCGTGGCCCTGATGCTCATCGGGTTCCTCGCGCTCGACGACGTGACGCCCGGCGCCGTCGTTGCGACGATCGCGTCCGCGCTCGCCGCGTGGGTGCCGTTCGGTGTGCTCCTGCGCTTCGCCGCCCCACCCCGGCGAGTCCCCGTCACCGTCGATGCTCCGGTCACCGCGTCTCCGGCGGCCGAACCCATGGTGATCCACCGCTGGGAGGCCCCCGTCGACCGCCGGGCGTTTGTGGCCCGCGCCGGGGCGCTGTGGGCCGGCACCGCGGCCATGGCCGGCGTTGCTGGGGCGATCAACCGATCCGACACCGCGTCGGTCACCTCGGCCCGGGCGCAGTTCCCGACGGTTCCTGCGGGCAGCGCCGACGCTGCTCCGCCGGTCCCCGCCGGGGCGTCGGTGGGCGGGGGCGTCGAGCCCTTCATCACACCGAACGACGACTTCTACCGCATCGACACGGCGTTCCTCGCTCCACGGGTCGCCCTCGAGGACTGGCGGCTCGAGATCACCGGCGCCGTCGATCGTCCCCTCACCCTCGACTACGCCCAGCTCCTCGACCGCCACATCGTCGAACGGGTGGTCACGCTGTGCTGTGTGTCGAACGAGGTCGGCGGCGACCTGATCGGCACGGCGAAGTTCATCGGCGTGCCGCTCGCCGAGCTCCTGGAGGAAGCCGGGGTACAGGCCGGTGGGACGCAGGTTGCGATGACGTCGGAGGACGGGTGGACGTGCGGGTTCCCCACGGAGATCGCGATGGACGGCCGGGACGCACTCGTCGCCGTCGGCATGAACGGGGAGCCACTGCCGACCGAACACGGGTTCCCGGTCCGCCTCGTGGTGCCCGGGCTCTACGGGTACGTGTCGGCGACCAAGTGGCTCCGCAAGATCGAACTGGTCGGCCTCGACGACTTCGACGGCTACTGGATCCCCCGGGGCTGGTCGAAGGACGGTCCGGTCAAGACACAGTCGCGGATCGACGTCCCGAAACGTGGGGCGGACGTGGCCGCCGGCCGGGTGGCGGTGGCCGGCGTGGCCTGGGCCCAGCATCGCGGCATCGAGAAGGTCGAGGTCCGCGTCGACCAGGGCGACTGGGTCGAGGCCCGGCTCGGTGACGCGTACAGCATCGACACGTGGCGCCAGTGGGTCTACGAGTGGGATGCCACCCCCGGCGACCACGAGCTGCAGGTGCGTGCCACCGACGGCAACGGCGACGTGCAGACCGCCGACCAGGCGTTGCCGGCCCCCGACGGCGCGACCGGTCACCACACGGTGGTGGTCAGCGTCAGCTGACGGTTCGGGCCGGCAGCGCGGATCAGGCCACCGTGCCGATCAGCGCGCCGATCAGGGCGGTCACTGCCATGGCGACGCCGCCGCCGACGAGCACCCGGATCGCGGCGCGGCCCTGTCCGGCACCGCCGGCGCGGGCGCCGACCACCCCGAGCGCCCCGAGCGCGACCAGACCGACGACGGCCAGCACCCAGCCCGACGTCGACGCGAACCCGGCGAGCAGCGGCACGAGCGCCCCCAGGCAGAACGCCAGGGCCGACGTCACCGCGGCCTGGACCGGCCTCGCCCGAGCGGTCGGCTCGAGGCCGAGTTCGTCGCGGAGGTGGGCGCCCAGCGCGTCGTGGCGGTGCAGTTGTTCGGCGACCTCGGCCGCCAGTTCCTCGTCGAGCCCTCGGCTCACCCAGATCTGGGTCAGTTCGCGTTGTTCGGCCTCGGGGAACTCGGCGAGCTCACGACGCTCCTTCTGTTCGTCGGCGTGTTCGGCGTCGCGCTGCGAGCTGACCGACACGTACTCGCCCGCCGCCATCGACAGGGCGCCAGCGACGAGCCCGGCGGTGCCGGCCGTGACGACCGCCCCGCTCGTGGCCCCGCTCGCTGCCACGCCGATCATCAGCGACGCGGTGGAGACGATGCCGTCGTCGGCGCCCAGCACGGCGGCGCGGAGCCATCCGGCCCGGTGGGACCGGTGGTTCTCGGTCATCTGGGCGGGCCGAGGTTGGGTGTGATGGCTGCGGGGCACGCATCAACCCTACGATTGCCGTTGTGTTTCGCGCCGGACTCAGGTCAAGTTCATCCCGATGAAGATCTCCCCGTCCGCGCCACCCGTCACCGAGCCGACGTCGTCGGGGCGTTCGCGGTTCCTCCCCGTCGCCGTGCTCGTGGGGTTGGCGCTCGTCGCCGGGTGCTCGTCCAGCTCTGATTACGAGGCGGCACCGCGGAAGAAGGAGCAAGCGACCGAGATCCCCCGTTGGATCCGTGACGGCGTCCGCATCGCCCGGGCGACCAAGGCGGCTCGCAGCGGCGGCACCGGCGTCAGCCAGGACCTGCCGTCGCTGGTCCCGCTCGGAGGCGGTGCGGCGTCGGATTCCGACACGCCCCCTTCGAAGGACGTGGTGGTCGGGGCGCTCACGGGCGCCGGTCTCACCGCGCAACAGGCCGGGTGCATCTACGACGGTGTGTCGGCCAATCCGCAGACCGCGAAGGACGTGACGGCCCTGCTCAAGGGGCTCGCCGGGGCGAGCACGGCGACGGCATCGGCCGGCACGCCGGCAGCGTTCGATCCCGCGACGCTCCCGGGCCTCGCCAACCTGTCCCAGGAGAGCACCACCCGCCTGGTCCTCGCCATCGCGCCGTGCCTCGACCAGGCGGCGTTGCTGGGCCTCCTCGCCGCGGGTCAGGGCCTTGGCACCGGGGCGGGCGGCACCGACGGGATCGCAGCCCTGCTGAGCTCGGCGCAGGGGCTCGACCTCACGAAGTTGGCCGGCTTCGACCCCAACGCGATCGCCACCGCAGTGGCCGGTGCGCTGGGCTCGGACCAGGTCCGTCAGATCCAGGCGCTGCTCGCGACGGTCGGCACCACCGGGGCCGAGCTGCTCAACAACCCGCTGTTGACGCTCGACATCACCAAACTCGACCTCAGCACCCTCACCCAGGAGCAGATGCCGCTGTTGGTGCTGGCGCTCCTGAAGGGCCTCACGAGCGACCAGCAGGGCCAACTGATGAAGCTCGCCCAGGTGAACCTCGACCAGCTCAACATCAAGATCGACCCCGACAAGCTGAAGCCCGAGGAGATCGGCACGCTGCTCCTCATCCTCGCTCCCCTGCTCGCCGGGGCGATCAAGACGACACCGGTCACCGTGCCGCCGGGAGGTGACCCGAACCAGGTCTACATCCCGCCGGGCGCCGACCTGTCCAACCTGAACCCCCTCATCTTCCTGAACCGCGACGACGTCATCGCCCAGTTCCAGAAGCAGGGAATCGATCCGGCGTTGGGCGGGTGCATCTTCGACGGTCTGTCGGATCTCGCCCCATCGACGATCGCCGCGTTCTTCTCACCCGACGCGGCGCCCGCCGCCGCCGGTTCGGTGCTGCTGATCGCGGTCAGCTGTCTCGCTCAGGGGCGATAGCCGCAGGACGCCAACGCCGTCCTCAGACCGCGGCGGTGCCCGAACGGTCGATGACCGTCGAATCGGTGCCGAGGTAGCCACTGATGACACGCTCGTTCGTGAGCACGTCATGGGGGGTGCCCTGGGCGATCACCCCGCCGAGCTCCAGGGCCACCATCTCGTCGCACATGGACCGCAGGAGTGGCATGTCGTGCTCGATGACAACGAGCGCAGCGCCCGTCTCGTCGCGGATCCGCATGAGGAGCGGGGCCAGGGCCTCGGCGTCGCGCTGGGCGACGCCGGCCGAGGGCTCGTCGAGCAGCAGGACGACGGGATCCGCGGCGAGCAGGCAGGCCAGCTCGACGATGCGGCGCATGCCCGTCGACAGCTCGGACGTGAGTTTGCGGCGGTGTTCAGCGAGGTTCAGGAGGTCGAGGATCTCGTCGATACGGGCAGCGGTCACGAGCTCGGCCTCGAAGCTCGCCGGCTGGTGCAGCACGTCCGCGACCATCGAACGGTTGAGCACGTTGCGCTCGTAGGCGACGGCGACCGTCTCGGCGACGGTGAGCGACGGGAAGAGGCGGGCCTCCTGGAACGATCGGCCCATGCGCCCGCGAGCCCGTTCCCACGGCGCCCAGTCCGTCACGTCGACGCCGCGCAGCACCAGACGGCCGGCGTCGATGCGGTGGAACCCCGAGATGCAGTCGAGCAGGGTCGTCTTGCCGGCTCCGTTCTGTCCGACCAGCCCGAGGATCGTGCCGGGGTGGACGGTGAGGTCGACGTTGTCGACCGCGGTCACGCCACCGAAACGTTTCGTCACGCCATGGCATTCGAGGACGGGGCCCGTGCGGACCAGCGGCCCAGTGGGAACGGTGGGCGTGACCGGCGTTGCTGCCGCCGGCGCTGCGTGCGCCGGTGTGGGGGCGGGACCGGCGAACGGCGGTGGAGTGCTGGGGTCGAACGTCAGATCGACCGCGGCGCCCGACCCGTTGGGGGTCGCCGGGGTGGCGGCGTCGGCGCCGTCGAGGAAGACGGCGCGGAGGATGTCGGGCCGCTCGAGGAGGTCGCGGGTCGGACCCTCGAAGCGGACGGCCCCCTTCTCCATGAACACCGCCCGCTCCGCGAGCGTCAGTGCGATGTTGACCGACTGCTCCACGAGGATGATCGTCATGCCCTGCGCGTGGAGGGCGCGGACGATTTGCAGGAGGCTCGCGACCACGCCGGGGGCGAGGCCGAGTGACAGCTCGTCGATCATCAGCACCTTGGGGCGCAGCATCAGGGTCTGGGCCAGGGCCAACTGCTGTTGTTCTCCGCCCGACAGGTCGCCGGCCAGGCGGTCCATCAGCTTGGCCAGCACCGGGAACACCTCGAGCATGCGCGCCAGGTCCTCGTCGATGCGGGCGTCGTCGTTGCGGAAGGTCCAGGTGGCGAGGCGGAGGTGCTCGGCGACGGTCAAGGTCGGGAAGATGCTCTTGCCGCCGGGCATGAGCGCGACGCCGTCGCGGACGATGCGGTCGGCGCGGCGTCCGCCGAGCCGGACGGATCCGGCCGCCATCTCCCCACTCGCCGGGGTGAGACCGCAGATCGCCTTGAGGAGGGTCGATTTGCCGGCGCCGTTGGTACCGAGGAGCGCCACCATCTCGCCCTCATGCACCTCGAGGTCGACGCCGAACAGGACCTGGAGCGACCCGTAGCTGACACAGACGTCGTGGGCGGAGATCGCCAGGTCGCGCCCGTTCTGTCCCGCGAACGCGCCATCGTCTGCATCGTTCCGCGGGACAGAACCAGTGGGATCGGGGGCCGCATCGAAGTCGGGTGGGGTGTCGTCGATGCCGGCACGGCGGGCCAGCGGCCGCACGAGGAGGTCGCGCAGGCGTCCGAGGCCCTGGGCGACGCCGCCGGGGATCAGGTACAGCACCACCAAGAGGCCGACACCGTTGATGACGAGCTTGCCGCTCTGGGAGAGCTCACCGGCGAGCGACCGCATGCCCATCGAGCCCACGATGGCGCCGCCGAGCGAACCGAGGCCGCCGATCGTCGCGTTGGAGAACACCTCGATGCTCATGATCGGCTCGTAGGTCGACTTCCGGGCGCCGCTCAACAGGAGCACGTGCAGGCCGCCGGCGAGCCCTGCGATCGCCCCCGCCAGGAGGAAGCCCTGCAACGAGGCCCGTCGGGCATTGATCGACATGGCCTCTGCGGCCTTGCGGTTGTCACGCGCCGCGAGCAGGAGCCGGCCGCTTCGGGACCGTCGGGCACCCCGTGCGAGGAGGCACGCCAGCGCGAGCCCGATCACGCACAGCCAGAACATCGTGCGTTCGTTGGTCAGCGGGAAGCGGTCCCACACCGCCGGCCGAGTCACCTCCTGGGGCACGATGCTCGGGAAGATGTCAGGGTTGAGCACGTAGCTGTTGAGCATCGCCGCGAATGCGAGCGTCACGACGGCGAGGAACGGGCCTCTGATCCGCAGTGCGGGCACGCCGAGGACGAGGGCGCACAGCATGCCGGCGGCCACCGCCGCGGCGAGGGACAGGAACATGTCGACGTTCCACCGCGACATCAGGTTGCCGGCGACGATGGCGCCGACGCCGACGATCGCGAACTGCCCGAGGGAGATCTGGCCGTTCCATCCGGTCATCGCGACGAGGCTGACGGCGACGATGCCCCAGATCACCGAGATCGACACCGAGTTCAACGCGCTCGGGCCGAGGAGGTACGGCAGCGCCACCACGATCCCGACGAGGGCGAGCACCCCCGCGCCGATCGCGATCTTCACGAGCGGCAGGGCGGTGATGCGGGCGTCGAGGGGTTTGGTCGTGGCTGTGTCCTGCCAGGTGCCGTCGGCGTCGTGCGCACGGGAGGTGCCGGTGCGCTGCGCCAGGAGCGCCACGAGGATCACCACGAGGTTGACGACGTCGACGGTCTCGGGCGGCCAGTTCCAGCGGATGATGCCCTCGAGCGCACCCAGCACCATCGCTCCGACCACGGCCTTCGGCAGCGACTCCATCTTGGCGATCAGCGCGGCGGTCAGGGCCGGGAGCAGCACCGACGGGCCGAGCAACGCGCTCGACACCGACCCCGTGATCGGCGCGCGCAAGAGGAAGGTCAGCGTCGCCAGCCCACCGGCGATCGCCCACACGAGCGAGTGGAGGGTGGTCACAGGGATGCCGAGGAGCAGGGCGCGGTCGTTGTTCTCCGCAGACGCACGGATGGCGATGCCGGCGCTGGTGCGCAGCAGCATCCAGGCGAGCCCGCCGGCGACGAGCGGCACGGCGGCGACGATCAGCACGTAGTCGCCGCTGAATCGGATCGAGCTCAGCGTGAACAGCTCCCCGCTCAGCGGGGTCTCGTAGCTCCCGAGGATCAGGCTGGTGACCCCGAAGAGGCTCTTCGGGAGGAGGATCTCGAGGCCGCCGAGCAACTGTGCGAGACCGAGGCTGGCCACGGTGAGCACGAGTCGGGTCGCGCGGGCGAAGCGCCGGATGATGAGCACCTCGACGGCCGCCCCGAGTGCGACGCCGCCGACGACGCCGAGCGCCATCGCGACGGGGTAGGGCCACCCCCAGGTGAGGAAGAGGTGCGCCGCCGTGAGGCCGATCGCACCGCCGAGCGCCATCTGGGCGAAGTTGATGAAGCGGTTGGCGCGCCAGATGAGGATCAGGCCGAGGGACGTGAGCGCCGTCGCCGAGCCGAGCACCACTCCTTGCACGACGGCGCCGACCGGTGCGCCCTGTGGCGCTGCGAGCGCCAGCACCAGCCAGACGAGACCGCACAGGACGGCGCCGACGGCCCACCGCACCGGTGCGGGGGCGTCGGTGGGCAGCGCCCGCACCCGGTCGAGCGTCGACGTTGCCGACGCCGGTCCGTCCCCGCCCGTCGTCGGGTCGACGGCGACCGTCACGGCGTCAGGCCCGGGATCTGGCCGGCGCCACCGCTGTAGCCCCCGATGGCGTACCGCTTGCCCGGTTCGGTCTCGACGTAGGCGCCGTTCTTGCCGGTCTGGACCGACTTGCGGTTGGGGTCCCAGTAGATCTCACGGGAGTCCTGGCTCGTCGTGTAGTCGCCGTCCCCGAACTTCCACGTGCCGAGGGGCCCGTTCGACGTCGGGTACCGGAACAGCCCCTGGGCGAAGCTGTCGGGCGTGAGGTTCGGCCCCGCCATCTGCACGCCGATCGCCAGGATCTGGAGCTGGGCGTAGATGAGGTCGACGCCGATGGACGGCTCGTCCTTCCGAACGGCGCGGTACGCCTGATAGCCCACCCCGCGGCCCTGTGGCTGCGACGGGCCGGAGTAACTCGGCCCGATCGACCGCTTCCACTGGTCGGGGCCGAACAACTGGCCGACGATGTCCTGGTCGGTCAACGCGACCCCGGTGTTCAACCACTCCGGGAAGTACTGCTGCTCGGACGCCTTCGCTGTCAGCACCTTCAGCAGGAGCGGGTCGCAGAAGCAACCGACCGTCGTGATGCCGGCGTTCTGGAGCTGTGGGATGAGGGTCGCCGCCTGCGTGGTCATCGACGAGATGTCGGGGGCGTAGTTCAGGACGATGCCGGGGTCGACCCCGCCGCCCTTCAACGTGTTGATGCCGTCGCGGAGGCAGTCCTTATACCACGAGGAGTTCGGGGTGATGATGCCGAGCTTGCGGGACTGACCGTTGAGCGCACCACCGGCGTTCACCGCCGGCTTCCCGGCGAACCGGCTCAGGTAGTAGCTCGTGGAGTTCTCGGCGATCGAGGAGCAGTCGATGAACTGGCTCCACACGTAGGGCTGGCGGGCCCTCATCCAGTCGCGGGAAAGGTACGGCGCC
>WBZU01001317.1_pt1 | contig 10130 bp, 8 predicted proteins | sample 5204311 | NCBI WGS metagenome assembly WBZU01 (sample SAMN12344359, study PRJNA552823) | activated sludge metagenome | biome: Activated sludge suspended growth; feature: Nitrification reactor; material: Wastewater; isolation source: activated sludge from nitrification reactor of wastewater treatment... | reverse complement strand
GACAGCCTCTTCAATCCAAAGCAAGACGTCGTAACCCGTTCCTCGTTGATCGTCACCTAGATCATGATCAAGCGACAAATCTGTGACCTTGCCGGACCTAAGCAGCGAAATCACCTCATCCGGCCAAGCAACCAACGTCCAACCAGGAGGGGCTGGACGGAGATCATCAAGGTAGATTTTCACTACATTTCCAGTCGTCGCATAGCAACGGAATCTGCGCCATGAAGCACTCGCCCCTCTTTAGCTACAAATTACGGGAAGTAGATCGCTGCCGCCTCTTTACTGGCAGAAGCAATAGCATCGCGCAGACTTGTCGGACCGAGTACTTCAACGTTTGGCCCAAATCCCTGAAGCCACCAGCGTAATTCGCTGGAGTCGATGACTTTCGCTGTTAGTTTTACACGGCCATCAGCCATCTCTTCCAAGCGTTGGTTTTTGCTGATGGGCGTCTCATAGAGATGGGCAGCCCGCTCTGCCCTGAAAACAGCTTCGAGTTGAATCTGATCCTCGCCACCAAACCCCATAATTCCAGATGCGATCACACCATCGACAGAGAATCCCTTAGGGCGTTTTGAAGCCTCCGCGGACATCTCGGCAGCAACAATCCTGTGCAAAGCCAGTAATCGAATATCGCTGTAACTGAAAAATGTGCAAATCAGGTAGAAAATCGGCCCTCGTTGCACAACAGCCAGCGGGTGCACCACGTACTCCACAAAATTGGCATCACCTCGTTTTTGATAACCAAGCTTTAATTGCCGATCGCGAAGCAGGGCTTCATAGACCACCGATTGAATGTTTTCATCCAGCGGTGGTGGTAGAAGCGCCTGAGCAGGCGGCACCGACCGGACTTTCCCCAGCCAAGCCTTACTCCCTGCGTCGGCGCGAGCTAAATCCAAGGCGTTGCTCGCAGTTTTGAAATAGGGCTTCAGGTGATCAAGTACTGACGGCGGCAGGAAATTCCGCAGGTGCTGTTCAACCATGATGAGCGTGAGCGCTTCCGAGACACCGATTCCCGGAAGGTCAAAGTTGGGGGCATCCTTCTGCCAACTCCAGCCGAAAGGTTTTTCACGCTCATCAGAGGACAGAGGAAATACCTCGGACAACTCTTGCAGGTCCCGCTGAACAGTTCGTTCGGTGACCTCAAAATCGTTGCTAGCCAGCCGCCCCTTGAGTTCCTGGGCGGTAACCTTTGCCGGATAGCGAGGAACCATGCGGAGCATGTGCCACTGGCGAAGCAATGTGAGTTGGTTAGTTGCCATAGAATCTAGGTCCGCTTATCCAGCAAGAAGTCTTGCTTTATGGCAGCCCACGCATCAGCCGCTGCAAGCTTAATTTTGCTCTCAGTCATATTCCACCACACCCTGACCAAGAACAAAATGGATTGCACTTGTGACCGTAGCTTTTTCGCCAGCCAGTACCAGTGCTTGTCGATAGCCACCCAGTTGCCGCACAAAACGGCCCGAAATTTCTTTCCAGCCCGACCTCGGAGCGGGGTTGCTCTTGTGATCAAGAATCACCCACCCATCTGCGGTCTTTAACAGCAAATCAATGCGCCCCTTCATTCGTTGCCCGGTAGTCAGGGTTACATCGATAGGATATTCGACGTAGTAAGCGGTCGGTTTCCATCGCTGATTACACCATTCACGAAACTGCTTAACCCCGACAGCAACCGCTTCAGGATCAACGTTGCGCTCAACGCCCCAGTTGGTAAGGATTTGGGCGATACCATCCCCGCGCTTAGGCATATCCGGATTCAGCCAGTCAAAAGCAATGCACGCGTGTAATGCTTCGCCTAAGGTTGCCATGTCCGGCGCTCCAACAAGGGAAATTCGTTCGCCATAGGCGGTAATTTCGGGGGGTGCCATCACTGCAAGATCAGTTCCTGCTTCAAGGCTTGAGGGTGAGCACGAAGCCGGCAGATACTCAGCGCGACTTTCCGGGATTTTGTACCAGTGCAGCGATTCAATATGCCCTTCTTTGTCTGCAGCCTCAAGTTCTACCGGCACCTCAAAATTCGCACTTTTCACCTTGATGGGCTTGCAGCCAGGAAGACTAATTTTCTCCTCGTCGGTCTGGAGCCAATCTGCCTGCAAGCAATTCAGCCACTCGAAAGCTTTCACCTTGTTTGGCGCTGCGAAGACCAGTAGATCCCGCGCCCGAGTCATTGAAACGTAGAGTAGTCGCTGCGCCTCTTCCTTTGCCTTCTGGGCAAATTCCGCTGCAACCTCACTATCGGCAATGGTGTCTGCCGTGGGAATTCCGGTGCTTTGCTTGCCGTAAGGCCAAGGCCAATAACGGATGTAGCGGCCTTTAAGCGGATCTTGCATCGTCACGCTTTCGATGGACTGAACCGAGACATCCCAGAGTCGATCTCGAGTTTTCGCATCAAGATCGAGACAGATCACCACCGGCCACTCCAGTCCCTTGGCGCCATGATGGGTCAGAATCCGAACAGCATCCTCTTGCGAGCTGGCCAGTAGATCACTCTCATCTGCCGCCGCCTGCTGAAACCAAAGAATTAGTCCTGAGATCGTTGCGGCCCGTCGCCGTGCATGGCAACGAGTTTCGTAATCCTGGGCCAGGTTGCGCAGGGCCTGGAGATTTTCCAGACGTGCATCGGCGCGCACTTTTGTCTTGCTCCATTGCATCAGGTACCGCGCCAGGTCGCACTCAACGATGGCGCGGCGCAGGGCTTCTGTAGGCGTCATTCGGCCAATATCGTGCTGTCGAATAGCCGCCAGCTTGTTCAGAACCGGCGAGGCATCCACGCCTTCCTCGCGCCAGAGATCCTTGCTCTCGGTGGCTTTGATCTGATCCAGGTAACGCAGTCGATCGGCCAGCCAATCCTCAGGATCAGAGCATTCCGTCAGAGAAATAATTTCGGCACTGGCCAGGGTATCGCGCCGGTCATTCAAACGGCGCAGGCAGGCAATGGCCAATACAGCTTCAGGCGTGGACAGCAACCCGGCCTGCGAGACTGCCACCGGCAAACCCTGGTCAGCCAGTGCCGCAGCGGCAGCCGAAACGCCATCATTGGAACGGGACAGGATGGCAATATCACCAGGTTGTACGGCCCGCGCCAGCTTGGTTTTCTTATCAACTACCTCATAGCCGCTCGCCAGCAGATCAACTACGCCAGATGCCAGAGTACGGGCAATTTCCGGCTTGTTTGCACCATCCAGATGCCACCACGCAAAGGCCTCATTCTTGAGCAAACGCGACCGGGTTGCGGAAAGCTTGATCTCTTTGGGCTCCAGTAGTTCAGCGAACACTGGTTCAAATACCGCATTCACCAAATCAACCAGTTCTGGCCGTGAGCGGTAGGAGTTGGGCAATTCACTGCGGGTGGCGCCCAGAGCAGGAAGTGACTCAAGGACTGATTGCATCAGATCCGTGTCACTGCCCCGGAAACCATAGATGGCCTGCTTGATGTCGCCCACCCAGACCGTTTCCTTCGCCAATAGCACCAGGCGGCTGAACAGCGCTAACTGAATCGGGCTGGTGTCCTGGAACTCATCGACTAGCAGCAGTTGCAGTTCCCCCCTGAATGCATCTTCAACAACCGGGTTACGAAGTGCCTTGAGAAGCAACAACTCCTGATCGACAAAGTCGATGACACCGCGTTCGCGTTTCAATTTTGCGAATACTTCCAGTGTGGCGGCAGCCAGTGAGAAGCTGTCTTTTAGCCAGGTTCGAATATCCTGGTGCAACCCAGGATGACAATCATGTTGGCGAGCCACATCCTGGATAGGCTCGATAATCGTCTCAACCGCCTTGGCCGCAGATGATTTGCCCAGCTTGACCCACTGTGACCATGCTAGATTGCCGCGCCTCAGGGCACTTAAACTATCCTCCACAAACTTGATGTACTCGGCGGTGGTCTTGGTGAATTTTGTCCCTTGCGCAGCTTCAAGTTGCGGCAAGGCTGCCTCGATGTTTTTGATCAGCTTCAGATCAAGATTGCGTTTGGCTGGTGCAGGATAGTAGTTATCGAGAAGGTCGCTTGCATTTTGTTCGCCCTGGCTACCCAGCAGTTCTGGCTCAATGTCGTTGGAACGAGCGAGATCGACCAATCGCTTGATACGGGCTTGCCAATCCTCTTCACCCAACCGATAGGCGATTTGATTGATTTGATCGACCTGATCGGTATCGCTGAGTACATCACCTAGGGCTTCGCGCAGCAGCGCGTCAGCTTCGCTTTCCTCCAGCACCTCCAATTCCGGTGGCAGGCCAAGCTCGAATGCGAAGCGCTGGACCAGCTGACCACAGATGCTATTGACGGTCCCAATCCGCGCCTGGCCGATACTTGTGGCAAGTTGGAATTCCCCCTTTTCGATCAGGCTTTCACGAACGCGCTCGCGCAACTCTGCGGCAGCCTTGTTGGTGAATGTGGTGGCAATCACTCCCGCAGGCTCAATCCCCCCCGCCACCAACTTCGTATAGAGCAGTTCAGTGAGGCTGTAGGTTTTGCCGCTACCAGCGCCCGCGCTGATGAAGTGAATCTTGCCGGTCATGCGCCCTCTCCCCATCCGGCAAGCCGGACATAGTCGTTATAGCGATCACTGGCTTCCGCTGCCGGCAAACCTTCCTCTGGCGGCTCCGAATCGCTATCGGCCTCAGTCATTTCGGTGACCACTTCAATCAAACCCTTGTTGAACTGCTTACGGCGCCACTTCCAGTTTTTTTCAAATCGTTGCCAAAGCTGGGTTGCGTTCTCATCCATGGCATTGGGAGCAACTCGAGCTCCCGGGAAATAGTCACGGGTATGGGCCAACAATTGGGCTTGACTCAGAATGTAGTAAGCAACCGGCAGCGTCGCTGGCGGTGTTGCCAGTAGCTTGCTATAGAGGGCAAGTTGTACATGACGATTGTTGGCAAGTAGATCGCCATATTTGTTCTTGTAGTTGCCCCACTTCAAATCAACGATAGCCTGTGCCTTTTTCTTGTTGCGAAGCACCAGATCGGCATAGCCAGAGATCTTGCCTCCACAAAAAACACCTTCAACCTTTTGCTCGCATTCGACGCTGACCACATCGGCTGACTGCAGTTGAGCAAGCATGTCCAGCAAGGCTATCCTTGCCTTGTCACGCAGCCTTGCCAAATCAGCCTGACGTCCAGGCAGGCGTAATACCAGGCCTTCTTCATCGACCAAGGTCTCGAATCGTTTCTTGAACCACTTTTCCGTCTGCTTGGGGTCCCGCTCACGCCACTGTCCATCGTTAAAGAAATCCTCGAACAAGCGATGCAATAGCGTGCCGTTGAGCGTCGGCCCATCCGCCAGAGTGAGAATTTCGGTCGGCCGGAGCTTGGCAACATAGTTAAGCACCCATTTACTGGGATTTTCGACTTGGACACTCAGACTAGAGAAGGACTCGACTTCTCGTTTTGGAATCACAATATCTTCTGGCAATTGCCACCAGCGGCTGAGTGCCGGGAGACTCCGGTGTTCCACGGCATAGGCACTTTCCGCCTTTTGCTGCGCCAGGAAATCCTCCAGTGAGATGGGAGAGATTCCCGTCGCCAGATATTTGATCATGTGCCAGACCGGGTGGGTTTCCTGGCCAATATCTGGCATGACAAGTATCAAGCGGGATTGGGCGGCGAGAACCGGGCGCAACCAGGTGGCGGCGATCTGTTGCAACTGGTCGCCCAACGGCTGCAACTGAACGCCGGCTGCAACCAGTGCTAATATTTCCTGGCTCGACCATGGGTAGCTGCGGGGCATTCCAGGGGAAGACATTTGCCACCATATGACAGTCTCTGCCGCCTCAATGGCAGCCCCCGGATTGGAAATCCAGATGGCGTGACCGACTTCTGCCGCCCGTCCGAACCGTGGAGCATCATTGGTTGCCAGATCCAGCAGTTGCTGAAGCTTGCGCATCGATAAATGAGAGTCACCGCCCGATACCAAAAGGTCAAGATTTTCCAGAAAGGCACGGCACTGGCCCATCGACGCAATGACACTTTCAAGCAAGGCGCTGTCCGGTGTGTCTGCGCTAGCCTTTGATGTCAACCGTGCCAATGTCTTGCCATGATGCTGAGCCAGTGCTTCAACGCGGCACTGGACTTCGACCAGAGGTAGTCCCTCGTTGCGATCATGACGCTTATGCATCAACCAGAATTCAACGGCATCGACAATGCGTTTGGCGAGAGTTTCATCGTGCTTTTCAACGGCCTTATTCAAGGCCGACTTCCAGGCTTCTCCACCGATTCCCGGCGTTGCCGCTACTGCTTGCGCCAATGATCGCGCAGCGAGCCAATCGATCGGTACCATTGAATGTGTCAGGAACTCAAGCAAACTATTTACATCAAGCGGTTGCCACATCAACTCCAAAGTGAGCGGCAGAAGCTGCAATGCGGGCTTCAAGGCCGACGGCTCTGAAACACCTGGCGAGGGAAGGCCCGAGACCGCGAAGGTTTCATCGAGCAGGATAGCGTCCTGCTCTGCCACGATAAGGGTTTGCGCTATGTCTTTGGCGACGCACTCGGCCATCGCGTGAGCCATGGCAATTGAATTGCCTCCCTCGAGAACAATCAGAGATCCATCTCGCTTAAAGCTGAATGGTTTCACTGACGCACCCTGATTCATTGCCTGCAGACCGCTTTGCAGTTGAGTCAGGTCATTGCTCTTAGAGGAGATGGCAACTGAGGACATCTCTTGTGTCGGAAGTTGCATCAATACTTCACGCCAGCGCAAAGGGAACGCTAACAGCGGATCGGCAAGCTCGACGGATTTTATTTGGGTACGCTGAGTACTCAGTGCTGCGCTAACATCTGCCAGTCTCTCGCCAATACTGGGAGCAACTTGCTCACGGGCCAGGACTTCCAACTCGGCAAAATCTTTCAGCCGCTCGGGCACCGAGTCCTCAAACGTACCGTTCCAACCAGCCAAGTACCACTGATCACGCCAATTGAGCAATGTTTTGGCCACACCAACGGGATCATCGGCAAATGAGCGATGGTAGAAGCGCGTTTCGTTGATAAAAGCCTGGAGGCAAAGGCCAAATTGGGTAATGCGCTTGCCTTGCCCGACCGGAGGCCGTGCCAACCCGAGTTCGATTTCCAGCAAGGATAGAAAACCCAAAGGGCCAACACATGCGTAGCCCAATCGATTGACCGGTTGGATGGAGACTGCGCCATCGAGCGCCAAGCCAAAGCGAATTTCCAAGTCGATCCCCTCATATTTGTTTCTTTAGCCTAGTCCTTCGGCCGACAAACTGCGTCGCTTCAAGCGCAGCGACACCATTTGTCGGATCATACGGTTAGCATACACCGATCGAATAGCGAGGTCATTGAGCATGCGCATTGAATCAAATTTTTCATTTAGGACGAGCATTTCCGATACGGAGTCCCGTTGCCTCGAAACCATTGCGGCCAAAACGACTCAATCCATTTTTGCCGCTCTGGCACTACTTACAGTAGCCATCACTGCACGGGCCGAAAGCGAGATGGCGACTGTCATCAAATCCTTTCCAATTTATGACCCGAGCTCGTTTTACCTTGAGTGCCGCAGTACAATTAGTGGTGAGCAACAATGCCTGCGGGTAGCGCGCCCAGACAAGCAGTTCCCACTACCGATCGGATTTGTCACCACAGTCAAACTTGCCGATGCTTCCATCAAGATGCTAAACACTAGCAATAGCTACTCGCCTGGCGTGCACGTCACAGTCGAGTATGAAGTGGTGAAGTGAGCAAAAATTGATCGAATTGCACCAGCGGCTTAACCCGCTCTGGATCATCACGCCATGGTGTTGCAATTGCCGCCCTCGCCGCCTGGTGCTCATTCAGCATCGATCACCGCGTGGAAATGTACTTCTTTTTCGATACCACGCATTGGGATGTCCCATATTTCGAGTTCATCTACCCCAAAGCGAAACATTGGCTGGCCCTCCAATCTTTTTAGTCCGGTTAGCAGGCTAATGCCGGGATACGTCCGTTCTAGATCAGCTTCATCACAAATTAATGAAGCACTGGAACTTCCCTCGCTCGTAAAAAACAATCGGAGCCACCGCGCCGGTGCCAATTGAGTGTTGATCCACGCCAAAAATGGCTCAAACTGATGGCTTCGCCAGGCGGCCTCTCTCGACGCAAAATACGCTAGCGGTTCCAAATCACAATATCTACAGAAATATCCTTGGGAGCTGTGCGCAAGCGCGAGATCGATATCAAGCAGGTAATCAACAAACTCTCCGTCTATGGTCACGCTGATGCTCAACTCCGTTGGACGTACATTGACTAAGATATAGGAGTTGATATTCGGACTGAGTTCCGGAAATACGATTCGGATTGTTTTGTCGGTGCGTCTCATTAGCCGCAGCGGTGTCGCAAACTCGCCGCGGCATTCCAGAAGCCAGCGGAAAAATTCTCGCTGGAACCTTGGACGAACCTTCGGTCGATATTGGCTCGTGGAGCGATTCATCGAATTGCCTCACGGTCGTTGGGCAGGTCAGGATCCAACCAGCCAATTCTTCTCAGTTCCGCTGCTATTAAGCTCAATGCATCCTTGGCACCCATCGGCAAACTAACCCCCATACCTTCTGGCAACAGCGGATGACGTGTATTAATTCGGATTACCGGGCAGCCTTGCGCTTGGCTGGTATAACGAATCGTCGGGATATCAACGCCTGCCCCCAACTCAATGACAACCCGCTTGCTGGTTTTTTCCACCCAGATAGCCATGGCCGTCCTCTGGTTTTCTGAACGAGAACTCATCCATACCCAATCGTTGAACATCAGGATATTTGGCCGGGCGAGCTTGCGACACTTGTTACACGTTGGCAGATTTCCGATCCATTCACACTGCGCATCATTAGTTTTGGGTTCGATCAACTCTGCCGACCAAACCGTAGCTCGGCAAGGCTCACAGCACTGTAGACGGTGAATTGAGCCATGGACCTCAAGCATTCGAGATTCCTCGAATCCGGCTTTTTGAAACTGACCATCGACATTGCTGGTCGTTACAAATGCACCATGCGGCATTTTGTCTGCCATCAGTTTAAGGAGGCGAAAGCCATCGTGAGGGACGGTGTTTCGATAAAGTGCAAGGCGATGCCCATAGAAACCCCAGGCAAGCCTTGGATTTTTCTGGAAGGCAGATGGATTGGCGATTGAGCGAAATTCAATGCCGGCATTGGCGAGCACTGGATACGCTTCCCAGAATCCCTTGCATCCCCGAAAATCAGGGAGCCCGGAATCCATGCCCATCCCTGCGCCCGCAGTGATGTGCAGCGCGTCCGCAGATGCTATGAGTTGTGCTGCTTGAACGATCGGATCGGTACTCACTTTGATCTCCTGAAAACGATGTGGTCAGGTTATCAAACGGTGCGACAAATCATGTCGTGCCTAACATATAAACAACTGGTCAAGAGGCGTTGGTGTTAAATGAAAACCGGGATGAGTCATGACCTTTGTCGGATTCATTCCAGGCGGCCGCCAGGGCAATATCATTTAGAAATGCGATTGGCCGCCCATTACTAACTTAATGCGAAGTAGGTAATCCTTCAGAAATCCAAAGACACCAAGCGACACATGATGTCGGACGGCTAAGCATACTGTTTCCATTACATCGCATGGAAGCAATGCTACGCCGTAAATTCATGCGTATATCAAGGTGTGCGAAACTGACGATAGCGATAGACCGAAATTGCAATGACGCTCTCGACGTCGAGCTTACCCAGCATCTCAACAAAGTTTATGCTTTGTCCTGATCAATTTTCACTAGACGGCATCTCGCACTTCGTTTGTTTCTCTGCCGTTGGGATAATTGATCTCGGGAAACTCAGAGGATTCCGAGAGGGCAACACGCAGTATTTCAGCAATATTCGCTGCTTGCGCGATGGATTCAGCCTCGTCGATATCGAGCAGACTGAGCATAATGACAAATTCGTCTCCACCAAAGCGGTGCGATACACTGGCTAATCGCCAATTCGATTGCGGGCAAAATCGCCCATCGTGGCGCGAGAAAACTAAATTATCCTTCTCCCTGGTTGGCCGGGTTTCCCCTTCACCTACCACCCAGCCACAACCTCCGGCACATCTGACCCAGCCCGCTTGTCCTTGATCATTCGTATCGTGTGGAACCTTCAATTTTTTCTCGCCCGCTCGCAAAGCAACGTGGCAATAGGCTTACC
>WBZU01003559.1_pt1 | contig 10132 bp, 17 predicted proteins | sample 5204311 | NCBI WGS metagenome assembly WBZU01 (sample SAMN12344359, study PRJNA552823) | activated sludge metagenome | biome: Activated sludge suspended growth; feature: Nitrification reactor; material: Wastewater; isolation source: activated sludge from nitrification reactor of wastewater... | reverse complement strand
CTTGGGACGATGAGCTTGCGCAGAAATTGGGATCCGCTTCTGATTTCGTTGCTAAACTCATTGATTGGCTTCATGGAAACGCTCCACACAAAGAGAATGAGCCGCCTAAACCAACCGAAACACCTCCGAAATAAATGGCTTGGCTTAAATCGGTCTTCGACATCGTTTACAGGTTCTTTAAGGACAATGTTCCAACCATTGCTCTCGCTGTTTATCACCATTTGAAGGGCGTCATTCAGAAGAAAGAAAATGAAAATCAGGCTCTCAAAACAGAATTGAAAACTGAGGCTGAGAAAAAGGAGCTATATGAAAAAAATAAGAATACTCCCGATGCTGATGTTGTTGATGAGTTTATCAACAAAAGCAGCGGAGATTCCTAAATCCTATTTTCAACTTAAGCCTGGCGAGCAATCTCAGGTCGAAGCCTGGTGTTTTAATGCTAAGAAAATGTCGGACCTAAGAAAAGGTGTCGAGCAATGCGAGGCCGACCGGATCGATCTCAAAAACCAAAAGGAACTCAACACTACACTCTTGGATTCGAAGGTTCAGCATAAAGCGATTTGGCAAGAATGGTGGGTGAAGGTGCCCGCAGGAATTCTTATTGGGTCGGCGCTTGGTGCGGCAGCTGGAGAACAGTCGAAGTCTTACGTCATCGGCGGACTTGTCGGGGGCCTTGTTGGAAGTGCAACAGTTGTTGTGCTGGATATGGATTTTTAGATGGAACTAAGCGTTAACGATCATGTGAAGGTTACGGCTCCGATTCTCAACAAGAACAAAGAAGTTGTGAATCTAAATCAGGAACCTGGGGTGATCAAAAAGATTGATGGTGAATTTGTCTATGTGAGCACTCAACACGGCACTCACTACCTCTCCCTTTCTCAGATCGAAAAGAGCTTTGACTGACTTTTGTAATGTGATACAATGTATCACTAAATAAGGAGATGGTATTGGAAACTTCGAAGGAAAAATACGACCGCACGATGGATGAAGTGAAAGCAGCAAAGATGGACGGCGTTCCAACTGAGTCAGAAGTCGATGAGGTTGAAAAAGAGGCTAAGAACCTATCAGAAGAGCGATCTCACAAATCCCATCTCACCAATGACGAAAAGAATCTTCTAAGTCATCTCGTTAAAAGTTTTTCTGAGAACAAGATCACGGATCCAGTCCTTCTTCAGCTTCTGAAAATGCGTGAGTCTTCGAAGCAAAGCTACATTGAAAAGCAACGATCCATGAAAGCTATCTATGTCGGAATCATGAAGGAGTTGAACGATCTTTCCCAAGAGACAATCAAACTCCAGGGCGCACTTGAAAACACCGAGAGACAAATCATTGAATTTTTAATGGCACAGAAATCAAACGGAGCACACCCTCCGTCTTAAGATCACAAGGAGAAAAACCATGTCGAGCAAAGCACCCTTTTCAAAGTCGGGAAAAATTATTGGCGGCGGTGCCGATAAAAAAATTGTCCTGGGTTTCAAGCCTCGCAAGGTTGAGATCCACAACGTCACTGACCGAATTTCAGCAACCAAATTGGACACTATGCCAGCCAATGATGCGCTCGTGAGAGCTGCGAATGGCGATGGCACCGTGAGTCCGCATGTCGAACTTAATAGTGACGGCTTTACCGTAAAGGCGGCACTCGCCGTCAGCGGCAAGGAACTTCACTATTACGCCGAAGAGTCCCTCAACGAATAAGGAGATTTCTCTATGGGAAAACCTAAAATTGGCTCACGCGATGGCGTGGGCTTAACCGAAGGCCATTCAAACAGCAATCAAGCGTCCGATAAGGAATTGTTCGAGGCCGCCCGAACAGAGCTAGATGCTATCAAAGCGGGGCTTGAGGTGACAGAGCCCGATGCCACGGACTTGCCAACCGCACTCACCCTTCTTAACGACATCAAAACCAAGCTCAATGCTGTGGCCGCATTGGTAGCCGAATTTGAAAAGTAAATGATCTTTAAAATTGGAACACGAGGAGAAGATGTCAAAAATCTTCAGCAAGCTCTGAAGAGCCTCGGATTTCCAATTGGCAAAGTAGACGGCATTTTCGGAAACAAAACAAAAGAGGCCGTCATTGCATTTCAAATCACAAGCAAACTCAACGCCGACGGGGTTGTCGGCCCGATCACCTGGGAAAAACTTTTTCCAAGTAGCAGTCCACACATTCCTGAACTGGTGGTTCCCCGGTCACGAGACGAACTTTACAAAGTATTCGGAGATCCCCTAGATAGTGGATACTGGAAGGCTTACGGCGGCTTTTGCGAAACCCCACCGGAACTTAACCACGTCTTTACCTACCAGAAGGATGAAAAGAATGGTTTCTGGTGCAATAAGCTTTTGATTTCGTTTTTTCAGAGTGTTTATCGAGCCATCGTTCATGCTGACCTATCAGCCAAACTTCACTCCTTTGATGGCTGTTACAATCTTCGTTACACGAGAGGGGCTAAAAAGCTCTCCATGCATTCGTGGGGAATTGCGGTTGATCACAATGCTAAAACAAATCCTCTGGGTGCAGATGGGGATATTGATTCTGAGATCGTTGAAATTTTCGAATCAGAAGGTTTTTATTGGGGCGGGAATTTTAAGAGAAAAGATCCGATGCATTTCGAGTTTACAGAAAGTGGTTTGTAGAAATCTTAACCAGCGGTAAACTAAACTTAAATTGAAATTAATTAAAATCCGAGCATGTTATGGCGGACAATTATCGGCCTACTTTGACCTGACAAAAGTGCAAAGCTGTTCCAACCTCGTAAGGTCCAATTTTTTTAAACAAGGTAGTCGCTAAAATCGCAGACGGCCTGAAGTATTGGACTTTCAATGAGACTGATAATAGTTATGATGCCAAGAAGTGTTGAGTTGATCTTGTTTCGGGCGGCTTCTTCTTTTTCTTTCTTTTTGTCCCCATGAACAACTCGTGACTCTTCAAGGTATTTCGTGAAACAAGCCGTGAGCAGGTCGTTCCATGAAATCCCATCGATTTTCATAAAAGATTTCACCTCATCGACGACCGAGGTCTCCATCTTGACCTGCAGGCTCGTGTACCCGTCCTTTCTACGAGGCGGTAAGTGCTTGCGGATTGACATGCCATTTCCTTTCTTTGCTAATAAGTTAATAAATTCCCTTTTAAAGCCTTGCTTTGCGGCAAAACATATAATAGCTATTCAGACACTGGATTTGCCTTAACCGCCCGCATCAAGCCATAGATTCAATGAAGTAACTGGATTTAATCGGCTAAACAAAATTTATTTGTATAAATAGTCAACAATTTCCTGTTTAGCTACTCAAGACTGGTGCTTGCCTTGCAAGTTTCCTTTGTCGCAGCATCTAATCTGAAGCCATTTAGTTGCCATTTTGATTACACTGCAGGTTTTTAGGCAACTTGCCAGGGCCTTGGCCTACGCGCCCCGTCTTAATTTGTTATTAAAAAACGACGGCAAAAGGTGGTGACACAACTTTTACAGGTATGTTTGCCTCATACACTGAGATGATGAAAATGAAAGCTAAACAAAAAACTGTCTGTAAATACTGCGAAAATGAGGGGTTAATTTGGGTTAAAAATGAAGCTGAAGGTACAAGCTCGATGTATCGCTGTCCTTTCTGCCGTAAAGGAAAGGATCATCCGATGAAGGAGATTCCACTCCCACCGAAGCCTGTATGTTCCTGCCCAAGTCACACTCGTAAGAATTATTAAGGTTTTTCAGACCGAAAACCTTGCGAGTACCGCCTTTCTAATTTTTGGCCCACCAATCACCCGGCCTACACCTCTGCATGTGGGGCATTCTAGAACGTGTTCTTTGGATAGGGCTACGGCAAGGGACATCTTAATGGTTTCACCTTTGTCTTTTGCTTTCGCAAGATCCTTTTGGAGTCCACTGTCGGATCTAAAGGTGAATACCTTGCTCTTGCCGTCCTTACCTTTCTTTTTGGAGGATAGGACTTGGCCTTTACCACTGCCACTGTAAATGGCTCCTTCGCCTTCACAGGTGGGGCAATCAATGAGCAGCTTTCCCTCGTAATATTTTAAGAGTGCATTTCTAATAAACTCTCCACGATTACCTTCGACCTCACTCAAAAGAGCCATCAAATCGTCGCTCTCTTTAACTCGAAAACTTTCCCACTGCTCACCCAATTCCCAATCTTCATTTTTTGGCTTCGCCATTCTCGTTCCTCCATACAGGTCTTAGAAGAGTGATACAATGTAACACTAAGACTGTCAAAATCTTTGTTTTAGGCTTAAGCCCAACACTAAGACTAAGAATCCAACTAGGATTTCATCTTTCTATATATAGACGAGGCCAATTTCATAGGCAGCGCTCCTCCCTTGTTGTGAGGTGGCGCGACATTTCAATTTCACTTTTTCAATTTTACCCTTTTCACTTTTTTGTTTATAGGTGATACAATGTATCACGTTGATAAGGAAATAAGTGAGATGAGCGAGAGAGAAGAAGTCGAGAAAATATTCGCATTGATTCGAGAGGCGCTCCCTGAAGGGTGGCTCTCGCTGAATGAGGACCTCAAACTTCATCACCTCCTGCAAGCGGTTAACCAAACGCTAAGTCCGAAGGGAACATGGATCTTAGTAAATGGGGATTTAACCCTTCTTGATCTCTTAAACGGAAAAAACAGCGGGTCTTAGCAATGGAAAATTACATTGTGAAAAACCATTGTTCACCTAAACCAATGGAGATTTGCATTGGAGATCAATCATGAAATGCAGTTTCAACTCACTTTTTTTGAAGAAAATGCAATTAGTAATTTGACATAAATTTTCGGCGTCATTTACAAAGCTCGGCTTGAAGGGTGAGAGATTGTGAGAGGGGAAATGAAGAAATCGTTTGTTGTTAACAACAATCTTAGTCTTGGAATTAACACTAAAACTAAGACCAACATTAAGTCTTTAATTATCCCACGCAGCAGTCCCTCCGTCCCCGCCCAGAGCCATCGATTTGGAAGAGAACTCCATACAGGATTGTGGGGTGCCAATGCCCAACTCTTCGGATCGGTTGGCTCTGGGAATTTTTTAATTCACACCAATTTAGAGGAGGTCGCGTGATGAACACAGTTAAAGGGCTCGGAGATTTTTGCAAGAAACACAAAGTACCAATTCCGGTTGGAGACAAGTTTAGTCTTCTTGATTTCCTACTCGAAGTTTCAAAGAGGTCGGTGCCGCTTGCAGAGTATCGAGGACGAGTCACAGAGGTAATTCAACGAATGGGAAATGAATCCGAGCAGTGGGGAGGCTGCCCCAATTGCGGAAGCAATGTTCACTTGGGCCTTAAAGAGTGCCCTGTGTGCGGTAAGAATCTTGATTTCGTCGAACCGGAAATGGAAGCAAACGACCTGTCCGATCTCGATCCCGAATATTCAAAACCGAGAAAAGCAAAGGCCGTGGAAGACCTCGACGATTTTGACGAAGACGAATCTGAGGAAGACTCCGCTGACGACCTGTTGGCAGAGGAAAGCGACGAACAAGAACAAACCGACGAAGAGGATGAGGGTAACGACGTAGACGAAATCGAGGAAGACGATGCAGACGAAGATGCCGAGGAATCCGAAGACCATGAATTGGAAGATGAGGTGTCCGAGGAGGATGATTCGTCAGAGGAAGAAGACTCCGACTTTGAAGAAGACAATTCCGAAGATGATGATTTCGATGAAGAAGACGAAGAACCCCTTAGCGGTCCAAAGAAGGCCGCGCAGAAAGGGAATCATTTTCTGTCAAAAAAACCGATCAACCGACCCATGACCGCTCATGCAGAAAAATATGCTGAACGCGAGGTTCGCCGGAAAAAACTTGAGAGCCTGATTCCGAAATTCAAAAAAGATCCGAACCTCGTCATGCGTCTCAAATATCGCGATCTTCTCATTATGCCAGGGCTTCTCGGTTACACGCGAAAGCCCACTGCCATCGGCTCTAAACAAGACATCCAACGCTGGATCAAAAATGCTCTTAAAGGAGGGTTAAAGAAATGATGGAGACAACGACCACGACCCCTGGCCCCGTGCCGGAGGTCAAAATTTCACGAGGTGTGATCAAGGAGCCGAGTATCATCGTGCTTCACGGCACACCCAAGATTGGGAAGTCGAGTTTCTCGGCTAAGGCTCCCAATCCGATCTTTGCCGACATTGAGCGGGGAACCAAACACTTAAATGTGGCCCGACTTCCTTTCATTGATAGATATGGCGACTTGTTGACTCATCTAAAATTCGTGCGGCACGGAAAGCACGATCACAAATCCTTTGTGATTGATGGGCTTGAAAAGCTCGCAACGTATGTTGAGCACGACATTGTTACTCAACGACCAACCGATGAGAAAGGGCGAAGCGTTGCCCACATCGAAGACTATGGTTGGGGTAAGGGTCACTCCTATGCACAAGATATTTGGGATGACCTCTTTGACCAGTTAAAAGACATTCGCTCCTCCCGAAACATGGAAATCATTCTCGTCGGCCACAGCGAGATCAAGACCGAAGAAGATATTGTGGCAGGTGGAGCTTACAAGCAATACAAGCTCCAACTTCATCCAAAAGTCGCATCAATTGTTCGCTACCATGCCGACGCGATTCTCTTTGCAACCCGCGAAGTGCTGATTGAGCGCGATAAAAACGGCAAGGTCACCTCGGCTCACATCGAGGGCAAGGGAAAGCGGATCCTCTATACCGAATACAGTCCGCAGTGGGATGCGGGTAATCGGTTGGGATTGCCTTATCACCTTCCGCTGGCGTGGGACTCTTTCAAAGAGGCCGTCGATAAGGGAGAGCCCGAAAGTCCAGAGGCTTTGAAACAAGCCATTGGCGGACTCCTTACGCGAATTAAAAAAGAACAAACCAAACAAACTGCGCAGAAGCGTTTGGAAGAGGCTGGGGACGATGCAGAAAAGCTCTCCGCTCTAAAAGAAAAACTGATCGTCATTGTTGAAGAAAGGAAGGAATAGTCATGAACGACAAAAATCTAATTCCCGTTGGAAAATATATGGGGAAAATTGTGGACTATGGAATTGTGAAGCGCGAGGGCCAAACATCGCTCGAACTCCAGGTGATGTTCGAATTTGATGTGCCTGGATTGGGTAAGCGAAAGCTCACCTGTTACAAATACTTTACCGAAAACGGTAAGAAATATGCGCTTCAGCTCTTGGCCATTCTAAAACTCCAGGGCAACGATCCGTCAGTTTTGATCGATTACCACTACGGCTCCGGCAAGCTTGATGAAAAAGGCTTTTACGAAATCGAAGTCATTCAGGAATCCTACAACGGCAAAGTGAAAAACAAAATTGGCTGGGTGAATGATCCTAGCGCCGTTGGCATTGCAAAACCCACAGGTGGAGAAGCTCAGTCGTTGAAGAGCCAGCTTGGGGATCTGCGTGGCTCGATGGTGCAAGCTCGAAAGGAAATGAACACTTCTGATCCGAACGATCAGGACCCGCTTTTGTAAGCGATAAGCGGGGTTAAATGGAGATCATCAAGTTAAAACAGAACACTCCCGAATGGGAGAGGTGGCGGTCTGACTCTTTAAGTCTCGGAGCTTCGGATGCTCCGGCAATTTGGGGAGTGGACAAATACACATCACCAAGAATGCTCTTTGAGGAGAAACTCTACGGCAGAGTTGCGTCCGGCAGAAAGCACTTAAACGATTATTTGGTAGAGAAGGCAAGAGTTTTCGAAGCTCGCGGCCACGCAATGAGCGGTCTTGAAACGGATCGTGAATACAAGCGCGGGGTTTGTGGTGAGCATTCTACTCACCGTTTTATCAAAGCGTCGTTTGATGGCTTGAACTTGGACATCAAACGATTTTGGGAGAACAAGTACGTTGGTGTCGACAACTACATGGCGGTGAAAAACTCGCCGAAGTCGATTCACGTTACTGCTGCCCGAAAAGTCCCGGCAGCACCACTTCTCAGACGGTTCATTCCACAGCTTTGTCAGCAGTCATTTGTAAGCGGATTCTTAGAGTGCGATTTCACTGTCTACAACGACCAAGAAGATGGCGTTCAGACAATGGAGATCACCTTTGATCCTGACTATGTAAACAGAGTTATGGAGAAGGTTTTTGAATTTCGCCAGCTCTTGGTTTCAAAAACTCCGCCGCCACTGACAGAACTCGACACGCTGGATTTGACCGATGCTTTTAGCATAGAGGCGTTCTCTCACCTGATGGATGCCCATCACCGGAAGGATAAGGCGCACGAGAAGCAAATCCGTGAATGCATTATCGGGATGCTTCCGCACTCGAAGGTCAATTGCATGGGTGTGAAAGTCACAAGGACAAAAGATGGAAAGCACGTTTTTAAATTTCCACATGAACAACAAAGTCAAACTCAACAGGAGAATCCATGAATGCAAAACCAATAAAGCACACGGAGGTCGAGTTAGATAGACCAGCCCCACTATCCATAACAAGTATTGAAGAAGACCGAGAGGTCATCAATAGCGTCTGCGCGATGGCGTCCGGTCGCCGCGTAGAGACCAGCTGGTCAGAAATAATTCAGGGCGGATATTCAAACGCATCGAGTGCCCGCCGAAAGCAATCCGACAACTTTTTCGATTACGAAGATGTGTTCGACTACGTTTTAGGAATTCTTGAAGACACTGACGATCTCAGTTTTGTCGAGTCCCTTTACGAGTTCTGGTCCGAACGCGGCTTTCTCACAGACAAGCAGCACACCTCACTCATGCGATTTTATAACAACTTGAAGCGCAGATACGGGTGATTGATGGCGACTAAGAAGGCCGACAAAGGATGGCACATGACACCTAATAAACTTGCTCGTGCTGGGAGTTCTGTCTCCTGCAGCGCTTATCGTGTTTATGGTGTGATTGCGTCCTATTCGCCTTCTCATCCCAGCTACTCAAGAATTGGACAAGAAACTGGCCTGTCGAGATCAACCGTTGGATTGGCAATTCGAGAGCTTTGTCAGAGCAACATTATTCAAGTGACTAGGAAGGGGCACACTGGTGGGATCGCAAACGAGTACCATCTTAACTCGCCAGATCAATGGACTCTGCCTAGTACGTTAATCGAACTAGTACGAAATTCGAACCAGGATGATTATCGAACTACCCCTAGTACGGAATTCGAACTAGGGCAGAATTCGAACCAGGACGATAAACAGCCTAGTTCTAGTACGATAATCGAACCAGACCTAGTACGATTATCAGCCTCCAATAATACCAATATAATAATACCAAATAAAAAGACCAATACCGCCGAGGCGGATTCGGGCGGATCAAACGGGCATACGCCTACCACGCCCACCCAGGCGGATCCGCCATTGAATGGCCTGCATTTCGACTTCGAAGCCCTTTACAAACTTTTTCCTAAACGCGGCAAGGACATGAAGAAGTCCCTTGGCATGCAGAAGTGCAAAGCGCAGATCAAAACCCAAGAGCAGTACGACAAACTTAAATCAGCCGTCATCCATTACGACGAACACATCAAATCAGAAAAACGAAAACGCTTCGACTACGACGCGAGCTTCATCAAGACCTGGGGACACTTCATGTCCAAGACCTACTGGGTTGATTGGATCAAGCCCAACGGTCACTCAAGTGACAAAGAAATTATCGTGTGCGGAAAGGAGAACACATGCAGCCCGAACGAAGACTCTATTCTGTGATTGAGGAGAAGTTTGGATTTCACAGAAGCATGTACCGAATGCACGACTCGGATCAAAAGTCCGGTGCCATTCCCATTGTCGAAGACGAGGCAGAGAGTTGGAACAATTCAGGCTGGGGAATCTTTCACACCGTTCAGCTTTTCAAAGGCTCTAGGAAAAAAGAAAACCTTGATCGCATTACCGCGTGGGCCATCGACATCGACAAAGGCTCAAAAGAAAAACAGCTAGAGCTTTTAAAAAAAGTTCCGCTCTATCCAAACCTCGTCATCGAATCTAAAAACGGTTTTCACATTTACTGGAACGCCAAGAACGCCACACAAGACACTTACGAATCTATAGTTCTTGATCGACTCATTCCCTTCTTTGATGGCGATCCGAGAGCAAAGGATGTCTCGCGCCTTCTTCGAGTGCCTGGATTCTTTCATGTGAAAAATCCCAAAGACCCTTTTCTCGTCAAAGTTCTTTATTGGAATCCAGGCCGCTACACCGAAGACGATATGTTTTATGCGTTCAAACTT
>WBZU01003558.1_pt1 | contig 10137 bp, 12 predicted proteins | sample 5204311 | NCBI WGS metagenome assembly WBZU01 (sample SAMN12344359, study PRJNA552823) | activated sludge metagenome | biome: Activated sludge suspended growth; feature: Nitrification reactor; material: Wastewater; isolation source: activated sludge from nitrification reactor of wastewater... | reverse complement strand
AGCTGTTCAACCGCGAGGCGGACACCCGCGCCCGTTTCGGCGGCCGCAACGGGCCCCTGCGCGACGCCTTCCTGCATTCCGTGAAATGGTTCAGTCTCGCCTTCCCCGCCACCGAAATCATGGGCGCGCTTTCCACCGCCCTGGTCCTTGGCTACGGCGGCTACCTGATTCTGCAGGGAAGCCCCGACCTGACCATCGGCGAGTTGCTGGCCTTCCTGGCCTACATCCGCGACTTCTTTCGGCCGCTGGACGATCTCTCCGAAAAATCCAACGTGTTGCAGGCGGCCATGGCCTCCGGCGAGCGTGTGTTCGGCCTCATGGACACCGAGGAGGAAATCCACGACCCCGCGCAACCCGTCACCCTGCCGCGCTTCCGGGGCGATTGGGTAGGCGTCGAGCGAAAGAAGGGCTTTGCCTTCGCGCCCGGGAAGACGACGAAGTGGTCCAACACGTTCGGCGAGGATGTCCAGGCGTTCGAGCCGAGCGGCGGCCTCGGTCTGATCCCCGGGACGAACGTGCTGACGTCCGTGATCCAGGTCAGCCTCGATCCCCGCGGCCAGGCCGTGCAGTCGTTCCTCAAGACCGGGTACTACGATCCCCGGGTTCAGGGTCCGCCGACACTGCTCCGGTCAGGCGCGCAGTACGTGATCGATACGGGGACGTTCTACGAGGCGACGCGCAACCTGTGCATCCTCGCCTGGGAACAGGCCCAGGTCCGCGGCTCGCCGTTCATGTACCGCTTCGACGTCAAGCTGATAGACGAGCGCTGGCGCGAATACTGCGAGGGCGGGATCGAGTTCATCAAGTCGCGGGTGTTCCCCTGGTACGCCGCGGCGGTCAAGTACCGCACGGACGACCGGCTGCCGGACCTCAATCTAGAGGGATTCTTCGGCAGCTCGGTCTTCTACGCGATCGGGAGCTGGGCCTGCGACCTCGACGGCGGGACCAGCGAACATCCGAAGTTCAAGATGCGGGGCGACGGTTACGGCTCCTGGCGCGACCAGATGAAGCACGTGCGCCACTACCCGAACAGCGTCTACAGCGGCGCCTTCCTCCCGATCCTGAACCCGGATCCATGGTGGGAGAAGTGCATGGGGAACATCTACAGTCGGACGCCCAACATCCGGAAGACGCTGCAGGAGTTCAGCGCGCTCCAGCGGTGGTGCCTGCAGCGGACCCTCGTCTGCGCCTACGTTCGCGAGAGTGACGCCGCGTTCCGCGATCCTGCACTGCTCGATCTCCTGCGCAAGATGCGGGCTGCGCTGCTGACCTCGCAGGCGCGCTTCGGCGTCAACATGCTCGACGTTCCCGAGGGTGAACGGCACTCTGGTAGCGACTGGCGCGACCTACTGCTGAAATCGGGCGTTCCCAAGCTGCCCAACAAATTCCTCGGCGGGAACAAGCGCGTCCAGATCTCACCAGGCGAGCAGGACGAGACAGAGCCCAAGTCGGTCAGCTTCGTGCCCGGCGATCTCGTCCCGCCGGCCTGGAAAGGCGACGGGGCCGAGCCCAAGCCCCGAACGCGCAACTGGTGGCCCGCCGCCCTCGGGACGACGGGCGTCGTCATGGCCGCGGGGTGGGCGTGGAGCCGAACAAGGCGCCGGGATAACACCGGCTGAGAAAAAGGCCATCGTGGCCCAGGGTCCCCTCCATGGACCGGAGATAGGCCGCCTACCGCGGCGCGCCGACCTCGGCCCCGGGGCAGAGATCGTCGCCTGATCGTGAGTAGCTGTCGATCAGCAATCCGACGTCGGTACGGACGCGGACCTCGACATCAAGGTCAAGCTGACTCACCCACGAAGGGAAGCCTCCGCCGAGAGAGACCCTGAGAGCCATCAGGAACAGACTCGGGCGAGGGCCCTTCCAGTCATGGAGGAGACCCGGCGGCTCGTCGGGGAAGCCGGCTCGCGCAAGACGGGTGTCGAGATTCATCATGTCTTCCTCCTTCGGGCGGATTCAACGCGGGGCGACTCAAACACGAGCACGCCGGAGTCGAGCGGGATGGTCCAGATGGCGCCTCCTGCGCTCTCGTGCGCGTGTCGGAGCTTGTCGGCCGGCGCGTAGTCCAGCACCCAGACCAGCCAGTCGGGCAGGTGCCGCGCGAGCGCCTCCCGCACGTACTCGTCCGGGCTGTTGTAGCACCCGCGGAAGTCCCGCTCGGCCGCCGCCAGCGTCGCGGGGTCCGTGGTCTTCAGGGCGAGCACCAGGCGCTCGCGGAAGTCCGCGGGCGCGCCCTGGGGCGCGGGGGCGAGGGTCTCCTCATCGATGTCTAGCTCGTCCGCGCCGCTCATACCGCCCCCCGTTCTTCGATTGCCTTCAGGTCCTCGAGGATCGAGACGAGGTGCTCGGCCACGTCGAGGCGAACGAAGATGCCGCCCATGCCCCGGGCAGCGATCCCGTGGTTGGCCAGCGCCGAGACGACCTTCTGAAGCCGCGCCGTCATGGCGAGGTGTTCGAGGCGGTCCTCTTCGCTCGTTACTGCAACTTGCTGGTCTTTGTTGTGTTCGTCGCGATGTTCAGCGCTCATTTCCCACCATCCTTGGGGCTGCCATCGCGGGCCAGACGAAATTTCCGCATTTTGTGCCGGAGACTACCGTGGGTGATTCCGAGCCGTTCCGCGGCGTTGGCTAGCGTTTCCGCGAAGCGAAGCGCCTCTGCGACGACTTTCCGCTCCGCGTCTTCGAGGTTTAAGGAGTCCAGCTCAATGCGAACCATTAGCGCCTCCTCCTCAGCCACGTATGAGGAAGACGAACTCCGGTGCTCCTGGCCCGCTGGCGGACCTCCTGAACGGAGATTCCCAGCGCCTTCGCCAGTGCGGGCAGCGAGTCAGCCCGCGCACACGCATAGCGGATCAGCTCGCCTAAGTTGGACGAGAGGTTATACGTGCCCGTCTCCAAGACGCACGCCCCGCGCGCGTCGGAAAAGCACAACGCCCGGGATGGTATCGATGCCTGCTCGATTTTGTTTGACATTTGACCTCCGCTTGGACATTTTTGGTCATCCAAGTTGCTCCGTCAAGATGAAACTTCAGGCAGCATAAATTAAGTTCGGGTTCGAACTCCGGCCTTGTCACACTTCCGAGCGTTGCGCTCGGGGGTTGTGGTAGAGTCGCACCGTGGTCGGCCGGCCCAAGGAAGACAGAACCCGGCGTTTTGCCCAGATCGCCCGCAGAATCGCGGAGGGCCACTTCCAGGATGCCATCGCTCAAGAGCTGAGCATGCACAAGTCTGCGGTGCAGCGGGCGGTACGGGAGATGCGCGCTGAACTCGCTGGCGCCTTCAATGACCCCCGGTGGAACGACCCCAGCAAGACAAGCGCAGTGCAGATCGCGCGCGCTTGGCTTGAGCGTCATCCACAGAGCGCGGGCGAGCAATCGTGAAAAACACGTTGGCCATCCGTATAAACCTGGCATGCCTAACTCTAGGAACGAGTGATGGCAAGGTCGCCGCTCGGAGGGCAGGGCGAACTACATCCTCTATATCGTCGCGTTCTGCGCAACGTTCAGCGTTGAGCGTATAGCGTTACCAGTTTGATTACACACGCACAGGAGAACCGCCCATGAAGGAACTGACACGCCAGGCAACCATCAACAAACTCCGCTCTATTTTCGAGGACTCAAGCACCTCGATTGTGTACGACTGGTTCACGACGACAAGCAGAGTATCTCCAGTCGTAATCGTAGGTTCAGGCTTCACCAGAAATGCACGGCGTAGCGATGGATCGAGGGTAACTTCAAAAGATGCACCGCTATGGGCAGACCTGACCCGCGTCATCTGCGAAGAAATGAGTATCGCATCGCCGTCAGCATATGATGCTCCGACCCTCATGGAACTCTACCATCAACACGTCGGAGAGTATAATTTTGTGCATACAATGAGGGACCTCCTTTTAGACGGAGACCTGATACCAGGGGATGCGCATGAGGCTCTCGCAAACTATCCCATGGAGGCGATCATTACAACCAATCTTCTGGATACGGTTCTAGACAAAACTAAGGGGCCGTGGTCACGCATTGTCGAGGATTCACATCTTGCCCTCAGCAACAGTAGACCAAAGACTTTCCGCCAACTAATCTACTTTCATGGCCATCGCGACAACGTCCATTCATGGGTGCTTACACGCAGCCAATACGAAGACGTATCCCGGTCGAGGCCCCTTATTGTTAACCGGATCAGACAACTGCTCGTGCAACATCCATTGCTCATCCTCGGATACAGTCTTTCAGATCCTGACTTTCACCACATTTATCGAACGGTTAGTCGCGCCATGGGTCGCTCTCAGCCAAAAGGGATCGCCATCATGAAAGATCCCCCGATCGAAGCTGAGCGACGGCACTGGGAGAACCTTGGCATCTATTGCGTGACACTTCGTGAAGAGAGTCGCAAGGATGTCGGTGCAAGCATTAAGCGTTTTCTTGAGATTTCACCAAACCAAAGACTGTCACTAGACGAGATTGTCCGGTACGTTCAAGGTGCTCAGCGTGACCATTCGAGCGCACCCTTGACGGCCAAACTGGGTCGCCTTACTCAAATACTAGCCGATGAATCCTTGGCCTACATTCAGGACTTGAACGCCGATGACGCGGAGCGTTGCTGGCTTGCGTGTGCGGAGAGTATTCTGCCCGACCATCTTAGGAAGCAGATCGAGTTCACTGTTCGCTACGGTGATCTAGATGTCGAGAGTCCCACATCACGCTCGTCAAAGCCCCAGGGCGCCACATCAATCTATGTCCCACAGAGGGCTGCCATTTCAAGACTAAGGCTCAATCGCACGAACGTTGCGCTTATCACTGATGCTCTGCTGAGCGAGTCGCGCGCCAGAATTAATGAGATCATCGAATGGTTGCATGTCTGGGTTCGGTTCGCAAGCAGTCCCCATCGAGCCACGACTCATCGTTTTGATCATGCGGTCCAGATCAGCTATGCTTTGCTGCAAAGCGCGCAATCTGCTGAGTTTGCAAACCAGATTGCAGAATGTGAGGAGGTTATCAGCCGCTTTGGAATTAGTGTAGATGGATATACGGGAACAGCGACATCTGGAAGTAGCAGTCCTTGGCACGGAAAGATGAGAGAGGCCCTTGGCTTCTTTCGGCGCAACGACTCCGAGAACTCGCGCGCAAGCTACCATTCTGCGATGCAGATTGCGAGAGGGGAGTGTCAGCCATTCAGAGAGTGGCTTGCCGCTGTAGGATTGCTTGACTGCACAGATCGAGGCAGCAATGACTTCGAGCGCGCAAAGGAGGTCACTTTACGCCTCGAACGTGCTCACGAAGTGGAGGAATGGAATTCAAGCGTCAAGCAGGCTTTGGCGCGGGTTAGTCAACACTTCACGCCGCCATACAGCACAGATGAGGCATGGCTCGTTCATTCGGATAAGTCTGCTGCAGAGCTTTCTAATAGCACCTGCTCAAAGTTGCTCCGCGATCTCGAGCATCACTGCGGTCCGATCTCGCTGCAGCGAAAACTAGCGACCCCATTGATCATGCGCGGAGCTTATCGACATGATCCGGTTCGAGAGTTCCAACGCCGTTTGGAGTTTGAGGTCGATGATACCGACAAGTGGGTTCAGCATTACTGCGGAAGCAGGCTTCAGTTGTCTGAGGGGGGAAGTCGAGCGGATCTGGACTTGAAGATGTGGTCTGTTTTTGCAGATTTCCAAACAGATGACTTACCTGCTGTTCGTGCAAGACTTCGTGTATGCCCGGCCATTTGGCCTGTCGTTCCAGAGGATGCGGGGCCCAAGCTTAGGGGCCTCATAGAGGCTTCGAAGAAGGCTAAAGCCCGGTCGACAAACGTGTTCAAGCTTTGGACGATGCTTTTGATAATGTCTGGACCTGCGACGCTTCCAGACCTTTTTGAGCATCTACGAGCTCCGGATGTCCCCTGGTTTGGCCGCGTTTTTTCCGGCTTGGATGACGTGCCATGGGCGATGTGGGTTCGTCAGGGGAAGATGGAGCCAGAGATGGCTGCGAATAGTATTCTTGAGCTCGCGGCGTGCACGGCACCTCTCGATGAGAAACTTGGTATCAGGTCGACCCGAATCTGGCCGCTTGTTGAACTGGCTACAGAGTGTGGATTGGATGCAGAGAGTCGTAGTCGGATTTACAATGGGGCTGTTTCACAGTTTGTGGACAAGATTCTTGAGCGGAGTAATTTTGGAATCGACGAGGCTCGATCACTTGGTTGGTTGCTGAGTGCGTGTGATGAAGAACGATACAGGAATCTTATTGGGAGAGTCGAGGCCACATATGTAGATTTGACAAAAGAGAAGGATTGGAACACTGCACTTGAGTTGATGATATTTTTGGGAGAATGCAGTGTGCGGGGGGAGGAGCTCTCCGAGTCCCTGACTCGGTGTGTGAGGCCGTGGCTCGACAATGAACGTTGGGATTCGTTCCTTCAGCGGGCGAATCTGCAGTACCCAAGTCACGCGATTTCGCGTTCGCTCGCGCATTGGTCCATGAGCAGGGCTGCACCAGAACTCGTGCAGGTGAGGTTGCGGAATCTTCTGGAGCACAGCGCAGATTATCTGCCAGGTAGTTTGTCGGGTGCTGGTTCGCCAGATGCAGGACTGCTCGCTCATGTGCACCGGTACATGGCAGGAACGTCGAAGGAACGGGGGGCGGCACTGGATGCAGTCTCAGAGGGGCTTAGTTTTCGCAAGTCGGAGGAGGCGAAGCGGCAATTCCTCAAGAGCTTTGATTCCCTGCTTGATGTGCTGCCGGGGCTAAGCATTGTAGAGTCCCCTCGAACTGTCCGTAGCGTGCTGCGTTTTTCGGGAGCTGCGTTGCAGTGCCGTTTGCCAGATGAAACACTCGATCACAGGCTGACGCTAACCATGGATCAAATAACGAGGGACGAAACCCCATTGGTACGGCAAGCAGGGGCCTACGTCACCGCAAGGCTATGGCTTGCTGCGCTTGGAACGCGGCATGCTGAACTCACTCAGAGTTGGGCTAAACGTTTTGAAGTGCAGCCTTTCGCCTCTGTTCGAGCGAGTTTTGAGAACGGTGCAGAACGAGCATAATTTTCACGCATCCCACCGTTAAACATGGGCGTGAGCGAACACATCATCTTGACAGTGCAACGCTCGATCTTAAAGTTGCTTGTATGCCGTTTCGTGACTCCGACCGCAAGCCCCCTCCACCCCGCCCGCCCGTCGAACCTTCGCCAACCAAGGAAGAGGTCTTCGGGGTACTTCAAGCCGCTAAGGACACAGATACTCCGTGGTGGACCGCGAACGATGTTCTCATCAAGCTCCCACCTCCGGCGTCCATCCTTCGCACGGTGGCGGCGCTTGGAGGACATGGAATCCAGACCGGGAATGCTTGGCTCGCCCTCGCAGGACTTGCAGGTCTGGGGGCTGCCATCGGCAGCAAGATGGTGTGGGAAGAGGAAATCTCGGCCGTGGAGCGGCGGGCTAGTTTGGTCCAGGCCCATCTTGATCGTCTCGTGGAAGAGGGCCGTATTGAGGTTGACAAGACTGCGACGACGCGTACTGTAATTTACAGGGCACTGTAGGTCTCAAATGCCGAAGAAAATCAGCGAAATCACGTATCGTCCGCCATCGGAAAAGGAGAAGATCCTCCAACACCTCCGAGCCCATCCGCAAGATGGGTTCAGGGTCGCCGAGATCGGATTTGCCTGCGGGTTCTTGACTAAGCCGGACTCGCTTCTCGATCTTGCGGTGATTTTCCTGGACGCGGTAGCGGCACAGACTCAGGGCGAAAAGCGGGAGGGCCACAGTGCAGTGTGTGCTCGGATCCAGAAGACTCTGGATGAGCTTGTGTCTGAGTAAACTTGCCCCGATCTGGTGGACACCCTCGATGAGTCAGGAGTAGAGAGAGGGTGAAGGCCATGAGCAAGAAGAAGCGCCGATCGTTCACGGAAGAACAGAAGGCCGAGGCAGTCAAGATCGTGAAGACCTCGGGGAAGACGGTCACACAGGTGGCTCACGAGATGGGCTTGACGGTGAGCGCGCTGAGGAAATGGGTCAAGCAGGACGAGATCAACCAGAATCCGACACCACGAGGGTCACTGACGACGGATGAGCGGGCCGAGCTCGCCAGGCTGCGCAAGGAGCTGAAGCGGGTCGAGATGGAGCGAGACTTCTTAAAAAAAGCGGCAGCCTTCTTCGCCAGGGAGACGTGACCACCTTCGAGGTGATCGCGGCGGAGGAGGCCCACTTTCCCGTCAGCATGATGTGCGAGGTCCTCGAGGTCTCGCGTAGCGGCTACTACGCGTGGAAGACACGAGAGCCGTCGGAGAGGGCGCGGGAGACCGCGGAGCTCGTCCAGGAGGTCGCGGAGATCCACGCCGCGAGCAGGAAGACATACGGGAGCCCGAGGATCCGCCGGGAGCTGCGCGAGCGCGGCAGGAACGTCAGCCGCAAGCGGGTCGCCCGGCTGATGCGCCAGGAGGGCATACAGGGCCGCCGCCGAGCGAAATTCAAGAAGACCACCGACTCGAATCACAGGTTCCCCGTGGCCAACAACATCCTCGACCGCAACTTCACCGTCAGCAAGCCAGATCAGGCCTGGGTCGCGGACATCACGTACGTCTGGACCCTCGAGGGCTGGCTCTACCTGGCGGTGATCCTCGACCTCTTCTCGCGGCGCGTCGTCGGCTGGTCGATGGCCGACCACATGCGCACCGAGCTGGCCCTCGGCGCACTACAAGCCGCCCTGGGCCATCGTGAGCCGTCCCCTGAGGGGATGCTCTTCCACTCCGACCGGGGCTCCCAGTACGCCGCAGACGACCACCGGGAGGCCCTGCGCCAGCACGGCATCACGTGCAGCATGAGCCGGAAGGGCAATTGCTGGGACAACGCGGTCGCCGAGAGCTTCAACAGCACCCTCAAGACCGAGCTCGTTCACCGCACGATCTTCCTCACGCGAGATGCCGCAAAGACGACCATCTCGGAATGGATCGAAGTGTTCTATAATCGTCAACGTCGCCACTCGTCAATCGGCTACTCGACCCCGGTTGCCTACGAGGAGAACTTCTACGCCCGTGAGGCGGAGATGTGCGCGGCATAAGAAAAGTGTCCACTTTTTCGGGGCAATCCCAGCGGGCCTGATGGTCGTTGCGCAGCGCCTGCGCCGAGCGCTTCTGGTCCCAGTCGGAGCTGCCGCCGATCGAGATGTAGAGTGAGAATAGGGCCCCGTGCTCCTCGAGGAACGCGAACGCGGTGCGCAACGAAGCTCGCATCCGCTCGATAGGGTCGGCGAGGTCCTGGTTGGACACGATCCTCTGGAAGAGGAGCTCATCAGTCCGCTCCAGGATGGAGCGGAACACCTCTTCCTTGTTCTTGAAGTAGTTGTAGACCGTGCCCGCCGCTACCCCGGCTTCGGCCGCGATGTTGGCGATCCTCGCGTCATGAAAGCCCCGCTGCCCGAACACGCGCGTGGCGGCGTCGAGGATCGCCTCTCGGTAGGCCGCCCGCGTCTCGCCACGAACGACCTCGCTGACGCGCGCGCCCTGCTGTGGACGCGGGGGCTTCACGGGCGCGGCACGAGTTGGCCGCTCGGATCGGCGAGTCACGGGTGGAGTTCACTAGCCTGAACCGACATTCATGTCAAGGTGCGTTTGATTATGTTGTAAAAATATACAAAATTCAAAGATTTATGTTTCAACGCGATGCACCGCCAGCCAAGCGCGTCGAAGGCGCGCTCAGGCGCTGGTTCATCGGGTTGAACCGGAGTTCAACGTATGGGGCGCGTGCGTCCGAGCGCGGCGCGCTCGTTCTCGCACCATCCCGCAGACAGAGCCGTCCGAGATGCACGGGCGCCGCGATACGTCCAGCGTCAAGTGGCCCATGAGCCCAACATGGGCTCGAACCGGCCGGCGCGGCGGCGAGGACGATTCGCAGCGCTCACATGTGCGAGGCGGGCCGCTCTTGATCGCGGAGCGGCCCCCAATTAGAAGAGTGCCCGTGCCACAACCAAGCGCAGGAGGGACCCGACGCCGCTCGCCCGCGCGCGGCCGCCCACACAGAGCGCGGGCGCTTGCCGCCGCCGCATCACGCGGCCTTGGGTGTCGAAGACATGGGCGTCGGCGGGGGCGAAGGTCAGGCCGACCTCCTCGCCCTCATGGACGGTGGTGTCGCCCGGAAGCGCGGCGCAGAGCTTCAGCCCGT
>WBZU01003556.1_pt1 | contig 10139 bp, 7 predicted proteins | sample 5204311 | NCBI WGS metagenome assembly WBZU01 (sample SAMN12344359, study PRJNA552823) | activated sludge metagenome | biome: Activated sludge suspended growth; feature: Nitrification reactor; material: Wastewater; isolation source: activated sludge from nitrification reactor of wastewater treatment... | reverse complement strand
GGCCTCGCCCTCTCCACCGAGACCGCCGTCGCCCCCGCCGCCCCGCCGACGAGCACGGTCATGTGCCCGAGCTGGTGATCCACACGCACGCCTGACACCGGAGAGGCCCCGGCCTCTCCGGTGTCACCGCGCGGCGGGGCGCGAACCCGCCGCGCCCGCGCGGTGTCCCCCGACCGCTGGCCCCGCGCAGCCGCGGAGCGGTCCACCTCTGGCCTCCCGACTGTCACGACACGGATCGACGCCCATGCTGGACACGCTCAAGCTCGACCTCGCCGCCGCGCGCGCCTGCGCCGACCTCATCGTCGCCGACCCCCTCCTCGACGACGGCCAGCGCGAGCTCCTGCGGGCCTTCCTCGCCCGCGCCCGCGCCGCCCGGATCGGCGTCGTCGCCGACCCCGTCGCCCTCCTCTACCTGATCGCCGCCGCCGAGGGCGTCGACGATCGCCGCGCGCTCGACGGCCTCGCCGCCGGCTGCACCCTCTACTACCTCGCGCTGCGCCTGTTCGACGACGTCGAGGACGACGAGCTCGGCCCGCCGTGGGCCGCCGTCGGCCCCGCGATCGCCACTCACGCCGCGCTCACCCTCTACACCCTCGCCGTCGACGCGATCCTGGACGCCACCCCGCCCGCGACCCGCGACGCCGCGCGCCGGGTCCTCCGCGCCCGCTCGCTGATCGCCGCCGCCGCGCAGCACCGCGACCTCGCCGGCGCCGCCCCGGGCGACGCGGCCGCCGTGCTCGCGCAGGGCGCCGCCAAGTCGTCGGTGTTCGCGCTGATCGCCGAGCTGGCCGCGATCGCCTGCGGCTGCCCGGCCGAGCGCGTCGCCGCCTACCGCCGGATCGGCGAGGCGACCTGCACCATGCGACAGGTCGCCAACGACATCCGCGACATCTACGGCAAGCGGGCCAGCGGCGACCTCGCGTGCGGCCGCGTCACCGTGCCGATCGCCGCCTTCCACGCCCGGGCCGACGCCGCGCAGCGGGCCGAGCTCGCGCGCCTCACCCGCGAGCTCCCGGGCTCGCTCGAGCCGATCCGCCGCCTCCTCCTCGCCGCCGGCGCGATCCAGGCCGCCGCCGCCGCGATGGAGGCCGCCCGCCGCCAGATCCACGCCGACGTGCTCGCCGCCCGCGGCCCCGGCGGCCCCCTCGACCTCTACCGCGCCTTCGTCGACGCCATGGCCGGCGAGCTGTACCGCCCCGCCGCCGTCCTGCCCGCGCCGGTCCACCGCGCCGCCTGACCCAAGGAACATGACCCGATGACCATCCTCCGCCTCCGCGACGACGTCGGCCTCCAGGTCCGCTACGTCGATCGCACGCGCTTCGGCAGCGCCGTCACCGGCCTCGTCGACCGCCTGATCACCCGCACCTGCGCGCCGCTCGTCGAGTTCGCGCGCCGCGAGGGCCCCGACGCGCTCACGCGCGAGCCCGCGCGCCACGCCGACGCGGTCCTCGCCCCGCGGGCGCTCGGCGCCCTCTACAGCGCGCCCGACGTCCTGCGCGAGGACTGCCTCTACCCCGCGGCCGACCGCGTCGTCCCGACCGCGCTGTCGGTCCACGGCCTCGGCCCCGCCAGCCAGGACGCCCGCCAGTTCGCGCTGCCGGACGGCGCCGCCGGCGAGCTCGCCGACGTGATCGCCGCGCTCGACCGCGGCGTCGCGCGGCCGACCGCCGGCCTCGGCGCCGCGCTGTGGGACGGCCTGCGCGACGTCGGCGCGCTGACCGACGAGCCCGACACCTGTCCCGAAGGACTGGTCGACGGCTTCACCTTTCTCGGCCACGCCACCGTCGCCGCGCAGCACGCCGGCGCGCGCCTCGTCGTCGATCCGTTCGCCGTCGCGCCGCTCCCGGGCGACCCGCCGGACGCGCGCCCGCTGCCGTGCCGCGCGCTGCGGCCCGACGTCGTCCTCATCACCCACAGCCACCCCGATCACTTCGACCTCCACGCGCTGCTGCGGTTCGGGCCCGACACCACGATCGTCGTCCCCGAGGTCGCGCGCGAGTCGCTGCTCTCGATCGACATGGCGCTGCGCCTGCGCGAGCTCGGCTTCCGCCGCGTCGTCCCGCTCGCGTGGGGCGACGAGCGCCGGTTCGGCCCGTTCCGCGTCGTCGCGCTGCCGTTCTTCGGCGAGCAGCCGACGGCCGGCGCGTTCCTCCACCCCGAGGCGCGCAACCGCGGCAACACCTACGTGATCGAGGTCGGCGATCGTCGGGTCGCGTGCATCGCCGACGCCGGCGCCGACGCGGCGGGCGCCACGGTCGACCTCGCGCGCGCCGCCGCGACCCGCCACGGCGAGCTCGACGCGCTGTTCGGCGGCTACCGGGCGTGGCGGCTGCACCCGATCGCCTACCTCGGCACCTCAGTCGCGCGCTACCTGCTGCAGGTCCCGCGCGATCAGTGGGCGGTGCGTCAGCAGATCATGCACGACGCCGACGATCTGCTCGCTACCGCCGAGGCGTGGGGCGCCGCGCGCGTGGTGCCCTACGCCAACGGCGGCGCCCCGTGGTTCGCGCGGATCGGCCTCGGCCCGCACGGCGACAGCGACGACCCGAACTTCGACCCCGACCTGCGCACCGTCCTCGACGCCGCGGCCCGCCGCCCGCGGGCCCCGCGGGTCTGCGCGCTCCGCCCCGGCCAACCACTGGACCTGTCCGTATGACCAGCCTCCACGAAGATCCGTTCCTCCCCGGCGGCGAGACCCTCGCCGGCGCGCGCAAGCGGGTGCTGCTCGGCGCCCTCGCCGAGCAGGAGGCCGCGCGCCTCGGCCTCGACGTCACCGAGACCCGCGTCGCCGACGTCGCGCGGTGGTTCCGCGCCCGCTTCGAGCTGCTGACCCGCGAGCGCACCGCCGCCTTCCTCGAGTTCGCCGGCCTCGATCACGCCGGCTTCTCCCGCGCCGTCCGCGAGCTCGCGGTCCTCGACGTCGTCGAGCGCCACCACGCCGCGCTGATCGACGCCCGCCTGCCCGATCACCGCCGGCTGATGAGCGTCCGCGACTTCGTGCTGCGCCACGAGGGCCGCTGACGTGTCGGCCGTGCAGCTCGCCCCCGCCGCGGTCGCCCGCGTCGCCGCCTTCCCGCTCGCCCGCGCCGAGGCGCTCGCCGAGCCGGCGCTCGCCGCGGCCGCCCGCGATACTGGCCCCGAGGACATGTCCTCCGGGTCCGCCTACGCCCTCGCCTACGCGCGCGCCGTCGAGCGCGGCCGCGCCCACCTGTGGGCCGCGACCGTCGACGACCCGGCGTTCCTGCGCGCGCTGACCCTCGCCAACCCGGACTTCGCCGCCGCCGCGCTCGCCACCGATCGCGCGCGCCGGACCAAGGCCGTGCGTCACGCCGAGACCTCGCTCTACCGCTACCTCGCGCGGGCCGTCGCGCGACCCGAGCCGGGCGGCCTGTGGGCGGGCGTCGCGCTGGCCCGCTTCGACGACGGCGCCGGCGCGCGCTCGACCCCCGCGCCGGCGCGGTGGGCCTTCGCCCCCGACCTCGGCTTCTTCGCCGCCCTGTTCGCGGCGGTCGTCGCCGGCCCGGACTACCGCGGCCGCGGCCCCTTCAAGCTCAACCCGACGCTGCGCGGCGCGCCGGACGGCGGCCATCGCTTCTGGCTACCTGGCCCCGGGGACAGCCTGCAGGAGCGCCGGATCCAGCCCTCGCGCGCGATCGCGGCGGCCATCGCGGCGCTCGCTGCGGGCCCGACCTGCTTCGACCGCGAGGCCGCGCGCGCCCGCCTCGCCGCCGCCGGCTTCCCCGCGGCCGCGACGCCCGGCCTCGTCGACCTGCTCGTCGAGCAGGGCGTGCTGGTCGGCGGCCCGCGCTTCCCGACCCGCTTCGCCGACGCCCGCGAGGCCCTCGCGCTCGCCGAGGCCGCGCTGCTGGAGCGCGACCGCGGGCCGTGGCGGGCCGCCTGCGAGGCCCTCGCCGACCAGTGCGCGCGCCTCGACGCCGCCGCCCCGGACCTCCCGGCCGCCGACCTCGCCGCCGCGCTCGCCACGGCCCGCGCGACCCTCGTCGCGCTCGCCGACGCGCTCGCCGTCGCCTGCCCGCCGCTCCCGCGCGCCGCGCTCCGCTGCGACCTGCGCGCCCCCGTCACCATCACCCTGGGACAGGACCTTCGGGACATGCTCTCGCGGACAGTCTCGGAGTTCGCCGGCTTCCAGGCCGCAGTCGGCATGGGCGGCGCGCTCAGCCCCGCGCTCGTCGACCGCTGGCTCGGCGCGGACGGCCGCGCGCTCGCCGAGTTCGCGCCGCCGCCCGCGCTCGTCGTCACGGGCGACGCGCCCACCTGGGAGGGCCTCGGCGCCCAGCTCGGCCCGGAGCTCGCCGCCCGCGCCGCCGCCTGGGCCGACCGCCTCGCGCGCGACGTCGACGAGCTCGTGGCCCCCGCGAGCCCCGCGCCCCGCGGCGGCGCCCCGCTCGGCAGCCTGCTGTTCGGCCTCGGTGGCGCCCTCGTCGGCGGCCGCCCGGTCCTGCGCGGCCTCGTGCGCGACGCGACCCCCGCGTTCGCCCGCTGCGCCGCGCTGCTCGAGCCCGGCGGCGGCGCCGTCACGACCTGGCTGATCGGACAGTTCGAGCGCGTCGCCGCCGCGACCGGCCGCGACCACGCCGAGCTGTGCTTCGCCCACGCCACCCCGAACGTGCTCGCCCGCCCGCGCCTCGTCCCGCACGCCGTCGACCTGTGGGGCGCCGACCCGACGAGCCTCGACGTCCGCGGCGCGCGGATCGAGCGCGACCCCGCGACCGGCGCCCCGCTGTGCCGCGTCCCCGGCCGCGCCCGCCCGCTGGCGATCCTGAGCCCGACCGCGGCCGTCGTCCCGCCCGCCGACCACTGCCAGCACCTGCTGCTGCTGTCGTCGCTGCGCACGCCGCCGCAGATCCCCCGCGGCGACCGCCTCGGCTTCGCCGCCGAGCTGCGCTCGGGCCGCCACGCGCCGCGGGTCGCCTTGCCCGAAGGACAGGTGATCCGCACGCGCCGCACCGCCCTCGCGGGCGCCGACCTGCGCGCGTTGCTGGACGCCCCCGCCGGCCCGGCCCGCTTCGCCGCCTGGCAGCGCCTCGCCGCCGCGCGCGACTGGCCCGCGCTCGTCCTCGTCCACCGCGACGGCCAGCCCCCGCTGCTCGTCCCCCGCGACGCGCCGCTCGCCGTCGAGGCCATGTCCGAAGGAGCAGGTCGTTGCGCCTGCATCACCGTGGAGGAGTTCGCCGATGACGCCTGGATCCGTGGAGCCGACGATGACCGATTCGTGGCCGAGCTGGCCCTCCCCTTCGTCCGCGACGACGCGCTCGCCGACGCGCTGGCTGCAGGCCAACGTCTCGCTCGCGTCGCGTGACGGCACCTGGCGGGCCGCCGAGCGCGCGCTGACGGCCCGCCTCGACGCCGCCCGCCCGGCGCTCGCCGCCGCCCGCGCGCCGCTCCTGTGGTTCCTGCGCAAGCCCCCCGGCCTGCGGATCCGTCTCGGCGGCGAGCCCGGCCACGAGGCCGCGCGCGTGCTCGCCGACTGCCTCGCCGCCGCCCGCGCCGCCGGCGACGTCGTCGAGTGGTTCCCCAGCGCCTACGAGCCCGAGACCTTCGCCTTCGGCGGCCCCGACGCGACCGACGCCGTCCACCGCTACTTCGACGCCGACTCCCGCCTCTACGCCGCGCGCGAGCGCCTCGCCGCCGCCGGCGCGCTGCGGATCGGCGCCCCGGCGCTGTGCCTGGCTGTCCTCGGGGACCTGTTCCAACGGACAACCGGCGACGGCGGCGAGGCGTGGGACGTGTGGTGCAACCTCGGCCGGGTCTACGCCGGCGTCGAGGCGCCCGCGCGCGACCTGCCGCCCGTCTCGCCCGCCGCGCTCGCCCGCGTCTGCGCGCCCGCCGAGGCCGCGGTGCTCGCCGACTACGAGGAAGCGAACGCCGCGCTGGCCGCCGAGCTCGACGCCCTGTGGCGCGCCGGCAAGCTGCTGTGGGGCCGCCGCGCGATCCTCCCGCCCGTCGCCTCGTTCGTGTGGAACCGCCACGCCGTCCCCGCGCCGACGATCGCCTCGACCGTGCGGGCGATGATCGGCGCGCTCTCGCCGAAGGCGGGCATGGTCGGCGTCGAGCCCGACCCCCTCCCCTGACCGATCCGACATGTCCCCGCGGACGTGTCCCCTCGACCACCCAGACCTCCAATGCTCGCCGTCCCCTTCATTCCCCAGACGACCGCCGCCGACTGCGGCGCCGCCTGCCTCGCCATGGTCCTCGCCGCCCACGGCCGCCGCGTCCCCCGCGATCGCGTCCACATGTCCCTCGGGACAGGCCGAGACGGCGCCTCCGCGCTCGCCCTGCTGCGCGCCGCCGAATCCTACGGCCTGGTCGGCCGCGGCGTCCGCGTCGCCCCGGCCGGCGCCGCCCGGCTCGCCCCCGCGAGCGTCCTCCACTGGGAGGGCCGCCACTTCGTCGTCCTCGAGCGCTGCGCCGCCGGCGAGGTCGTCGTCCTCGACCCCGCGCTGGGCCGCCGCGCCCTCGCGCCCGAGGCGTTCGCGCGCGGCTTCAGCGGCCTCGCGCTCGAGCTGTCCCCGGGGCCAGCTTTCGCCGCGCGGCCCGAGCGGCCGACCTCGCCGACGTGGGCCGCGCTGCGCCGGCACCTCGTCGGCAGCGGCGCGCTCGGCCGCCTCGCGCTCGCCTCGGCGGCGCTGGTGCTGCTGTCGCTCGCGGGCCCGCTCCTGATCGCCCGCCTCGTCGCCGGCGCCGCCGCCGGCGCGGTCGACCTCGCGCCGTGGGGCCTCGCCGTGGCCGCGTTCGCGCTCGGCCAGCTCGCCGCCTACGTCGCGCGCGAGCGCCTGCTCTCGCGCGTGCGCCTGCACCTCGACCGCGAGCTCGCGCGCGGCGCGTTCGCCCACCTCGTCCGCCTGCCGTGGAGCTTCCTCGCCGTGCGCCCGAGCAGCGACCTCGCGCTGCGCCTCGCCTCGCTCGCGCCGGTCCGCCAGCTCCTCGCCGCCGTCGCCGCCGCGCTCCTCACCGACGGCGCGCTCGTCGTCCTCTACCTCGCCGTCCTGTCCTTCTGGTCATGGCCGATGGCGCTGGCCGCGGTCGGCCTGTCCGCCGCGCAGGCGCTCGTCGCCCTCGCCGCCCGCGCCGCCGCCGAGCGCCGCTCGGCCCGCACGATCGCCGCCCAGGCGCGCGCCCAGGGCTACCAGTGGCGCGCCCTCGCCGCCCTCCCCGCCCTCAAGGCCATGGGCAGCGAGCAGGCCGCCGAGGCCCGCTGGCGCGAGCTCGCCGGCGAGGCGCAGGACGCCGAGGACGCGCGCGATCGCCTCGGCGCCGGCGTCGACGGCCTGCTGCACGCGCTGCGCGTCGCCACCCCGCTGCTGCTCGTGTGGTTCGGCGCGCTGCAAGTGACGCGCGGCGGACTCGAGCTCGGCGCGATGCTCGGCGGCACGTACCTCGCGATGAGCTTCCTCGCCCCGATCGGCAACCTCGTGGCCGCGCTCGGCCGCCTGCCGCAGATCCAGGGCCACGTCGAGCGCCTCGACGACATCCTGCGCGCCGCCCCCGAGGCGCCCGCGGACGCGCGAGGCGCCGCCGTCGACCTCGCCGGCGAGATCGTCCTGCGCGACGTCTCGTACCGCTACGATGCCCACGCCCCCGAGGTCGTCCGCGACGTCTCGCTCACCCTGCGCCCGGGCCAGCGCCTGTGCATCGTCGGCCGCAGCGGCGCCGGCAAGTCGACGCTCGCCGCGCTGCTGCTCGGCCTCGTGCGGCCCTCCGCCGGCGAGATCACGATCGGCGGCCGATCGCTCGCCGAGCTCGACCTCGCCGACCTGCGCCGCCGCACCGGCGCGGTGACCCAGGGCGCCGCGCTGCTCGACGGCTCGATCCGCGACAACATCGCCCTCGGCGCGCCGAGAGCGACCGACGCCGAGATCCGCGCCGCCGCCGAGCTCGCCGCCGTCCACGCCGACATCGCCGCGATGCCGATGGGCTACGACACCACGCTCGTCGACGGCGGCGTCAAGCTCTCGGGCGGCCAGCGCCAGCGGATCGCGCTCGCCCGCGCCCTCGTCCGCCGCCCGCGGCTCCTCCTGCTCGACGAGGCGACCAGCGCCCTCGACCCGGCGACCGAGGCCGACGTCCTGCGTCGGCTCGCCGACCTCGAGTGCACCACCGTGATGATCGCCCACCGCCCGAGCGTCGCGCGCGCCGCCGACCTCGTCGTCGTGCTCGAGCGCGGCCGGATCGTCGAGGTCGGCGCGCCGGACGAGCTGCTCGCCCGCGGCGGCGCCTACTGCGAGCTCATGCGCCTGTGACTCACTTCGCCGGCGCGTCGAAGCGCGGCACCGGCGTGTGGCAGTACGGCTCCTTGCGCGTGCGGACGTAGTAATTCTGGTGGTACTCCTCCGCCAGCCAGAACGTCCCCGCGTCCTCGACGGTGGTAGCCACCGCGTAGCCGTTGGCCTTGAGCTTGCCGATCAGCCCCTCGACCGCGGCGCGCTGCTCGGGCCCGGTGACGAACACCGCCGAGCGGTACTGCGTGCCGATGTCGGGCCCCTGGCGGTCGACCTCGGTCGGGTCGTGGATCTCGAAGAACCGCTTGGCGACCGCCTCGTAGGTCACCTGCTTCGGATCGAACGTCACGCGCACGGTCTCGGCGTGGCCGGTGTCGCCGCTCGAGACCTCCTTGTACGACGGCGAGTCCTTCGCCCCGCCCATGTAGCCCGACTCGACGTCGATCACGCCGGGCATCTGCTCGAGGAAGTGCTCGACGCCCCAGAAGCAGCCGCCCGCGAAGTAGCCGCGCTCGGTCGGGCCCGTCGGCTCGGGGCGGGCGGCCGCCGCCTTCTTCGGGGCGACGTCGGCGCTCCCGCAGGCGGCCACCCCAGCCAGCAGGCACACGAAGAATCTCCGGGTCAGGTCGCTCATGGTCGTGCTCACGCGGGCCAGACGTCGGCCCTGCCCGCGACGTTACGCCCCTCGCCCGCGGCGCGCCAGCGCGCGCGCCGCCGCGCGCCCAGGGCAGCTCAGCGTCCATCCCCGACCGCGGCCCCCGCCAGCGGACCTACGTCCCACGGCTGGCGCCGGCGCAGCTCGGCGACGCTGACGACCTCGCGCGCGAGCTCCCCGGCGGCCGCGTCGACGATCCGGTAGCTGAGCTGCTGGAGGTGGATCGGCTGCGACTCGACGAACACGCAGCGCAGCTCCCCCGGCGCGAACCCGCAGCGTCGCTGCACGGTCGCCAACATCTGCTCGTGGTGGAGGTGGCCGTCGCCGAAGTTCCAGCCGAGCACGAGCCCGGCGACCAGCTCGCCGTCGGAGTACGTGTAGTCCTCCAGGCGGTCGACCGCGCGCGGCAGCGCGAGCCCGAGGACGCGGCCGTGCAGGTGCATCGCGCGGAACGCCATCACCTTGCTGGTGAGGCCCACCGTCGTCTTGCGGTCGTAGAAGCGCGCGAGCTGGTCGTCGACCCACGGCGACACCATACGCAGCCCGGCGTACAGCTTGCGGTAGCTGTCGCCGCGGAACAGCCACATGCTCCACGCCCAGTTGCCGGCGTAGTAGCGCATCGCCGGGAGGAACGAGATCCGCTCCGGGAACAGGTTGCCCACCAGCGGCACGCCGACGAGGACGAGCGCGAGGATCACCGCGAGCGGCGCCGAGCCGAGGTCCAGCAGCCCGACGTCGGGGTGGGCCCAGAACAGCGCGAACCCGCCGTACACCACCATCACGTTCCACTCGAGCGGCACGCCCATCGGCACGTTGCTGGTGATGAACCCGTGGAGCGCCAGCATCAGCGCCATCGCCACCGTGAGCGCCACGGGCCCGTCCGCCAGCAGGAACGCGATCGGCACCCCGAGCTCGAGCAGCGTCCCGAGGTGCGCCATCACCGTCGCCAGCCGCGACGGCCGCAGGTCGTCGGGGTAGGCGCGGTACATCCTCCGGCGCCACCAACGGAGCCGCACCACCGGGCTGTTGCTGTTCATCACGCCGACCACCGCCGGGAAGTGGTGGTTCAGCTTCGACACCCCGGCCCAGAACCACAGCGCGAGCTGCACGGCCTGCGCCCCGGCGATCCAATCGCCCGCGAGCAGGAAGCACAGCACCGTCGTCGCGTAGTGCTCGCCGCGGGCCGCGAGGAACAGCGTGCGATCGCTGACCGTCATCACCGCGAGCAGCGCGAGCGCGGCGGC
>WBZU01003554.1_pt1 | contig 10145 bp, 9 predicted proteins | sample 5204311 | NCBI WGS metagenome assembly WBZU01 (sample SAMN12344359, study PRJNA552823) | activated sludge metagenome | biome: Activated sludge suspended growth; feature: Nitrification reactor; material: Wastewater; isolation source: activated sludge from nitrification reactor of wastewater treatment... | reverse complement strand
AGACGGGGGCCGGGGCGCCGCTGGGCTGAGTTGCGCAGACCGAGCCGATCGCCGCGTCGAAGCACGCCGGCCGTCTCGAAGGGCGAGCACCTGTCTGAAGACCAGCGGCGCCCCGGACACCGGCCCCGCGACATTCGCCGCGCTTCATCCGGGACCTGGCCGGGCCGTGCGAAACTCGGCGGGAAGTGCGAGGGCCGACGGGCGGTGCGAGGCCCGCGAGAGGCGGGCGGTGCGAGGGCCGCGAGAGGCGGGCGGCGCGAGGCCCGCGAGAGGCGGGCGGCTAGAAGAGGTGGACGCGGAGCTGGACGCCCATGCGCTTGAGGATGTCGATCTTGAACACGTCGCCGTGGTCCATCTCGGCCGGCTCTTTCATGCTGGCGAGGGCGTCGACGACCTCTTCGGAGTTGGCGGTGAGCACGGTGACGGGGCCGGCGACGGCGAGCGGGAAGTCGTGCCAGGTGCCCTCGTGGATCATGATCCCGTGGCCGGGCGGGAAGGTGAAGCAGCGGACGTCGGCGAGGTCGGGGGTGTCGAGGCCGCGCTGGTGGCTCGGCTTGCCGAGGACCATCGCCAGCGGCTGGTCGCCGAGGCCGACGAAGAGCTGGGTCATCCGCATGTGGCGCTCGAGCCAGGTGATGTCGGGGCTGCGCCGGTGGATCCGCGCGGAGCGGATCACGGCGCGGCCGTGGCAGCGGAACGGGAAGTTGTGGCCCTCCTCGACGGCGCCCTTGTAGAACGGGATCGAGAGGCCGGCCTGGGGGACGTCGGAGCCGATGAAGAGGCCGTAGTCGGCGACGGCTTCGCGGGTGCCGGGGAGGACGGGGATCTCGAGGACGCGGCCGTGGGTCATGGCGTCGGCGAGGATGCCACGCGGGCGACGTGGCCGGCAAACCGCGGGGGCGCGCGCCGGCGTGAGGGCGCGGCCTGTCACGCGACGTCAGGTCCGCGGTCGGGTGAGCATCGACTGGAGGGCGCGCGCCTGGCTCAGCCGCGCCTCGAAGCGGGCGCGCGCTTCGGTGAGCTCCTGCCGCAGGTCGGGGGTCTGCGCGGCGGGCAGCAGCTTGTTGTCGATGAAGTCGATCCAGGCGGTGTAGTTCTCGACCTGGACGGCGACGAAGGTGCTGTCGAAGGGGTCGCCGCGCGGGGTGTCGTTGAGGGTCTTCACCTTCTGGTCGGACACGTCCTCGATGTCGTCGCCGAGGCGGCTGTCGGTCGCGCGCAGGCCGATGCGATCGCGTGTCATCTTCTGCCGCTCCTGGAGGTCGTTGTGGTCGCGGATCATGTCGGCCGCGAATTGTTTGACGTGCGGGTCGTGCGAGCGCACGGCGGCCAGCTCGGCCTGGTCGATCGCGCCGTCGTTGATCGCCGCGAGGACGCCGAACTTCTCGTCGTCGGTGGTCTGTCGCTCGGGCGGGGCGGCGACGTCGCCCGGGGTGGCGCTCGCGGCGAGGTCGACGGGTGGGGGGTCGTCGACGGTGATGTCGGGCTTGCTGGTGTCCGGGTTGGTGCGCGAGCACGCGGCGGCGAGCGCGAGGGCGAGCGAACAGACGAGCGGGGAGGGCGGTCGGTGTGGCATGGCCGTTGGGTGGTCGCGTTCGTGTGGTTTGGCCAGCCGCGCGCGAGCGCGTCGCCGCGGCAGCGGGACGTCGGGTCGGCGCAGGGGCGGGCGAGGCGCCGGTGGGCGAGGTGTCGAGTGCGCGGGGGGACCGCCCGGGGTCATCCGGCGGCGCGGCGGAGGATCGCGATCGCTTCGAGGCGCCAGGTGAGGGCGTCGGGGGCGGTGCGGTACCAGGACTCGGCCTCGGCGAGCAGCGGGGCGGCCTCGGCGGGGCGGTGGTCGGCGATCAGGGACTCGGCGAGGGCGACGCGGGCGCGGGCGAGGGTGCGGGGCAGGTGAGCGTCGTGGGCCTTGTCGACGGCCTGGGTGATGTCGGCGACGCTGCGCGCGAGGACGTCGTGGGCCGGGTTGTGGCTGGCCTGCAGCGCGAGGCCGAGGCAGAGCTCGAGCTCGCCGCGGCGCCGCCTGGACCACCACTCGTCGGGGGTGTCGGCGTCGACGGCGGCGCGGAGGTCGGGGATCGCCTGCTCGGGGGCGCCGGTGAGGATCGCTGCGTAGCCGTGGATCAGGGCGACGTCGGTCGGGTCGAGGTGGGCGGCGCGGGCGGACTCGCGGTCGACGAGGTCGCGGGCGCGGGTGAAGGCGTCGCGCGCGAGGTCGAGGTCGCCGACCTCGTTCGCGAGGCCGCCGAGGTGGTTGACGCAGTGGGCGCGCTGGACGTAATGATCGGGGGCGAAGCTGTCGAGCAGCGCGCAGCCGTGGGACAGCAGGTCGATCGCGGCGTGTGGGTCGCGGGTGTACGCGCTGGTGACGATCCGGGCCTCGACGGTGTGCGGGTGGGCCGGGCCGAGCTCGGCGTCGAAGATCGCCAGGGCGCGCTGGAGCATGGCGTCGCGCGCGGTCGGGTCGGGCTCGAGCATCGCCAGGTTGGTGAGGGTGTTGCCGACCTCGACGGCGCGCGGGCCGAGGGCGGCCTGGCGCAGCGCGAGGGCCTCGCGGAACAACGAGGCGGCGCGCTCGGGTTGACCCGCGGCGAGGTGGACGTTGCCGGCGCTGTTGAGGAGGAGGCCGCGCAGCCGCGCCGGGGCGGGGTGGCGCGAGAGGAGGGCCTCGGCGACGGCGAGGTCCTCGAGGGCGCGCGGGAGCTGGCCGGGGGTGCGGCCGCGGACGTAGAGGCGGAGGGCGAGGGCCTCGGCCGCGAGCTCGTCGGCGCGGGCGCCGAGCGCGGTGAGGTAGGCGCGGGTCAACATCGCGTCTTCGTCGTGGAAGCGCCGGTCGGAGTCGAGGGGGAGGCGGCCGCGCTCTAGGAGGGCGGAGGCGAGGGCGCGCGGCTCGCCGAGGGCCTCGGCCTCGGCGACGACGGCGTCGGCCTGGTCAGCGGCCTCGGTGCTGAGGCCGGCGTGCTCGAGGGCGCGGACGCGGGCGAGGCGGCGGACGATCGCGGGGTGGACGGTGACGGCGTCGCCGGTCGCGAGCGCCTGGAGGTCGGCGCACGGCTCGAGCGCGGGCAGGCTGTGGACGAGCTCGAGGGCGTGGAGCGCGACGTCGCCGTCGGGGCGGGCCAGGACGTCGAGGGCCTCGACGAAGGCGGCCTTGCTGTGGGCGAGGCAGGCCATGCGGCGGTCGAGGAGGGCGCCGGAGCTCTCGCCGCGGCGGTGGGCCTCGCAGGCGAGGCGGTGGGTCTTCTCCCAGCGGGCGGCGTAGTCGTCGAGGTCGCCGGCGACGGTGGGCCACAGCTCGGCGTGGAAGGCGGCGGGGAGGGCCCGGAAGCGGTCCTCGAGGGCGGCGCGGCGCGCGGGGTGCCACGCCTCGGCGATCTCGGCGGCGCCGCCGGAGCAGGTGTCGGGGGGGTCGCTGGAGGCGCTGATGTAGCCGACGGCGCCGGCGAGGGCGGCGCACAGGGCGGCGGCGGCGACGGGCAGGCGGGCGCGGGTGCGCGGGCGCTCGAGGGCGTGGAGGAGCTCCTCCATGGTCTGGAAGCGATCGCGCGGGTCGGTGCGGAGGCCGCGGAGGACGGCGGCGGTGAGGCGCGAGGGGACGCGGTTGCCGCGCGGAGGGGTGCGGAGGTGGCCGCCGGTGACGGAGAGGCGGAGGGCGTCGGCGGACTCGCCGGAGAAGGGGAGCTGGTTGAAGAGGGCCTCGTAGAGGGCGGCGCAGAAGCTGAACTGGTCGGAGGCGGGGCCGACGGGGAGGCCGAGGAATTGCTCCGGCGGCATGTACGCGGGGGTCCCGACGAGCTCGCGGCTGGCGTCCTGCTGGCGGCAGGAGAGGCCGAAGTCGAGGACACGGACGCGGCCGTCGGTGGCCAGGATCGCGTTGCTCGGCTTGAAGTCGCGATGGACGAGGCCGGCGGCGTGGGCGGCGGCGAGGCCGCGGCCGGCCTGAAGGAAGACGTCGAGGATCTCCGGCCAGGGGCGCGGGGCCTCGACGAGCCAGGTCTGCAGGGTGACGCCGCGGACGAACTCCATGGCGATGAAGACGCCGCCCTCGTAGGCGCCGACGTCGTGGACGACGGCGACGTTGGGGTGCGAGAGGCGAGCCATCGCCTGCGCCTCGGGGACGGCGAGGCCGCCGCGCGCGCGCAGGAGCTTGAGCGCGACCTTGCGGTCGAGCTCGGGGTCGTAGGCGGCGTAGACCATGCCGGTCGCGCCGGCGCCGAGGTAGGCGAGGACGGTGAAGCGACCGATCTCGTGGCCGGGTTCGAGCGCGATCGGCCCCGGCGGCGCGGCGCCGGGGTAGGTCGTCGTCATCGAGGCCGAGGGCGTGCGACCGCGATCCGGGAGGGTCACGAGGTCGCTCGGTCGGGGTGCCCCGGGCTCACGGGAGGTGTGTGTGGATTTCGACACGGTGACGCAGGGTGGACACATCAACCAGGGGCCGATCCGGGGCGGTCGTCAAGCGGGTGCCGATCGACCGCGATCGCGGCCGGTGGCGCGGCTCCCAGGAAAAGCGTTGTTTGCCGGCGGATCCGGGTCCCAGCGGGTCGATCGTCGGGGAGGTGTCCGGCGGCGTCGCGGCGCGCCGTGCGGGGTGCCGCGGACGTCAGATCGAATTGCGGGGAAGGCGCTGGATCACGTTGCGAGGTTCCAGATCGCGACGAAGTGCGACGCCGCGGCCGCGAACACGAACAGGTGGAACACCTCGTGGTAGCCGAACACCGTCGGAGCGGGGTTCGGCCAGCGCAGGGCGTAGACGAAGGCGCCGACCAGGTAGAGCGCGCCGCCGAGGGCGAGGAGCGGAAACGAGCCGCCGGCGAGGGCCCGGAGATCCGGGACGTAGGGGAGCGGCAGGGCGCCGATCACGACGTAGAGCGCCGAGCTCACCTGGCGCGGCGCGTGCGGCCAGAGGAAGGTCTTGAGGATCCCGAGCGCGGCGGCGGTCCACATCGTGATCAGCAGCCACGGGCCGCCGTCGTCCAGCATCACGGCGAGCGGCGTGGGCGTGCCGGCGATGACGAGGTAGATGTTCGCGTGATCGATCTTGCGCAAGAGCTTCGCGGTGCGCAGCGACCAACCAGGTCGATGGTAGACCGCGCTGCCGACCAGCAAGATGACCAGCCCGGCGACGTAGACGAGGCACGCGAGGGTCACCGCGCCCGGCCGGGCGTGCCAGACGAGGGCGACGCCCGCCGGCACGGAGGCGGCGGCGGCGTAGATGTCGGCGACGCCGCGCAGCTGGGGGCGGATGATCGAGGAGGTGGGGGAGCCGCGCTCGGTCACGCGGGGCGAGGATACGACAGCCGCGACGGGCCGTGAGACGCGGCGGATCGGGTATGGTGCGCCGGCCATGCGACGCGTGCTCGTCTTCGGGGCCACCTCGGCGATCGCCGGCCGCGTGATCGCCACGTGGGCGGCCCGCGGCGACCGGCTCCACCTGGTCGGCCGCGACCCGCAGAAGCTGGCGGCGGTGGCCGCGAGCTGCGCGGGGGCGGCGGGCGTGACGACGGCGGTCGCCGACCTGTGCGCGACGGAGCGAGCGGGCGCGCTGGTCGAGGAGGCGCTGGCGGCCCTCGGCGGTCCGCTCGACGTGGTGCTGATCGCCCACGGCGATCTCGGCGACCAGCTCCGCAGCGAGCGCGAGTACGCGGAGGCGGAGCGGATCGTGCGGACGAATTTCCTGTCGGTGGTCGCGCTGCTGCTGCCGCTCGCCGACACGCTCGAGCGCCAGCGGTCCGGACGGCTGGCGGTGATCACGTCGGTGGCCGGAGAGCGCGGGCGGCCGCGCAACTTCACCTACGGGGCGGCGAAGGGGGCGCTCGGGGTGTACCTGCAGGGGCTCCGCAGCCGGCTGTACCCGGCCGGCGTGGCGGTGACGACGCTGAAGCTCGGGCCGGTCGATACGCCGATGACGGCGACCCACGAGAAGAACGCGAGCTTCGTCGACGCCGACCGGGCGGCCCGCGGGATCGTGCGGGCGATCGACCGCGGCGCGGCGGTGGCGTTCGTCCCCGGGTTCTGGCGGCTGATCATGTGGGGCGTGCGCCACACGCCCGAGGCGCTGTTTCAGCGGCTCGGGTTCCTGTCCGCTCGCTGACCCACCCGACCGAGCACGCGCCAGGCGAGCCAGGCGAGCGCGACCGCGACGACGCACAACAGCGCGAGGTCGAGCGCGAGGGTGAGCTCGGGGCGGTCCTCCGGGCGCGTGTAGCGGAGGGCGTCGAGCAGCCGCGGGAAATTGCCGACGCTCCAGCGATAGGAGACGACGTCGCCGGCGTGGCCGATGACCTGGGCGCGCATCATCGACTGCCAGGGGTAGACCGGCAACCACGGGGCGGCGAGGGCGCCGAGGAGCAGGCAGACGACGAAGCGGCCGCGCTGCGGGTTCGCGGAGGGAGCAGGCGCCACGACGACGGTGATATCCGACGGCGTGGCGCCGCACCAGGGGCGTCAGTAGATCGGGGTGCTGGCGATGACGATCGCGGAGTCGAGCTCGGAGTAGCCGTACTTGCGCTTCTGCTGGAGCCGACCGACGACGACCTCGTAGGTGATGTCGAGGAACTGGATCGCGCCGCGCTGGCCGTCGAGGATCTGGACCGAGAGTTCGGTCTGCTCCTTGGAGACGACGAGGGCCGAGCGCGTGATCGGGGTGCCGCCGTCGGCGCAGTCCGACTCGCACACCCACGGGCACATCTCCTGCCCGAGATCGAGGTGCATGATGCCGAGCTTGTCGTTGGCGTCCTCGACGACGTTGATGAGCGCGGCGACCTGGACGTCGTGGGAGATCTCGTCCTGGATGATGAAGTACTGGTACGGCGCGGCCTCCGCCTTGTTGTTGACCCACCCGCCCTGGAAGTGGAACTTCGAGCCGACCGGGACCTCGAGGAAGGGGTACGGGCCGAGGTCCATGACGGCGGTGATCTTCTCGTCGAGCAGGTCGCCCTCGCTGCAGCGCAGCTCGATGTAAGCGGCGTGGCTCTCGAAGTCCCAGGAGAAGTCGGTCGAGAAGCAGTCGGCGTCGATGTGCCGCTCGTCGGCGTCGTCGGGCGAGCCCCAGGCGCCGAAGTCGAGGATGATCTCGCCGGTCAGCATGGGGTCGCGGTCGAGGCACGCGGGGTAGGCCGAGGCCTGGTCCTCTCCGCCGGACGAGTCGCCGCCGCTGCTGCTGCTGGCGTCACCCTCGTCGGGCGTCGGATCGGCAGGGCCGGTCGACTCGTCCGGGAGGATGTCCGGGGCGGCGCTGTCCCCGAATCCCGCGTCGATTGCCTCGGGCGAGCAGGCGACGGCGGCCAAGCACAGCGAGAGGAACGCAGAGGTGGGGATGACGCGGTTCATGCCCAGAAACAAGCATGCGGCGTACCCGGGAAAAGGGGCTGGATCTATTGGGATTTTGGCGGGTCCGGCGGGGGGGTCTGACACCCGCGTCATGGCACGGCCTGACGTCGCGTGCCGGCCGCGCAGCCCGGTGGCGCTGCGTGCGCGTTCGCCTGCGCGCGCGTCGGCCTGGCGGCCTGGCGGCGCGGCCGACGCTGACGAGCTCGCTGCGCGCGTCGGCGCCAGCGCGGGTCAGAGGCCCTTGATGGCGACGCCGAAGCCGCCGAGGCACATCTCGTCGAGCGTACCCTCGCCGACGTTCACGTCGATCGGGGCGTCGAGCCCGACCTCGGCGAGCGCTTCGGCGACGCCGGGGTTGTCGAGCGTGTTGTCGTAGATGCAGCGGATCCGCAGCTTGTCGCCGGCGCGCAGGCGGATGCTGCTGTCGATCGGGGCGTCGTAGGAGTACGAGCGCTGCCAGTTGAAGTCCCAGCGCGGGGTGTGGATCAGGCAGGTCTCGGCGCCGCTGTCGCGGTCGACGAGCCAGACGCGCATGTCGACGCCGACCTTGTGCATGTGGTTCGTCATGTTCCACAGGCGGACGTCGATGATGTCGGGGAAGGGCTGGCCGTTCAGGGAGACCTCGTACTCGTAGTCCTCGACGTGGCCCTTCTCGCCGGCGGGGATCATCAGCGGGCCGGTCAGCGGGGTGCCGAGGCCGGGGGCGCCGATGAGGGCGAAGAGGGTCTGCCAGGTCGGCTTGTTGGCGGTCCAGCGCATGGCGAGGCCGGTGCCGCTGTCGGTCTCGGGGTCGGCGCCGACGGCGTGGTAGTGGACGTTGAGGATCAGCCGCGTGCCGGGCGGGAGCTCGGTGGCGACGTTGGCCGGCGCCTCCATCGGCATGCCGCCGGGGACCCACCCGCCGATGAGCTGCGTCTCGGCGTTGATGCCGGCACCGCCGCCGCAGTTCTGCTTGATCCCGCCGGGCCAGCTCGCCGAGGCGGCGGTCGGGTCGGCGTAGATCAGGACGTGGTGGACGATCTTGCGGTTGCCGGCGATGACCTGGACGCCGTCGAGGTAGACGGTGTCGGCGTTGCCCGGGTCGAGGCTGAGGCAGTGGAAGAAGTCGCGGGCGTTGCCGGCCTCGATGGTGACCGGCGAGCTCATCGTGACGGTCTTGGTCGGGTTCGGCAGGTCGAGCGAGGGCGGGTCGGGGATCGGGGCGGCGAGCGCCGGGTCGCCCTCGGGCGCGCCGGCGTCGGCCCACGCGCGGAACAACTTCTTCTCGTCGTCGCTGAGGCGGGCGTCGTGCTTGAAGCCGATCGGCGGCTGGCACAGGTCGGTCTCGAGGGCGTGCCACGGGGGCATGATGCCGTCGTCGACGTCGTCGGCCATGACCGGAGCCCACGGGCTCGCCTCGGCGTAGGTCGCCATCGAGAACGGGGCGATCCCGCCGGTGGCGTGGCAGCCGAGGCAGTTGGTGGCGACCAGCGGGGCGATGTCCTGGTGCCAGTTGGGGCGCGCCGCCTCGCCGCCGCCGGTCGAGGCGCCGGTGGTCGGGGTGGTGTCGGCGGTCGTGCCGGCGCTGCCGCTCGCGTCGGTCGCGGCGGCCGTCGTGTCGCCGCCGTCCTTGTCGCCGCACGCGACGAGCACGAGAGGAGCGAAGAGGAGCGCGAGCAGGCGGGGGGAAGCCATCGCCGGATGTTGCCACGCAGCGCGGGAAGCCGTCCAACGCGCGCGGTCACGGGGCGGAAACGTGCCGCCGGCCTACCGGCCGCCGTCAGGAGACGCTAGGGTGTCATGGTGCGGCGCGTGATCCCGGGGCTCGTGGTGCTGCTCGCAGGCTGCCCGCTGGAGGGCGACGGGGCGCTGACGGAGCGCGTCGACGAGGTCGCGTGGTTCGACGCCCTCGAGGTGTTCAGCGACTTCGAGGTCGCGGCGGCCGTCGACCCCGCGCTGGCCGGCGCGAAGACGCTGACGGTGACGGTCACCGGCGAGTCGAACCTGCTCGAGCGGCTGTTCGCGGGGGTCCACGGCGAGGGCGTGCTGTCGATCGCGGTCGACCCGAACCTGTTGTCGAAGACGACGATCCGGCCGAAGGCGTCGCTCACGGCGCCGGCGCTCCGCTCGGTGTACGCGGCCGACCGCGCGAAGGTGACGGTCTCGGGCGCGAGCGGGTCGTTCGCGGCGGAGACGGACGAGCTGGCGGAGGTGACGGCCCAGGGCCTCACGACGGCCGACGCGGTCGTGACGGCCCGCGGCTCGAGCGCGGTGGTGCTCGCCGGGGCGGGGCCGACGCTGGTGATCGACGCGAGCGAGGCGGCGAGCGTCGACGCGGGGGCGTTCGTCGCCGACGCGGTGACGGTGATGGTCGCGGGGACCGCGACGGTGGTGGTGTGCACCCGCGGGGCCATGCCGACGATCACCGGCGAGGCGGCCCAGGTGTCCGTGCGCTGCGCGCAGTGAGCCGCGATGCGAGATGTCCGCGAGGACAGGTTTAAAATAGACTGAGGACGCGGGTGCTCGCGGGCGGTCGTCAGCGCGCGGCGGCGCGGGTGGGCCGCGGGCGCGGCGGCGGCGGGGAGGTGAGCAGCGGGGTGTGGCGGGCGATGTACTCGCGGGTCGGGATCTTGCGGGCGGTGCTGTCGCTGCTCATGTAGCGGACGGTGCCGAAGATGTCGCGCTCGGGGCCCCACGGGCGGTCGTGCTTGCCGAGGATCCAGAGGATGTTGGTGTAGGAGTTGGGGTCGCGGCCGTCGAGCGCGTACTTGTTGTTGAGGTGGACCAGGACGTCGAGCGCGCGCTCGGGGGTCGGGCTCCACTCGAGGATCTTCTTG
>WBZU01003553.1_pt1 | contig 10148 bp, 6 predicted proteins | sample 5204311 | NCBI WGS metagenome assembly WBZU01 (sample SAMN12344359, study PRJNA552823) | activated sludge metagenome | biome: Activated sludge suspended growth; feature: Nitrification reactor; material: Wastewater; isolation source: activated sludge from nitrification reactor of wastewater treatment... | reverse complement strand
GCTACCCCGACCTGCCGACGGGCACGCCGATCTACGAAGGGCTCCTCGGCCTGCTGGCCAGCCCGGGCAAGGGCCTGATCTTCTACGCGCCGATCGCCGTCGTCGCGGCGTTCGCGCTGCCGCGGGCGTTCCGTCGGCGGCGCGCCGAGGCGCTTCTGATGCTCTCGATCGTCGCGCTCACCTTCCTGCTCCTATCGCGGCTCCAGTTCTGGAACGGGGACGCCGCCTACGGGCCGCGCTACCTCATTCCGGTGCTGCCCCTCGTCGTCGCGCTGGTCGCTCCGGCCACGGTGCGGCTGGGCATCCGCCGCGCCGCTGCCGTCGCCGGCGTGATCGGCGCCCTGGTTCCCGCGCTTGTCGGCGTCGCGATCTACTTCAACGCCGCCTACACCACGGAGAACATCGAGCTGGCGCAGCAGGAGGGCGCGCTCTCGCCCTCGGCCCAGCGAGAGGTGGTGTGGTGGGTGCCGCGCTGGAGCCCGCTGGCGGAGCACTTCAGCCTCCTGGACGACGCGGTCCGCAACGGCGTCGACCGGATCGACGGGAACGACCCGACGCTCGACGCCCGGCCGATTCCGCCCGCACCGAACGACCTCGTCTACTGGTATGCCGCACCAGTCCAGCTCGACACCTGGTGGGCCTGGTGGCTCCCGATGGGCATGCCGTGGCCCTACTTGCTGATGGCGCCATTGTTCCTGGCGGCGGCGGCCCTGGGCGGAGTCCGCCTGCGCCGGCGGTTGCGGACTGACGGCGCCGCGGCGGGCATGCCGCCCGCGGTCGCCCGACGCAGCGTCGGCGCCCACGAGCGGCTGCTGGGCCGCGCGCCGACCCACGCCGAGGCTGCTGCGCACGCCGACCATGGCGACGACCTGTCGGCGATCGCCGCCGCCGTCGCGGCCTCTGACGAGCACCGCGCGCTGGTCGCCGCTGGCACGGCACCCGGAGTGCTCGCGGGATCCACGGCCGCCGAGGCCGCGCTCCCCGTGGGGGCGCATTCGGCTGACGGCGTCGCGGTCGTGGGGCAGGACGGCTGGCTGTTCATCGAGCGCGGCGCCAACGACTACCTGCAGCAGTACCTCGGCGCATCCGAGCTCACGCCCGAGTGGAGGGCGGCCTGGACGGATCTCCTCGACCATTACCGCGACGAGGCCGCCGCCTGCGGCGCGCGCCTCGCAGCCCTGGTCGTGCCCGACAAGCTCGCGGTCTACGAGGATCGCTTCCCGGCTCCGCTGGAACCGGCACAGGAGCGGCCCGCCGAGGCATTGCTCGCGGCCCACCCGGGCCGGCTGGCGTATCCAATCGAGGCGCTTGCTGCGGCGCGGCGCAGCGGCGATGTCTACTTCCGCTGCGACTCGCACGTGAACCCGGCGGGCGCAGCGATCGTCTTCCGAGCGGCGTTGGAGGGCCTCGGCGTTGCCGCCGAGCTCGATCTCCGGGGCGGCCCCCGGATCGAGGCACTGTCGAGCGGGGACCTGGGGAGCAAGTTCGTGCCCGAGATCTGCGAGGTCGTGAGCGTTCCGGTTCCCGACGAGCGCATCGATCTCGTGGAGGACAACGCGCGCCAGATGCTCGCCGTCGGCGGGCACCTCGGCCTGCGGCGGGTCGCGCGGAACCTCGACGCGCCCCTCGACGCGACGCTCGTCGTGTTCGGCGACTCCTACGCGTACGTCGAACCGGCCGCTCCGGGGAACCTCGGAGACCTCCTCGCCCGCACCTTCCGCGAGGTCCACTTCATGTGGGCGCCGTTCTGCTGGGACCCGGCCTACGTACGGACGGTCGCGCCCGACTTCGTGCTCGTCCAGGCGGCCGAGCGTTTCCTCGTCTCGGTTCCGCGCCGCGATGTCGACGTGGCCGCGCTGGCCGAGGAGACCCTCGCCCGCAAGGCGGGGATCACGCCGCCTGAGATCTCCAACCCGCGCACGCACGTCTGAGCGCCTCGGCGTAGCATCGCTCGCCCCGTTCATGAATGTCTGCACCATCATCGCCCGCAACTACCTGGCCTACGCCCGTGTGCTGGCGGCCTCGTTCCAGGAGCACCATTCGGGCTCCACCTGCTCCGTGCTCGTGATCGACGACATGGAGGGCGCGGTCGACGCGTCCGGCGAGCCGTTCGAGCTCGTGCGGCCCGCCGACATCGACCTGCCTGAGTTCGAGCGGATGGCGGGCACCTACGACATCCTCGAGCTGTCCACCGCGGTGAAGCCGTGGCTGCTGCGCTGGATGCTGCGGGAGCGCAACGACAGTGGCGTCGCCTACCTCGATCCGGACATCCAGGTGTTCGGTCGGATGGCCGAGGTCGAGGCGATCCTCCGGACGCACAGCCTGGTGCTCACGCCGCACGTGACGGGGCCGATGCCGCGCGACGGGCGCAAGCCGAGCGAGACCGACATCCTCGTGGCGGGCGTCTACAACCTCGGCTTCATCGGGGTGAGCGACACGGCCCAGACCCAGGCGCTGCTCGACTGGTGGTCCGAGCGCCTGCTGAGCGACTGCCGGGTCGCGCCTGAGCACGGGCTCTTCGTCGACCAGCGCTGGGTCGACTTCGTGCCGGGCATGGTCTCCGACATGGTGGTGCTGCGGGATCCCGCCTACAACGTCGCCTACTGGAACCTGCCGGAACGGCGGCTCGAGGCGGTCGACGGCGGGTACGAGGCCAATGGCGCGCCGCTGCGCTTCTTCCACTTCAGCGGCTACAGCCCCGATGACCGCACGCGCCTGAGCAAGCACCAGGACCGGATTGACCTCGGCGAGAACCCGGCCGTCGAGGCCATCTGCGAGGCCTACGGCGACGCACTCGAGGCCGCCGGGCACGACCACGTCAAGGGCCTGCCCTACGCATTCGGCCGGCTGCCGTCCGGCGTTCCGCTCGACCGGCTCATGCGAAACATCTACCGCGAGGGCCTCGAAGCGAACGCCCTCGCCGAGCCGCTCTTCACGCCGGCCGGCGAATCGGATTTCCTGGCCTACCTTTCCGAGCCGGATCCCGACGCGCCAAGGATCTCGCGGTATCTCCGCCACGTCTGGATGAGCCGCCCGGACGTGCGCTCGACGTATCCGGATCTGGCCGGGGCCGATGCGGAAGGCTTTCTCGGCTGGTGCGAGGCGTTCGGTCGCGAGCAGGTCCCGATCCCCGCGGTCCTGCTGCCCGGGGGCGCCGCGGCCACCGCGGCGAGCCGAAACGCCCAGCCCGCGGTGCCGCGGCCCTTCGGCGTCAACGTCGCCGGCTACCTGCGCTCGGAGCTCGGGATCGGCGAGGTCGCCCGCCAAGTCATCAGCGCGCTGGACGCCGTGGGCGTGCCGGCCCTGCCGGTGGGGCTCCACGCCCCGCTGAGCCGGCAGGGCCATGATTTCGCGGCAGGCGGCCACGTGGAGAACCCGTTGCCGGTGAATCTCGTCTGCGTCAACGCCGACGGCCTTCCTTCGTTCGCCGAGCAGGCAGGGGAGCAGTTCTTCGAGGGCCGCCACACCGTGGGGTTCTGGTGGTGGGAGCTGAGCGCCTTTCCGTCGCGGTTCGAGGCGGCCTTCGAGCACGTGGACGAGGTCTGGGTCGGCAGCCGGTTCGTGGCCGACGCTCTGTCGGAGGCGGCACCGGTGCCGGTCGTGCGGATCCCCGTGCCGGTCGAGATCCCGCACGACCTGCCGCTCGCTCCCGGGGAACTCGGGTGGCCCGAGGGCTATACGTTCCTGTTCTCCTGGGACTACAACAGCGTGTTCGAGCGCAAGAACCCGCTTGCCGTCGTCGGCGCGTTCACGGAAGCCTTCGCGCCGGGGGACGGCCCAACGCTGGTGCTCAAGTGCATCAACCACGAGGCGGACGCGGGAAATCACGCCCGGCTCCAGCGGGCGATCGCGGACCGGGACGACATCCTCCTCATGGACCGCTACGTCGACGCCCGGGACAAGAACCGCATCATGCGCAGCGGCGACTGCTACGTGTCCCTGCATCGCTCGGAGGGCTTCGGCCTGACGATGGCCGAGGCGATGTACGCCGGCCGTCCGGTCATCGCGACCGCGTACTCGGGGAACCTCGAGTTCATGGACGAACGCAACAGCTACCTCGTGGGCCACGCGCTGGTGCCAGTGGGGCCCGGCGCCGGCCCGTATCCCCCCGAGGCAATCTGGGCGGAGCCCGACGTCCACCACGCCGCTCGGCTGATGCGCGCGGTGTTCGAGGATCGGGAGGAGGCGGCCCGGCGCGGCGCGCGGGCGGCGGCCGACATCCGGAGCCTGCATTCCGCGCGCGCCTCGGGCACGGCGATGGAGCGACGTCTGGAGAGGATAGAAACCCGCCTCAACGGGCAGCCGCCGGTCACGGCCCTATCCGAGTGGGTCGGGCGCGAAGATCGTGACACCGCTGAACTCGTGCACCGGGGCCCTGACGGCGGGCGGGCGCGGCACGGCGCGAGGTCCGTAGTCCGCCGCGGACTGCTCCGCGGAATGCGACCGTTCACGGCGTATCAGCAGCAGGTGAATGCGGGTCTCGTGGCTGCCCAGCAGGAGACCGTCCTCCGGACGGCGGAAGCGATCTCGGCGTTCGAAGCTCAGGCGGCCGTGGCACACGCCACGACCCTGGCCGAGCTGCGCCGCCAGCGTGCGATCCTTGAGCATCAGTCAGCGGCGATTGCCGCCGAACGGGTCGAGAACAAGCGCTGGCGTGCAGACGAAGAGGCGCGCTGGCGATCGGGTCCTCTCGTGTCGAGGTTCCCGCCGCCGGCGGTCCCATGGACGCACGAGTACATCACCGTCCACCGAGCCTTCGTGACGGCGATGCTCGCGGATCCATCTGTCATAGCGGCGTTCGCAGCAGGCTACGAGTTGCCGCCGTTCTACGGCGTCGGGCTGGACGAGCGGGTGATCGAATACCCGTGGCTGGCGGCGCAGGAGCCTGCCGGGCGCACGCTTGACGCCGGATCGGTCCTGAATCACGACCATATCCTCGAATGGTTCCGGCCTCGGCTGGACGCGCTCACCATCGCCACGCTCGAGCCCGAGGAGCACGACTTCCCGGAGCGTCGCATCGACTACGTGTACGCGGATCTCCGCAAGCTTCCGTTCAACGATGCGGAGTTCGACACGGTCGTGTGCGTCTCCACGCTCGACCACGTTGGCATGGACAACCGCATGTACGGGTCGGATCTCCCCCGGGCTGAGGATCCCCAGGCGGAGGCGGGCCGGGCCATGGCGGAGATGGCCCGGGTCGTCGTGCCGGGCGGGCGCGTGCTGCTCACCGTTCCGTATGGGCAGCCCGAGGACCTCGGCTGGATGCGCCAGTTCGACCGCACGGCGTTCGAAGGCCTGCTCGACGGCCACGGCCTCGCCGTCGAGCGCGTGGACGTGTTCCGCTACCGCCCGGGCGGCTGGGAGCGCGCGGATCTCGACGCTGCGGGAGCAGAGCGCTACCGCGACTACACTCGCGACCCCTCGCCGGTCGACGACCACGCCGCGGCGGCGCGCGCCGTGGCGTGTGCCGTCCTGCGGCGCCCGCCCGCCGACGGCCCGCGTCCCTAGACTCGCCACCAATGGACCCCCAGGCCATCCGCCAGCGCATCGCCGATCTGCGGCCGTGGTACCAGAACATCGACCTCGGCGGGGGCATCTCGACGAAGGATCTCGAGGGCGACGCGGACATCTTTGCCGGCCACGACATCCCGGCGCCGCTGTGGCGGATCATCGCCCAGGATCTGGGGGACATCACCGGAGCCCGGGTGCTGGACATCGGGTGCAATGCCGGCTATATGTCCTTCGAATGCCGCAAACTCGGGGCGGCGAGCGTGCTCGGCATCGACTCGAACCTCGGGGCCACGGTGTCGTTTCTCGACCAGGCTGAGTTCTGCCGGGACGTGCTCGGCCTCGATGTCGAGTTCCGCGAGCTCTCGTTCTTCGACTTCGAGCCCGGAACGGGCTTCGACATCGTGCTCTTCTGCGGAGTGCTCTACCACCTGGAGAATTTCGCGACGGGGCTGGACCGCCTCCTCGCCCTCGGGGTTCCCGGGGGGCGCGTCATCCTCGAAACGGCGATCGAGTCGGTGACCCAGACGACCCACGGCACGGGCTACCACGGCGACACCTCGACGTTCTTCGTGCCCTCGATGGCAGTGCTGCACGCGCTGGTGGCCGAGCGCGGCTTTGCCGTCGAGGTCGCCCGCGACCTCGGCACGCGCGGGCTGATGTTCCTGCGGGCGCCCGCCGCGGACGCGTGATGGCCGGCCCGCACTGCCGGTCCTGCGGGGCGCCGCTGGAACGCGTGCTGGCGGACCTCGGGGCGACCCCGCTGGCCAACGCCTTCCTGCGGCCTGAGGAGCTCGATCGCATGGAGCCGACCTACCCGCTGCGCGCCTTGGTCTGCGACGCCTGCTGGCTCGTCCAGCTCGATGCCTACGAGGCGCCGGAGACGATCTTCAGCGACTACGCGTATTTCTCGTCGTTCTCCGACACGTGGCTCGCCCACGCCCAGGCATATGCGGCCATGGCCGTCGATCGGTTCGGGCTGGACGAGTCCTCGCGGGTGGTGGAGCTCGCCTCCAACGACGGCTATCTCCTGCAGTACCTGGCGACCGCGGGCATCCCGGTGCTCGGCGTCGAGCCGGCGGCCAACGTCGCCTCGGCCGCGCGCGCGAAGGGAATCGAGACGGTCATCCGGTTCTTCGGGGTCTCGGTCGCCCGCGAGCTGGCGGCCTCCCGGGCGGCCGACCTGATCATCGCCAACAACGTGCTCGCCCACGTGCCCGATCTGGACGGCTTCGTGTCGGGCATGGCCGTGCTGCTCGCGCCGCAGGGCACGATCACGATCGAGTTCCCGCACCTCGAGCATCTGATCGCGGATGTTCAGTTCGACACCATCTACCACGAGCACTTCTCGTACTTCTCGTTCACCACGGCTCAGGACGTGTTCGCCCGGCGCGGACTCGAGGTGTTCGACGTCGAGGAGATTCCGACGCACGGCGGGTCGCTGCGGATCTATGTCCGCCACGCCGGCGACGCGAGCCGACCCGTGACCGAGCAAGCCCGGGCGCTGGCCGAGCGCGAGATCGGGATGGGGCTGCGCGGCCCGGATGCGTTCCAGGCGTTCGCCGCGGCGACCTCGGCAGCGCGCCAGGCGGTCCGGCGCTTCTTCCTCGAGGAGCGCGCGGCCGGCCGGCGCGTCGCGGCCTACGGCGCTGCCGCCAAAGGCAACACGCTCGTGAACTACTGCGGGATCGGGCCGGAGGAGCTCGCCTACTGCGTGGACCGGAACCCTCACAAGCAGGGGACATTCCTGCCGGGAAGCCGGATACCGGTGCGCCCGCCCACGGCGTTCGAGACCGACCCGCCCGACACGGTCTTCATCTTCCCGTGGAACCTTCGGGATGAGGTCATGGACCAGCTCGCGGCGTTCCGCGAGCACGGCGGTCGCTTCGCCTGGCGCTCCCGCGACGGCGTGGCGGTGGCGTGATGGGGGCGCCGCGGGACCGCGACGGCCAGGAGATCCCCGATGTCCTGCTTCCGCGCGGCCTGGACCGGCTCTACCGGCGGTCGCGGGTGGCACGGCTCATCGCCCGCCACTTCGCACGCCTCTACTACTACAACGCCGACCGCACGATCTTCCAGACGGCATGGCTGGGGCACACGACGCTCAAGTACCCGACGGATCTGTGGGTGTACCAGGAGATCGTGGCCGAGCGCCGCCCCGATCTGATCGTCGAGACCGGCACCTGGCGCGGAGGTTCCGCGCTGTTCCTGGGCGCCGTCTGCGACGCGATCGGGCACGGCGAGGTGATTTCCATCGACCTGCACGAATGGGTGGAGTACCCGGCGCATCCGCGGGTGACCTACCTCACCGGCTCCTCGGTCTCACCCGAGGTCGTCGATGCGGTCCGCGACCGCGCTGACCGCGCCGAGCGCGTGCTCGTGATCCTCGACTCGGACCACCGCGGCGAGCACGTGCTCGCGGAGCTGCGGGCCTACGCGGACATTGTGGAGCCGGGCTCATACGTGATCGTCGAGGACACCAACATCAACGGGCATCCGGTCCTGCCGGAATTCGGGTCCGGGCCCATGGAGGCGGCCGACGCGTTCCTGGCCGAAGAGACGCGGTTCGTCCGGGATCCGGCGCGCGAGCGGCTCTTCCTGACAGCCAATCCTCGGGGCTTCCTACGCCGGGAGCGCTGATGCGCTTCACCCCGCTCGAGCTCGAGGGCGTGGTGCTCGTGGAGCCCGACCGCCACGAGGATCACCGGGGCGCATTCACCCGGACGTTTGACGCGGAGGGCTTCGCCGCCGCAGGTCTCGACGCGGGCGTCGCCCAGTGCGGGGTCTCATGGAATCCGCACGCCGGCACGCTGCGCGGCCTGCACTACCAGGCGCCCCCGCAGAGCCAGGCCAAGCTCGTGCGCTGCAGCCGCGGGGCGATGTTCGACGTGGTCGTGGACGTGCGGGAGGGTTCGGCCACCCGGCTGCAATCGCTCGGGCTGACGTTGAGCGCTGACGAGGAGCGGATGCTCTTCGTGCCGGAAGGGTTCGCCCAGGGCTTCCTGACTCTCGTTGACCGGACCGAGGTCGTCTACCAGCTCTCGCGCGGCCGGTCGGCCGGGCACGAGCGCGGCCTGCGCTGGAACGACCCCGCGCTTGGGATCGACTGGCCGCAGCCCGCGCCGCGGATCATCTCCGAACGGGACGCGGCCTTCCCGCTGCTGGCGGCGTGACCACCGTGCTGGTGACGGGGGCCTCTGGGCTCGTCGGACGTGCCGTGGCCGGCGCACTGCAGCAGGAGGGGGTCGCTGTGGCTGGGACGGCGCGCGGCCCGGCGCCGACCGCGGGACTCGCCTGGCACCGCGCCGACCTCCTGCGGTCGGACGCCGCAGCCGGGCTCGTGGCCGCCGCCCGGCCGACCCATCTCGTCCACGCGGCGTGGGATGTCGGGCCCGGGTACCGTGACGCCCCCGGAAACGAGGCATGGGTCGCGGCGAGCCTCGGCCTCCTGGAGGCATTCGCTGCGCACGGCGGGCGCCGCGCCGTCCTCGTCGGCTCCTGCCTCGAGTACGACTGGTCGGGCGCTGCGGAGCGCCTCTCCGAGGCGCGCCCGCTCGCGCCGCGCTCGCCCTACGCCGCCGCGAAGGACGTCCTGCGGATACAGGCCGAGGCGCTGGCCGGCGCGACCGGAGTCACGCTCGTGTGGGCGCGGCTGTTCTATCTCTTCGGGGCTGGCGAGCGGCCCGAGCGGCTCGTTCCGTCGATCGCGCGCGCCGCCCTCGCGGGCCGCGCCCCGGAGGTGCGCCGCCCCAACGACGTCATCGACATCCTCGATGCGCGGGACGCGGGCGCCGCCTTGGCCCGGCTGGCGACGGCAGACGCTGCGGGCCCGGTGAACGTGGGGCGGGGGGAGGGCGTGCGGATCGGGGCGCTCGCGGCCGCGGTCGCGCTGGCCGCCGGCGGGCTGCGGACGCCCGTCGTCACGGCAGGCGGCGACGCGGGTCCGGCGCTGCGCGTCGTGGCCGACACCGCGCGCCTTCGCGCCGCAACCGGCTGGCGGCCGGCGATCCCGCTGGACCGCGGCCTGCGCGACGCCGTCCACTGGTGGCAGGCGCGGGCATGAGCCGGGGCCGCCTGTCGATCTGCATCCCGACCCATCACGGCCGGCGCGACGAGCTGTCGGAGCTGCTCGACTCGATCGAGTCGTGCCTCGGCGAGCCGGGCGTGACCCGCGAGCTCGAGGTCATCGTCAGCGACAACGCGTCGCGGGACGGGACCGACGCGATGATCGCCGCGCGCCAGGGCCGGCTCGGCGGGCGCCTGCACTATCACCGCAACAAAGAGAACCTTGGACTCACGCCGAACGTGCTGGCGGCTACCGGCCTGGCAACCGGGGACCACATCTGGATCATCGGCTCCGACGACCTGCTCTTCCCCCGGGCCCTGGCCCGGGTCAGCTCGATGCTCGAGCAGGCCCCCGACCGGGGCGGCTACACGGTGTCCTTCCAGACCGTGGAGCGCGCCGAGCCTGCGCTGCGGGGCCGGCCGGTGGGCCGCGCCTACCTGCCGGCCGGCGACGAGCGTGCCGAGTACGCCGGTCGCGACGCGATTCTGCGGGCCTGCGCCGGGGCCTGGGTCCTGATCTCGAACCACATCGTGGCGGCGGACGCGTTTCGGGCGGCGGCTGACCGCGAAGCCCC
>WBZU01003552.1_pt1 | contig 10149 bp, 7 predicted proteins | sample 5204311 | NCBI WGS metagenome assembly WBZU01 (sample SAMN12344359, study PRJNA552823) | activated sludge metagenome | biome: Activated sludge suspended growth; feature: Nitrification reactor; material: Wastewater; isolation source: activated sludge from nitrification reactor of wastewater treatment... | reverse complement strand
CTGCTGCTTTCATAATTTTAATGTTTAATTCCCCAAGCTGCTCTCAGAGCAGAGCGCTTGGAAAAGAGAAGGAATTATTCTGATGTTTACTTTCACAACTTTCAACTTTTTAATGGTAATTCGTCACTTGAAACTCGCAACTAACAATTCGTAATTCTCAATTCGTAATTTTTAATTTACTTTTTCGGTCTGTAAATATGCGTACTCTGTCCGAAAAATACTTCGGCAGCTTCCATAACAGTTTCGGAAAGCGTCGGGTGTGGATGGATCGTAAGCTTTAAGTCGGTTGCGTTTGCTCCCATTTCAATAGCAAGTACTCCCTCAGCGATCAAATCGCCTGCACCGTGTCCGGCAATGCCAACTCCCAGGATTCTTTCGGTTACAGGATCAATTATAAGCTTAGTTAGTCCGTCGGTATTTCCGATTGTCATTGCTCGTCCTGATGCAGCCCAGGGAAATTTTGCAACTGTAATATTCTTATTCTGCAGCTTTGCTTCCTTCTCAGTCAATCCGCACCAGGCGATTTCCGGATCGGTAAAAACGACTGCGGGTATTGCCTTCGGCTCAAAAACAGATTTATGACCTGATATCACTTCAACGGCAGTTCGCCCTTCATGCGAGGCTTTATGAGCAAGCATCGGCTCACCGGCTACATCACCGATAGCAAAAATATTTTTTTCTGAAGTTCGCAACTGGTTATCAACTTTTATAAATCCTTTCTCATCAATTTCAACTTTTGTATTTTCGAGACCTATGTTTTTTGAATTCGGCTTTCTTCCGACGGCAATTAACACTTTGTCAAATATCTTTTCACTTCTGTTCTTATCTTTATCTTCTAATGTGACATTAATCCCTTTTCCTGAATCCTTCGTCCCGATAACTTTTGTGCTAAGTAAAACTTCTTCAAACATTTTTTTTATGTTTTTATTTAATACTGCAACAAGATCATTATCAGCTCCAGAAAGTAATTCCGGTAACATTTCCGCAACAGTGACCTTTGAGCCGAGAGCAGCATAAACAGTGCCTATCTCAAGTCCTATATAACCGCCTCCTATTACTAAAAGTGTTTTTGGTATATCCTTAATTTCCAGAGCTGAAGTTGAATCCATGAATCCAGGAGATTCAATATTCATTTCCGGAATAATATAAGGATGTGAACCTGTTGCAATTATAAGGTTTTCAAAATTCAGGATCTCCTTTTCTCCGTTCTCTTTAATAAGTTCAATGCTTTCGTTATTCAGAATTCTAGCACTACCCTGAACATAGTTCACCTTTCTTTGTTTACAAAGCTGCCCGAGTCCGCCCGTAAGTTTATTAACAGTATTATTCTTCCAATCGCGCAGTTTATTAAGGTTAATTTCCGGTTTCTGAAATTCAACGCCGAATTCTTTTGCTTTTTCAGATTCTGAGATTACTTTTGCTGAATGAAGAAGCGCTTTTGAAGGAATGCAGCCCCTGTAAAGACAAACCCCACCGGGATTTTTTTCATTATCAATTAAAGTAGTGTCAATTCCAAGATCAGCCGCAAGAAATGCTGCAGCATATCCGCCCGGACCCGCACCGATAACTATTAGTTTCTTTTTAGTCAATATATTTTTGTATTATTAAAATTTTTATGTGAGAAAAATGCAGATTTATGATGAACATAATTCCAATCAATAAAAAGCAATTTCATAAAAATTTGCAAGACATAAATTTTTTTTTATAAACTTAACTTTTTACATTAAGTTTTTAATGAAAATTATTTATATTACTCATATTTATAAATTAATTTGAAAGGGCAACAAATGAAAATTTTAAAATACATTTTTCTATTCTTGTTTATCTCATCTCTTGGATATTCACAGAATGTAAAGATCACAGATTTTGATATTCCTGTGAGTTCAGCAAGAAAATTTCTTATTAACGGATTTTATAGTTGGGCTGAAACAGATCCTGATGATTCTGTAACAGCAAAATCAGTATCAAGTAATGGAAGATTAGAAGCTATATATTCACAGTTCTATTCTTCACCGGGAATGAAATGGAATCTTGATTTCACAGGTGGTTTGACTACACTGAGAGGTGATACTACAAGATTCAATTACTCTCTTGCAACAGATTACAGTAAATATTTCAGCAATACCAAAGGATTTTTTGTTAATGGTGAATTAAAATCTTCTTATTTAAGAAAAAGAGAATTCGGAAAAGACAACAGACCTGATTTAAATATTTTCGCTGGATTGGGTTATGGAAGACAGGTAAACGCAACTTCTCTTGCAAAAGCAATCAGAATTGATGAAGACCTGAAAAAAGGCGGAATCACATCTTCCTATATGCCAAAATCAACAATGCTTAAAATTGCTCAGATAATTGACAGAGAAAGTGAATACAGAGATAAATACAAAGCTTTGTACGAATCTAAAATTATTGAAGACATTCAAAAGGAAATAGAAAATTCAGGTGTATCAAGAACTCAAACTTTATCTGCATTAGGATTTATGAGAGTAAGAGACGTACTTTATGGTACTAATCAGTTCATCAATCCGAGATTGTATGGAGGAGATATAAGACTTGGAATAGGTTATACTGTTCTTACAAGAAACGAAGAAATTAAATCTCCTTCACCTACGGTCGATCTTAGAGGAAGATATGCTTATCCAATCGGCATACATCACCAGTTTACATCTTATGCTAATTTGAGTTCACCTCTTGACAGTAATTTTGCAAAATTAGTTACAGGTGACGCCGGATTGAATTATTACTACAATATGACGAACAGAATTTCATTTAATGCAGGATACAGAGCTCAGTTAAATCAGCTTTATGCAGGTAATGGTACAATAGGTCTTGATAAATCAGCTGTTGATCACTTTTTCTCAGCAGGATTCACATTCTACATTGAGAACTATATTACTTTCAATCTGACAGGCGGAATAGAAAAGTACCATGCTCTTGAAACAAAGTACTTTTCAAATGCTTCTGTAGGATTCATCATATTCTAAGAACAGATTTAAAATATTCAAATAAAAAAAGGTGTCTTTTCAGACACCTTTTTTGTTTATACTCATTAGTTACAATTAAAAAATATTATTTTTATATCCTTACCGCATTTCCTGTCAGATACATTTTTTCTAGTTTTTTGTTTTTTATATCAAATCTGACATAAAGATATTCTCGTGACCTAGTCAGAATTTTCACTTCATCCTTCTGATTTCTCAGTATAAAATAGATCAGCGCAGATGATAAAGCTCCTGTACCGCAGGCAAGAGTCTCTCCTTCCACTCCTCTTTCATAACTTCTGATCTCTATTATATTTTCATCCTTCGAAATTTCTTTTACGAAATTCACATTCGCTCCTTCAGGCATCAAATCCTTGTGCATCCTAATGTTTCTTCCCCATTCAATAATATTAACTTCTTCTAAACTACTGACTTTCGGCTTTTCAATTTCATCAATGAACACAACTATATGCGGCGATCCGCAGTCAACATAAGAACAGTTAAGCAGTTCCCACCATTCCTGAAAATGAACCTTAAGTTTAAAATTAGTTTTTACTTTTTCCGGTGGAGGAAAGGACACTGTGATCTTTCCATCGGGTAATTTTCTGCATTCATAAATTTCCGAAACAGCTTCGATCGTAAGTTCAGTCTTGTCTGAGATCTTATTATCGTTTATAAATTTTACTGTGCATCTCAGTCCGTTGCCGCAGAGCGCATCACCGGTTCCGTCTCTGTTGTAATAATTCATTTTAAAATCTGAATTGTCTGAAGTCTCAACATATATTACTCCGTCAATTTCATTGTTGTCTTCAGATGAACAAAGCTCAACTGTCTTTTTTTCACGATCAGTGATCTCATTTTTAAGATTATCAATAATGATAAACTTATTCCCGGCGCCTGAATATTTCTGCATTGTCTAATATACTCCTCTTGAATTTGTCTTTTTTGAAACTTTAATGTCTCTGAGCTGCGGAGCTTTTATCTTTATTTCAAGTGAAAATCCCCTGTAAGTTCCGGCAGGATACCAGTTAAAATTCAGCTCCCACGAATTCAGATCCCTGTATGCTGTTAAGTAAGGAGCCGTAAACTGCCTGTTTACTATATCATAACTTGTAGCAAATGTAAATCTCCATTTCTCCGTAAGATTGAAAGCAACGTTTCCTGACAGATTAGAACTCCTGTTTGTAACGTTATTCCCGGGTTTCGATTCGGAGTAATTAAATCCGAATCCGCCGCTGAAAGGAATATCAAAATTTATTTCATCAATTTTATTTTTTCTGACATCCTTATACTGACTCCTGCCTTTAAGCGAATCATACAAAACGATTGTATCTTTATTTAGCGGGTTATCTTTATTTGATAATCCGAAATTAAAACTGGTTGACATGCTGAAGTTGAAACTAGTCAGGTCAGCTAACTTTCCGTCCGAACTGAGAAGAAACTTATTCAATCTTGTATTTGATAACTCATCATATTTATAAAGATTAAAAAATGCGCTGCCTGAAATGTTAAGAAAGCTTCCGATGTTTGTCCTGAATCCGGTAAACAGTTCGGAGAACCTCAGAGAATCTGCAGCGAAATTGTAATTGATTCCTGCATCAAAATTAAGAAGCTGAAATTTATTTTCCGTAGTGTCATTTAATCTTGTCTTCATTTCAAATACATTTCCTACCGCAAAAGAAAGCGACTGTGACTTTCCCGAAGGGGCGCCTGCGAAGACTTCTTTTTCAAATATGGAATATTTTACTTCCTGACCTGATGCATTTGTATAAGACTTGTAATAACCCCATTGAGGTTCGGAAAAATCCGGCTGATATGAAAAAGTAACAGAAGGCGTAATAGTATGCCGTATACCTCTGACATTAAATATCCTCGGATTGAATATTCCGACAAATCTTGTTGAAAGACTTACGCCAGTATTGAAATATCTAAGCGCTTTCAATCCTTTTTCATCGCTTGTTACGACAGTGCTGTCAGCAGTATTAAAGTTTTTGCTGATATATTTATTGTACCAGATTTCATTGTAAGAAAAGAAGGGTGTCAAAGTAATAAAATCAAACCTTGGAGTCAGACCAAGATTTAAAATATGCCTTATGCCTGAACGAATATCATCATAAGTGCTGTCGGTATTCTGCAAAGATTTTAATGTCCGCTTAATTCTGTTATTCAAAAAACTCCCGTTGTATGAATAATTAAAATACTCGTAGAATTTTTTATTGTATGAATCAGATATGCTTGATTCAAAAGGATAGGTCTGCGAAACTGAAAAATTTACAAATGGAATTCTTTCAGTTACATCATTTGTCTGAAGATTCTGATCCCTGAAATAATTTGCGCTTAGTGAAAAAGGAGTGCCTTCCCAGAATTTCGAATATGTAAGATTCGAAAGAACATTCTGCAGAAGCAGTTCTGACAACGAATTCGTCGTTACTGTGTAAAAGTTTTTACTGCTAACAAATGCAAGGCTTGCATCTATGCGCGATGTAGGGTTGATCTGCTGATTGTGCGCAACATTTAATCCCCATGCATCAGACTGCTGATTTCCGATATCTGTACTTTCTCCGAGTCTTAATCTGGAATAACCTCCGTTTATGTTTCCGGAAAAATTATACTTCAATGCATATCTGAACTGTCCGTAAAGATCGGTTCTTCCTTTTGTAAAATAACTCCCTGTCAGCGCAAGATCAGTAAAATCATTTATCGCCCAGAAATATCCGAGCTTTGAAATATACTTTCCGTATGTACCGTCATCCCCGAATGTAGGCGGAATGAGACCTGAAGACCTACCGGATCTGTTAGGGAACACTCCGAACGGAATCCAGAAAACAGGAACTCCTTCAATATAAAGAAACACAGACTGAGCGATAACTTTATCATTCGGTATTACCTTCATTTTCGGAGATAGAAAATAATATTCAGGATCTTCCCTGTCTGTCGAAGTGGTGTAAATTCCGTTTTTAATAAAGAGCACTTCGCTTGTTACTTTCTTTATCTTATCTCCGAAGTAATATCCGACTTCAGCTTCACTGAAACCCATTGAAACATTTCCCTGCTGCGATTTAAAGTTATATGATAACCTTGCGCCTTCGTATTTATCATTTCCCTGAAACATCAGCGGAGTCTGTATGAACTTTCCCGTTCTTGCAGTATCTGGTATTCCGAACGCTTCAAGTGTCTGCGATTCTTCATCCACATTAATTCTACCTGCATCGAGTTTCAGATCTTTATAAACAAGCTGCGCTTCATTGTAAAGAAATACTTTTTTATTTTTCAGATCGTAAATAAGAGAATCTTTTGCGGTGTAACGGATCGGAGCGTCAACATCTGATTTGGCTGTACGGGAAGTATCTGTGATAACAGGCAGAGGAATTGAAAGGGAATCATTACTTTTAAACACCGCCAATGTATCCTTACGCTGCTGCGGAAAGCATCTGACGCAGTAAAGCAATATTATAACTATTAGGACAAATCTGTTCATCGTATGTCATTTTAAACAAATCTGTTCATTAATTAAATATAATAAATGAGTTTATCCGGTTCAGGTAAACTAAATATTCAAAATGAAATTTATTCCTTGTTCACAATTTTCTGATCGGTAACAATATCAATTCTATTATCATTTATAAAACTCATCTTCGTATCCGCCGAAGCTGGTTCCGCCCTGTGTGAACATGCTTCCGACAAGATCTTTGTAAACTATTACAGCATCAACTTCCTCTCTTGCGATCTTGGAATTCTGATGAAGCCCGTCAAGCACAAATTCCATCAGAGACGCAAGTTCGACTTCGCTTTCATAAAACTGAGGATATTTCTTAACGAATTTCTCGAGTCCGTCAACTTTCCTTAATTCGATTAAGTATTCTTTGAATGTCATTTCATCTTTAATATTCACTTTGCCTCCGTACTGAAACCATTCTACAATTTCAGAATAAGGATCTTTGACTTCTTTACCTGACTCTGTTTTTTTCTTTTTCATCAGAGGATCAGGAAAATACTTTCTGAAAATTTCCCTTACAGACTTTGACAAAAGCGCTTTTGCAACTTTGATCGAACCTTCCTGCTCGCCTTCAAATACGAGCTCGACTTTTCCCGTAATCCCGGGAATTATCGAAAGCAGATCGCACATTCTCGGCATTATCATGTCGTCATTATTCATTATCGCTCTTCTCTCTGCATTGCTTATGAGATTTTCCGTTGATGAAATTGTAAGTCTTGCGCTCACACCGGATTTCTGATCCACGAATTCGCTTAACCTAGCCATCACTGCCGTCATCTCAATAATCTCTCTGAAATAATAAGGAATGATCACCTTCTTTTTCGGATTCCTTTCCGTCCAGGAATATGTCTCTGTGATCTTTATTCCGTCTTCAAGTGCTTTCGGGTAATGTGTGATTATCTGCGAGTCTATCCTGTCTTTCAGAGGAGTGATTATGTTTCCTCTGTTTGTGTAATCTTCAGGATTTGCTGTAAAGACCATCAGTATATCCAGAGGAATTCTGATATTGAATCCTCTTATCTGAATGTCTTTCTCCTGCATGATATTCAGCAATCCTACCTGTATTCGCGGCTGAAGATCCGGCAGTTCATTGATGACAAATATACCTCTGTTCGTCCTTGGAATAATTCCGAAATGAATCGCACCTTCATGAGAATAATGAAGCCGCTGATTTGCAGCTTTTATAGGATCAATATCGCCGATGAGATCTGCAATGTTAACATCAGGAGTCGCAAGCTTTTCACTGTAGCGCTGATCGCGTGATATCCACTCAATCTCAGTATCGTCACCTTTTTCGCTGATCATATCTGTTGCGAATTTTGATATAGGATAAAAAGGATTGTCATTAATTTCAGAACCTTTTACTATTGGAATATATTCGTCCAGAAGATCAGGAAGCATTCTTGCAATTTTTGTTTTTGCCTGACCTCTGAGTCCGAGAAGTATTATGTCATGTTTTGCAAGAAGCGAATTTACAATTGAAGGAATTACAGTATTCTCATAACCCACTATTCCTTCAAAAATGGTTTCCCTGTTTGCAACTTTTTTGGTAAGATTGTTTCTTATTTCATCTTTGACAGACAAAGTCTTATAACCGGAGAGTTTAAGATCTCCGAGAGTTTTTATTTCTGTTAAATTCATGTTTGCTTTAAATTTATTATTAGGTTAGAAAAGACAACAATTCTTTATCCGTGAAAATTCAAATTCAATTTATATACAATAGTTCCTGTTTCCAAAACAGTTCTTAAAATCCCTGTAAACTGAATTCAATTACAAAATATAATCATAATGTCAGACATTTACTTTTATCCGCTGAACTGAATATAGGAATTCAAAAGTTCGATCTTCTCATCTTTCTGAGTATTATCATACAGCATTAGGTCTCTCATTGAAATTATCCCTATGAGATCCTGCTTTTCGATTACAGGAATGTGTCTTATCTTTTCCTGCTTCATTATCTGCAGGCAGTATTCCGGGGTATCGTGAGACTCGATCAGAATAATATCTTTAGTCATCACATCATCTATTTTTATTACTGTAAGGTCCAGATCTTTTGCAATACATCTTCGGAGAAGGTCTCTCTCGGAAAAAATTCCCTTCAGCGTGAGTTTATCCGACTGTTCAAGTACCGGAACCGCGCCGATATTGTGCATCCCCATGAACTTTGCAACATCTATAACATACATCCCTGTTCTTACAAAATGCAAAGGTCTGTTATTTAAAAAATCTTTCAGAGTTTTCATTGCCTGCCTCCCGTAATTGTTTTAAAGAAAATATACAATAAATTTGCAATTATAACAATAAACAGATTAATATTGAGCGCATCAATTCCGTAAAATGCATTTTGAATTTTTTGCAGAAATATTATTTACTGCTTGTCAGAAATTATTCGAAGTCCTTAATTTTGCTTAGAAATTCAAGATGAATTAATATATTTTGCAGTTACTTTTACAAACATTATGAAAATAATCATTATCGGTACGGCGTATCCTTTGAGAGGCGCTATGGCGCAGCTTAACGGCATACTGGCGAATTATCTTTCGGAAGATAATGATGTGGAAATATTTTCTTTCAAGAGACAATATCCCAAACTTTTGTTTCCGGGAAAGAGTCAGGAAGATACAAGCGGCAATGATATAATCAAAAAAGAAATCCCGAATACTCAGATCATAGATTCCATAAATCCTTTTAACTGGCGCAGTACTGCACGGAAGATCGCAAAAAAAAATCCTGACCTGCTTATTCTAAGATTCTGGATACCTTTTTTCGCTCCGCCATTTTATACGATATGCAGATATGTTAAAAAGAAAACCGGCGCAAAGGTTTTATTTATATGTGATAATGTCATACCACACGAACACAGACCGGGTGACAACTTTCTCATAAAGCTGATATTCAAAGCCGGGGATTATTTTATGATACATTCCAAAAGCGTAGAAGAGGATTTGAAAAAATTCGTGAACGGCAAACCATACAAACTTACTCCGCATCCCATTTACAATATTTTCGGCGAAGCTGCCGGCAAGGAAGAGTCGAAAAGTTTTCTGAAAAATGATTTTAACATTGATCTGGAAAATGAAAAAGTGATTTTGTTTTTTGGTTATGTAAGAAAATACAAAGGATTGAACTATCTGATCGAAGCAATGCCGGACATCCTGAAAAAAGTAAATGTCAGACTACTGATTGTAGGCGAGTTTTATGAAGACGAATCAGTAACTAAGGACAGGATCATAGAGCTTAAGCTTGAGAAAAATGTTTCCGTGGTTTCGGATTACGTTCCGAATGAGAAGGTGAAATATTTCTTCTGCGCGTCTGATTGTGTTGTCCTTCCCTATATTGATGCGACTCAGAGCGGAATTACGCAGATCGCATATTACTATGACAAGCCGGTAATAGCGACAGATGTAGGCGGGCTGTCTGAAGTTGTCCTTAATAATAAGACAGGGTTTATTGTTGAGCCGAAAAATTCCAAAGCAATTGCAGAAAGCGTAATAAGATTCTACGAAGATAATCTTGAAGAAAAGTTTTCCCTGAACGCAGGCGAAGAGAAGAAAAATTATTCCTGGGAAACTTTTACCGATGCAATTAAAAATTTAGTAAAACACTGAACTCAGTAAAATTAAGACCTGAAAGTTATAACTATTAATTATTAATCATTAATTATTAATTCAC
>WBZU01001275.1_pt2 | contig 10157 bp, 18 predicted proteins | sample 5204311 | NCBI WGS metagenome assembly WBZU01 (sample SAMN12344359, study PRJNA552823) | activated sludge metagenome | biome: Activated sludge suspended growth; feature: Nitrification reactor; material: Wastewater; isolation source: activated sludge from nitrification reactor of wastewater... | reverse complement strand
AGGCGTTCGGCGAGCAGCAGGCATTCCTCGAACTCGTCGGCCAGGAGGAGGCGGTCTCTCAGGCTGGCGAACCTGACCTCGGCCTCCTCCTGGCTCATCTGCTGGACCTTCATACGGATGGCCAGCAGGGCGTTGGTGCGGTTAGCTGCTGGCGCCATCCTCCTCCTTGGCCGTCTCGTAAATGCCGGCCTCGTGGTAATAGGCGTGACCGGCATCGCGCAGGATGCTGCGAATCGGCTCGGGAGCGTTGGCGCGAATCTCAGGCTTCACCGGCAATTCGATGGCCTCGCGCAGGTGGGCGATCAGCATCTCGGCGGTCACCGGAAAGTCATGCTCGGCGCCAAATGCCTCGATTGCCTCGCAGACGGCGTCTAGCGTCTTGACGGCGCCGGCCCGGCGGCCGACGTGGAATTGGTGGACCTGGCTGCCCTTGGAGTAGACGAGCGCCTGCGACTGGTTCTTGATGCCCTCGCGCAGCGTGGCCATCGCGGCTTCGGCCGTCTCAAGCTGCTCCTTGCGCCGTGCGAGCAGGGCGATGTCGGACCGGCTGCGCGCCTCCAGCGCCTCGTGGCGGCTTGCAAGATCGGCGTACTGCGCCTCCAGCAGGCTGCGTTCTGCCTCGGCGTCGTCGGCGGCCTGCTTGGCCTGCTTCAACTCGGCCTGGAGCGCCAGCTTCAGCATCTGCTCGGATGACAGCCATTCCATGTGCTTGAAGAGGCGTTGCTCGGTCAGGTTCTTCTCCTGCACGGCGTCGGCCAACTTGGCACGCAGGTCCATCAGGCCGACGTTGGCCTCGGCGAGCGCGGTGCGGAGGCGGCTGGCCTCCTCCCTCTTCTCACGCTCTTCCGTCTGCAGCGCCGTCAGCGAGCGGTCGTATCCAGCAATGTCGTGGCGTAGCTCGGCGACCTCGGCCGACAACTCGTCGCGCTGCCGTTCGGCCTCGCCGACCTCGTCCGTCAATTTCTGAATCTCGGCGACCATCTCGTCGTAGCGGCGGTCGGCGTTCTTGTCCATCGACTTCTGGACCGCGGCCTCGGCCTCGCGCAGCCCGAGGCGAATCTTCAGATCGCTGATTTCGGCCCTCATCGCCTTGATACGAACGTCGGCGCGCAGGGCGTCGAGCACGTATGGTTCGAGAGCGGCGATGTAATCCTGTTCGAAGCTCATGTCATCCTCCTGGGATTTGAATAGGCGCCTGGGCGCCGGTTAGCTGGCGGCTTCTGCCGCAATGTCGACCAGATCGGAAACGCTGCACCCGGTCACCTCGGCCATCCGCGTCTGATTCAGATTGCTGATGTGGAAGGCCCACATCAACTCGGCCCGGCTGCCGTTGAACTCGGCCGGCCAGCCTTCCAGGTCGATGTGCAGATCGTGCTTGGCGATGATCTCGGCGGCCTCATTGACGTCCTCGGGCGTCAATTCCTCGACCGTCGGCTCTAAGTCATACTTGGCGGCGTCTCGCACGCTCGTTCTTGCCTTCGCCATTTGTAACCTCCAGATGTAGCGGCCGGTCCGTCCGACCGTTTACAGTGTACACCGAATTTACCCATAGGTCAAATGCGCCGGTGGGCGATCTCCGGCTTTGGTGCGAGGCGCAGGCGGTCGACCTCGGCCTGCAGCGTGTCGCGTACGCTGTCGGCCGAGCGCAACTCGGCGGCCTGGCGCGCGATGGTGGCGGCCATCGCGTCGATGCGTAGCTGCGCCCGCGCCAGGCTCAACTCGGCCTCCTTGGCCTGGCGCCTGGCGATGCTCAGTCTCATCGTCCCCAGGCCATTGAAGAAAAGCAGGGCGACGACCAGCGTGACCAATGCGGCGAATACAACGTCCATGATCCCTCCAAAGGATGGGCGCCGGCGGAGGCGCCGGCACCGGCGGCCACCATGAGAAACCCCAAGACCCCGATGATGCCGAGGATCAGCATCACGTAGAAAAGGCCCGAGTAACCTTCCTCTTGCTCGTTCATTTCTCGCCCTCCTTCAGGCTGTTCCAGCGAGCGCCATAATACCGATAAAGGCTAGTCCAACTCGGAAGCCAGTGTGGCGCATTCACCATTGCCTCCTCGATGGATTCGTAGCGGCTGGCCAACTCGGCCAGCACGAAATCGACGATCTTCGGCCGTGTTTCCTTGTCGACCGACCACCATTGCTCGGCGCCGATGTCCAGGTAGTAAACGATCTCCTTGAGCGCCAGCGGCGCCAGCGCACTCCAGGGCGACGGCTGCTCCGGCACGATTGGACGCGCTGTCTTGGCCAGGGCGCAGGCGTCGCGGTGGATAGCGTTGGCACTATCGACGATGGCGCCGGCCAACTGGATCGCTGCAGCCAATGCGGCCTCCAGCGTCTGCGCCGTCTTGAGCGGCAGCGTCACCGTGCCGGCGCCGGCGCCCGCTGCCTCGGCTGTGACCGTTCGCAGGTCTCGTAGGGCGTCAATCATTGCGAATCTCCCGGCAGCGCGCTGCCTCGTTTGAATATCTCCTGAGCGTTCAGGCGCCCGATCTCGGCCTCCTCGGGCGTCCATCCGTCGAGCGCGTAGCCGTCCCGCAGGCTCTGGGCGACCTGGTAGGCGACGGCCGAGACCAGGCCCGGCCGGTCATTCTGCACCGGAATCTGCAGCACCTCGGCGCCCTCTGCGTCGAGCACGCTCAGGGCGTAGACCTTGGCGTACTGCTGGAATCCACCGACGACGGCCGTCGGAATCTCACGAACGTGCAGTGTTGTCACCGGCGGCCTCCTTGGCCTCCCTGGCCTTTTGCTGCGCCTGCCGCGCCGTGTGCCATTGGCGGAGCGCCTCGCATTCGTGGTGCGCCAGGCCAAGCTGCGCGTCGTACCACTCAATGGCGGCCAATGCCTCCAGCAGGCCATTACGCAGCGGCCCTTCCGGCACGTGGGCGCGGATGAAATCCGCATCCCAATGCGACTCATTTCCCCATTGGCGCAGGCCAGCGACCGCGGCCAGCGTCGCGAATGCCGTCTCGGATTGACCGCGGAGGCGGTCGTAGAAGGTCTCGACGGCCTTGTAGATCACTCCGGTCAGGCCAGCGAGCGCCGGCGTCTCGGGAAATGGCGCCTGGCCTCCTCTGGTTTTGCTTTTGTCCATCACTCAACTCCCGGCAGCGGTGGCTGCCTCTCTTCTTTGCGCCGGCGCCGCGTGGCGGCTGCGTTAACGGCGTGATGCTCCTGGTCGTAACGCAGGTGGCACCGTTGGCACAGCGCGGCCAGATTGGCGCCGGCATTGTTGGTCGTATCGTGGTCCAGGTGGGCGACGGTCAGCACGATGCGGATGATCTTCGGTGGCCAGGCGCCTCCGAAAAGCGCCCGGCCCTCCTCATCGTTCGCTATATCGACCTCCCACATTGGACGCCATTGCCCTTCCATATCTCTGGCGCCGACGGCGTGGTTGGCGACTCCGCAGAACTTGCATCGGTGGCCTTCACGCTCAAGGATGGCGGCGCGGATCTCCTTCCAATTGGCAGGATACCGGCTGCGATCCATCGGCATTACGCACCTCCGGCCCGGCGCAGCCAGGCCACCAGGGCGACGGCGAGCACGAGCGCCAGAACGGCCGTCCAGGCGTCGACGAAGGCCACACGGCGTCGCTGCGCCGGCAGGTTATAGAATACGACCTGCCGACGGCCATCGCGCCAGGAAAGCGAAATCCGTGCCGGCCTCATGCCTCACCGTCCCAGGTAAAGCTGGCCTCGTAGGCGACCACGCGGTCGGCGAAGCCAGGCAGATACGGCACGCAGGCGGCCGGCACGAAGTACAGGGCGTCCATGCCGGTGCCATCGTACTCGGCGATCATCGTGCGAAAATCGGCGAGCAGGGCATCGAAGGGAATCTCGGCGCCGGCCTGCTGGTCGACCTGGGAGATCAGGCCGAACTTCAGCGCCTGATGCGTATCCCAGGCCATGCCGCTGACCTCGCCGATGTAGCAGGCCGACGGCCGTCCACCGTCCAGCCTGGCAATGCGGATGATGGCCTCGGCCAGGTTGAGCGCCAGGTCGGCCGGCCCGCTGCCACCGTATCCCCACTCGAATCCCGCCGGCGAATGCTTCACGGCGTAGTGCGGCACGTTGGTCCAGACCTCGTTCCCGATGCGGCGTAGCACCAGCTTTTCGGCGAGCGGCGGATCGGTGATGAAGTGATCGCAGATGTCGTCGGTCTGCGCCGGCCCGGCCGGATTGAGCGTCCGGCACACCGGCCCCAGGCCGATACGCTGCGAAATCGGATCGGTCAATGGGCGATGGCACCGGCGGCATGCTCCCGCAGGCCCGGCCTCGCGGTCCGGCGCCCTCTCCGGCGGCCGGCGGTCAAACCAGGCTCGCGCCTGGGCAGACAAGGTCGATGTATCAAGCATGATTGCCTCCTGGGCAGAATCCGGAACAAGGAAGGCCGGCCCAGGTCGCCCCAGGCCGGCCGGCAGATTACATGAATGCGCCCTCGGCCTCGGCCTCGCCAGCGTCGACGACCTCGCCGTCGACCGTGGCGCCGGCGGCGTCGGTGCGATACTCGTCGGGCGTGATGCCCATCTCGCGCACCAGCGTCTCGAACGTGCGGCGGATTTCGATCACGGCCTTGACCAGCGCGGCGTCCGTCTTGAGCGACCCGACGGCCTTGACCGTGACCGTGTTATAGGGCGACCCATCCTCGGCCGTGGCCTTATCCAGGCCGATCTCCACGCGCGTCGCCCAATACGCGGAGCGCACCAACTCCTGATTGGAGCAGAACGTATCCCAGGCCTTGGCCGACGTCGGCGGCAGCGTGAGCAGCACCGGCTGCGTCCAACCGTCGATCAGGATGACGAGGCGCCGAAGCTCCTTACAGGCCTGGCGCCGGCCCTGACTGCCTCCCTGGTGCGCGGATTCCCACTTCGACAGTGGGCATTCAGCGCAGGAGTAGGTTTCCGGCACGGCCTTCCCGGCGTCGGCGAGGCGAATGGCCTCATGCGGCAGGCGCGCCGTGCGGCCGGCATCGACCTGCTCCTGATCGGGCGTCGGATTGATGGTGCCAACCACACCGTCGGCCGAGGAGCAGAGAGGCGGCCGTTTGCTGATCCCTTTCTCAGGCCAGTAGGCGCGAGCGATCTGGCTGATGGCGACGACCCCGGTCAGCGTCTTGTAGGTCTCGCCGGAGGAGGAGGCGAATGCGCCGATGCCTCCCGGCGCGATCTTCAGCTTCGTCGGCACCAGCGTGAAGGCGCGGACGTCGTTGGCCTTCTCGCCCAGGATAAGGCGTTCGACCTCGGTCAGGTCGCCGGTGGCCAGATTGGCGCCGGTAACGAGAATGATGGCGTTGGTAACGTCGGACATTGCGATTCTCCTTGTAGGAAATGGGCGCCGGCACGTCCCATGCCGGCGCCTGTCGATTGGTCGCGGTTAGCTCACCGCGTTGAGAATGAAACCCATCAGGTCGGAGGCGTGCTTGGCGGCCGAGTAGGCTTCCTTGGCGACCTCCATCTGCGTCTTTGCCTCCTCGGCAGTAAGCTCGGCCTTGCGCGCTGCCTTCCAGGCGCCGGCCAGCGTGGCGTCGTTGGTGCGAGCGCCGTCCATCGCGTTGTCGAGCACGGTCTGGTAGACCTTGGACGTCTTGGCCACGCCCTTGAGCGGCCCTTCGCCGGCGTCGGCCAAGACCACGAACTCGGCGACCTTGGCGTTCTCGTACTTCTCCAGCGTCTCCCTGGCCTGCTTGGCCTCGCGCCGGAAACCGGCCTCCATCTGGATCGCGGTCTGGTATGCCTCGCTCGTGGCCTTCAGGTGGTTGAGCAGGCTCAGGGCGTCAATGGCCAGGCCAGTGACCGGATTCTGGATCGTGGCCAAGGCCTCGGTGAATCCCTGCAGCGTGCCGGCTGCGGCGTCCAGGCCGGCCGTGATGTCGAATAGCTGGCCCTTGGCGGCGTCGAGCGCCGGCTGCAAGCTGCCCATCTGCGTGGCCAGGGCATTGACCGCGCCAGCCAGGCCGGCCTGGGCGTGGCCGATCTCCATGACCCCGGCTGCCGTAGCGTCAATCTTGGCGTTGACGCCAGCTACCATGTCGCCAACCCACTTGATCGTGGCCGTGCCGACGATCAGCGTCTCGAGCGCCTCCGTCGTCTTGATGCCTTCGGCCTCCAGGGCAGCCAGGCGATCCTCGACCGTCAGCGCCGGAAGCGATGCCGGATCGAGTAGTGCCACACCGTTGGCGCCGTTGGCGCCGTTCTTGTCCGTCATTGCGAATCCTCCTGGGCGTGTCGCCCGGTTATGCCCACAGCACGTCGCCGTCGGCTTCGTAGATAATGGCCTTCTGAGCGATGGGCGCCTGGCGCCGGCTCAAGACCTGAGCGATATTGGCCAGCACGTCGTTGTCTGCCAAGACGAAATCGTCCAGGTAGAATCCGGCGTGCTGCATCTGCACCGCGGTCGCCACCAATGCGCCGTCTCGGTAGAGACCGGCAGGCGCATTGGGAGCGGACTCGGAGCGAACCTCAAACTTTGGCATTTGGCCTCCTACGCGAGAATGACGTCGACCAGATCGGCCGAGAAAAGCGAAGCGACGGCGTCGAGCAGGCGTCGCATGTCGCTGTTGCGGAAGGACATGCTGTCATCGCCCTGGGCGTTCCCTTCGCCGACGGTGACCAGGTAACCGGCAGGCGAATCCTCGAAGATCGCCGTGTAGACCTGCGTCTCGCCGTCGGCCTTGATCACGGCCTTGACGGTCAGCTTCCCGGCGGTCAGAATCGCCTGGCAAAGCGACCGGATTTTCTCCGGCATCCAGCGATTGACGTCGTCGGTCGGGCGTGTTACGATTTGTGTGTCCATCAGTCCTCCTGGGGCTGTTGAATCGCCTGGCCGTTTCCGTCCCTCGGCCAGGCATTTTTTTACCTCGGAGTAAATCTCCAGCCCTAATACTACACCAGCCGGTAAACTCTGTCAACTGCGAATTTACCCGGAAGCGTAAAAGGACGGCCGGCGCCGGCGCCCTTTGCATCTCCGCGCCGGCCTTCCGTCGGTTTACTTATAGGTAAATTTAGTGTACACTGGAATTGACCGGACGGACCGGCCAGGATAGCGAGGATCAAGATGGGAAACGTATCACGCAGCTTCTACAACGACCTGAAGGCAGCACGCAAGGACCAGGCCCAGGCGGCCAAGCAGGTGACCATCGTTCGGCTGACCAAGGCCGGCAAGCCCAGCAAGATGGCGGACGACACGAAGCGTTTTGCGACGGTCGACGAGGCGCATGCCTACATCGAGCGCATCAAGGCTTTGAATCCGACCAGCCACATCGAATACGCATTCATCTAACCGGCAGGCGCCGGAAAGGAAACCAGCCATGAATACCGAACAGAATGCCCTGGGCGCCTACATCGCCATGATCGCCCAGATCGCCACGCTCGCCGAAGCCATCGCCGAATACGCAGACGACCACGGTGGCATCGACCCCGACAACGTAACCTGGGCGACCGTCGGCAGCGCGACCGAGGTGCGGAATCGCCTGGCGGAAATCGCCGACTTCATCGGCCTGGAAATCGGCGAGGAGGAGGAGTAAGCGCGGCGACGGTAACGTTGGCCAGGTAACCAGGCGAAAGACTAACCGAAAGCAGGAGAGGGAAATGGCAGCGAATAAGCGATTATTACGGTGTACGTCGAATTCTGACCAAGGCTGGTATAATTTGGTCCCGAGCGACTACGAGGCGAAGGCGGCCGACCTGACGGCGCAGGGATTTGAGCGCCGGCCGGTGGCCGACCTTCGCCATGAGGTTTTCGTGAGAGGCGACCAGGCATTGCAGATCGTGAGGCGCCTGGCGGATCATCGACATTTCACGGTCGTCACCAAATTTTCAAACGAGGAAGGTTAATGGCCACACGAGGTAGGAAGCCAAATCCGGATCGCAAGCAGCGCAGGTGGCTGCTTTTGCGCCCACAGCTTTGGAGTTGGATCGACTCCGAGGCGGAAGCTGCCGGCACGACGGTGAATGCCTGGATCGAAGCGATCCTGGCGGAGCGCCAACAGCAGGGCGACCTGCAATCCCAGCGCATGGAGGCAATTCTCCAGCGCATGGAAGCCCTGGTTGGTGGCGACGGTCGGTAACCCCGAGCAGGCCATCACAAAGAACAAAGGCGCCGAGAATCCCCTCGGCGCCTTTTCTATTGGCCCGGCACGCCATGAACTGACGCCATCGTGCTGACGATGCAATCTATACATGGCGCCCGCTCTTTTACGTCAAGTGCAGACGTGCAGACGGTGCAGACGTGCAGACAAAACCGGAAAAACGTCTGCACTTGGGATTCCGCAGACAAACCCCAAAACCACTAAACACATTTAGCAATAAATAATGAAAATATAATAAATATAATAATATATTATTAAATATATTTTATTATTTAATATATTATTGGTGATCCTGGTTGTCTTTATGGAAAGTGCAGACGCTTTTTAGATTTTGTCTGCACGTCTGCACCGTCTGCATGTCTGCACTTGGCGCCGAGGCGCATCACAGGAAATCGACCTTGGCCACCTCGCTGCCGGCGCACCATACGCGCACGAAGCGGCGCAGCCAGGCGTTGGCCAGCGTCACGTTCGGGTGCGCCATCATGGCGGCCGATGCCTCGCGGATCTCTTCCAGGCGTTGGCGCCGGCTGCCGGCCTGCCGGTATTCGGCGATGGCCTCGCGCAACTCGGCGATCTTGGCGTCGATGGCGGCACGCTCGGCGGCCAGGCGATTTACCTGGCGTTCGTAGCGGCCGGCGTCGAGCAGGCCGTCGGTGTAGGCGTCGTCGGCGCGCTGCAGGGCAGTATCCAGGCGCCGGCCTTCGCCGGCGTAGCGGTCGATGTCGGCGGCCAGGCGGCCTGTCGGATCGTCCTCTTCGTCGGCGTAGCGGTCGATGTTCTCGTCGGCCAGCCAGGCGAAGCTGGTGGCCAGCGCCTCCATGATCTTGCGTGAATCGATCCAGGCGCCCGCATGCTTGTTCGGGCAGTAGAGTTGCGTTCGGTTGGCGTAGCGGCCGATGGTCAGGCGCCGATTGCAGTCGGCGCACCAGGCCACGCCCGAGAGCAGATGGGGCGTGTTGGCCAGGCGCCGAGAATGCCCGCGCTGCGCCTGCTCGTCGATGGCGGCCCGAGCAGTCTCCTCGTCGATGATGGCATCCCAGGTCGCCGGCGCCCTGACGTATGGCCGATTGCGGCTGCGAACGTTCAACTCGGCGAATCCGGCGTAGGTCCAGGCGCGCATGATGATAGTGCGGACCCCGGCCTTGGTCCAGCCTTCCGCTGCCGGCATCCAGTCGTTGGCCGTGGCCTTGGGCGCGCCTTCCTGGTTCAAGACCGCGGCGACGGCATTGAAGCCCAGCCCCTGCAGATACAACTCGAAAATACGCTGCACGGCGCCGGCCTCGGCCAGGTCGACGTCGACCGTCGGCGCGCCCGTTTTCGGATCGTAGGACAGCCTGTAACCGAACGGCATGCGGCCCGGCGCCAGGCCCTTCTTCACGCGGTGGATCATGCCCATCCGCTGCCGCTCGGTTAGCTTCGCCACCTCCTGCTGGGCGCCGACGGATTTGATGGCGCCGATCAGCAGGTCATCGTAGGAGGCGCCGGCGGCCTGCTCCAGCGTCGCCGGCGGTGACTCGGCCTCGACACAGATTATGCCGGCGTCTCGGCACAACTCGACGACCGACATGGAGAGCGAGGCGCGCCGGCCCAGGCGGCTGCGGTCGTAATAGACGAAGACGTCGAACGACCTGGCGTCGACCAACTCCCGCAGCCTGGCGTAGGCTGGAATGCGGCCGGCGGCGTCCTCGAAGAGCACGATGGATCGGCTCTCGCCCGGCACGCTCAATTCCTCGACGATGGTCCCACCGAACTGCTCGGCGAGCGCCCGATTGCGATCAAGCTGCTCGTCGAGGGAGATCTTCTTGGCCTGCGGCAGCGAACTGACAGCGGCCCACGAAACCCAGCGCCGGCGTTTCACTGTTTGTTCCGGCGTGCGATTGCCCGCGCAAAGAGGCGGACCACGTCGGCGATCATCTCCTGGTCGTTCGGATCGACAGCCTGGACCTCGTCGATGATGGCGCGCAGCACGCGCAACTCCTGCGGTGTGGAGGCGGCCACGAGCAGGCCATCGCCGTTGGCAGGCGGCGCCGGATCGTCTACCCGCAGCAGGAGGTAATCGGCCGACGTGCC
>WBZU01003550.1_pt1 | contig 10160 bp, 10 predicted proteins | sample 5204311 | NCBI WGS metagenome assembly WBZU01 (sample SAMN12344359, study PRJNA552823) | activated sludge metagenome | biome: Activated sludge suspended growth; feature: Nitrification reactor; material: Wastewater; isolation source: activated sludge from nitrification reactor of wastewater... | reverse complement strand
GTGACCGTGCGCCTGACCGACAAGCGTGAATTCAAGGCGAAGATCATCGGCGCCGACAAACGCACTGACGTCGCGCTGCTGAAGATCGAGGCCGGTGGACTCCCGGCCGTAAAAATGGCGGATCCCGCGCAGCTCAAGGTCGGCGAGTGGGTTGTCGCCATCGGTTCGCCGTTCGGTTTCGACAATTCGGTGACGGCGGGTATCGTTTCGGCCAAGGGCCGTTCATTGCCGCAGGAGAACTACGTCCCCTTCATACAGACGGATGTCGCGATCAATCCCGGCAATTCCGGCGGTCCGCTGTTCAACATGCGCGGCGAGGTGGTCGGCATCAATTCGCAGATCTACAGTCGCAGCGGTGGCTACATGGGCGTCTCCTTCGCCATTCCGATCGACGTTGCCATGGATATCCAGAACCAGTTGCGCGTCTCGGGCAAAGTCAGCCGCGGTCGTCTCGGCGTGGTGATTCAGGAAGTCAGCAAGGAACTGGCGGAGTCACTGGCGTTGAGCAAGCCGATGGGCGCCGTCGTCAATGCCGTTGAAAAGGGCGGGCCAGCCGACAAGGCGGGACTCGAGCCGGGTGACGTCATCCTCAAGTTCGATGGCAAGCTGATCAATGCTTCCGCTGACCTCCCGCGCATGGTGGGTGCAACCAAGCCGGGAACCCGATCGACGCTTCAGGTCTGGCGCAAGGGCGCGACCCGGGACATCGCCGTAACCGTGGGCGAGATGAGCGACGAGAAGGTGGCTGCCAGTCGTCCTTCCCGTGGGGGTAAGCCTGCGGAACAGCAGGCCAATCGCCTCGGACTGGTGGTGAGCGAACTCACTGCAGAGCAGAAGCGGGACCTCAAGATGTCCTCCGGCCTGCTGATCCAGGATGTTCGCGGTGCCAATGCGCGGGCCGATCTGCGTCCCGGCGATATCATCATCGCGCTGATCAGCAAGGGGGCAACGACCGAAGTCACGACGGTCGAGCAGTTCAACAAGTTGCTGGCGCAGTTCGAAAAGGGCAGCAACATTACCCTCCTGATTCGCCGTGGCGAGATGCAGTCCTTCGTGACCATCAAGGGTCTCAATGGTAATTGACCTGACTCTTCTCAGCCGTAGTTACTGCCACCTTTGTCAAGAGATGGAGGTGGCATTGGCACCGCTGGCGGAAGAATTTGGCGCTTCGGTGACGGTTCTCGATGTCGATTCCGATCCCCAGCTCGAAGCCAGATATGATGAACTGGTACCCGTTCTGCTGCATGGTGAAAGCGAAATCTGCCATTACTTTCTGGACGAGGTCAAAACCCGTGAATACTTGGCCGGAATCCGCTAGAATTCAAGGCCTTCTGAACAAGGAAGGGCGCTGCAAAAGCGCCCTTTTTTACTCGCATCAATGGATCACATCCGCAACTTCTCCATAATCGCCCATATCGACCACGGGAAATCGACACTTGCCGATCGCATCATCCATCTTTGCGGTGGACTGTCGGACCGCGAGATGGAGGCCCAGGTTCTCGATTCGATGGATATCGAACGCGAGCGTGGCATCACCATCAAGGCGCAGACTGCGGCGCTGCAATACAAGGCACGTGACGGCAAGGTCTACAACCTGAACCTGATCGACACGCCGGGACACGTTGACTTCTCGTATGAGGTTTCGCGTTCATTGTCCGCCTGCGAAGGTGCTCTTCTGGTTGTCGACGCCTCGCAAGGTGTCGAGGCGCAAACCGTCGCCAACTGCTACACGGCGCTTGAACTCGACGTCGAGGTTGTGCCGGTGCTGAACAAGATCGACCTTCCCTCGGCTGACCCCGACAATGCACGACAAGAGATCGAGGACGTGATCGGCATCGACGCAACCGACGCCATCCTTGCGTCGGCGAAGACGGGACGGGGGGTTGACGATATCCTTGAAGCGGTGGTTGCACGCATTCCGCCACCCAAGGGCAATCCGGAAGGGCCGCTCAAGGCCTTGATCATCGACTCGTGGTTCGACAACTACGTCGGCGTTGTCATGCTGGTGCGGGTGGTTGACGGGGTCATGCGTCCGAAGGACAAGCTTCTTTTCATGGCGAGTGGTGCCCAGCAGCTGTGCGAACAGGTCGGCGTATTTTCCCCGAAGTCGGTTTCGCGCGACGCACTGCGCGCAGGCGAAGTGGGGTTCGTCATTGCCGGGATCAAGGAATTGCAGGCGGCCAAGGTCGGCGACACGATCACCAGGGTCGACCGCAAGGCGAGCGAACCCTTGCCGGGGTTCAAGGAAATAAAGCCGCAGGTGTTTGCCGGACTCTACCCGGTCGAATCCAATCAGTATGACTCCCTGCGCGAATCGCTGGAAAAGCTGAAACTCAACGACGCGTCGCTGCACTACGAGCCAGAGGTTTCGCAGGCGCTTGGTTTCGGTTTCCGCTGCGGATTTCTGGGCCTGCTGCACATGGAAATCGTCCAGGAGCGCCTGGAACGCGAATTTGATCAGGATCTTATCACCACGGCGCCGACCGTCGTCTACGAGGTCGTCATGCGCGACGGCTCGGTCGTTCAGGTCGAAAATCCGGCCAAACTGCCGGAACTGAGCAAGGTCGAAGAGGTGCGCGAGCCGATCATCACCGCCACGATCTTCGTGCCTCAGGATTATCTGGGAAACGTCATCACGCTGTGCAACCAGAAGCGTGGCAATCAGGTCGATATGCATTACCACGGCCGTCAGGTAAAGCTGGTTTACGAAATTCCGATGGCCGAAGTGGTGATGGATTTCTTCGACCGCCTGAAGTCGTGCTCGAAAGGCTACGCGTCGCTTGACTACGAGTTCAGGGAATACCGCGCAGCCGATGTGGTCAAGCTGGATATTCTCATCAACAACGAGAAGGTGGACGCCCTGTCGCTGATCGTGCATCGCGCCAACTCGCAGTATCGCGGCCGCGAACTGGCCGCCAAGATGCGTGAACTGATTCCCCGCCAGATGTACGACGTGGCGATTCAGGCAGCGATCGGATCGCATATCGTTGCCCGCGAGAACGTCAAGGCGATGCGCAAGGACGTTCTGGCCAAGTGCTATGGCGGTGACATCACACGCAAGAGAAAACTTCTGGAAAAACAGAAGGCCGGCAAGAAGCGCATGAAACAGGTCGGCAGCGTGGAAATTCCGCAGGAGGCCTTCCTCGCCATCCTGCGTGTCGATAGCTGAGATTTCAACCAATGAATTTTGCCCTGATTCTTTTCGTGCTGACAGTCGTGACCGGTGTGCTCTATGCGGTCGACGTGCTGAAATTCCGGAAGTTGCGTGAGCGGAAGTACGCGTCCTTCTATGGCTTGACCAGCAAGCCCTTCCTGGCAAACCCCGATTCGAAGTTCTATTTTCCCAGCGAGGCACATCTGCGTGCCACGGCGTATCTCGATTACGGCATGCAGCAGAATGAGGGCTTCGTCATCATTACCGGGGAATCAGGCACGGGCAAGACGACGATCATTCGCAGGATGCTCGAAAGTCTGGATCCGGACAAGGTAATCGCGGCGCATCTCGTGAGTACCCGGGGCGATGCCGACAACATTTTGCGTCTTGTCGGCGCGGCAATCGGTATTCACACCAAGGGTGTCGAGAAATCCGAAGTCCTCCAGTCCCTTGAGGCGTTCCTAATCGGCCTGACGAGCAAGGGCAAGCGCTGCCTGCTTATCGTAGACGAGGCGCAGAATCTGACTGTCAAGGCCGTCGAGGAATTGCGCACGCTTTCGAATTTTCAGTTCGGCAACCAACCCCTGCTGCGAAGTTTTCTCGTCGGGCAACCCGAATTCCGTGAAATCCTGCAGAGCCCTCAATTGACGCAATTCAGGCAGCGGATCATTGCCTCCTACCACATCGAGCCGATGAGCGAGGCGGAGACGTTTGACTACATCGGGCACCGGCTCAAATGCGCCGGGGCAAGTGGATGTCCCAGCTTTACGCCGGATGGCCTTGAGGCAATATTCAAGGCCACAGGCGGGATTCCCCAGCGTATCAATTCACTTTGCGATCATCTGCTGCTGTTTGGCTATCTCAACAACAAGAAGGAATTCGACGCCAAGGACGTCGAGGAGGTTGGCAAAAAAGCTACAGGTACCCGGGGCTCAGCATCGGGCCGGGCACAACGCGCCGCAGGCCAAAGTTCCGGATCCGGATGGATGCAGGCCTTTGCCGATCGGGTTCTGGATGGGCAAGGTGAGTCCAACGAAGCCAAGGAACCGCTGTGGGTGGAATGGGGCGCCAGTTTCTTCCCGGTCATCCTGGTCGTCTTCTTGCTGCGCTCCTTCCTTTTCGAGCCGTTCAAGATCCCCTCGGGTTCGATGATTCCGACCTTGCAGGTTGGCGACTTCATCCTGGTCAACAAGTTCATCTATGGCATCCGGTTGCCGGTCATCAACAAGAAGATCATCGACATCAAGTCACCACAGCGGGGCGACGTAATGGTTTTCCGCTACCCGGAGGATCCTTCGCTCGATTACATCAAGCGCGTCATCGGGCTGCCGGGCGATACAGTTGCCTATCAGAACAAGCGTCTGAGCATCAACGGTCAGCCTGTCGAAACGACGAAGATTTTCGACTACCATCATCCGGAACGCCTCTACTACTCGGAACAATATGTCGCTAGAATTGGCGATGTCGAGTACAGGTACCTGAACGACAGTGATGCACCGGCGTTGATCCCCGATGCGACCCGGTTTCCGTATAGGGACAATTGCACCTACAATGCGGCCGGTGTCATCTGCAAGGTACCCGCCGGGCATTACTTCATGATGGGCGATAATCGCGACAACAGCCGCGACAGTCGATTCTGGGGTTTTGTGCCCGAGCAGAATATTGTGGGCAAGGCATTCTTTATCTGGTTGAACCTGAGCAGTCCCAGCCGGATCGGTTCCTTCAAGTAGGAGAAGAAATGAAATATCAACGTGGGGTGGCTCTTTCGGGACTCATTTTCTGGGGCGTCGTGATAACGCTGGTGGCCGTGCTGGGGATGAAGGTCGTGCCGACAACAGTCGAGTACTACAAGATTCTCAAGGATATCAAGGCAACGGTTAACAAGGTGGGGCCCGAAGCGACGGTTGCCGATGTCAGAAGGACTTTCGACAACTTCGCCAATATCGATCAACTCGACTTCAAGCCGGAACAACTCGATGTTTCCAAGGAGCGGGGCAAGATCGTGGTTTCATTTGATTACGACAAGCGCATTCCGCTCTTCGGCAATGTCAGCTTGGTGATCAACTACAAAGGTTCGACCGCCGACTGAGCCCCAGGTGATTGACTTGTCGACGCTGGCGGCGGCGTTGGGGCATGTCTTTGCCGATCGCGAGTTGCTGCAGACTGCGCTGACACATCGCAGCTTCGGCAACCCCAACAACGAGCGGCTCGAATTCATCGGCGATGGGGTTCTCAACTGCGTGATTGCCGTGGCGCTTTTCAGGCGCCATCCGGATTTGGCGGAAGGCGAGCTTTCGCGGTTGCGTGCCAATCTGGTTCGTCAGGATGCGCTGCACAGGTTGGCCGTTATGCTGAATATCGGCACCTACCTGCGTCTGGGCGAGGGCGAACTGAAAAGCGGTGGCAGCGAGCGGCCGTCGATTCTGGCCGATGCTGTGGAGGCGCTGATCGGAGCCGTCTATCTCGATGGTGGCTTCGACGCGGCGCAATCGCTCATCGCTCGCCTTTACCTCCCCATGTTCGACGAACTGACGCCGGGGCAACTCGGCAAGGATGCCAAGACCCGCTTGCAGGAGTGGCTGCAGGGCCGAAAGAAGCCGTTGCCGCGCTATCAGGTCATCGAGGCCAGCGGCGCGGCCCATGATCAGCGCTTCGAGGTCGCTTGCGAAATCGAGAATCCCGCCTTGCGCACGATCGGGCAGGGCAGCAGCCGTCGTCTGGCCGAGCAGGCCGCTGCCGACAGCGCACTGAAGGCACTCAAGGCATGACAAAGATCCGTTCCGGGTACATCGCCATCGTTGGCCGTCCCAATGTCGGCAAATCGACATTGCTCAACGAACTTGTCGGCGAGAAGATCAGCATCGTTTCGCGCAAGGCGCAGACCACCCGGCACCGGATCACCGGCATCGTCACCAACGACGACGCGCAATACGTGTTCGTCGATACGCCAGGCTTCCAGACCAGATTCACCAATGCCTTGAACCGGACAATGAATCGCGGCGTGACGCAGACCCTGAGCGAGGTCGATCTGGTGCTCTTCGTCATCGAGGCCGGTTCCTACGACGCCAAGGATCAGGCGGTCGTCAGGTTGCTGCCCAGAGACCGGCCGGTCATTCTGGTCATCAACAAGACCGACCGCTTGAAGGATCGCGCGGCGCTGTTGCCATTCATCGCCCGGGTCTCCGCAGAGCATGATTACGCGGCCATTGTGCCGATCAGCGCGACCAAGGGGCGCCAGACCGGGGAATTGCTTGCCGAAGCGCGCAAGTATCTGCCCAACGAAGGTCTGATGTTTCCGGAGGACGATCTGACCGACAAGAGCGAACGCTTTCTCGCCGCCGAATACCTCCGTGAAAAGGTCTTCCGCCTCGTTGGCGACGAACTGCCCTATGCGACGACGGTCGAGATCGAGAAATTCGAAATCGAAGGCAATCTGCGGCGGATTTTCGCGGCAATCGTCGTTGACCGCGAGGGTCACAAGGCGATCGTCATCGGCAAGGGCGGCGAATCGCTTAAGCGCATCGCCAGCGAGGCCCGTCAGGACATGGAGCGCCTGTTCGACGGCAAGGTCTATCTTGAGGTGTGGGTCAAGGTCAAATCCGGCTGGAACGACGACGAGCGCCTGCTGAAGAGTCTCGGTTACGAATGAACCTGCGCAGCAAAGTCGATGGCCAGCCGGCCTACGTCTTGCACGCCTACCCGTTCCGGGAAACCAGTCTCATCGTCGAAGTCTTTTCCCGTGACTTCGGGCGCATGGCCCTGCTGGCACGCGGGGCGCGCCGCCCACGTTCAGCGATTCGCGGCCTGTTGATGGCATTTCAGCCCCTTGAACTGGGCTGGGCCGGCAAGGGTGAAGTTCTCACGCTGATGAAGGCCGAATGGCAGGGCGGGCAACCCTTGCTGGCGGGTGCAGCACTTTTTTGCGGGTATTACCTCAATGAACTGCTGATGCACCTGCTGCCGCGCGAGGATGCCCACGAGAAACTCTTCGCGCGCTACGTGGAAACGCTCTCGCGGCTGGCCGAAGATGCCGGGGCCGGGGAGCGCGAGGCCGATCTCCGCCGCTTCGAGAAGGCACTGTTGCAGGAGCTCGGCTACGGACTGACCTTGAATCACGACAGTAGCGGCAAGGAAATCGTTCCCGCAGCCCATTACACCTACCGCATGGAACACGGTCCGGTGCGGCTGGAGCATGCGGGTGCCGCCGCCCAGGCGGTGAGCGGCAAGACCTTGCGCGATCTTGCGGCCGAGGATTTCTCGGATCCGCGATCGCGCGGCGAGGCCAAGCAGCTGATGCGCACGCTGATGGCTTATTATCTCGGCGGCAAGGAACTGGAAACACGCAGAATATTCAAGGAGTTGCAGGAACCATGATCGAACTTGGCGTCAATATCGACCACATCGCCACACTGCGGCAGGCGCGCCTTACCTACGAACCCGATCCCGTCTGGGGCGCCGTCGAGGCCCATCTTGGTGGTGCCGACGGCATTACGGTTCATCTCCGTGAGGATCGTCGCCATATCCAGGACGCCGATGTCCGCCGATTGCGCGACCTGACCCAGATCAAGTTGAACCTTGAAATGGCCGCGACCGAAGAAATGGTCGGCATTGCCTGCGGCCTGAAGCCGGAGATGGCGATGTTGGTGCCGGAAGGTCGCCACGAGGTGACCACCGAAGGCGGACTCGATATCCTCGCCCAGGAGGCTCGTCTGGCCGAGGTCATTGCCCGTCTGACCGACGCCGGCATCATGACCAGTGTCTTCATCGATGCCGAGATTCCGCAGATCGAGGCGGCGGCGCGCATTGGCGCCCGCGTCTGCGAAATTCATACCGGCCCGTATGCCCATGCCTTCCACGCCATGGGCCGCGACGCCGAAGCACAGGCGGTGATCACCGAACTGGGCAAGATCCGTCAGGCCGGCGAGCGTGTTCGCAAACTCGGCATGCGTTTCAATGCCGGCCACGCGCTCAATTACTACAACGTCCAGCCGGTCGCCCGGCTGGCCGGGGTCCGCGAACTGCACATCGGCCACGCCATCGTCAGCCGCGCGGTATTTGTCGGCCTGCGCGAAGCCGTCCGCGAAATGAAACAGTTGATGCGCGAAGCCGCCGAGCGTGGCGAATGATCCACGGCATCGGCACCGACATTGTTGCGGTCAAGCGTCTGCAGGGGATGTGGGAGCGGCACGGTGAGCGAGCGCTGGAAAAGCTGCTCGCTCCGCAAGAACTCACGGAATTTGCCCAAGCTGGCGCCAAGGGACGGTTTCTCGCCAAGCGCTTTGCCGCCAAGGAGGCGTTCTGCAAGGCGCTGGGCACCGGCGTGCGCCCGCCGGCCGTCCTGCCCGCCATTGCCGTCGCTCACGACGAACTGGGCAAGCCCATACTGGCCTTTCGCGGTCAACTGGCTGAAATGATCGAAAACCAGGAGCTCACGGTTCACCTTTCCCTGAGCGATGAAGCCGAATACGCCATCGCCTGCGTCATTCTGGAACGCCCATGAAGCAACTCGCCATCGGTCCCCTGATGATCGACATCGCCGGCACCCGACTTGGCGATCTCGATCGCGAGCGCCTCTCCCACCCGCTGGTTGGCGGGATCATCCTGTTTTCCCGGAACTATGAGAATCCCGGGCAACTGGAAGCGCTGACGCGCGAGATCCACGCGCTGCGCAATCCGTTCCTGATCACCGTCGATCATGAAGGGGGCAGGGTGCAGCGCTTCCGTGAGGGATTCACCAAGCTGCCAGCGATGGCTGCCCTCGGGCGGCTTTGGGATCAGCAACCCGAAGCAGCACTCGATTCCGCGCGCCAGTTGGGCTACGTGCTCGCCGCCGAACTGCGCGCGCGCGGGGTCGATTATTCGTTTACCCCGGTTCTCGACCTCGACTACGGACCGTCGCGGGTGATCGGCGATCGCGCGTTTCATCGCCAGCCGGATGCCGTCATCGCGCTGGCCAGGGCGCTGACGGCTGGCTTGCGTGACGGTGGCATGGGAAGCTGTGGCAAGCATTTTCCGGGGCATGGCTACGTGATTCCCGATTCGCATGTCGAACTTCCCGTCGATGACCGCAGCCTCGAGGCAATGCAGGACGACCTGCTTCCCTACCGCAGGCTCGACCTCGATGCGGTGATGGCCGCGCACGTGATTTACAACTGCATGGATTGCAATACGGCTGTATTTTCAAATAGATGGATAGACTATTTAAGGAATGACATAAAGTTCTATGGCGTCGTCTTCACCGACGATCTGTCGATGCAGGGCGCCGGAGTCGTCGGTGGCATGCTCGATCGCGTCGATGTGGCCTATCGTGCCGGTTGCGACATGTTGCTTGTGTGCAATTCCCCGGATGCCGTGGGCGAGGTTCTGGCTGACTGGCATCCGGCGGTGGATCCGGCCAGAGGCAGGCGGGTCGAAGCCTTGTTGCCGAAGCAGGCACCGATGGACTGGCAAACGCTTCAGGCCGACCCGCGCTACCGCGCAGCGCTGGAAACCGTTGCGCGATTGACGGACTGATTCACGAGCGATGCCGTCACCGGCGGAACCGGCGACATGAACGAAAACGGGCAGCCGAAGCTGCCCGTCCAATGCAAGCAACAGACCACCGATTACTTGGCGCGGCTCTTGTACTCGTCGGTACGGGTGTCGATTTCGATCTTGTCGCCGATGCTGATGAAGGCCGGAACCGGTAATTCGAAACCGGTGGCCAGGCGCGCCGGCTTCAATACCTTCCCGGAGGTGTCACCCTTGACCGCCGGTTCCGTGTAAACGACTTCGCGGACAACGCTGTTCGGCAGTTCGACGGAAATTGCCTTGCCGTTGTAGAAGACAACCTCGCAGGCCAGACCGTCCTCGAGGTACTTGAGCGCGTCGACCATGTTTTCCGCTTCAACCTCGAACTGGTTGTACTCGGCGTCCATGAATACGTACATCGGATCGGCGAAGTAGGAATAGGTGACTTCCTTCTTTTCGAGGACGACGACCTCGAACTTGTCGTCGGCCCGATAGA
>WBZU01002379.1_pt1 | contig 10165 bp, 8 predicted proteins | sample 5204311 | NCBI WGS metagenome assembly WBZU01 (sample SAMN12344359, study PRJNA552823) | activated sludge metagenome | biome: Activated sludge suspended growth; feature: Nitrification reactor; material: Wastewater; isolation source: activated sludge from nitrification reactor of wastewater treatment... | reverse complement strand
GTGTTTGGTATCAAGGAACGCACCGCAGACCTTTATTTATCTAAGTTGGTCGCTTTCAAGTGGATTGAGAAAACCCGAAACGGTATCTATCAAAAAATCAAACAGTAAGAGCAACTTTGCAAGTTTTGCAAAGTTTGCAACCTTCCATTTTAAAAATAATCCGTATATTTGCCAATACTGTCCAAAATATTATGTCAGACTATTGGAGCAAAAAATTAGGTTCGATTATTAAGGAGTACCGTGAGGCAAATAATTTGCCCCTGAGGAAGATTGCTGCAAGTCTCGACTTGGATCAATCCACGTTGAGCAAGATTGAAAAAGGCGAACGCAGGGGTAGTATTGAAATGATTCCGGTAGTATCAAGGTTATTTAACTTAGACTACAACGGCTTACAAGTCGATATTTTAAGCGAAAAAATCATTGAAGAAAATAAGGAATATCCCCTGCTGCAAGAAGCTTTGGTAGAGGCGTTAAACAAAATAAAAAGAGCAAAATAGTATGATAACAAAACAACAATTAGGGAATTTCTTATGGGGTATGGCTGACATACTCTATGGCAAGGTAGAAGATTATAAATCATACATCCTTACGTTGCTCTTTTACAAAAGACTTTCTGACAACTATCCCTGGGAAGAGAATAACAAAGTAGCGGAACTTGAATTGGAATACGGCACTAAACTCAATGCCAAACAATTAGAAAAAGCACTCAAAACCGCACATATTTTTCAGATCCCCGAAGGCTGTTTTTGGCAGGATATTGCCTCTGCACCACTGGATGAAAAAAACGAAAAAATTGATTTTGCTCTTAATGCTATTGCAGATGCAAACCCGAAACTAAAAGGCATTATCAATACCGTAAAATGGAACGAAGCAGCACCCGATGGTTCGGGTGGTAAACGATTAGACCCTAAAATTTTACAGGAACTCATCAATCACCTCGACCCAATGGACCTTTCAAATGCCAATGTACCATTGGACATTTTAGGCCACGCCTATGAGTATTTAATCAAACGCTTTGCCGATGAAAACAAGGGCGGCACTGTGGCAGGGCAATTTTATACACCACCGGAAGTGGTGGAATTGATGGTTCGTTATATTTCACCTACCAATGGTATGCGGGTTTATGACCCAACCTGCGGTTCGGGTGGTTTTTTAATTAAAGCTGCCGACTATGTAAAAGAAACACAAGGTGAGCTAAAAGGCTTACGCCTTTATGGCCAAGAAACCATTTGGAACACTTGGGCTATTGCCACAATGAACCTCCAGTTACACGGTTTAGAAGGTGAAATTCGCCAAGGCGATACCATCCAGAATCCTAAGTTCAAGAAAAACGACAGTGAGATTGAAACCTTCGATGTGGTTTTAGCCAATTTTCCTTTTTCGGTAGAAAACTGGGCGGGTAACGGTACACCCAAAAAAGACAGCAAAGGCAAAGCAGTTTTAAACAACGATGGCTCTCCTAAATACGATTATCCCTCAAAGGATAGTTATGCCGACCCCTACAACCGTTTAATATATGGCACACCCAATTTTACCAATGGCGATTTTGCCTTTCTGCAACACATTATTGCTTCTTTAGAACCTAATGGAATGGCAGGGGTAGTTTGCCCTAATGGTGTATTATTTAAAGGGCAACCCGAAAAAACAGAAGAAGAAGATGGACAAAGAAGAAAGGCAGATGATGATTATTTAATCCGCAGAGGCTTTATTGAAGGCATTGGAGAAGATAAAAAGAACATCATTGATGCCATTGTAGCCTTGCCCGAAAATGTGTTTTACGGCAATACCATTCCGGGTGCTATTGTCTTTTTCAATAAGAACAAACCCGAAGAACGCAAAGGCAAGATTTTAATGGTGTGGGGTGCTAAAGAAGGTTGGTACAAATCCGAGCCCGACCAAAATGTACTTCGTCCGCAGGATGTAATGCGTTTATTGGTGCAGCTGCTGAGCTACGGAGATATTGAAAAAGCCAAAGCCATTATTCCGGCACAAGAACAGCGTTTGTTTGCGTTGGTAGATGATAATCTTGATTTCAAATTGCTTGAGATCAACGAAAAATACCACGATGAAGAAACAACCCTTGCCGGCTTGCACACAGAGCTAATCCAAGTAAAATCCTATTTTGAGGCAGAGAACGCCACCACCGAGCTTACCCTTACAGATGGCACAGTATTGATAGCTGCCGTAAACAAGGGCAAATTTGACTTTGAATTAAAAGACAAACGCAAAACTGCTATCCCTGTAAACGATAAGGGAGAAATAGAAATCCCATACAGCAGTGGACAAATACTGAAACTAAAACTAAAGGCAGGAAACAAAGCATCCATTACACAGGCCAATATCAATACTCTCGAAAACCGTATCACTAAGCTCGAAGAGTTCCTATTGAAAAAGGAAACAGACATTGCCGATGCAAAGGCCGAAGCACAGCGGGAAAAAGTAGCCATACAAGCGGTAAGCCAAGAGATGTTGGGTGTATTTGCCGACCCTGTTTTACGCAGAAAATATTTTGCATTGGTAGATATGGAAGAACTGGTAGAAAACGAGTTTAACCTCAACCTACCCCGTTATATTGATACGGTAGAGCCTGAAAGAGAAATACCCATAGCAGAAGCAATAGGAGAATTAACCGCAGCGTTACAAGATGAAAAAGAAGCCGAAGCTGCGTTGAATAGTTTACTTGAAATTTTGAAATAATGGAAATGAAAGAAACTAAAATAGGCTTTTGTATTCCCGACTTTGACCCAATAAGGTTGAAAGATTTCTTGTCAAGTAATGATGCGGGGAAATGGGGTGCTGACCCAACAGGTGAAAACGATATTGCGGTTGTTAGAAGCACAAATTTCAATGATACAGGTTATTTAGACCTTTCAGATGTAGCATTGCGTTCACTACCGGAAGACGATTATAGAAAAACGAAGTTATTAGAAAATGATATTGTAATCGAACGTTCAGGTGGTAGTGCCAATCAACCAGTTGGCAGGGTAAGTTTTGTAACCAAGGAGATTGAGGATACAGGTTTCGGATTTTCTAATTTCATTCAGCGAATAAGGGTATCAGACGAGCATAACGCAAAGTATGTGTTTTATTGTTTGTATCATTTGCACAGTGCAGGTATAACACAGACAATGCAAACCCAAACAAATGGTATTAGGAATTTGGAATACAGGTATTACCTGAATCAAAAACTACCTAAACCAACCCCAGCCGAACAAACCCACATAGCCAATCTTTTGAGTGCTGTTGACAAAACCATACAAGCCACCAAAAACAGCATAGCCAAATTAGAAAAGCTAAAAACTTCGCTAATGCAAAATCTGCTCACCGGCAAAATGAAACCAGACGGCACTTGGCGTGCAGAAGATGAGTTTTGGATAGATGATAAGTTTGGTAAAGTACCTAATGGATGGAAAATTAGCTACCTAAAAGATGTTCAAGAAATAAACAAAGAGTCTTTACCTGCATCAACAGATCCAAACTACATTTTAAAATACATAACTATTGAAGCGGTATTTACTGATAAAATAGATTTTGACAAAGTGCCTGAATATAGATTCTCTGAAGCACCAGGAAGAGCAAGAAGGATTATAAAAAAGGGAGATTTCATTGTGTCAACTGTACGTCCCAACCTCAAAGGATTTGCAAGGCTTAAAGAAGATGGTGAAAACTGGATATGTTCCACAGGCTTTGCTACTGTTAGTCCAAAGGAGAACCAAGTAAGTGATTTTTATTTCTTTCAAATACTAAGCTTTATTGGTGAAAAGCAGTTTGCAAGTTTTATCTCTGGTTCAAATTATCCCGCTGTTACTGATAGAGATTTCAAGCAATTAAGAGTTTACGAACCCCCATTTGAAGAACAAGTATTGATTTCTGATAAAATTGAAAGTGTTGTAAATGTTATTAATAAAAAACAAGCTTCAATTAATCAGTTAGATAAACTCAAAAAATCCCTAATGCAGAACCTGCTTACCGGCAAGGTTAGGGTTCCGCACGAAGCTTTAAAAAAAGAAGAAAATGAGCAATAAAGATAAAAACCCGGGCAATGAGTTAAACCACTTCATTTTATACACCGCCCCCAGTGGGGAGGTAAGGATTGAAATTTATATCCAAAATGAAACCATTTGGCTCACCCAGCAGAAAATTGCCGAGTTGTTTGGAGTGGCTAAATCTACTATCAGTGAGCATCTTAGCAACATTTTTGAAACAGGCGAATTGGATAAGGAGGCAACTGTTCGGAAATTCCGAACAGTTCAACCCGAAGGAGAGCGGGAAGTAGCCAGAAATTTAGACTACTATAACTTAGACGCCATTATATCAGTGGGTTATAGGGTAAATTCCACCAAGGCTACCCAGTTCCGCATTTGGGCTACCAAAACCCTCATAGAATGCAATATCGTAGAGCCTGCTTCTTCATCTTTGTGGGTAAATGAAACAAATTTGTTAAAAAACTTGCTATTGTGCTCTAAGGTTTTGTACCTTTGCATCACAAATGCCATTAAAGCATTTTCCATAAGCTGTCAATCAGCTTTCTTTCCTGACTGTAATTTAACTAAAGATAATACACCCTCCAGGCTTACTTCGGTAGCACACTTGGGGGGTCTTTTCTTTTATAAACCTTTGGCAATATGAGTAAACGAGTTTACCATAAGCCGCCAAAGTCTTTTGCAGAACAACTGCAACAGCTCAAAGACCGCAACCTCACCGTAGATGATGATGCTAAGGCAATAGCCATTTTGTCCAACATTAGCTATTACCGGCTAAGTGCATACTTTTTGCCTTATCAATCCAAAAAAGATTGGTTTGATGACGGTACTACCTTCAAGCAAATTATTGACACCTATTCCTTTGATAGAGAATTACGGTTATTGGTTTTTGACTGTATTGAACGCATAGAAGTAGCCATAAGAACGCAGTTTATTTATAGTATGGCTACTCATTATAATGACAGCCATTGGCAAGATAAAAAGCATTATTTCATTTCGCCTTATTACAACAGTATAGGGAATTTAGTTGATCCTTATTCCGATTTCCAAAATATCATTTCAAGAGCTAAAACAGCAAGAACCCCCGAAGTTTTTATTCAGCACTATATGGATGAATACCATAAACCATCCAATCCACCCTCTTGGATGTGTTTTGAGTTGTTGACCATTGGTGAGTTATCACACTTTTATAGGGGTTTAAGAAACAAAGAAGACAAAAAAAGAATAGCAAAACCATTTGATGTTCATTATAATGTTTTTCTTTCTTGGCTTCACTCACTCACGTATATAAGAAATATTTGTGCCCATCATTCTCGCTTTTGGAACAAAGATTTAGCTGTAGAACCTTCCATTTTATTAAAACCGGTTGGAGCTTGGGTAGGTGCTGCTTATAACAACAATAAAAGAGTATTTTACTTTCTGTGCATTTTAAAATACTTGCTAACTCGAGTAAATCCTAATAACAGCTTTAAAGAAAAGTTGGTGGTTTTATTTAATAAATATCCTGATGTGCCAATAAAATACATAGGTATCCCTTCAGATGGAAAGGGCAATTTGTTAGAATGGCAAAACGAACCACTATGGAAATAATACAAACAACTTTAATACAAACAATTTAACAATATGGCAGGCTTTTCAGAAATACCGGCAGTAGAAGTTCCAATGTCTAAATGGATAAGCGCTTTGGGTTGGAGCTATAAAGACAACGAAGACCTCAAGCGTTACAAACGACCATTGGCAAATCCAATCATTGATGAAATTCTGATTGATAAAATAGCTGCTATCAATAGTATTTCTAAAGACGAAGCCAAAAGGGTGTTACCCATCCTTACACAGCATTTCAATAATCCAAATAGCTTAGAAGCCAACGAACTTTTTTTAGAGAGAGTGGTGAAAGGTGTAAACATCAGAACAGGTGAAGAAGATAAAACCATTCGCATCATTGATTTTCACAACCCTTGGAACAATGATTTTACAGTTACCCGGCAGTATTGGGTGCAGGGTTTTGAATTGGTGAAGCCTGACATTGCATTGCTCATCAACGGCATTCCGTTTATTTGTGTGGAAGCCAAACAAAGAGCCAAATCCAATTCCAATTATTTCAAAGGTATTCAGGATTTAAGCCTTTACGAAAGCAAAGTACCAAAGCTATTCATCAGTAATTTTTTCGGCATTGCAGCCAATGGCAAGTTCTCTAAATACGGTGTGTTGGGGGCTTCTGCCTCTTATTTCTATGAATGGAAAGATTTAAGTTTTGAATCACCGGAAAGAAATCCCGCAATAAAAAACAAGTCCATTGGTTCGGTACTCAACACAGATACGGGCTTACTGGATATGGATATTCCTGCCTATGAGCAAATGAGACGTTCGGTTTGTAGTTTACTACAACCCGAAAGAATTTTGGATATGCTTCAAAACTTTATGGTTTTTGAACGTTCCTCAGAAGGCGGTCTAATCAAGAAGATTGCCCGTTACCAACAATACCGTGCAGCCAACAAAATTGTGCGTAGAGCAGAAATAGGCGACCACAAACAAGGCGTAATTTGGCATACACAAGGTTCAGGCAAATCTCTTACTATCCTGTTTACCGCTTACAAACTTCGCCATCACAAAGATTTAGGCGACCCAATGGTATATATCATTGTAGATAGAAAAGATTTAAGAGAACAAATTGGCGATACGTTTGAGGAATCAGATTTTCCGAACACATTTAAACCTAATAATGCAGGTCAGTTAAAACACAAAATCAAATCTCAGACCAGTGAGGTTCTCATTACAAATATTCAGAAGTTTAGAGAATTAGATGGCGTTACAGACCCGAGAGAAAATGTATTTGTGTTAATTGACGAAGCACACAGAACGCAATATGGCGATTTTCATTCCGAGTTAAAAGCAGCTCTGCCAAATGCTGGCCGGTATGCCTTTACAGGCACACCAATTCCGAAAACAATTAAAGAGTTTGGTAAAATCAGCAGCACAGAAATTGAAAAATACTTAGATCGTTACAGCATTCAGGATGCAATTGACGATGGTGCTACCAGGGAGATTATTTATACCTATGGTCCAACTGATTTGCAGATTGATAAAGAGTCCTTAAAAAAAGGTTGGGATGAACTCACAGAAAGCTTAGAAGAGGAAGAAAAGCAAGAAGTACAACGCAGGGTTAGACCTTGGAAAACCATTATAAAAAAGCCGGAACGCATAGCCGGAATAGCTAAAGACATTGCCAAAGATTTCAGAGAAAAGGTTGAACCCAATGGCTTTAAGGCACAAGTTGTAGGTATTGACAAAGAAGCCTGCGTTATGTATTACAACGAGCTTCTAAATAATGGTTTTGATCCATCAGAAATTCAAATTGTATTTTCTAAAACAGCCAAAGAAAGCGAAGAAAGATACAACCTGTTCAAAGACCATTATCTGAATGAAGGCGAGCTAAAAAAAATCATCAAGAAGTTCAAAAAGAGAATTACTCCCGAAGAACAACGAAACGGCAACAACCTGAAAATATTGATTGTCTGCAATATGCTTTTAACAGGTTTTGATGCTCCTATTGAGGAAACAATGTATCTCGACAGTCCATTAAAAGAACATACGCTATTGCAAGCAATAGCTCGTACCAATAGACCTTATGATGATAAAGTTTCAGGTGTAACCAAAAACAATGGGCGTATTGTCGATTACATAGGTATTGACCTTAATGAAGCATTGAGCTACGACCCGACAGATGTAGGCACATTTAAGGATGAAGAGACTTTATTTAAAGACTTCCCCGAAGCAATAAATAAGGCAATGAGTCACTTTGACGACATAACATTGCAAGACACTTACGAATGCTCTATTGCCATCGTTAGAAGATTATCAGAGGTAGACCATACCGAATTTGAAAAGGAGTTCAGGGCAGTTTATCAGTTATACGAAGCTATTTCACCCAGTGCATTATTAGTACCATATAGAGACCAGTACAGATGGCTTATAGCCATTTATCAGGTTTATCTATCCGAGTACAAAAGACTTGATTTTGATGCAGAATTTTACGCAGCCAAAACCAGACAGTTGATAAATGAATCAACTCAGATTTTAGGCTTCAAAGGGCATTTGCCTTCTGTAAAGATAGACAGCACCTACCTTGATGTTCTCAACGGTTCAAAATTAAGCCCCGATGATAAGGCGGAGAAAATTATTAGGGATATAGAAACTGTAATACGCCAAAGCGAAGTAGCAAATCCGATATATGTTGACTTCCTGAAACGATTGGAAGAGATAATCAAACAAAAGCGGAATAAGTCGAAGCGAATTGAAGAAACATTACTGGAATTAGAACAGCTGTTTACGGAGGTAGAAGAAACAGAAAGCCTGCCTCAAAAGATGGGTTTTACGGATATGGGTGAATTTTATTTCTTCCAAGAAATGAAAAACAAGTTTGGAGATACACTGCCGGAAGATGCCACAAAAGCCTTAGCGATGAAGTTAGGAAACCTCATTCGTGACAAAAGATATATCGGCTGGGCAGATAGCGAAAGAGAAAAGAAATCCATCAAAAGCCATATTGAGTTTTGGTTGTGCTCAGAAGAGTTTGAAGCACTCAACTTATGCGATGATGACGAACTTGCAGAATTGTTTTTAGGACATATGGTAAACCAGTACAAATTATAATGGAGCTACCACAAGAATATATCATTGAACGGAAAGCAGTTCGTCACGCAAGAATAAACGTGAACGAAAAAAAAGAGGTGCGTTTCATTATCCCTAAAAGCTTTTCAGAGGATGAGGTTCAGCGTTTAATAGCTCAAAAATCAAATTGGATAAATGAGCAATTAGCTTATTTTGAAAAGGAGGAGGTTTTAAATGTTGAGTTGCCCAAAGCCAACATTTTATACTTAGGCGAAGCACATCCGAAACCTAAATCAGATGTTGAAAAATGGTATCGTAAAGAAGCAAAAGCTTACTTGACCAAACGAATTGAATTTTTGGCAACAAAACACAATTTCAAATACAACCGGCTTTTCGTTCGGGATTCTCAAAACAAATGGGGTAACTGTTCAAAAGAGAATAACATATCATTGAATTGGCGTTTAATCAAAGCACCCACTCAAGTAATTGACTATGTCATTCTACACGAATTATGTCACACCGTTATTTTAAAGCACACACAAGCCTTTTGGCTGAAACTATCAACAGTTTGTCCTAATTACAACGAACAAGCTGAATGGTTAAAGAAATATGGTAAATCATTGTTTTAGGTTATGTACATAATAAATAAAGATACCAACCGAATAGAGAAAATTGAAAGCACCACCTTTAAGCAGTTGGGCTTCAAAGAAAGAGAGCACCTGCAAGAATGGATTGCAAACAATCCATCTTGCTTAAATGAAGATTTACTCATCATTCAAAAAGAGTTTGACGGCTTCAATGACACCTCAGAGAGATTGGATTTATTGGCTTTAGATAAACAGGGTAATCTGGTAATCATCGAAAACAAGTTAGACGATACAGGGCGTGATGTTACTTGGCAGGTACTCAAATACTCTTCTTATTGCTCTACCTTAAATGCCACACAAATCATTGCCATATTCAATCAATACCTTGCTAAAATCGGCAGTGCAGAAACCGCAGAAGAATTGTTGGAAGAATTTCTCGAAACAGAAGATTACAAGGAAAAACTCAATATAGGCAACTCCCAACGCATAATGATGATAGCCGGAGAGTTTCGCAAAGAAGTAACATCTACAGTTCTTTGGCTACTCAATTACGGCTTACGCCTTCAATGCTTCAAGGCTACGCCTTTCCGCTTAAACGAGCAGCTTTTTTTAAATATGGAGCAAATCATACCCATCAAAGAAGCAGAAGAATTTGTCATCAGTATGGCAAACAAGTCCAGGGAAGAAGTAGGCACACAAGAACAGATGAAAGAACGCCACATTGTAAGACGTAAATTCTGGACAGCCTACCTAAAAGAAATAAACAAAGCAACATCATTATATCAAAATGTAAGCCCAAGCAAAGACCATTGGATAAGTGCCGGAAGTGGTATCAGCGGAGTAACATTTACCAGTGTAGTAACAGGCGATTATATCCGAATAGAACTTGCTATATATGGCAAAACACAAGAAGAAAACAAAGCCATATTTGATGCCCTCGAAAGCCAAAAAGACAAGATAGAAACAGCCTTTGGCAATCCTTTA
>WBZU01000617.1_pt2 | contig 10170 bp, 4 predicted proteins | sample 5204311 | NCBI WGS metagenome assembly WBZU01 (sample SAMN12344359, study PRJNA552823) | activated sludge metagenome | biome: Activated sludge suspended growth; feature: Nitrification reactor; material: Wastewater; isolation source: activated sludge from nitrification reactor of wastewater treatment... | reverse complement strand
CGTAGAGCACTTTGAGGTCGTCGAGGGTGGCGATGCTGACGCCGGAGTTGCCGATCTTGCCGTAGATGTCGGGCCGTTCGTCGGGGTCGCAGCCGTAGAGCGTCACCGAGTCGAAGGCGGTGGACAGGCGCTTGGCCGGCATGCCCGCGGAGACCTTCTTGAAGCGCCGGTTGGTGCGGAAGGCGTCGCCCTCGCCGGCGAACATGCGCGTCGGATCTTCGTTCTCGCGCTTGAAGGCGAACACACCGGCGGTGTAGGGGAAGCTGCCCGGCACATTCTCTTTCATCAGGTAGCGCAGCGTCTCGCCTTCGTCGCCGAACTTCGGCAGCACGACTTTCCTGATCCGGGTGCCGGAGAGCGTCTCATGCGTCAGCACCGTGCGGATCTCCTTGTCGCGGATCTTCACCACGTATTCGTCACCGGCATAGGCCTTCACCGTGTCCGGCCACATGTCGAGCAGCTTCTTCGCCTTCGGATCGAGCTGGCCGTCCTTCCAGGCGATGAGTTCGTCGAAATTGCCGGCGTCCTTCTGGCAGCCCTCGAAGATGGTCTTGGCCGTGCGCAGGCTCTGGCGCTCGCGGGCAACGCTCACCTGCGCGTCGATGTGCTTGTGGTAGCCGCGCACGGTGTCGGCGATCTCGGCAAGGTAGCGGCTGCGCGCGGCCGGCACGATGGCGCGAGACTGCGAGGACTGCTTCGTCTCGACCGTCGGCAGTTTCCCTGGCTCAAGCTTGAGTCCTTTGGACTGCAGGTGTGCCGCGATCGCCTGGTAGAGCGCGGTGACGCCGTCGTCGTTGAAACGCGAGGCCTGGGTGCCGAACACCGGCATCTGGTCCGGCGTTTCCTTGAAGCGTTCCCGGTTGCGCTGGTATTGCTTGCGCACGTCGCGCAATGCGTCCATCGCGCCTTTCCTGTCGAACTTGTTGATGGCGACGAAGTCGGCGAAATCGAGCATGTCGATCTTCTCGAGCTGGCTGGCGGCGCCGAACTCGGGCGTCATGACGTAGAGCGAGGCATCGACGTGCGGCACGATGGCGGCATCGCCCTGGCCGATGCCCGAGGTTTCGACGATGACGAGGTCGAAACCGGCCAGCTTGCAGGCGGCGATGACTTCCGGCAGCGCGGCGGAGATTTCCGATCCGGTGTCGCGCGTGGCCAGCGAGCGCATGAAGATGTGCGGGTGCTCGATGGCGTTCATGCGGATGCGGTCGCCGAGCAGCGCGCCGCCGGTACGCTTGCGCGACGGGTCGATGGAGACGATGGCGATCTTGAGGGCGTCTTCCTGGTCGAGGCGGAAGCGGCGGATCAGTTCGTCGGTCAGGCTGGACTTGCCGGCGCCGCCGGTGCCGGTAATGCCCAAAGTCAGGCTTGGCGGTACGCCGGCCGCACGCACGGCTTGGGCGAACTTGCCGGCGGGGTCGTTTTCCAGTTGGGTGATGGCGCGCGCCAAGGCACGGTGGCCGCCCTGTTTCAATTCGCCGATGTCGACCGTGCCGGCGGCAGCGGGATCGAAGTCGCTTTGCGCAACGACGTCGTTGATCATGCCCTGCAGGCCCATCACGGCGCCATCTTCAGGCGAATAGACGCGCGTCACGCCGTAGGCGTGCAGCTCTTCGATCTCGGCCGGGACGATGACGCCGCCGCCGCCGCCGAAGACCTTGATTTCCTCGCCGCCACCTTCCTTGAGCAGGTCGATCATGTACTTGAAGTACTCGATGTGGCCGCCCTGATAGGAAGTAAGGGCGATGCCCTGCGCGTCTTCCTGCAGTGCCGCGTTCACGATTTCCCGCACCGAACGGTTGTGGCCGAGGTGGATCACCTCGGCGCCGGTGGCCTGCAGGATGCGCCGCATGATGTTGATGGAGGCGTCGTGGCCGTCGAACAGGGAAGCCGCGGTGACGAAACGCACCTTGTGCTTCGGCTTGTAGGGCGCGAGCTGGTGAGCGACGGAAAGATCGGTCATGGCGGCATCCTCCGGAATGGGAGGACGCATCTTATGCCCGCCGGCACTCAGCAGCCATTGCCAGCCCCGCCGTTGATCGTGCAAAATCCGCCAACATTGATGAGTCCTTTTAGCGATGGTTCTCCATGGGAAAAGGATCTGGACACGCAAAATCCGCCACGGTCGCGATCGGCTTCGTCACCGGTTTGCTGGCCGGCGTGCGACGCCAGGGACGCGATCCGGCCGATCTGCTCGCCGCCGCCGGGATCGATGCCGCACTCCTCGCACGCGACGAATCCCGCATTCCGCTCACCGCCTATGCCGATTTGTACAACCGCGTGGCGCTCGCCCTCGACGACGAAGCTTTCGGCCTGTTCGCCACGCCGATGCGCCCCGGCAGTTTCGAATTGCTGGTCCGCGCCCTGGCCGGCGCCCGCACGCTCGACGAAGCGCTGCGGCGCTTGGCTCGCTTCCTGCCCATCCTGCTGCCGGACATGACCATCGCCGTCGAACGGCACGGCGCCCAGGCCGAGTTCACCCTGACGGCGACACGGCCGTTGGCGGCGCATCCCGCCGATGCCGGCCGGGTTTTCGCCTTCGAATGGCTGCTGCGCCTGATCCACGGCCTCGCCTGCTGGCTGGCCGGCCGGGGACTGGCGCTGGATTTCGTGAGCTTCCCGTATCCGCGCCCGCGCCACGCCGGCGACTACGCGCTGATCTACACCGCCGACTCGAGTTTCGCCACCGCGCCTTCGGACACCCTGACCGCCCGCTTGCAGGCGCACCTGCTGGATCTGCCGGTGCGACGGGACGAGGCCACGCTGGAAGCATTTTTGGTCGGCGCACCGGGCCGGATCACCACGCTCTACCGGCGCGACCGCGACACCGTGCAGCGCGTGCGCGATATCTTGCGGGCGGCCTTGCCCGCATCGCCCAGGCTGGAAGCCGTGGCGGCCGGCCTGCACCTGTCGCCGCGCAGCCTGCACCGGCGGCTGGCCGAGGAAGGCGCCAACTTTCGCCGGATCAAGGACGCCTTGCGGCGCGACCTGGCGCTGGCGCGGCTCGCCCGGCGCGGCGCGAGCGTCGCCCAGGTGGCCAGCGAACTCGGCTACGCCGATACCTCGAGCTTTTATCGCGCGTTTGTTGACTGGACGGGCGCAACACCGAGCGATTATCGGGCGAGAATGTCGAATTCGATCAAGCGCGCCGAACGGCAGCCGTAAACGCTTCCTATATGTCTAATGCCATGCCATGACAGCCAATACCGAGCAGCGGGCAAGGTCGGCCGACGTCGGGATCTACTCGACGACTTCTGAAGAAGTCGCAGCCGCAGGCATTGCCCTGTTCTACCGCCAGGCATTGCTGGCGGTATTCGGCAATCTGGTCGGCACAACAGTGCTGGCCGCCGTCATCTGGAATTCCGTGCCGAAGTCCATGATGGCGTTCTGGCTGCTTGCCATGGGCTTGTCCCTGCTGGTTCGCACCGGGCTCGCCCTCGGGTATCGACGAACCCTACCGGACAACAAGGAAGCACCCGTCTGGCGCACCCGGCTGGCCGTAGCCACTTTGGTGACAGGCGGACTTTGGGGACTGGGCGGCTACCTGTTCTGGCTCCCGGAATTTCCAATCCACAAGCAACTGACCTTGATGCTTGCATTGGTCGGCGTTGCCGCCACCGGCTCGAGCACCCTGGCTTCGCAGGGACGGTTGGTATCGGCATTCATCGTGCTCGTTCTGTCGCCACCCATCCTGCGCGCATTCACCATGCCAGAGCCAGGCTACTGGATCATCGGCGCAGTCGCGGTCGTTTTCATGGGCATCCTGTTGCGCGCCGCCGGGAACCACCACGAAGCCCTGACCGAATCCTTACAACTGCGTTTCGACAATGCGGCGATGATCAGAAATCTGCGGGAAAGCGAGGGTCGATTCGAGGCCCTGACCGAGGCATCGACCGCCGCCATCGCCATCATCCAGGACGAGCGCTACGTCTATGCCAACCCGGCGGCCACCCGCCTGACAGGTTACTGCCAGGACGAATTGCGCGAGATGCCGTTCTGGGAACTGTTGCATCCCGATGACCGCGAAAGCGCGCGACGGTACGACGAGTCGTGCATGGCCGGCGCGGCGATGCCCGAGCGCTTCGAAGTCTCGATGATCACCAAGTCGGGTGACATTCGCTGGCTGGAATTCTCCGCTGCGGCGATGATGGTGGATGGCCGCCCGGCCAAGGTGGTGGCGGCGGTCGACGTCACCGATCGACGTCTCACCGAGGAGCAACTCCGCAAGGCGCGCGACGAAGCCGAGGCGGCGACGCGCGCCAAGAGCATTTTTCTCGCCAACATGAGCCATGAAATCCGCACGCCGCTGAACGGCATCATCGGCATGGCCGAACTGCTCGAACTGTCCGGCCTGAACCCCGAGCAGCGCGAACACCTCGCCACCATTCGCACCAGCGGCGACGCATTGCTGGTGCTGATCAACGACATCCTCGATTTCTCCAAGATCGAGGCGGGCAAGCTGGAACTCGAAAGCCGCAATTTCGCCCTGCGCCCGGAACTGGAAAGCACCCTGGCCCTGTATCAACCCCTGATCGAGCGCAAGGGCCTGCGGCTCGAGGCTTCGTTCGCCGCCGATTTGCCGCAGGCCGTCATCGGCGACAGCACCCGCCTGCGCCAGATTCTGTCCAACCTGCTCTCGAACGCCATCAAGTTCACCCCGGCCGGGACGATCCGCGTCAAAGTCAGCCGCGGCGACACGCCGGCAACGGCGTCGCGCTTCGACTTCGAAGTGCGGGATACGGGGATCGGCATCCCGCAGGACAGGCTGGACCGGATGTTCAAGGCGTTCTCGCAGGCCGACAGTTCGACGACCCGCCAGTACGGCGGCACCGGCCTGGGGCTGGCGATCTGCACCCGCTTGTGCGAAGCCATGGCCGGCGGCATCGAAGTCGATAGCCGCGAGGGCGAAGGCAGCACCTTCCGCTTCCACATTCAATTGCAGCCGGGCGTATTGCCCGAAGCTCCGCCGGCGGCGCCGCCAGGACCGCGGGCCGTACCGTCCAGCGTCAAGATCCTGGTGGTCGACGACAACAACATCAATCTCCGGCTGGCCACCGGCATGCTGGCCAAGCTCGGCCTTGCCGCCGATGCCGCCACGAATGGCCAGGAAGCGGTGGACAAGGTGCGCGAAGGCGGTTACGACGTGGTGTTGATGGACATGCAGATGCCCGTGATGGACGGTATCGAGGCAACGCGGCACATACGCAATCTCGACCTGCCGGTGCAACCCTCGATCATCGCCGTGACCGCCAACGCTTTCGACTCGGACCGCGAGCATTGCCTCGAGGTGGGCATGGACGACTTCATCGCCAAGCCCTTCAGCCTCGACGACTTGCGGGGCAAGCTGGCGAGCTTCCAGCGGCCCGCTTGACCGACCGCCGGCGCGCCAGCGCGGTCAGGCTGGCGTCGCACGGCCTCAGCGCAGGCCGAGCAGCCGCGCAAAAAACCCGCGCCGTTCCGGCGCGGCCTGGACCAGGCCAGCGCTCCGGTGGCCGTTTTCGGCATACCATTTGCCGAAGCGCAAGTCGTGGGTCATGATGTGGCCGATCAGCCACTTGTTGAGAAACCGGCGCAACTCCTGCACCCGCTCGTCCGTCCACGCATCGCCGCTGCCCAGGAAATCCGCGACGTGGTTGCCGAATTCCTCGTGCAGCTTCAGGTGATGTTCAAAAGCCGGGTAACCGCTTCGTTCCATCAGCGCCTGCTCGTTGGTGAAGTGGGTGACGACGTATTCGAGCAACTCCTCGAGCGTCTGATCCACCGTGTCCAGATCCAGCGCCTTGACGAGCTGGAACAACCGGCGATGCTCGTCGTCGACCTGGGCGATGCTGATCTTGAAACCATCGCGCCATTCGATGACGAACGGCGCTTTCCTGCCTTCCTCAACTGCCATCTCTATTCCCCCCGGCGAGGCTCGACCATGGACACGGGTGGCGCTCCGAGCCGCAGCTCGTTCGCCAGCGCATAGATCGCCGGAATCACGATCAGCGTCAACAGGGTTGAGGATATCATGCCGCCGACCATGGGCGCAGCGATGCGGCGCATCACCTCGGAACCGGCACCGGTGCTCCACATGATCGGCAGCAGGCCGGCCATGATGGCGGTGACGGTCATCATTTTCGGCCGCACGCGCTCGACGGCGCCTTCCATCACCGCGGCATAAAGGTCCTGGCGGCGCATTGCCACGCCTGACTTTCGGTGCGCCGTCCAGGCTTGATCCAGATAGATCAGCATGACCACGCCGGTCTCGGCCGCCACGCCGGCCAGGGCGATGAAGCCGACCGCCGCCGCCACCGAGAGGTTGTAGCCGAGCGCCCACATCAGCCAGACGCCGCCGACCAGCGCGAAGGGCACCGAGAGCATGACGATCAGCGTCTCGGTCAGCCGCCGGAAGTTGAGGTAGAGCAGCACGAAGATGATCAGCAGCGTGCCGGGCACGACGATCTTCAGGCGCTCCGCCGCGCGTTCCATGTACTCGAACTGGCCGCTCCAGGTGGCGTAGGTGCCGGGCGGAAACTTCACCTGCGCCGCTACCGCCTGGCGCGCCTCGGCGACGTAGGAACCGATGTCGCGGTCGCGGATGTCGACGTAGATGTAGGTCGAGAGCAGCGCGTTCTCGGTGCGAATGACGGGCGCGCCCTGGCTGATGCGCACTTTCGCCAGTTGCCCGAGCGGCACCATCGACGCATTGCCACCCTGGCCACCCATCTCTCCTCCCGCCGTGGCGTTGATGGGCACCAGCACCTGGCGCGCGATCTTGTCCGGATCATCGCGCAGTTCCCTCGGATAGCGCACCGTGACGCCGAAGCGCTCGCGGCCCTCGACGGTGGTCGTCACCCTCTCGCCGCCGATGGCGGCCGCAACGACATCGAGCAGGTCGCCGGGCGTGATGCCGTAGCGCGCCAGCTGCGCGCGATCCGGTTCGATGTCGAGGTAGTAGCCGCCGGTGATGCGTTCGGCATAGGCGGAACTGGTGCCCGGCACCTGCTTCACCACCGTTTCGATCTGCTTGGCCACCTGCTCCATGCCGGCGAGATCCTTGCCGAACACCTTGATGCCGACCGGCGTGCGGATGCCGGTGGACAGCATGTCGATGCGCGCCTTGATCGGCATCGTCCACGAGTTGGCGATGCCGGGGAATTGCAGCGCCTTGTCGAGTTCGGCGATCAACTTGTCGATGTTCATGCCCGGCCGCCACTCAGACTCGGGCTTGAGATTGATCACCGTCTCGAACATCTCGATCGGCGCCGGGTCGGTCGCCGTGCTGGCGCGGCCGGCCTTGCCGATCACCGAGGCGACTTCGGGGAAGCTGCGGATGATCTTGTCCTGCGTTTGCAGAAGTTCCGCCGCCTTGGTCACCGACATGCTCGGCAGCCCGGTCGGCATGTAGAACAGCGTGCCCTCGTTGAGCGTCGGCATGAACTCGCTGCCGAGCTTCAAGGCGGGCAGCGCCGTAACGGCGAGCGCCGCCGCCGCCAGCGCGATGGTGAGCTTCTTCCAGCGCAGCACCCAGGCGATCACCGGCCGGTAGAGCGCGATCAGCGCGCGGTTGATCGGATTCTTCGCCTCGGGCATCACGCGGCCGCGGATGAACAGCAGCATCAGCACCGGCACCAGCGTCACCGAAAGGATCGCCGCGCCGGCCATGGCGAAGGTCTTGGTGTAGGCGAGCGGCGCGAACAGCCGGCCTTCCTGCGCTTCCAGCGTGAACACCGGCAGGAAGGAGACGGTGATGATGAGCAGACTGAAGAACAGCGCCGGGCCGACCTCCTTGGCCGCATTGATGATAGCGGCGGTGCGTGACTCGTCGGACTGTAATCGCTCGATGTGCTTGTGCGCGTTCTCGATCATGACGATGGCCGCGTCGACCATGGCGCCGATGGCGATGGCGATGCCGCCCAGGCTCATGATGTTGGAGTTGATGCCCAGCCACTTCATGGCGATGAACGCCATCAGCACGCCGACCGGCAGCATCAGGATCGCCACCAGCGCCGAACGCACGTGCAGCAGGAACAACACGCAGACCAGCGCGACGATCAGCGATTCCTCGACCAGCGTGCTTTTCAGCGTGGCGATGGCGCGCTCGATCAGCTCGGAGCGATCGTAGACCGGCACGATGCTCACGCCTGCCGGCAAACCGCTGGCCACTTCGGCCAGCTTCGCCTTGACGTTGGCGATCACCTCCAGCGCGTTCTGGCCGTAGCGGGCCATGACGATGCCGGACACCACTTCGCCCTCGCCGTTGAGTTCGGCGATGCCGCGCCGCTCGTCCGGCACCAGTTCGACGCGGGCGATATCGCGGATCAGCACCGGCGTGCCCTTGTCATTTTTCACGACCAGCGACGCGATGTCGTCGGCGCCGCGCAGGTAGCCGCGGCCGCGCACCATGTATTCGGTCTCGGCCATTTCCAGGCTGCGACCGCCGACGTCGCGGTTCGACGACCGGATGACATTGGCGACCGTCATCAGCGGAATGCCGTAGGCGCGCAGCTTCACCGGATCGACCGTCACCTGGTACTGCTGGACGAAGCCGCCGATGCTGGCCACCTCGGCGACGCCCCGCACCTTGGTCAGCTGGTAGCGCAGGTACCAGTCCTGCAGCGTGCGCAGCTCGGCCAGCGTCCTGTCCTTCGCCAGCACGACGTATTGGAACACCCAGCCGACGCCGGTGGCGTCCGGCCCCAGCGTCGGCGTGATGCCGGCCGGCAGCCGGCCCGCCGCCGCGTTGAGGTATTCCAGCACGCGTGAACGGGCCCAGTAGATGTCGGTACCGTCGTCGAAAATGACATAGACGAAGGAAGCGCCGAAGAACGAGAAGCCGCGCACGACCTTCGACTTCGGCACCGAGAGCATGGCCGTGGTGAGCGGGTAGGTGACCTGGTCCTCGACCACCTGCGGCGCCTGGCCGGGCACTTCGGTATAGACGATCACCTGCACGTCGGAAAGATCGGGCAGCGCGTCGAGCGGCGTTTTCAGCAACGCATAGACGCCGCCGAGGATGGCGGCCAGCGTGCCGAGCAGCACCAGGAAGCGATTCTTCGCCGACCAGTCGATCAGGGAAGAGAGCATCTCAGTTCCTCTTGTCGATCTTGGTGATCACCCACTCGCCCGGCTTGCGCTCGACGAACTCGAAGGCGATGGCCGTGCCCGGCTTGATGCCGGCGAACAGCGCGGCATTGGCCGGCACGAAGTCCATGGTCATCTTCGGCCACTTCAGGCTGGCGACCGGCTCGTGGCTGATCGTCACCGAATCGCCGCCGATGGCGTCGAGCGTGCCGACCGCGCGGTGGCTGACCGCCTTCGGCGTCTCCATGCCGCCGAGTGCAGCCTTGAGATTGCTCTCGGAGTCGATGAGGAAGTTGCCGGCCGCGACGACGCGCTCGCCTTCCCGCACGCCGTCAAGGATTTCGATGTAATCGTCACCGCGCGCGCCGGTCTTCACCTCGCGCGATTCGAAGCGGCCGTCGCCGAGCTCGACGACGACGACCTTGCGCACACCGCTGTCGATCACCGCCGCGGCCGGCACCGTGGGCACGGCGCGCCCAAGCGGGCCGCCGCCGACGGCGAACTCGACCTGCGCGTACATTCCCGGCTTGAGCAGGCCGCCGGGATTGGCCAGTTCCAGCCGCACCGGCACGGTGCGCGTCTGCGCGTTCAACGTCGGGTAGACGTAGGCGACCGTGGCGTCGAAGCGCCTGCCGGGCCAGGCATCGACGCGAATGCCGGCCTTGCCGCCCTTGCCGACCAGCGCAATGTCCTGCTCGGGCACATCGGCGATCACCCACACGGCGGAAATGTCGGCGATCTGGTAGAGCGCATCGCCGGGCAGGAAGCGCATGCCCTGCACCGCCTTCTTCTCGATGACCACGCCGGCGACCGGCGAGCGGAAAGTCAGCGTTCGTGACACGCCGTTTTTTGCCGACTCGGCATCGACGTTCCAGTTGGCGAGGCGCGCCAGGCTCGCCTCGGCGAGCTGCTGCATGGCTTTGCGCGAATCCGGCGATTCCGGCGTCGATTCCGCCGCGGCCTTGGCCGCCAGCGCATATTCGCGCTGCGCGGAAATCAGCTCGGGGCTGTACACCTCGAACAGCGGCTGGTCGCGACCGACCGGCTGGCCGGTGACATTGACGTACAGCCGCTCGATCCAGCCCTCGAACTTCGGCGCCACGG
>WBZU01003548.1_pt1 | contig 10173 bp, 6 predicted proteins | sample 5204311 | NCBI WGS metagenome assembly WBZU01 (sample SAMN12344359, study PRJNA552823) | activated sludge metagenome | biome: Activated sludge suspended growth; feature: Nitrification reactor; material: Wastewater; isolation source: activated sludge from nitrification reactor of wastewater treatment... | reverse complement strand
ATAGAAGGGCAGCAAAACTTTAAACCAAGGTCCGGCTATATTGCGGAAAATGTTGTCGCCCTGATCGACGCGGCGATCAAAATTCTTGCCCAGCCAGGGGTGGAACCGGTTCTGGACGTATTCGACGTAGTGGGTGATGCCCGGAGCGATGTCAACGGCCACGAGTTCTCCCCGATAGCGGCCGTCCAGCGACTGCGGCGGCCGGCCGGAGCGGAACATGTCGTCGAGCGAGGCCATCCCCGCCGCGCGATTGTCCTTCATCCGGCGCTGGGCGGCGCGGACGTACGTCTCGGCCGCTTCCACCGAGACGTCGCTCATGTGGCGGGCATCGAATTCAGGGTTGACGATCTGATGGTTCATGGACTTTAGCTCCTTGGGTCGCCGCCTCAATGGCGCGGTAGGCCAGCCGCAGATAGGCTTCAACCCGTGCCCAGTCGGCGGCCACGTCGGGTGAATAGCGGCCGGAGATTCGGTCGACCACGGCCGCGGCCTGGGCGCTTTGGGCCAGCGCGGTGATGCCGCCCAAACGGATACGGTGGGTTGGTCGTTGCAAGCGTAGATGGTATGGGCGTGGCAGTGGTCATTTTCAGGACTTCACGGTTGAGTCGAAAACGCTACGATCGATCTTGACGATGACATCTTACAATAGCCGGGTGGCTGAACGACAGACCATTTACTGTCCACTTTCCGACCAAAACAGAGGGCAAACCGGGGAAATTGCCCTTGAAGAGGATTGACAATTCAATTAACAAAGCTCACAATGATGGATGCCATGAGTGAGGGCCTTTCTCTGCAACAACGGCTTGACCAGGCCCGCCGTCGTCGTTTCGTCGGCCGCGAAACCGAACGCGAATTGGTGCGCGCCGCCCTGACGACACCCGACCTGCCGTTCTTTGTGCTCTACGTCTTCGGCCCCGGCGGGGTGGGCAAAACCAGCCTGCTGCGCGAGTTCGCCCACATCGGTCGCGACGCCGGACTGCCGGTGGCTCAGGTGGACGGCCGCCAATTCGATCCCTCACCCGACTCCTTCCTGCGCGCCGTGTGCATGGCCCTGAACTTGCCGCCGAATACCGATCCGGTGGATTATCTGGCGTCCAATCCCGGCCGTCTGATGATCCTGATCGACACCTACGAGTTACTCACCCCTATTGACGGCTGGGTGCGGGAACAATTTCTGCCGGGGTTGCGGGGCGATATCTTCGTCATTCTGGCCGGCCGGCAACCACCGGCATTACCCTGGCGCACCGATCCCGGTTGGCAGGCGATGATGCGCATTTTGCCGTTGCGTAACCTCGATCCGACGGCGAGCCGCGCCTATTTGGAACTGCGCGGCGTGCCGGCCGGGCAAATCGATGCCGTACTTGACTTCACCCACGGCCACGCCCTGGCCCTGTCGCTCGTCGCCGATACCTTTGACCAAAGGACGGACGTGCAGTTTCGGCCCGAGGTGGCCGCCAACGTTATCCAAATACTTCTGGAGCAATTGGTGGAACAGGTTCCCAGTGCGCTCCACCGCGAGGCGCTGGAAGCTTCGGCGCTGGTTCGGCTGACGACCGAATCACTCCTGGCGGCCCTGCTGCAGCGGGATAGCGTCCACGACGTGTTTGGATGGCTGCGCGGTCTGTCGTTTATGGAAACGGATCGGCGCGGTCTGTTCCCCCACGATTTGGCTCGTGAGGCTCTGGCGGCCGACGTGCGCTGGCGCAATCCCGATTGGTTTGCCGAACTGCACACCCGCGCGCGTGCTTATTACATGTCACACATAAATATCAGCAGCAGACAGGAACAGCGCCGGTTGTTATCTGACCTGATCTACCTTCATCGCGATAACCCCTCCGTGCGGCCATTTTTCCTGTGGCAGGAGTCAGGGACGTTTTTTACCGATACGTTTCGCCCCGATGATCTGGAGGCGCTGGCGGAGATGGTCGCGCGTCATGAGGGTCAAACCTCGGCCGCCCTGGCCGCCCACTGGCTCTCGCGCCAACCGCACAACGTTTCCGTGTTACGAGGGGCCGGTGGGACGCCGCTCGGTTTTCTGGCCCGTGTCAGCCTGGAGGCCGCCTCGGCCGCCGACCGCCGGCTCGACCCGGCCGTGGACGCAGCCTGGCGCGTGTTGCAGCAAAAGCCGTTGCGCAGCGGTGAAACGGCGACGCTGTTCCGTTTCTGGATGGCATCGGAGTCCTATCAATCCGTATCCCCCGAACAAACTCGCCTGGTACTGAATATGATTCAGGATTATTTGATCACCCCCGGGCTGGCCTTCACATTGGTGCCTCTGGCCGATCCCGAATTTTGGCGGATGGCTTTTGAATACGCCGACATGGAACGTCTGACGGCAGCCGACTTCACCGTGGATGGCCGCCATTACGGCGTCTTCGGCCACGATTGGCGGGCCACGCCGCCGCTGGCCTGGTTCGAACTGCTGGCCGAACGTGAAATGAACGTCGCTCCGCCCTCGCCGCGGTCCCGCTCCGGCGGTGAATCGCTCATCGTGTTGAGCGAGGCCGATTTCGCCACGGCCGTGCGCGATGCCCTGCGAGATTTTACCGATACCACAGCCCTCTCGACCAACCCGCTCATCCGCTCCCGGTTAGTGCTGGCCGCCAGCGGCGACGCGCCGCCGGCCCGCGCAGCGGCGCTGCGTCAAATACTGCGCGAGACGGCCGAGTCGCTACAGGAGTCACCGCGGCTGGCAAAATTCTATCGTGCCGTCTACCATACCTACATGCAGCCGGCCGTGACCCAGGAACAAGCGGCCGAAGTACTCGACCTGCCGTTCAGCACCTATCGCCGTCATTTGCGGTCGGGCATTGAGGAGGTGACGATGCGGCTCTGGGCGCGCGAGATCGGCAACCTGGAGACTCGTGTCGCCTAGTCGCTGTAAGCGTTGGCCGGGTGGGCAGTCAGCAGGTAGTAGGCCTGGCCGAGGACAAACAGCACCTGCACGCCGACGGCCGCGGGCAGCAACCACGGCGATGGTAAATCGATGCCGACGATAAAGACCTCATACAGAATCGATAATCCGGCCAATAGATGCGTGATGATGCTGATAATGAGGATTTCGCGGGCGCGTGACGGCTTGCGCGAGCCGACCCACACCATCAACGACAGGCCGATGAGCGCGGAGACGAGGATGGGTGGGTTAATCTTTATAACCGAACAGGCGCAGCCATTCATCGATATCATCGGCCGCTTTTTGCTCTTCCGTCTTTTGTTGGGGGGCGCTGGGCTGGGGCGGTGGTTTGTGGGCCGGCCGGGCTGGGCGCGGCGTTTCCGGTTCCGGCCCGAAGAGCGACAGCCACTCCTGCATCTCGTCGCTACTCATGGCCGGCGCATCCGGTCGTTGCGATTTCGTTTGATCGCCGCTCCCGAAGCGCCGGTCGTTCATCATGTTGGCGGCAAACGTCTCCGATGGCTGGACGGCGATGCGCCGTCGGGTGGCGGCGGTCGCCACCTCCCGATCACTGCTGATCACCATGAACTCGGGCGGATTGCCGATGGCCTCGATGCGCCGGATTAAGACGGCATCGGCGGTGGAGTTATTGGGAGCGAAGACGGCTTTTACCCCGCCACCGGATAGATGTTTGGCTTCCCCGGCGGGCAGACCGCCGTCGAAGATGACCGTCACCTGGCGCCGGGCATCGGCCGCCGTCCAGCGGCGCAGCAAGAAAACCAGTTTGGCCTCGTCGTCGGGATCGGTCAGAGAGAGGCCGGGTGTCCGCGCAATCAGGTTATGCCCGTCAATCAGATAGTTCATGGCTCACCCAATCGTTTCGAGACCGGCGATGCTGGCTGCCAGCCGCTTGATACCCGTGCCGGGGAAGACGACCGTCACTTCTTCGTCGCCACCCGTCACCCTGCTCTCGATGACTGTGCCCTCGCCGAATTTACTGTGGCGCACTTTTTGGCCGGTCTTGAATTGCGCGGCGACAGGGCGCGCGGGGCGGGAGTGGTCGGCGTGGTCGTTGGGAACGGGTAACCGTTTTGATCCCGGCGGTTTGACGGTCGGTGCGGCAGATGAGGGCTGAGCGTTACCGCTGCGACCGCCGCCGGCCGGCCGGCGGCGCGCCGAATCGTTCCAACTGACCTGGCCCGGATTCCACGTGCTGGCCCGGTCGATGCTCTCGCGACGGCGGTTGCCGGGGCGGCGGCCGTCGACAAGTTCCTCCGGGATGTCGGCCAGAAAGCGAGACGGCACGGCGACGGAGCTGTCGCCCCACGACGTGCGCCGGAAGGCGTGGGACAAGTAGAGCGCGTCGCGGGCGCGGGTGAGGCCGACGTAGAACAGGCGGCGCTCTTCGGCCAGCTCATCCTCGCTGTCCATCGACCGGCTGTGGGGCAGGAGGCCTTCCTCCAGACCGGTGATAAAGACGATGGGGAATTCGAGTCCCTTGGCGGCGTGGAGCGTCAGCAGGGTGGTGGCCTGCGCCTCGGCGTCCAGGTTGTCGGTCTCGGCCACCAGCGAGACCTGTTGCAGAAAGTCGCCCAGATTCATCTCGCCGTCTAACGCGGCCACGCCCCTCAGCTCCATGACGTTGGCCCAGCGCTCTTCGCCTTCTTCCGTGCCGTCGTCGAGATAGGCACGGTAGTTGATCTGCTCCAGAATCGCATCAAGCAGTTCGCCGACGCTGACGCGGTCGCGAAGCGTCATCCAACTGGAGAGTAGATTGCCGAACGCCGACAACGCGCCATAGGCGCGGCCGTTGAACGGGTGTTGGGCATCGGGGTCGGTCACCAGCCACAACAAGGCCTCGGCCGGTTGTAGCCCCAAATTGGCCGCCCAGGCCGCGAATTGGGCTTGCGTTTGCTGCCCGATCCCGCGCGTCGGCACGTTGAGCACGCGGTTGAAACTGACCGCGTCCAGCGGATTGTGGACGACCCGCAGGTAGGCGATGATGTCCTTGATCTCGCGTCGTTGGTAGAACTGGGTCGCCCCCACCAGACGGTAGGGCATCCCGGCCTGGACAAACGCCTCTTCCAGGGCGCGGGATTGGGCGTTGGTGCGGTACATCACGGCGAAGGCGTTGCCGTTGTAGCCTTCCAGCATCAGGCTTTCGATGGTGTTGACGACGGTCGCCGCCTCGTCGGATTCGTTATAGGCTTCGCGCAGTATGATCTTGGCCCCGCTCGGCCGCTCGGTGAACAGCTTTTTGGGGATGTGGTCGCGATTGCGACGGACGACTTCGACGGCCGCGTCGAGGATGATCTGGGTCGAACGGTAGTTTTGCTCCAGCACCACGGTGCGCGATTCGGGATAGTCGCGGTAAAAATTCTGGATATTGCGGTAGTCGGCGCCGCGCCAACGGTAGATGGACTGGTCGGAATCGCCCACGGCGAAGAGGCTGTTCTGCTGGCCGGCCAACTGTTGCAGCAGGCGGTATTGGGTGGCGTTGGTGTCCTGGAATTCGTCGACCAGGATGTGACGGTAGCGCTCCTGGTACTTCGCTAATACGTCCGGCTGTTCGTCGAAGAGCAGGACGACGTTCATCAGCAGGTCGTCGAAATCCATGGCGTTGTTGACCTGCAAGGTCATCTGGTAGCGTTCGTAGATGCGGCGAGTGACTTCGCCGGCGTAATTAGTCGCCTGATACTCGTGCGGCATGATGAGATCGTTCTTGGCGCTGCTGATGCCGTTAAGTACCTTGCCCGGTGGGAATTTCTTGTCGTCAATGTTGAGTTCGGACAGGGCTTGCTTGACGACCTGAAGCTGGTCGGCCGTGTCGAAGATGACGAAATCGCGCTGGTAGTGGGTCAGGTTGTCCGTTTCGCGGCGCAGCAGCCGGGCGCAGATGGCATGGAACGTGCCCATGTTGAGGCCCCGCGGCCGCCCGTCCAGCAATTGTTCGATGCGGTGTTCCATCTCTCGCGCGGCCTTGTTGGTGAAGGTGACGGCCATGATGTGCCAGGGAGAGACGCCCATCTCTCTAATGAGATAAGCGATGCGGTAGGTCAGGACGCGCGTCTTGCCGCTGCCGGGGCCGGCGACGACGAGCACCGCGCCGGGAGGCGTGCTGACGGCATCGCGCTGGGCCGGGTTCAGGGTAGCTAATAAATCCATGACGCCATTTTATTACATCGCGCCGTTTGGGTCAGCTTTAGTTTCAATTCATTGCCGGCTAAAATCGGCCAGGGCGGCGGGTTTTAGCTCCCCTTCCACCGATCGCTTATACTCTGATGGCGACGACCTGAACGCTCGCTTGAAGACGGTCGGGGCGCGCGGTCTTGCGCCGTCCAGATCACTGCCTGTCAAGGTACTTGGTTGCCAGGGGCAACAACCGGAAACCGGATGCTTTATGGAATCCCGACTACTGCTGGAAATCAGCATTCTGTTCATCCTGATTTTGCTCAATGGCCTGTTTGCGCTGGCCGAGCTCTCTATCGTTTCCTCCCGGCACCAACGGCTACAGTTGCTGGTCGACAGCGGCCATAAAGGCGCCCGGATCGCCCTGGAGATGGCGCAGGAGCCGACGCCGCTGCTATCGACGGTGCAGGTCGGAATCACGCTCATCGGCATTGTGGCCGGCGCGTTCGGCGGCGCGCTGTTGTCCGACGAGCTAACGCGATGGATCGCGCCGCTGCCCGTGATCGGGCCTTATGCCCGGACGATTAGCCTGACGCTGGTCGTGGGGGTCATTACCTTTTTCAGCGTCGTTCTGGGCGAGCTGGTGCCCAAGCGATTGGCCCTACGCGACCCGGAGCGCATTGCGGCCTCGGTGGCGCGGCCGATGAACGCCCTGTCGCGCATCGCCCGGCCGCTCGTGCGCCTGCTCACGCTGTCCACGACATTCTTCCTGCGCCTACTGGGGATTCACGACACGGCCGGCGAATCGGCCGTATCCGAAGAAGAGATTCGATTGCTGGTGGAGCAGGGGGCGCAGGCGGGCATTTTTGAAGAGGCAGAGCGGGATATGGTGGAGAGTATCTTCCGGTTCGGCGACCGGCAATTGCGTTCAATGATGACGCCGCGGACGGAGATCATCTGGCTCGACATCAATGATTCACAGGAGGTCATCCGTGAGACGATCACGCGGAGTCGTCACGCCCGCTTTCCGGTGTGCGACGGGGCGCTCGACCGCGTGCTCGGCATAGTCGAGACCAAGGATCTATTGCCCGGCCGGTGGGCCAATGAGCCGTTCGATTTACGCAGTGTGCTGCACACACCCCTGTTCTTGCCCGAAACGATGCTGGCGTTGAGGGCTTTGGAGCGCTTCAAGCAGTCGGGTATTCAGGCGGCGCTGCTGGTCGATGAGTTCGGCGGTATCGAAGGCATCGTGACCCTCATCGACATGATGGAAGCGATCGTCGGCGACATCCCCACGCCGGAGGAAATCGCCGAGCCGCCCATCGTTCGTCGCGAAGACGGCTCTTTTCTGGTGGACGGTTATCTCAATACCGAGGAGTTGAAAGAGCTTCTGGAAGTGGACGAATTGCCGGGCGAAGCCGATTACCAGTCGTTGGGCGGATTCGTCGTGCTGATGCTCGGCCGTTTGCCGCGCGCCGGCGATTGGCTGGAATGGGGCGACTTTCGCTTCGAGGTCGTCGATATGGACGGCAATCGAGTGGACAAGGTGTTGATCGAGCCGGGGCGTTTGACACGCTAGCCCGTCTTTGCTAGAATCCGGCGTCGCTGGCCCCATTCGTCTAGCGGCCCAGGACGCGGCCCTCTCAAGGCCGAAACAGGGGTTCGAGTCCCCTATGGGGCATCATCCGCACGTAGCGATACGTGCGGATTTTTGTTTCCTGGCCTTAAGTCCATTGTGACAAAAGAAACATGATCCGCAGATTACGCAGATTTCGCAGATTAAAGAAGAAGGAATCCACAGATAAATATTCTTAATCTGTGTCATCTGTGCAATCTGTGGATTCCCCTTCTGGAGATTATTAACGTAACACTGTATTAAGCCATTCCCTGAGTGTCTGCAATTAGGTGGGGATAGTTCGGCTTTACTTTGGTACAATTACAGGTGACTCAAGGATAGCTTTGCCGCGGCGCGGGGAGACGATGGTTCACCGCAGCGGATCGCTGACGAAACCATGAACAGCCAGACACCTATCGACCAGGCTCGCTATCGGCGCATCCTGCAATTCTTCTCCGGCATGATCGCCCACGTGATCTGGTGGGACCTCATGATGCGGCGCGTGCCGGTGGCCGGGCAACGCGCCCTGGCGACGCGGCCGCAGCGCTACCGGAACCTCGCGCGCGAATTTCGTGGCCTGGCTATCGAAATGGGCGGGGTGATGATCAAGCTGGGGCAGTTCCTCAGCTCTCGCGTCGACGTGCTGCCCATTGAGGTGACCGAAGAGTTGCGCGGGTTGCAGGACGAAGTGCCCCCGGCCGATACCCAACAAGTCATGGGCCTGCTGTACGAACAACTGGGCGACATCGCCCGGCGGTTCGAGTACATCGCCCCGGAGCCGCTGGCCGCCGCCTCGCTGGGCCAGGTCTATCGCGCGCGACTGTTGCCCGGCCGCGGCGAATCCGGCCCCGGTGCGCGCGTCGTCATCAAAGTGCAGCGCCCGCGCATCGAGGAGATGGTGCGCACTGATCTGGCCGCTTTGCGCGTCGTGGCCCGCTGGCTCATGCGCTACAAACCGATTCGCAAGCGCGCCAACGTGCCGGCCCTGATGGAGGAGTTCGCCCGCACGTTGTGGGAAGAGTTGAACTATCATGCCGAGGCGGATAATGCCGAAGCGTTTGCCCGCATCCATGCCGATAATCCGCGGATTTACATCCCCAAGGTCTATCGCGAGCACTCCACCGAGCGAGTCGTAGTGTTGGAGGACGTCGAGGCGCTCAAGATCGGGGACACCGCCGCGCTGACCGAGGCCGGCATCGACCCCCAGGAAGTGGCCGAGCTGCTGCTGGAAGCCTATTTCACCCAGGTCTTCGTGGCCGAGTTTTTCCACGCCGACCCCCATCCGGGCAATTTGTTCGTGCGGCCCGATCCGGGGCCGTGGCCGTCACCCACTTTCGCCGATCCGAATGCGACGGCGCCGCGCTCGCGAGCCTTTCAGCTCATTTTTGTCGATTTCGGCATGGCCGTTCGTCTGCCCAAGTCCATGGGCGAGAATCTGCGCAAGGTGCTCATCGGCGTGACCCAACGCGACGCCCAACGCCTCACCGAGGCCTATCGCGATCTGGGCTTCTTCTTGCCCGGCGCCGATCTGGAGCGCATCACCGAGGCGCAGGAAGTGATCCTTAACCAGATTTGGGGGCGCAATCTGCTCGATCTGGCGCAGCCCGATCCGCGCGAGATCGAGGCCATCGGCCGCGAATTCCGCGATTTGCTCTACGATTTACCGTTCCAGATCCCGCAGGATTTCATCTACCTGGGGCGGGCCTTGGGCATGATATCGGGTCTGGTTTCCCAGCTTGATCCGCACAGTAATCCCTGGCAGCAGATCGAGCGCTATGGGCAGCAACTCCTGCGCAGCCAGAGCCTGACCCAGTTACGCGAGCGGGGGCTGGCGGGCATCGTCGAAGCTTTGCGCCCCTATCTGGAGACGCCGCTGCGCGTCCAGCGCCTGCTGGAGGATGCGGAAAAGGGGCGATTGCGGGTGCAGTTGAAGACGGATCGCGACGTTCTGCGCCAGCAGGAACGTCTGGAGAAGCGCGTCGGTCAATTGGGCTGGAGTATCGTCTCGGCCGCCGGCATTCTCTCGGCCACGCTCATTTATCTGGAGCACCGGCGCGACAAGCGCGGTTCGTAACGCCGCGCCTTAAACACGGCGATCAAGCGTCGGCCGCGGCCTCGTCGGTTTTCTGATCGGTGGTCGCCTGTTGGGCCGCCAGCAAGGCCGCGTATTCCTCCGAGGTGATGTAGTGGCCGCCCGTTATCTCGTGACTGACCATTTCGTAGGCGCTGTTGAGATAGACGACCGTGGGCATTCGCTGGAAACAGCGACTATCGACGATGGTCTTGTGCCACACGTAGCCCCCGTCCTCGTTGATCAGGTCATATTGCTTGTCGGCGCGCAGGCGGACGGGTGCGCCGCAGCGATCACATTGCACGTAGAAGTAGACGCCCTGCGGGTCGGTCGCGGCTTGCGGCGGCCGGTCGTCGCGCTGCTGGGGCCGCGGCGCCGGGCGCGGGTCGGGCCCCACGCCCAGGCGCGGCGGCCGCACGGGCCCGCCCGCCAGCAGCGCGCGGGGCCCGTCCGTGACCATCCAGC
>WBZU01003547.1_pt1 | contig 10174 bp, 11 predicted proteins | sample 5204311 | NCBI WGS metagenome assembly WBZU01 (sample SAMN12344359, study PRJNA552823) | activated sludge metagenome | biome: Activated sludge suspended growth; feature: Nitrification reactor; material: Wastewater; isolation source: activated sludge from nitrification reactor of wastewater... | reverse complement strand
CCGCCTCCAGCCGGAGATTCGCGAGGCGATGGACGCGCCGGTCTACGAGCCGCGTGTCTTGCGTCGCCGCTTGCTCGATGAATTGTTCCCCGACCCCACCTCGCAACTACGCTTGACCGTGGCCCGGCTGGCGGGCCGGGCCGGGCCGCTGCTCGCCGCCCGCGACCGGCTGGCCCAGGAGACGCAACGCCTCGGCCGCCTGGCGATCACCGAATTGCTGATGACGCTGGAGCTGTCCGGCGGGCGCGTCCTGCGACTGGGCGACGAGTTACACGCCGAAGTTCCGCCCTCGCTACGCGCGTTGACGAATCCCGACTTGCGCGCCTTGCTGGCCTCGCTGGACGCCGCGCCCGCGCCCGTCGCCGACTGGAGCGACCTGCCCTCGCGATTAGGCTATATCGCGGCCCTCTTCCGCGCCTACCACGCCGACGCCGGGCTGTTCGAGCCACCCTTCACGCCCGCGCAAATGGCAGTCATCCACGCCGGGCAACGGCCGCCGGAATTCTAGACAGGAACTTATATGAGGGGAAACCGGCTAAAAGGTGTCGGGCCTCGGTCGCCGCGGCCTTGGCCGTGGTGTCGGGCCACAGCGCCCGGCCAATGCGCACCCATTCGGCCAGATCGCCGGATTCGACAGACCGAATCACGATAGCTGAGGCTTCACCCGCCTTCATGAATCATTCGCCCCAGCCGCACCACCGCCTCGACCAGCGCGTCGAAGTCGGCCTGTGTGCTGCGGAAGTTGGCGATGGCGACGCGCAGGCAATAGCGGCCGTTCAACGTCGTATACGACGGCGCGGCGAGGCCCCGCTCCTGCAATTGGATGAGCACTTCCTTGTTTAGTTCGTCCAGCACTTGATCGTCCAATCCGCCGGGGTTGTAGCGAAAGCAGACGATGTCCAAACCGATGGGAGCCATGAGTTCCAGCGCCGGGTGAGCTTCGATCAGGCTTCCCAGATAGTGCGCCTGCTCCACGTTGCGGGCCATCATGCGGCCGAAGCGATCCAGCCCGTGCTCCTTGATCGACATCCAGACCTTCAACGCCCGGAACTGGCGCGTCAATTGTAGACCGTACTCGCTGAACCAGAGCCGGCCGGAGGCCAACCCGCGCGTGCCGTGCTCCAGATAGGCCGGGGTCAGGGCAAACGCCTCCCGGTGGGCCGCGTCGTGGCGCACCAGGACGCAGCCCGCCTCGAACGGGATGTGCATCCACTTGTGCAAATCCAGGGCGATGGAGTCGGCCCGCTCGATGCCGGCCAGTTGCGCCCTGACGTTTTCGGCCAGCACGCCCACCGCGCCGATGGCCCCATCCACGTGGAACCACAGACCTTCCCGCGCGCACAGGTCGGCCAGCGCGTTCAGATCGTCAATCGCGCCGGTGTTGATCGTGCCCGCGTTGCCGATGACGCCGATGGGCCGGCAACCGGCCGCCCGGTCGGCGGCGAGGGTCGCCTCCAGCACCGCGAGATCGATGGTATAGTCGTCCTTCACCGCGATCTTGCGCAGCGCCCGGCTGCCTAGCCCCAACAATTCGACCGCCTTCTGGTGGCAGCTATGCACCTCGACCGAGGCGTAGACGGTCATTTGCTCGGCCCCCGCCCGCAGGCCCAGTTCGCGCACGTTGAAGCCCGCCCGGTCATTGCGGGCCACGGCCAGCCCCATGACGTTCGCCATCGACCCGCCGCTCACCAGCAACCCGCTGGCGTCCTTGGGAAAGTCCAACATCGCCTTCATCCAGTTGACGACCTGCTCCTCGACCATGTTGGCGACGTGATTGCCGCCGCCCAGGTTGGGGTTCATGATCGCCGCCATGAAGTCGGCCAGCGCGCCCATGACCGTGCCGTTGCCCATGTACCAGGCCCAGAAGCGCGGGTGAATATTGCCCATCGGGTAGGGGAAGATCGTCTCCAGAAACTCGTCGTAGACGGCGGTGGGGTCGCCGGGGTCGTGGGGGGCCGGTTCCTCGAAGCGCGCGGCCACCTCGTCCGGCACCGGCTGCCAGACCGGCCGCTCGCCCACGGTCTCCAGATAGGTCATGGCGTCATCGACCATGCGGTGCGCCAGGGCGCGCATCTCGCCCCAATCGGCGGGGTCCAACGTTTCTTGCGGGGTTGTCGTCATTATCACATCCTGTCATTTCAAGATGATGAATAATAACGGATCACCGCGTGACTACAACGAATTAATTTGGATCAAGATTGACCCCGCGCAGAAGTTGCGCATTGATGGCGACAATGATCGTGCTGAGCGACATGAGCACCGCGCCCGCGGCCGGAGAGAGGAGAATGCCTACCGGGGCTAACACGCCGGCGGCCAGGGGCAAGGCCACAATGTTATAACCCGCCGCCCACCATAGATTCTGGATCATTTTACGGTAGCTGGCGCGGCTCAACTGGATGACCTTCACCACGTCCAGCGGATTGCTCTGCACCAGGACGATGCCGGCCGATTCCACGGCCACGTCCGTGCCGCTGCCAATGGCGATGCCGACGTCGGCGCGCGTCAGCGCCGGAGCGTCGTTCACGCCGTCGCCCACCATCACGACACGCTTACCCTGTGCCTGCAACTGGGCCACCTTCTGGTCTTTGGTCTCCGGCAACACCTCGGCAAAGTATTGGTCGATCCCCAGTTCGACGGCCACTGCCTGGGCCACCGCCTCGCTATCGCCCGTCAGCATGGCTACTTCCACGTTCATATCGTGGAGTCGCTGCACAGCTTCCTTGCTTTCCGGTCGAACCACGTCCGCCAGAGCAAACGCCGCGACAACGCCGCTATCCCACACGAGATAGATGACCGCCTGTCCTTTTTGGCCGGCCGAGGCGGCAAACGCGGCGACGCCGGCCGGGGGTTGAATCGCCAGCATCTCCAGCAAGCGCGGCCCACCGACGTATACGTCGCGGCCCTCTACTTCGGCGCGCACGCCGCGCCCCTTCAGCGCTTCAAATTGGGTCACCGAGGGTAACGACAGATGGCGCACTTCGGCCGCGCGGCGAAAGGCGCGGGCGATGAAGTGCTCCGAATCCCCCTCGACCGTTGCGGCCAAGGCCATCGCGTTCGATTCCTCCCAACCATCGACCGTTATGCTGTCGACCACCCCGTGCGCGCCTTGGGTCAACGTGCCCGTCTTGTCGAAGATCACCACATCAGCATCGCGAATCGTCTCCATTGCCGTTCGGTCGCGCACCAGGATGCCGTTGCGGGCCGACAAGGTAGTCGTGATGGCGACCACCAACGGTACAGCCAGCCCCAATGCATGGGGACAGGCAATGACCAATACCGTCACGACACGGGCGACCGTCTGCGCATTGAAACCGATGGCCGCGACCCAGGCGACCAGCGTGATCGCCGCCACGGCCAGGGCGACGTAAAACAGCCAGCCGGCCGCTTTGTCGGCCAGCAGTTGGGTGGAGGATTTGCTCTGCTGCGCTTGCTCCACTAACCGCATGATCCCGGCCAGGGCGGTGGCCTCGCCGGTGGCGGTCACGCGCGCCCGCAGGCTGCCGTCGCCGCTGTTGATCGTACCGGCGATGATCCGGCTACCGGGTTCCTTTTTGACGGGTCGTGACTCGCCGGTGATCATCGCTTCGTCAACGTCTGTCGTTCCCTCCACGATTTCGCCGTCGGCCGGAATACTTGCGCCGGGACGCACGAGGAACATGTCCCCCTCGCCCAAGTCGGCGGTCGATACTTGCTCGATCCGTCCGTCCGCGACGATGCGCTCGGCCGTGTCCGGTAAGAGCTTCGCCAATTCGTCCAGCGCCCCACCTGCCTGGCGCACACTGCGCATTTCCAGCCAATGGCCGAGGAGCATGATCGTCACCAGCGTCGCCAGCTCCCAGAAGAAGTCCTGCCCGATGGGCGCGAAGACGGTAGCCAAGCTGTAGATAAAGGCCACGCTGATCGCCAGCGAGATCAGCGTCATCATGCCCGGCTGCCGGTTGCGAATTTCCGGGACAGCCATTTGCAAGAAGGGCAGACCGCCGTAGACGAAAATGACCACGCTAAGCACCGGCGCGACCCACTCGCTGCCGGGGAATTGGGGCATCCGAAGACCCAGTAGCTCCTGGACGTGCGGCGAGTAGAGCAGGACGGGGATAGTCAGCACCAGGCAGACCCAAAAACGCTGCCGGAACATGGCCTCGTGGCCGGAGTGATCCACGTGAGTGTGGTGAGGCTCTGCCTGCGCCGAGCCGGCCTCGTGTTCGGCCTGAGCACCGACATGCGCTTGGCTGGTCGGCGCAGCATGTTCGTGAACAGGATCGTGGTTTTTCATGTCAAATGATCTCATGCGTGCCATCCGGCACAAGGTGGCCGGATGGACACACAAGGCCAGTCAGCGGCAAGGAGCAACTGCCGGGGCGATTCCCTCTACTGCACGATGATTGTGCCCGCCATACCGGCTTCCCGATGGCCGGGAACCGTGCAGAAATATTCGTATTCGCCGGCTGTCGATGGGGTAAACTCGATCGAGCTGCTTCGTCCGGCAAGCGCTGCGACGTGTAAAGCCGGCTGTGCGGCCATGTGATCCATATCGTGGGTCATTGTCGCATCGTGGCTCATCGTCATCTTGACTTCACCCGCTACTGGAATTTCCGCTACACTGAAGTCGTGTTCCAAGAGGCCCTGATTGTCCAGAGTCAAGTGAACAGGACGGCCGGCTTCGACCTCGATTCGATTTTGGTCATAGGCGATGTCTTCGGCCACGAGGACAACTTCCTTCGGGTCAGTGGCTTCCTCGGCCGGGTCAGCGGATGCACAGGCGGTCAGAAAAAGAAACCCCAACAAAATTATGATCAGTGTCTTTTGTTTCATCCTCAATTCTCCATGGAGAGGATGATAGTGTAGGCCACGCGCTAAAAAATGCGCCATTTGGCCCTATTTGCGCTCGTTGACCAGGGCGATAGCCAACCCATCGTACCCCTTGGCCCCCACCGTTTGCAGAATAGTCGCCTCAATTCGCGGTTCGGCGGCCAGCGTCGCGTTGAATTGCCGCACGCCCACGACGTTGGGGTCGTCGTCGGCCGGGTCGGTCACGCGGCCGTCGCGCACCACGTTGTCGGCGATGATCAGCGTCCCCGGCCGCGACAGCCGCAGCGACCATTTCAGATAATCGACGTAGCCCGGCTTGTCGGCGTCGATGAAGATCAGGTCGAACGGCCCACGCCCTTCGGCCGCCAGTCGCGGCAGCGTCTCCCCCGCCGGGCCGACGATCACCGCCACCCGGCCGGCCAGCCCGGCGCGGGCGACGTTGACCCGCGCGACCTCGGCGTGTTGGGGACTATATTCGAGCGTGATCAGCCGCCCGTCCGGCGGCAGCGCCCGTGCCAGACAAATGGCGCTGTAGCCGCCGAGCGTGCCGATCTCCAGCACGTTCCGCGCGGCCACCGCCCGCGCCAGCACCGTCAGCAGCTTGCCCTGCGCGGGCGAGACGGCGATCTCCGGCAGCCCGGCGGCCCGGCTGTCGGCCAGGGCCGCGTCCAGCGCCGGATCGGCCGGGGCGAAGAGCGCCGTGATGTAATCGTCGACCGTCGTCCATTGATCAATTGACATAATTTATTCCTTGCTCCAACTTCCGCGTTCAATAAGGACTATCAGTGCTCTCTGAAGGATTGCGCAACTGTTCCAATATGCGCCGATAGCGAGCTGATAGAGATAGGTGTCGGTCTCGGCCGCCGGGCTGCCCAGCAACCGCAAGGACAATAGCACCCTATCCGACCCTATCCTATAACATACAGATCCACTGCCACTTGACCGCGACCACACGCCCAGAAACCGAGCTTTTTCGGAAAACTCGGTTTCTCATCCGGCAAGGCGCTTCATCCGCCGGCAGGTCGGCGGCCGCGACAATATCGAGTTGAAGGAACAACTCGGTCCAGATTCGATTCACTCCCACCGGCAATATTTCAGACTGCCCGATCCTCGATCTCCCAGGCATGATCCAGCACGTGCCAGGCCACCCGCCGCACGAAATAGCGGGCCGGCCATATCTTTCCGCCGCGCGGGCCGCGCTCCGGTATCTCGCCGCGCTCGGCCGCGGCCAGCGCGTCCATGATGGCCTGCCGCGTCAGCCGCATTTCCTCGTTAAGATTGGCCGCCTCATCTTTGGCGACCTTCCACGCCAGCCGGCCCAGGTAGCCTTGCTCGGCCCCCAACACGTGGTCGGTGATCTTCTCCAGGTCGCGGCCGCCGCCGCGCGGCCCCTTGCGCAGCTCAATGCCCGCCGCCGCCGCGGCCGCCGCGTCAAACGTTTCCCAGCAGGCGGCCAGGATCGATCCCAGGCGCGCCAACCCATCGGCGTCAAGCGACTCCTGGTCGGCGGCGGGGAAGGCGGCGGGCACGCCGTAGTCGGTCGCGCTGTCGCCGGGCAGGCGTTCGACGACGTGAAAGGTGTCGAGGCTCTGGGGCACGGTCAATTTCAGGTCGGCGCGCTTGGCGACGGTCGCGTAACGCGGGCCGTAGTCGAGCAGCGCCTGTAGCGCCGTCGCCTCGTCGCGCCCGCTGCGCCCCCAGCCCGGCCAGTCAATCGCCCCGGCAAATGTTTTCTTTTGACCGATCTCCAGATAAACCGGAATAGTTCCCGTGGTGGTTTTACTCATATTTTTCACTTGTAAAATTACCAACGGCTCGCCTCAGCCACAACCTTCTCCATGCGCCGATCCGGGATGAACCACATAATAGCCACCAGGACGTACAACCCGCCCGACAGCCACGGGCGGACAAAGGCCAGTGGGATAGCGACGAGAAAAATAATCAATGATATGCGCTCCTTAATGTTTTGGCTCAGCGCCTGGGCCAGCGGCGAATCGGCGGCGTGAACGGCCAGCAGCGAGCGGGTCAGGAGATGGTAGGCGATGGCCGCCATCAGCAGCACGACGCCATAGAGCGCCAGCGGCCACGTCTCGAAGCCGTTCTCACCCATCCAGGCCGTGACGAATGAGATGAGCGATAACCAGAACAGCAAGTGCAAATTGGCCCATAAGACGCGGCCGTCAACGCGCTCCACCACCTGGAACAGATGATGGTGGTTGTTCCAGTAAATGCCCAGGTAGATGAAGCTCAGTACGTAGCTCAGGAAGACGGGGATGAGCGGCCGCAGCGCCGCCGGCTCGGCCCCCTCCGGCGCGCGCAACTCCAATACCATGATCGTGATGAGGATGGCGATCACGCCGTCGCTGAAGGCTTCCGTGCGGTTCTTGCTCATGTAATGAATCTCCTGTCCTGGGGCTAATAAGGCGGATCGGCCGCTCACAGCGGCCCATTCTGTTAGTACACTGTAACTTATGGTATCACTCTTTTTCCAGACCAGACAGGTGGGCGCGCCAACGGCTTAGATAGTTTAATGGCAGGCCGCGCCCACCTGACAGGTCTTTAATCAGCAACGATCATTCTTTACGTTACAGAGTAATTAGGGGCTGGAGGAAACAACTCAACCGTTTGTGGCCCGGCGGCCGTGTAGCTCGTGATGATCGACGGCACGCGCCAACGCGAATCGGATTCGTAACGCGAGCGCACCTCGCCCAACGCAGCCACATCCCCGCCGGACAGAGCGGCCATCTCGTCGAGCGCCGCCATATCGTCGGCCGTCAACGCCTCGTCGGACCTATCGGCAATGCCCCAACTGTCCCAAGGCAGCATCTCCATCTTATTGAGCGCGGCCACGTCGCGCACCAGGTCGCCGCGAATGAACCACAGACCGTGCAGGTCGTGAATGCCGAATCGCTCGGGAGCGGCTTCTCCGGCCCGGCACATGGCCCACGCCCGGCCGCCGGTGACGAACTGGTCGCGCGGCACGTCCAGCGGGTCGAAGCCGACGGCCAGCTTGTCCCGTTGCAGCGCATCCAGTTGCGCGTCGACGAACACCCAACGCCCCTGGGCCGCGTCCCAGTATTCGGCTACCCAATGATCTTCGTAATGGTCGGGCAAAAAATAGCGCCCAAACCCGCAACGGGCGCGGGCGGGGACGCCCTGATGGCGCAGGATGGCCGTGAGTAGCGTCGCGAAATCGCGACAGTTCCCCGCGAGCCGGTGGCCCGGCTCGCGGGGAACGGCCAATGGCCGCGCGTCAAGTTCGACGATGCGCGCCAGTTGCTTGTCCAGCGCGCGCAATTGCACTTCAGCGGCGCGGGCCTCATCCAGCTCTACGCCGTACTGATCAGCCCAAAAGACGTGGATCATCAGACCCTGGACAACTTCCACGAGCGAGGCAATGTCGCCTGGCAAGTCGTCGAGCAGGGACGCGCGCGGGCCGGGGTCACTGATCGGGCCGTGGCTCGTGAAAAAGGCCGGCGAATTCGGCATTGGAAACCTCCGCAGATGAGTGAAATGGGCGCTAATCAACCGTGAGCGGCGGCCCCAGCAATTCCATCCCGTGGGCTTGCCAGAGGGCCGGGTCTTGCGGCGGCATGGCGTCGGCCTTGGTCACCTCGCGAAAGAAGGCTTCCATCCGGCCGGCGGGCGTGAAGGCGATCAACATGCGGCCGCGGCCGTCGCCGACGTAGGCCCAGACGTGGGGAACCCGGCGCGGCGCCAACACGGAGTCGCCCGGCGCGAGATGCAACCGCTCCTCGCCAATCTCGATGATGAACTCGCCCTCCAGCGCGTAGAACCATTCGTCCTGTTCGTAATGCCGGTGGCGGGCCGGGCCGCCACGGGCGTGGAAGACGTTTTCGATGACGAACAAACCGTTGTCATCCGCTGGGCACAGCTTGAAATCGATGTGGCTGACGCCCAGGCCACGGTACTCGCCGTAGCAGTCTGTGCCCGCCGCAAGCCGTTGGGCCGCCGGTGGGCCGGCTTCATCCTGTGCGCTTTGCACAGGCCGATATGGTGAACTCATATTTTCCCTCCTCGGCCGTTAATCGGCTGCTTGTGATAAAACGCTTTAGGCGCTCCTCTTGACTGTCGTCAAAATCAGGGCCGGCATGGAGAAGATAACTTTCTCCTCTTCATCAGTGAACGGTCGCAGCGCCTGCTGCGCTTCGCGCAATAATACCTCGAACTGGGCGTCGTTCAACAGGCCGCCGAGGGTGTAGACGCACGCCCGTTCGGTCGAGACCATGTCGTCAATCGAGGCGAAGCGCACGGTTCCATCGCGTTGTTTGACTTTGGCCCCTTCGATACCGGCCTCGTCCGCCAGGGCCAGCAGTTGATCGGCATCCCCAAGGCTAAAGGGGGCGCTTCAGCATTGGCGGCCCGGTTCTCCTGCAGGCAGTCGCCGCTCAGCGAACCGGCGTCAGCGACACCAACGGCACGACACCGGCCATAGCGACACAATCGACTGTCTCGTCGCCCGATTGCGCGCCGATCATCATGCGCGTTAACTGCCGAAACGCATCGGGATGGCGGGCGGCGTAATCGCACAATTCATCCGCCGCCGCCTCGACCGTCAGACGCGCGGCCACGGCCTCGAATCGCTGATGGCCGATATGGACTGTCACCGCCGGCGTCTTCAGGATATTGCGGAACCAGTCCGCCTTTTCGCCCCAGCCCGAAGCCACCACGACAACGCCCGTGGCCGGATCGTGGCGCACCACCTCCAGGACAGTCTGATGCGGGCGGCCGCTCTTGCGGCCGGTGTGGGTGATCATCACGAAGCGCCGGCCCAGCAAACGCCCAAGTCGCAAGCGATAGAGCCAGACGGGCAGGCGCAGTAGCCACCGCAGCAAGCCGCGCGGCGCACTCGATTTGATCGTTCCGTCGGCCATCTCATTCTCGTTGCCGGCCAACTGGAGAATGGCTACGAATTGTCACGAAAAAGACGGAAAAGACGAATTGACGATCTATATCCGTTTCCTCCGTCGAAATCCGTAGCCAATTCTTCAGCGCCGTCTGCTAACCCCCGGCAATCGCCCCGATAATCCGAAAAGGTTCTTTCCCCTCGACCACGGCCGCGGGCAGCGGCTCGTCCGGCGGCTCATGTGACAGGTCTTCTGTGCCGGCGAAAAAGCGCAGGAACGGCCGCCGCTGCCCCGTGGCATATTCGCGAATCGTGCCGCGCAGCACCGGGTACCGGGCCTCCAGCGCGTCGAGCACGGCGCGCTGGGTGACCGGCCCCGGCACCTCCACCGTCACTTCCGCCCCCGTGCCCGCCAGATTGCGCAGGTGATGGGGAATGATGACGCGGATCATGGCAACGTCTGCACTTCCACCGATAGGACCGCCGGCAGGTCGTGGA
>WBZU01003546.1_pt1 | contig 10174 bp, 11 predicted proteins | sample 5204311 | NCBI WGS metagenome assembly WBZU01 (sample SAMN12344359, study PRJNA552823) | activated sludge metagenome | biome: Activated sludge suspended growth; feature: Nitrification reactor; material: Wastewater; isolation source: activated sludge from nitrification reactor of wastewater... | reverse complement strand
AAACCTTTTCTCAAAGACAGCAATATAAGATTCAATGTTTCACACTCCGGGAATACTGGAATAATAGCTGTAAATACGGAAGATGAATTGGGTATAGATATAGAGTTAAAAAGAGAAGTTCCTGATTTGCTCAGCTTATCGGAAAGATTCTTTTCAAAATCGGAAATTACCGAATTGAATAAGACTGATTCTGGCAAACTTACAGATTCATTTTTCTATTGCTGGACAAGAAAGGAAGCTTTTATAAAAGCTTTAGGAACCGGACTGCAGTATCCTTTGAATTGTTTTTCTGTATCAGTTACTGACGATGCGGATCCGGAAATTACAGAAATAGAAAATGATGTTTCAGAAGCGCGTAAATGGAAGTTGTATAATTTATTGGCTTCAAAAGATTATATTTCTTCTCTTGCTATAAGAGATTTGAATAAAAATATTGTATTTAAAAATTAAGAACTGTAAATTCACGTTAAACTAATTCAAAATATATCAACATTTTTTTAAACTATCAGGAAAGGAGTAATAATGAATTTATTCAGTAAATTTTCAAAACTTAACATTATTATTTTTGCTTTTCTTATTTTAATCACCGGAGTTCTGGGTTATTTGTTTTACAATTCACACAAGACAAATACTGAGAACACTGAGTTAATTAAACAGACAAAAGCAGAAAATCTTGATCTATCGCAGGATCTGGAAATCGTAAAAGATAAGTATGACAAGTTAAAAACTGAAGTAAACACATTAAAATCCAAAGTTGCAAAAGTTACATATCGTAAAAAAATTCATAAAAATAAAAGCATGATTTCTTCTGCTGGAAAGAGCAGCAAAAACAAGCATCATTATAAAAAGAGCAAAACCAGCTACAAAAAGTTATACTACAGACTGCTGAAGCAATGCAGCAGGCATAATTATAAGCACAGTAAAAGATAATTTTTAAATTCTTCTTTTTATATTTTAAAAATTCTTCTAATTTCTAAAACTCCGTCCGGAAAAATTCTGAACGGAGTTTTAATTTTTAATAAGTTAAACAGACATATTACTTTGAAAATATAAAACTGCATTAAAATGAAAGTCGTGATTAACCTTTCGATATATCTTTGAAATTAAAACCAGGGACTAATTCCCTGTCAATTCTATCCCAGTCTTCATTCCTTCTTTGAGATGACGGATATTCAAAATAAAATTCCTTATCATCAATTGTCGTGAAAACACCGATAAAGAATTTACCGTCTCTGCCGTCAACTTTCATTAAATATTTAACAAAGTTCATGTTAAATATCTGATTCTGTATTTTTACTACCATTTGATTTATCCTTTTCCTGTTTATTAATTTGCCTTGTACTCTTTCACAGGAAACAGAGAGCAAGGAAGAAAAATAATTTAGTGATTCATTTATAACAGATTAACCCGGATAAATTACCCGGACTCAATTGGGGATCAGATAGATAATGCAATAGCCTAACTGATTTTTTCGTTAAATTAATTTAACAAATATAATTAAAAATAGAATTTTATGTAAGAGATTTTTTTTTCAATTATCACTTTCGGAATTTAATTCATGCATTTTTTAATAAGATAAAGCGTATTGACAATTCCGAGAAAATTATTCTTTAAACATTCTGATTCAAATCCGCACTTTTCACATAGTTCTGCGAATTCTTTTACAGTAAAAAATGAATTCACGGAGTTGAAAAGATAACTGTAAGCATTACTTTTAGAAATTTTATTTCCTGCATAGGGCATGATTTTACCGAAATAAAAATTAAACATACTTGTTTTTAATCCTCCCGCCTTAAACATTTCAAGTATTATTAGCTTACCATCGGGTCTGAGAACTCTTCTGATTTCTTTGAGAGATTCTTTAAGGTTATAAAAATTTCTAACTCCGAATCCAATTGTAACTATATCGAAATACCCGTCATCAAAAGGCATGAACTGAGCTTCCGTCTGAATAAGCTTAAGATTTTTATACTGAATTTTATTTCTTTGAATTTCTAACATCCTGGATGATATATCCGCTGCATAAATATTAGCGGGATTCAGTTTTATTAATTCATTTGTCAGGTCACCGGTTCCGGATGCAAGGTCTAAAATGTTTTCTGACTTAATATTATTATCTGAAATATGCTTTACTATCTGCTTTCTCCATCTTACATCTATGTTCAAAGTAAATAAATGATTTAACCGGTCATAAGCAGGCGCAATTTCATCAAACATTGTTTCGATTTTTTCCCTGGATTTATCAGGTGATTTAATCATATCAGCTGAATCTTAAGGATTTAACAGGATCTAATCTTGATGCAAGATAAGACGGAATAAGAGTAGCGATGAATGTGAGAATTAAAGTAATTAAAGAAATCAAAATTACATACTCCGGCTGGATTTGTATCGGAACACTTTTCAGATAATAGATTTCAGGAAGTGAAAATAGTTTATACTTCAGTTCAAGGAAACAAAGTCCGAGTCCGAGAATATTGCCGAGTATAATTCCTGTAATGCCGATTATTAATCCGTCATAAAGAAATATTTTCATTATTTGTCCGTTACCTGCTCCTAATGATTTCAAAGTTCCTATTGATTGTGTTTTTTCAAGAACAAGCATAAGTAAAGTGCCGACAATATTGAAAGTAGCGACAATAATTATCAGACCTAATATTATCGGAGTAGGAGCTTTCTGAAGTTCAACCCACGTGAAAATAGGTTTAAAAATTTTAAAAAGAGATTTGGGATAATATGGATAGCCGATATCCTTTTTGATTTTTGCAACAACGCTCTCAACTCTATCAATGCTGTCAAGCGTCATTTCAATTCCGGTAACATTATCTTTCAGATCAAAAAGTTTCTGAGCCGTTTTCAGATTTGTATAAATAATAAGATCATCAAATTCCCTCAATCCCGTCTCGTATATTCCCGATACAATAAACTGTTTTATTTTAGGAGGATTCACCGGACTTGGAATGCCGTTCAAACCAAATACTATGAGCTTGGAACCTGTATCAATATTCATCTTCTTCGCTAACTTATCTCCTATCATCAATCTCGAAAAAGTGGAATCAATATCAGAAAGATTAAATTCACCTTTTAATAATCTGTTTCTTGCCGTGGATAAATCAGTTTCAGTTATGATTCCTTTTAATAAAATGCCCTCAACATTTGATTTGAACCTGATGACTGCTTCTTTCTGGACAATTGGAGAAATTCCGGTAACTCCGCTTATACTGTCTTTTATCGTTTCTATTGCGCTTCGGTAATCTCTGAGACCATCAGGGGTAAATGAACTTATCTGTATATGTGAAACAAGCCCCGATACTTTGTCTCTGATCTCTTTTTCAAATCCGTTTAATATCGAAATAGTTATTATTAAAGCGGCTACTCCTAATGTAACACCCAGGATTGATATGTAAGTAATAAATGAAATGAATTTGGAATCACTTCCGGAAAAAAGATATCTTTTTGCTATAAAAAATTTAAAGTTCAACAGAATAAATTTAATTCAGTAAATACGCTTTTATAAATCCCTCCAGCTCTCCGTTCATTACACCCTGAGTATCGCTGGTTTCGTGATCTGTTCTGTGATCTTTCACCATATTGTAAGGATGGAATACGTAACTCCTTATCTGACTTCCCCATTCGATTTTTTTCTTGGAATTTTCAATGGTCTGAAGTCTTGCAATCTCTTTTTCTTTTTCCACCATATAAAGTTTTGACTTAAGCATTTTCATCGCATTTAGTTTATTCTGTATCTGAGATCTTTCGTTCTGGCACTGTACAATTATCCCTGAAGGTATGTGAGTAATTCTTATGGCTGTTTCCACTTTGTTTACATTCTGTCCTCCCGCTCCGCCTGCTCTGAAAGTATCAACCTTTATTTCACCGGGACTGATTTCTATTTCAATGTTATCTTCCAGGACAGGACTGACATAAACAGCAGCAAATGAAGTGTGTCTTTTTTTATTCGAATCAAAAGGTGAAATTCTTACTAATCTGTGTACGCCGTTTTCAGCTTTCAGATAACCGTATGCATACTCGCCTTTTACTTCTATTGTAGCGCTTTTAATTCCCGCTCCGTCTCCGTCCAGCCGGTCAGCAAGCGAAGTTTTAAATCCTTTTTTTTCACAGTATCTCAGATACATTCTGAGAAGCATTTCCGCCCAGTCCTGTGACTCTGTTCCTCCCGCTCCTGAATTTATTGTAATAATCGCGTCGCGAATATCGTCTTCATCTGAAAGCATGTTTCTGAATTCCATCTCGTCAAGCTCTTTCTCAAACTTAATGATGTCTTTGTCAATCTCTGCTGACAGAGATTCATCATTATCCGCTTCCGCCATTTCTATCAGTCCAGATATTTCATTGTAATGCTTTTCGACTGAATTGTATTCGTCCACCCATTTTTTCAGGTTTGATATTTCCTGAAATATTTTCTGAGCGCTTTTGTTATCATCCCAGAAATTATCTTTCTGAGAAACTTCTTCGAGTTCTTTAATCTTTAGTATCTTGTTATCAACATCAAAGAAACCTCCGTAAAGATCTTAATTTTTCAGATGAATTTTTTAATCCGTATTTTTGCTGGTCAAACATATTTTATATATTTTTTATTTTTTAAAAGTTAACTGTAATTTTTGTTTCTGGATTATTTTTCAATTTCCATTTTCAGCAATGCTGAAGCAAGAGTTTTGCCCTGTGCATCAAGTTTCAGAGACACTGTTCCGCCGCCGCCTAAAGTGTTATTCAAAATAAAATTCAGAGCATTTATATTCGGCATTTCATACCTCAGGACTTCACCGAGACAAATGTCTTTGAAATATTTTTTTACTTTCTCAGCGGTTACTTCTTTTTTAATTAATTCATAACTATCCTTGTCGTATGCAATCAAACCTATGTTTGCAGCGTCTCCTTTGTCTCCGCTTCTTCCGTGACAGATTTCCTTTAACTGAATTTTCATAGACTATAATTTATTTAATTTTTTAATGCGTTATTCTCTGTCTTAATTCTGACTGTAAGTATTATGGCATTCAGTACAGTGAAAATTATTGCAGTATAGTATAAATTGAATATTAACGGAAATGATAATATCTCCAGGGATACTATAATATAATTCGGATGTTTAAAATATCCGTACAATCCGCTTCTGACTAATTCCGATCCTTCGATTCTGTAAATTCTTGTATTCCAGTATTTCCCGAGAGTTCTGATCACAGATACTCTTGCTGTTTGTAATATTATGAAAAATACCAAAAACAAATAATTAATAATATTTAAATCACTATGGACAGATTTAAAATTATATTCAGCAATTAATGACACAAAAAATAAAGTGTGCATTATAACAATGAACTTATAATGTTCTTTGCCGTATTCAACCGCACCCTGACTGAGCAGCCACTTTTCATTTCTTTTGGAAATCGCAAGTTCAGTGATCCTCTGAATGATCACAAATAATATCAGTATGTAAAAAAGCAATTAATCCGAAATTAGTTACTGAAATTCATTTTAGTTTTTCATTTCCAGAAGCAGCAGTTCACTCGAAAATCCCGGTCCGAGAGACAGCATCAGTCCGTATCCGTCTTCATATCCGTTTTTCATAAATTCATTCAATACATAAAGCACAGTTGCGCTTGACATATTTCCGTAATTCCTTAAAATTTCTTTTGTGTTGTTCAGCAGTTTGGGATCAATGTTCAAGGCAGACACATAAGCGTCAATAATTTTCTTACCTCCGGGGTGGACAATGTAATTTTTAATATCCTGAGTTCGAAGTGAATTTGCTTCAAGAAAATTTATCACTTCCTCTTTGACATTATTATTTACAATTGTAGGTATGTCTTTTGAAAATACTACTTTAAAACCTGATTCTATTACTTCCCATCCCATTACATCAAGCGAATCATAATACAGTTTACTTCTGTAATTTTTTACTTTTATATGACCGTCTTTACTTTTATTTACCGCATCCCCCGTTAAAAGCACTGCAGCGATACCGTCAGAGAATAATCCTGTAGCAATAAGATTGCTTTTGGAAATATCCTCTTTGATGAAAGTAAGCGAACAGAGTTCGGCTGCTACTAACAGCACTTTAGCTTCAGGATTAGCTCTACCTATGACTGCAGCTTTTGCAAGTCCTGATACTCCGCCCGCACAGCCAAGACCCCATACCGGAGTCCTGCTTATATTCTGATTTAGTTTCATTTTATTGATTATAAGTGCGTCAATGCTCGGAGTGGAGATGCCTGTAGATGAAATAAAAATAAGATCCGTAATTTCAGATCTTTTTACATCAGCTTTGTTTAGACATTTATCAATTGCTTCTTCTGCATACTTTAAGCAAATCTCTACGTAAAGTTCATTTCTTTCTCTGAATGTTTTTTCTTCTGAAAAGTAACTTACCGGAACGCAAAGATTTCTGTAATCTATCATTGTATTGTCAAATGAAGCAAGTATTCTCTCTATGTCGTCGTAAACATTCTCAAATGTACTTCTTGAAAATTCTTTAAGTTCTATTTGTTTCGCTTTATAAGGAAAATCAGTTACTGATAATGATACTATTTCCGGCAATATTGTTTAAGTTTGTTTTTTATAATTTAAACAGTTCAATCATTAATATTAATGCATAAATTAATTTTTTGATCTGAAAGATTTCAATTCTTATCCTTGTTAATTAATTCCGAATATTAACTTTCGGAATTTTAGTTTTAATTAAATAATTTTGTTCTCAATAACTGAAAATTTAATCTTATTAGCTTTGTATTTTATAATTTAATGCAATTACCTATTTTGAATAAAATCAATTTACTAAAATGACTACAAGACGGGAATTTATAAAACAATCTTCAATAATTGCAGCTGGAGTTGCTTTGGCTTCAGGAACTTCCGGATTTAATTTTCTGCAAAAACCAAAAGTTATAATACTTGGCGCAGGTTTATCAGGACTTGCCGCCGCTAATTTACTTTCTAAAAATAATGTTGACGTTACAGTCCTTGAAGCAAGAGACAGGATTGGCGGTAGGGTTTTCTCACATAAGTTTAACGAAAAAGATAATATTGTTATCGAACTTGGCGCTGAATGGATCGGCGGCTCTCATACAAGATTACTGCAGATTTGCAAAGAGTTCGGTCTCGAACTTCTGAATAATCAGTTCAATGACAGTCTGATCTATGATAGTGTCTATTATAAACCCGATGACTGGGATTTCTCTGATGAATGGCAGATAAAATTTAAAAAAATTATTGATGATTACAGAACAATGACCGAAAAAGAGAAAATCATGCTTGATAAAATGGACTGGTGGAGATTCCTGATGAATCATGACATTCCAATGAAAGATCTTGATATAAGGGAATACGCTGACAGTACGGACTTTGGCGAATCAATCAGATTTGTCTCCGCTTATGCAGCACTTGCTGAATATGCCGAATCAAATTCTACAAATGAGATGGATTATAAGGTCTCCGGCGGTAATTCTAAAATAGCGTCATCTCTCGCTGATAAACTCGGCATTGAAAAAATTAAAATCAGTCATAAAGTTGTTTCTGTTGATCAGGGTTCCTCCATTACTGTTCGTTGTGAAAATGGTGAAAGTTTTGTCTGTGATAAACTTATTTGTACTTTACCAACTTATTCATTAAGCAAAATCAATTGGTCTCCTTCTCTGCCTTCCGAAAAAATTAATGCAGTCAACGAACTTCAGTATGCGAGAATAAATAAATCAGCAATTCTTTTTAATCAAAAATTCTGGAAAGAAGATGCCTTCAGTATTCTCACCGATTCTTTTTCGCATTACTTCTATCACGCTACAAAATTTCAGGACCCTGATAAAGGTGTTCTGATCTCTTATGCAGTCGGAGACAAAGCAGATATCATTTCACGGCTTAACAAAAATGACAGGGGCAGACTTGTAGCTGAATCTCTCAGAACTCCTTTTGGAGATGTAAGTTCTTTGATAGATAACAATGTGAATTATTACTGGGGGCTTGATAAGTATTCAATGGGAGCTTATGCTCTTTATGGCAAAGGGCAATGGTACAGCGTTATGCCTGTGCTGAAGGAAAAATTCAACAACATATATTTCGCAGGAGAGCACGTTGCAGACTGGCAGGGATTCATGGAAGGGGCAATTGTATCAGGAGAAGAGGCTGCAGAAGATTTGCTCGGATCATAAATGCCTGTAACCAACATCAGCATTAATTTTCGTTTCATAATTAAATTTTAGTAATAGTTATTGCCGGATATATTAAAAAATATTTTTATTGTAGCAGGCGAAGCGTCAGGAGATATGCATGCTTCTTCTCTTATAAAAGAGCTGAAAAGTCTGGATAATAAAATTGTTTTTACAGGGATTGGAGGACCTGAAACTGAGAAAGAAGGAGCTGAACTTCTTTACGGAATAAAAGATGTCAACTTCATAGGTTTTTCTTCTGTAATTTTGAATATAAAAAAAATCAAATCTATTCTCCGCGAATGTGAAGATAAGATAAAAGCTGATGATCCTGAAGCGGTTATACTTGTAGACTATCCTGGATTCAATTTAAAACTCATTTCTAATATCAGAAAATTCTACAAAGGAAAAATAATTTATTATATTTCCCCGCAGTTATGGGCGTGGCATAAAAGCAGGGTAAAGATCATAAATAAATATGTGGATCTGATGATAGTAGTGTTCCCATTTGAAGTTGATTTCTATGAACGGGAAGGCATTACTGCTGAGTTCGTCGGTCATCCTCTTGTAAAAAGAATAGATGACTTTTTAATAAAAAATGAAAAGACAGTTTCGGATAAGATAAGGATCAGTATACTTCCCGGCAGCAGGAAAGATGAAATTGACAGAATGCTACCCGTGCTTTCGGAAACAGGAAATAAATTCCTGAAAGAATTTGACTGTGAAATAAATATACTTTGCTCTCCATATTTCAGCGAGACTTATTATAAAAGTTTTCTTAAGGATTTCAATTTTAATCTTATTTATGATAAGGATAATTCTGATCTTAATTATTTTACAATACTGAACTCCGATCTTGTCATCACAAAATCAGGTACTTCTACAATCGAATGCGCGCTTATCGGAACTCCTTTCTGCGTTGTTTACAGGACCGGTAAACTGAATTATGAAATCGGGAAAAGACTCATCAGAATTAAAAATATCGCTATGGTTAACATTTTATCCGGAAAAGAAATTGTAAAAGAATTTCTTCAGGAAGAAGTAAATCCTGAGAATCTTTATAAAGAAGGATGTAACATCCTCACTGATAATGTTTACCGTGAAAGAATGAAAAACGATTTCAGGGATCTAAGGGAAATCCTAACCGGGAAAGATGCATCGGCAAATGCAGCGAAATTAATTTTAAACATTTTAAACTGATCCTGACTTGAAGAGTTTTCTGAATTTCATTGGAATGAATTTGCTGCCGCTGATTATTAATTTTTATTTAAGAACAATCAGATTTAATATTAACAAAGATCCGGGTATCAGTAAAAATGCTGTTTTTATTTTCTGGCATTCAAAAATGCTCGCCGGATGGTGGCTTTTCAGAAATAATAATTCATCTGCTTTAGTTTCGCAAAGTAAGGACGGAGAAATGCTGAGTAATATTTTAATTAAATGGGGATATGAAGTGATCAGAGGATCAAGCTCTAAAGGCAGCAAAGATGCCTTAAATCAAATTATTCTGTCTGCTAAAAATAATAAATCTGTTGTGATCACTCCTGACGGACCGCGCGGTCCTGTATTTGCTATTAAGAACGGTGCATTGATCGTATCAAAGGAATGTAGTATTCCCGTTATTCCTGTCAGAATTAATTATGCCAGTAAAATTGTACTTTCAAAAAGCTGGGATAAATTCGAGATCCCATATCCTTTTACAAAGTGCGATGTTCAATTCGGCAATGAACATTTATATACTGAATTTCTCGAAGAAAAAGAACTTGCTGAATTTAAAAACACTCTGTCCAATGAAATGTCCTAAATTATTATTTTAGTATATTGAATCTCTTTGATGACAAATCCAATAGCATCTTAGAAATTTATTTATAGGTCTTTAGTTTTTCAATTTATTGTATATGTACCTCATAGCCAATACCATTAACATCCAGGTACACTAAAGCCGGGCTTTTAAAGGCCAATTTTCCTTCCAGGTATGCAATCATTATTAACCGGTAAAGAGGCGAAAATAAGGTATTTTC
>WBZU01003542.1_pt1 | contig 10178 bp, 7 predicted proteins | sample 5204311 | NCBI WGS metagenome assembly WBZU01 (sample SAMN12344359, study PRJNA552823) | activated sludge metagenome | biome: Activated sludge suspended growth; feature: Nitrification reactor; material: Wastewater; isolation source: activated sludge from nitrification reactor of wastewater treatment... | reverse complement strand
GGACCGCGATTCGGTCAAGAGCCGCAAGCAGTGGGAGACGATGCTCGACCGCATCCACGGCGGGGATGCCGACATTCTGGTCGGCACGCAAATGCTGGCCAAGGGCCACGACTTTCCGAAGCTGACCGTGGTCGGCGTGCTCGGGTCCGACGCCGCCCTGTTCGCCGCCGACTGGCGGGCGCCCGAACGTCTGTTTGCCCAATTGATGCAGGTGGCGGGGCGGGCAGGGCGTGCCGAACTCATGGGTGAGGTACTGATCCAGACCCAGTATCCCGATCATCCGCTCTATACCGCTCTGGTGGCCCACAATTATCCGGGCTTTGCCGCTGCGCTCCTGCGCGAGCGCGAGCAGGCGGGATTCCCGCCCTACGCCTTTCAGGCCATGTTGCGCGCCGAGGCGCCGGAGATGGCTACTGCCATCGCCTTCCTGACCACCGCCTGCGCCTTGCCGGTCGTGCGTGATCACTGCGGCGTTGTTCTTTACGATCCGGTTCCGATGAAACTGTCGCGGCTGGCCAATCTGGAGCGCGGGCAGTTGCTTGTTGAATCTCAATCGCGTCCGGCCCTCCAAGCCTTCCTGCCGCGCTGGCGGGAAGGCATCGAAGCGATTAAGGCCCCGGCGAAGCTGCGCTGGCACCTCGAGGTTGACCCGCTGGAGTTCTGAGCCAGGGACTCAGTTCTTCTTGCGGGACGCAACCAGCCAGACGAAGGCCGTGGCCTGCCCGGCAAGCAGGGCGAGGAATGCGGCGCGATACGCGGTCTCGGCTGTCCAGCCGGCAGGTTGAAGCAGATCGACAAGGATGCCGAGACCCCATTGCAGGCCGAATGCGCCGGCGAAGACGAGCAGGTTGAGCGCGGTGTTGACGCGTCCGGACAGGGCCGGCGCAAAGGACTGGGCGACCAGCGAGTAAGCGATGTTCGACAGCGAGAAGCAGACGCCGAGCAACGGCCACAGCAGGTCGCCGCCGATCGCAGGGAAAGAGGTCAGCGAGGCGAGCCCGGCGATTGCCGTCAGCATCGCCGCCAGATAGACATTTTCGAGCCTGACGCCGCGTCGCACCAGTCCGGTGGCGAAAAAGCCCATGAACAGGAAGCCGGCCAGCATGGCGCCGCTGATCCAGGTCAGGCGGGCGGCGATGGCGGCGCTGCCCATGTGCTCGATGACGTTCATCCAGCGCGTCGCCCATAGTCCCTGAACCGCCATGAAGCCGCCGGTCAGCCAGAAAGCCAGCGGCCCATAGCGCCAGAAATGGCGGCTGAGGAATATTTGTTTGACGCCGCTGAACTGCTCGGCAAGGCTGGCACCCCTTTCGACAACTGGCCTGTCGGGTACCAACCACCAAATGACGGCGGCAACTGCCAGTGTGGTGGCGGCGAGGGCAAGGACGATCCCGCGCCAGCCGGTGATGGTGAGTGCCAGCTCGAGCGGCTTTGCGGCTGCCAGTGCGCCAAGTCCGCCGGAGGCCATTATCCAGCCGGTCAGCGATGCCTGGCGTTCGGGCGGAAACCACTGCGAGAAGGCCTTGAACGAAGCCATCAGGCAGGCCGAGACCCCGAGGCCGATCAGGGCGCGTCCGATGGCCAGTCCGTGGAGCGAATCGGACATGGCGAAGGCGGCTGCTCCGGCGGCGGCGATGAGCAGCAGCGCAGCCTCGACCCGCCGCGGGCCGAAGCGGTCGAGCAGTATGCCGAGCGGCAACTGGGCGGCGCCGAAGGCGAGGAAGTAGGTGCTGGTCAGCAGCCCGAGCGCGTTGTCGCCGAGATTGAGGTCGCGCGCCAGAACCGGGCCGATGACGGCGTTCGCCGTCCTGAAGACATAGGATAGAAAATAGCCGGCAGCGAAGGGCAGAAACAGGCGCAGCCACAACTGGCGGGAGTCGGTCGCCATCAATTCCGCTCCGGTTTCACGTGGAACGCAGGCGGCGGGGACGGCCGCCCAGCGTGCCTTTCCAGCCAGTCAGAACGTTCAATGATTTTGCGCTGCCAGTCCGCGGCGATACCGGTTGTGGCTGCAAGTTGCCGCAGCGCCAGCGGGGTTGGGCGATGCGAATGCCAGAGCTGCAGCGCTTGCGCCAGGCTGAGCCTGTCATCCCCGGGCTCGACAATATCTAGCGTATCGCCCGGGGCAACGATGCCCGGCAGCAGCACACGGAAATACCAGCCGGCCAGATGGTGTTCGGCGATGTAGGCTGCCATGCCGTCGACGCCGAAGCGCGCATCGATCTTCCAGCACGGGCTGCGTGGCTGGCAGAGTTGCAGCCGGGCCTCACCCAACCCGAACACGTCACCGATGCGAACCCGCGACTCATCGAGCGTCGGACTCGAAATGTTCTCGCCGAGGCTCCCTGGTTTCAGCTGACTGGCGGCCTCCGGAAACGCTTGCGCAAGACGCTCATAGTGAACCGCCGGATAAAGATGAACGGCCTTGTCCGGACCGCCATGGACCCTGCCGTCAGCCTGCTCGTCGCCGGCGAAACCCTGGCTGCCGAGATGCAGGGAGCCGTCGACCGGGTACTTGAACATGCCGGTCGGCCGGCCGCTTTCAGGCAGGGGGGCGATTGTGCCGATGAAGAGGGAAACATGGCTCATGGTGGCGAGATTGTGCCATCAATCCCACAGCCACGCGGCACCGCGCACCCCCGAGGAATCCCCATGTGCCGGCGGCACGATTTGCGTGCGAAAAATGTCGGAAAAGACATGTGGACCGCAACAGGCCGGCAGATTGCGATAAAGGCGTCCAAGGTTTGACAGCCCGCCGCCGAGGACGATCACCTGCGGGTCGAGCACATTGACGACGCCGGCGAGTGCCCTTCCGAGGCGCGCCTCATAGCGTCGCAGGGTGGCCTCGCAAGCGGGATCACCGCCGGCGGCACGGGCGTCGATCTCGGCCGGCGAAAGCTGATCCCCCGCGTGCAGCGCATGGTCGCGAATCAGTGCCGGCCCGCTGAGGTAGGTTTCGATGCAGCCACTGCGGCCGCAATAGCACAAGGGCAGCGGGAGATCGGCAGGACCGGGCAGCGGGAGAGGATTGTGGCCCCATTCGCCGGCGATGGCATTGGCGCCGCTCAGGACATGGCCGCGAACGACAACTCCGCCACCGACCCCGGTCCCGAGAATGACCCCGAAAACAACCTCGGCTTGCCGGCCGGCGCCGTCGCTTGCTTCGGAAAGCGCGAAGCAGTTGGCATCGTTGGCCAAGCGGACTTCGCGCTGCAGGAGCGCTTCGAGGTCGGTGCGCAGCGGCTGGCCGATCAGACAGGTCGAGTTGGCGTTCTTGATTCGCCCGCTGGCTAGCGATTCGGCGCCGGGAATGCCGACGCCGACCGTCCCCTGCCGGCCGAGCTCATTTTCGACCGCCGCGACCAGCGCGGCGACTGCCCCCAGTGTCGCGGAATAATCTCCCTGCGGAGTGGCAACACGGCGGCGCAACAATTCTCGGCCATCGGCGGCGAGGGCGACGATCTCGATCTTTGTGCCGCCGAGGTCGACGCCGATGCGTAACCGAATCACACGCAAACCACCACGCCCTTCACGCTGTCGTGAATGGTGGTCATCGTGCACAGAACGCCGGCACCGGCTTCCAGCAGCATGAAGAAGGTTTGTTCGCTGCAAAGGCACCCCGTGCTGCAAATTTCCCATCTCTTGGCCAGTGCCGGCGCCAGCGGGGCATGGCGTTGCGTGGCCCGTTGAGCGAATTCAGCGTCGCCTTCCCAAGTTCCGAGTGCAGGCTGCGGAGACCGCGCCGCTCGACGTCCTGACTGCTACCCGGTGAATCGCAGACAACAACGTCGGCACCGCAACCAGGATACCTGATTGCCATTTCGCAACTGCCTGTTGGCATGACAAGAACCGAAGCACGGTGACCAGTCTGCCGTCGCCCGTAGCACTCCTCGAGCGCATGGCACTCGAGTTCGTCATTCCCTGTCGCCAGGGGATTGGCAGTAATATGTATCGGCATGTCCATTTGTTCCCCTGCGCCCATTCTGCATGAAGCGCCGGCGGTCTGACAACCGGCGGGAAGGACACATTTGAGGAGCCATTGAGATGTTGGTCAAATTCGTATCCAGTGAAACCGGCGAACTGATGATGTTTGCCGAGATGGCGGCTACCCTGTTGCGGGCTGTTGGCAAGGAGACCGGCCGGCGTGGCACGTTCACCCGCGAGGAAATGCTGCCGGCCGCGAAACTGCTGCGCGAAGCCGTGGCGCGCGGCGAGGCGAGCACCGGCAAGGTGGATGATGACGACGATGACAGCAAGGAATCCCCCGTGGCGCTCGGCCCCCGGGCCTGGCCGTTGATCGACATGCTGGAGCGCAGCAGCAAGGGTGGTGCGCACGCCAATATCGTCTGGGAAGCCGCTGCGGATTTCTAGCCGGCTCTTCCAGGCAGTGCCTCTGTTGTGCCGGCGGCCCGCGACAACTGCCGGCTCGTGCTGTGGGTGCATGCGACTCTCTCTGCCGATCATTTTCGCGTTTTTCTTGCTGTCGACCGCAACTGCGGGGACACTGCCGACGGTCGCCGTCGATGTCGGTCATACCCTGGCCGAGCCGGGGGCAATCAGCGCGCGCGGACGCGGTGAGTTCGAGTTCAACCGCGAACTTGCCGGGCCGCTGGGGGCGGCCTTGCGTGCCCGGAACGTCAAGGTACGTGAGGTCAATTTTTCCGGCGCCATCGGCAGCCTGGCCGAGCGCCCGGCGCAGGCGCGCGGCAGCGATTTCTTCATTTCCGTCCATCATGACTCGATCAGCGAGGAATACCTGCAGTTCTGGGATTGGGATGGCGAGGAGATGAGCCATACGATGCTGAAACGTGGCTTCGGGCTGTTCGTTTCGCGGCGCAACCCGGACCTCGCCGGCAGCCTGCGCTGCGCCTCGGCGGTCGGCGCCATGCTGCGCCGCGCCGGCTTCGCACCGACGCCGTGGCATGGCCGCAAGCACCAGCCGGCCGATGCCGACAACGGGGTCTGGTATTACGACAACCTGGTCGTCCTTCACAAGGCGACCTTTCCGGCCGTGCTGTTCGAGGCTGGCGTCATCAAGCACCGCGACGAGGAACTGGAACTGCTCGATGGCGATCGCCAAGCGCGTATGGCCGATGCCGTGGCGACGGGCATCGCCGGCTGCCTGGCAGTCAGAGGAAAATCGGCTCGGGAGTGAGGTCGACCGCGAACTTCTCGCGCACCGCTGCCTGCACCGCCGCCATCGTCCGCCGGACATCGGCGCCGGTCGCGCCGCCGCAATTGACCAGCACCAGCGCCTGTTTTTCGTACATGCCGACCGGGCCGAGGTTCTTGCCCTTCCAGCCGGCCTGCTCGATCAGCCAGCCGGCAGCCAGCTTGACCCGGCCATCGGGCTGCAGGTAGCGCGGCAGGCCCGGATGTGAGGCGGCCAGTGCGGCCGCCCGAGCGGCGTCGACCACCGGGTTGTGGAAGAAGCTGCCGGCGTTCGGCGTCGTCGCCGGGTCCGGCAGCTTGCGCCGGCGAATGGCGACGATCGCGTCTGCGACATCGTGCGGCGTCGGCGCGGCAATCTGCCGGGCGGCCAGTTCCTGGGCGACGTCGGCGTAGCGCAGGTTGGCCGACCACGCCCTGGGCAGGCGGAAGACGACGACGGTGATCGCCACGCGCCCGTTCAGATGCCAGCCTTCCTGCTTGAACAGGCTGTCGCGGTAGGCGAAACGGCATTCGCTGCGGTCGACGCTGAAAAATGCCCGTTTTTCAAAATCCCAGGCGGTCAGCGAGTGAAAACGTTCGGCGATCTCCAGCCCGTAGGCGCCGATGTTCTGGATCGGCGCGGCACCCACCGTGCCGGGAATCAGGCTCAGGTTTTCGAGCCCCGGCCAGCCTTGATCCAGCGTCCATTGCACGAAATCGTGCCAGTTCTCGCCGGCTCCCGCCCCGACGTACCAGGCATCGCCGTCCTCACTGAGCAGGCGCCGGCCGGGGATGGCCATGTGCAGCACCAGCCCGTCGAAGTCGCCACCCAGCACCAGATTGCTGCCGCCGCCGAGGACGAAGCGCGGTGTTTCGCACAGTTCGGGTGCGGTGAGTTGCGCTGCTTCGTCGATGGCGGCGTAGCGCGCCGCCCGGCCCGGCAGGGCAAGGGTGTTGCGCGCCGCGAGATCGACGCCGTGCCGCAGGATCACAGCAACGGCGCCAGCCAGTATTCGGCGTCCTTGAGGCTCATGCCCTTGCGCCCGGCCCAGTCTACAAGCTGGTCGTGGCCGATCTTGGGGATGGCGAAATATTGTGCGCCCGGGTGGCCGATGTAGAAGCCCGAGACGGAAGCGGCCGGGGTCATGGCGCAGGATTCGGTGAGCCCCATGCCGGCGTTGCCGGGGGCGTCGAGTAGGGCGAACAGGTCGCGCTTGGCGGTGTGGTCCGGGCAGGCCGGGTAGCCGGGGGCGGGGCGGATGCCTTTGTATTGCTCGGCGATCAGCGCGTCGTTGTCGAGCGCCTCGTCGGCGCCGTAGCCCCAATAGTGCGTGCGCACGCGCAGGTGCAGCCATTCGGCGGCGGCCTCGGCGAGGCGGTCGGCGAGGGATTTGAGCATGATCGCCGAGTAATCATCGTTGGCCGCCTCGAAGGCGGCGACGCGCTCCTCAATGCCGAGGCCGGCAGTGACGGCGAAAGCACCGACGTAATCGCGTTCGCCGACATAATCGGCCAGCGCGAAGTTGAAACGGCCCTTCGGCTGCTTGTGCTGCTGGCGTAGGCCGACCCAGCGGGTCAGCTCGCGGCTGCGCTCCTCGTCGGCGTAGATGACGATGTCTTCATTCTTGCCGCAGGCCGGGTAGAGACCGAAGACGGCACGGGCGGTCAGCCAGTTTTCGGAAACGATTCTGGCCAGCATGGCCTTGGCGTCGGCAAACAGCTGGCGGGCTGTTTCGCCGACCGTTGCGTTTTCCAGGATGGCCGGGTAGCGGCCGGCCAAGTCCCAGCTCTGGAAGAAGGGCGACCAGTCGATGAAGAGGGCGATGTCCTCAAGTTCAAGCGTGATCGCCTGCAGCCCGAGCTGGTTCGGGATTACCGGGGCGTAGGGCTGGTTCCACGTGAAACGGTTGGCGCGCGCTTCGGCCAGCGAAACCAGCGTGGCGCCCTTGCGGCCGGCATGCTCGGCGCGGACGCCGGCATATTCGGCGACGATTTCCTGTTTGTAGGCGGCGCTCTGCTCGGCGGACAGCAGCTTGGTGGCGACGCCGACGGCGCGCGAGGCGTCGGGCACGTAAACGACGGCGCCTTCGGTGTTGGGGGCAATCTTGATCGCGGTGTGGGCGCGGCTGGTGGTGGCGCCGCCGATGAGAAGCGGCTGCGTCAGGCCCTGGCGCTGCATTTCGCTGGCGACGTGCGACATCTCTTCGAGCGATGGGGTGATCAGGCCGGACAGGCCGATGATGTCCACCTTGTGCTCGCGCGCCGCCTTCAGGATGTTGTCGCAGGAAACCATGACGCCGAGGTCGACGACGTCGTAGCCGTTGCAGCCGAGGACGACGCCGACGATATTCTTGCCGATGTCGTGCACGTCGCCCTTGACCGTCGCCATCAAGATCTTGCCCTTGGAGCCGAGGCCGGTGCGCGACTTCTCGGCTTCGATGTAGGGCAGCAGATGGGCGACCGCCTGCTTCATGACGCGGGCCGATTTGACGACCTGCGGCAGGAACATCTTGCCGGCGCCGAACAGGTCGCCGACGTGGTTCATGCCGGCCATGAGCGGGCCTTCGATGACGGCGAGCGGCGGCTTGCCCTCGGCTTCGAGCTGGGCGCGCACCTCTTCGGTATCGGCCACGACGAAATCGGTGATGCCCTTGATCAGCGCGTGTTCGAGTCGTTTCTCGACGGACTGTTCGCGCCACGAAAGATCGAGGCCGGTGTCCTTGCTCTTGCCTTCCTTGACCGTCTGGGCGAAGTCGACGAGTGCCTCGCCGGCCTCCGGGCTGCGGTTGAGCACAACGTCCTCGACCTTCTGGCGCAGTTCCGGCTCGAGGTCGTCGTAGATGCCGAGCATGCCCGCATTGACGATGCCCATGGTCATGCCGGCCTTGATGGCGTGGTATAGGAACACGGTGTGGATGGCTTCGCGTACCGGGTCGTTGCCGCGGAAGCTGAAGGAGACGTTGGAAACGCCGCCGGAAATGTGGGCGTGCGGCAGGTGCTGTTTGATCCAGCGCGTGGCCTCGATGAAATCGACGGCGTAGTTGTCGTGCTCGGGAATGCCGGTGGCGATGGCAAAAATGTTCGGGTCGAAGATGATGTCCTCGGCCGGGAAGCCGATGCTCAGGAGCAGGTCGTAGGCGCGCTTGGAAATCTCGGTCTTGCGGGCGAAGGTGTCGGCTTGGCCCTTCTCGTCGAAGGCCATGACGATGACCGCGGCGCCGTAGCGACGGGCGAGGCGGGCGTGTTCGACGAACTTGGCCTCGCCTTCCTTCATCGAGATGGAATTGACGATGCCCTTGCCCTGGATGCACTTGAGGCCGGCTTCGATGACTTCCCATTTCGACGAGTCGATCATGATCGGCACGCGGGAAATATCTGGCTCGGAGGCGATCAGCTTGAGGAAGCGGTCCATCGCTGCCAGCGAGTCGAGCATCGCCTCGTCCATGTTGATATCGATGATCTGCGCGCCGTTCTCGACCTGCTGGCGGGCGACGGCCAGGGCGTCGTCGAAACGGCCTTCGAGGATCATCCGGGCAAAGGCCTTGGAGCCGGTGACGTTGGTTCGTTCGCCGACATTGACGTAGAGCGAATCGGCGCCGACGTTGAACGGTTCGAGCCCGGAGAGGCGCAGCTTCTTCTCGATTTTCGGCACTTTTCGCGGGTCGACCGCAGCCACCCGTTCGGCGATGGCCTTGATGTGCTCGGGCGAGGTGCCGCAGCAGCCGCCGACGATATTGACGATGCCGGTCTTCGCCCAGCTTTCGATCTCGTCGCCCAGCATCTCGGCCGTCTCGTCGTAGCCGCCGAAGGCGTTGGGCAGACCGGCGTTCGGGTGGGCCGAGACGTAGCAGTCGCAGACGCGCGACAGTTCCTCGACGTACTGGCGCAACTCCTTGGCGCCGAGCGCGCAGTTCAGGCCAAAAGACAGCGGCTTGATGTGGTTCAGCGAATTCCAGAACGCTTCGGCGGTCTGGCCGGACAGGGTGCGGCCCGAGGCGTCGGTGATGGTGCCGGAAATCATCACCGGCCAGCGGCGTTGCGCCCGTTCGAAGAAGGCTTCGATGGCGAACAGCGCGGCCTTGGCGTTGAGCGTGTCGAACACCGTTTCGACCAGCAGGATGTCGGCGCCGCCCTCGACCAGGCCGGTGATGGCCTCGAAGTAATTGGCGACCAGTTCGTCGAAGGCGACGTTGCGGTAGCCGGGGTCGTTCACATCGGGCGAAATCGACGCGGTGCGGCTGGTCGGGCCGAGCACACCGGCGACGAAGCGCGGCTTGGCCGGATTGGCGGCGGTGAATTCGTCGCACAGTTCGCGGGCGAGGCGGGCACCCTCGAAATTCAGCTCGTAGACCAGCTCGGTCAGGTTGTAGTCGGCCTGCGACACTGAGGTCGAGTTGAAGGTACAGGTCTCGAGGATGTCGGCGCCGGCTTCCAGATAGGCGCGGTGGATGCCGCCGATGATGCCGGGTTGGGTGAGCACCAGCAGGTCGTTGTTGCCCTTGAGGTCGTGCGGGTGATCCTTCAGGCGTTCGCCGCGATAGTCGGCTTCCTGCAAACCGTGGCGCTGGATCATGGTGCCCATCGCGCCGTCGAGGACGAGAAGACGCCGGGCGAGGAGAGCGGAAAGTTCTGAAGTGCGGTCGGGTTGCATCGGGAATTTCCGTTGGCGGGAAAAACCGGAATTATATCAAGGAGCTGCGCTCAGCCCCGGATCTCGACGCGCTTGCCGGCCTTCTTGACCAGACCGCTTCCGGTATCGAAGTAGACATTGAACCAAGTAATCTCGTTGTGCGGCATGCCCTCGATATGCCACTCCCAGACTTCCTCGCGCAGGTTGTCGAAGACCATCTTGTTGGCAGGTTTCCCGAGGAGGCGGCGAATTTGGTCGCGGGTCATCCCCTGGCGGGCCTTGGCATAGTTGCTGTCGTTCAGGACCTGCTCAAGCTTCTGGACAACCTGGTCGGCGCCCAGGGTAATCATGTAGCAATGAACGCCTGCCGGCTGCCGGGTGTATTCCCAGGTCACCG
>WBZU01000801.1_pt2 | contig 10181 bp, 12 predicted proteins | sample 5204311 | NCBI WGS metagenome assembly WBZU01 (sample SAMN12344359, study PRJNA552823) | activated sludge metagenome | biome: Activated sludge suspended growth; feature: Nitrification reactor; material: Wastewater; isolation source: activated sludge from nitrification reactor of wastewater... | reverse complement strand
GAGCGGCTGGAATGCCATGTCTTGCAGAGCGATGACGCGTGGCTCGGACTTGATACGCAGTGTCACATACCAGTGCACCGATGCGCAGGAGAGCACGATCAGGGCGGTGGCCACCACCCGCATGCGCCAGTCGCGCAGGGCGAGACTGGCGGCGAGAATGAGCACGCCGAAACCGAGCCCAAACAGCGGGAGAGGTTCCAGGAGCAGATGCAAATACTCGGCATCCTGGAGGCTGAGCCAAAGCAGCGAAAGTTCCCGCATCATGGCCTCAGAACAGTTCGACCTGGCCTGCGTGCGGCGGCACCAAGCCCAGTTTGCGATAGGCGGAGGGCATGGCCACGCGACCGCGCGGCGTGCGTTTGACGTAGCCCATCATGACGAGATAGGGTTCATGCACGTCTTCCAGAGTGGAGGCGTCCTCTCCCACTGCGACGGCCACGGAATTCAAGCCGACTGGACCGCCATCGAACTTGGACACGATGGCCTCGAGCACGCGCTTGTCCATTTCGTCGAGACCGTCTTCATCGATCTCCCGCATCGTGAGTGCGCTGGCCGCCACTTCGTCAGTGATGTCGCCACCGGCCTTCACTTGGGCGTAGTCGCGCACCCAGCGAAGCAGGTGATTCGCGATGCGTGGTGTGCCCCGGGAGCGGCGGGCGATCTCACGGGCGCCGCGCTCGTGCATCGTCACGCCAAGCAGGCGCGCGGAGCGCATGAGAATGTGCTGGAGTTCATCAACGGAGTAGTAGTCCAGGCGGTTTGGGATGCCAAAGCGGGAGCGCATGGGTGCTGTCAGCATGCCCGCGCGCGTCGTGGCGCCTACGAGTGTAAAAGGTGGCAGGTCGATGCGGATGGTGCGCGCTTTCGGGCCCTGATCGATGATGATGTCGAGCCGGAAGTCTTCAATCGCCGGATACAGATACTCTTCGATGCTCGGGTGCAGGCGGTGGATCTCGTCGATAAAAAGCAGATCGCGCTCGGCGAGGTTGGTAAGGATACCTGCCAGATCGCCCGCACGCTCGATCTGTGGTCCGCTCGTGGTGTGCAGGCGCGTGCCCATGGCACTGGCGATGAGGTTGGCCAGCGTGGTCTTGCCGAGGCCTGGCGGCCCACAAAGCAGCACATGATCCAGCGATTCGCCCCGCATTTTTGCCGCCTCCACCATGACCAGAAGTTGCTCTTTGACCTTCGTTTGTCCGTGGAATTCAGCGAAGTCCCCGGGCCGCAGCGCGAGATCGAAAGGCGAATCAGGTTCGTTGAGCGAGGGGTTCAAGATGCGGCAGTAATGGGGCTGGAGGTGCGAGATTCAAGGAGGGAATTGGTTGGGCGGACGCTACGGGAGTCCGAGTGAAATGGCGCGGGAGTGCGGTCCGAAAGAGTAACGCTCGTTTGACACTGTCGGGCATGGCCCTACTCTCCAGGCCGTTCTGCGGTCAACATCCCTCTGCGACCATGTCACGTCTCCTTCTACTTTCCGTCGGCCTGTGGGCCGTTATGATGTCATGCCAGACTGTGGTGGCTGGCACAAACGGCATTGCTGCCGTTGTTAATGGCACCCCGATCACCCAGTCGGAAGTCGCCGATGCCGTCGCCGCCCAGCGCCAGATGATCCTGTATAAATACCGCGAGAACCCCGCGCTGGCGCAGGGCGAACTGGCAGAACTGGAGCGCACGGCGTTGACGCAACTGATCGATCGCGAACTGATCCTCGCCGAGTTCAAAAAAGTCGGAGGCACGATCAAATCCCAGTATGTGGATGATGATATCAATACCCTGATCCGAGAGCAGTTTAAAGGCAACCGGGACGCATTCGTGCTGGAACTCGCCAAGTCTGGAATGACGATGAAGAAGTTTCGCGATTTGCGCGAGAAGATGATCATCATGCAGGTGATGCGCGGGAAGCATGGCGGCAATCAAGCCCCGCCGACTCCCGGGGAAGTGAAGGAATACTACTCCCAGCATGCTGCCCTGTGGCGTGGAAAGGACATGATCAAAATTAGCACGATCACGATTCCGAAGTTCAGCAGCGACCCGAACGCAACGCCAGAGAAGCAGAAGCAGCTGGCCGAGGAAATCCGCTCCAAGGTCATCGCGGGCAATGACTTTGCCGCGATGGCGAAAACCTACAGCCAGGACAGCCGGGCGGAAAACGGCGGCGAATGGGACTGGATGGACACCAAGCTGCTCAACCCGATCATGCGCGATCCGGCGATCGAAACTAAGAATGGCGGCGTCACACCGGTGATCGAAGACGTGGCGGCTTATGTGATCGTCTATGTCGAAGCCAAGAAGCTCGGCGACATGCCGCCGCTGGATCAGGTTCGCGGCGACATTGAGAAAATGATCAAGGCGGAGCGCGGCAAGAACGACGTTGAGAAATGGATCGAAGGCCTTCGCAAGAAAGCCGTGATCCGCCGCTTCAGCTGATCAGCGAGAGAACACAAATGTTGCCGGCAGCAGCTCGCGCACGGTCAGGCTTTCGATCCTGCCGTCCCGCAGAAAGAGCACCGGGGCGTCTGCGTCCGCGAATTCAGAGATGACTTGTCTGCATGCCCCGCAGGGCGGAAACTCCAGGCCCTTTGCGATGACCGCCAGGCGTTTGATGCGGAATGCGGCTCCTTCGGCCGCAACGGCGGCGAAGATGGCGTTGCGCTCCGCGCAGATCGTGAGGCCGTAACTGGCGTTTTCGACGTTGCAGCCCAGGTAGAGTGCGCCCGCCGCCGACTCCAACGCGCAACCTACCAGCGCCTTGGAGTAGGGTGCATAGGCATGTTCGGCTGCTCCGGCTGCCTGCTGCATAAGTTCTGCGTGAGTGAGCGTTTTCATGGCGACGGGTCAGGCGGGACGTTGGCGCGAAAGCTCAAGGCGCACCAGTTCGCGCACATGCTTCGCCAGCATGTCCCACTCGACATTGAGGCGGGCGCCGGGTTTCAGCGAGTGCAGATGGGTCACGGCGCGAGTGTGCGGAATGATCCAGCACACGACACGATCCGCCAGAACCTCGGCGGCGGTCAAAGAGATGCCGTCGAGACAAATGGAGCCTTTCGGAATGACCAGTCCGCGCCCCTCATCGGGCAGTTCCACTTCCAGCCTCCAGTCGGCACCCTCCTCCCGCCAGGTGATCAGACGGACGGTGCCGTCGACGTGGCCCTGGACGAAGTGACCGCCGAGTCTCGTATTGGCGAGCATGGCGCGCTCGTAATTGACCAGGTCACCATCCCGCAAGTCTCCCAGGTTCGTGACGCGCAGGGTTTGTTCGAGCAGGTCAAAAGCAAGCTGCGTCCCCTGGATCTCGGCTGTAGTCAGACAGCAGCCGTTCACGGCCAGGCTATCTCCCTGCGCGACTTCAGAGGCGATCGCCGGTGCATGCAAAACCAGACGCGCCCCGCCTTCCCGTGGCAGCAGCGCCACGACCTCCGCAGTGCCTTCGACCAAGCCCGTGAACATGCGGTGCGATGCGCCGGATTCAGATGGCCTGCAACTAGCTTCCCAGTCAAAATGTTGCTCGACATGAATGCGACCGTTTGAAATGCTTCCCTGTGCCTGAGAGGCAGCCACACCGACACACCCATCCGACACCATGAAGCTAACCCCCATCTTCAGTGCCATCGTCATTGCGCTCGCAATCGCTGGATCAATGCTTGCCGCTGACGCCAAAATCAAAGAAGGCTCCTGCTGCGACAAAGCCAGGAAGGAAGGCAACGCCTGCGAACATCCATGCTGCGTGAAGGCCGCCAAAGAAGGCAAGGCGTGCGCCAAGTGCAACAAGTAGGCTGGCCGCGATTCCGGTTCTGAAAGCCTTTTGCCTGCGCTTTGGTGGAACAGGTGGTGGCTGCGGAACTACGACTGGCAAGATGTGCCGTGGCCTTGGATGCTGCGGCGTTGGTAAATCTTTATCCCAAGACATGAAAGCACTGATCCTCTTTGTATTTGCCGCCGCGGCGCTTCACGCTGCGGAGTGGACTATCGAAACTTTTGCAGGCAATGGAACACCTGGCGGCAGCGGTGATGGCGGTCAGGCGACGGCCGCGCAGATTGACAACCCGTTCGGGCTCGCCAGGGGCCCGGATGGGGCTCTCTACTTCTGTGAATACACAGGGCAGCGCATCCGCAAGGTGCTGCCGGACGGCTCGATTCATACCGTGGCAGGAACCGGGGCGAAGGGATACTCAGGGGATGGCGGCCCGGCTTTGCAGGCCACCTTCAATCTGCCGCATGAGATGCGGTTCGACAAAGACGGGAACTTCTATGTGGCCGACATGACCAATCATGCGATCCGCCGGGTGGATGGCCGCACGGGCGTCATTACGACCTTCGCTGGCACGGGAAAGCCTGGCTATAGCGGTGATGGCGGGCCTGCGAACAAGGCCGAACTGAAGCAACCGCATAGCATCCAGTTCGGTCCGGACGGGAATCTCTATGTGTGCGATATCGGCAACCACGTGATTCGGCGCATCGACATGCGCACGCGGATGATTGAGACATTCGCCGGCACGGGGAAGCCGGGCCCTACGCCCGATGGCTCGCCCATAAAAGGCACGCCGCTCAAGGGGCCGCGTTCGCTGGATGTGGATCGAGATGGGAATCTCTGGTTGGTGACTCGCGAAGGCAATCAGGTATTCAAGCTCGACATGAAGGCGGGGATCATCCACCACGTCGCAGGCAGTGGTAAGAGCGGATTTAACGGCAATGGCGGCCCGGCGAAGCTCGCGGATCTGAAGGGACCGAAGGGAATCGCCATCGATGCGGATGGCAATGCCTGGCTGGCAGACACCGAAAGCCACACGGTGCGGATGATTGATGCCAGGACCGGGCGGCTGGAATTAATTGCCGGCACAGGCGAGAAGGGTAACGGCCCGGATGGTGACCCGCTCAAGTGCAAGATGGCGCGCCTGCATGGCATCTACGTGGACGCCGACGGATCAGTGTTCATCGGTGACAGCGAGTCGCATCGCGTCCGCGTGCTTCGCAAGAAGAAGTGAACGTCCAGTTGTCACAATGAAGATCGCGTTAACGCTTCTTTGCCTCGGTGGCGTGGCATGGGCAGATTCGCCGGTGGATCTGATCGTCGTGGCCGGCCAGTCGAATGCGGTGGGCTTCGACGCCGATGCCGCCGCATTGCCGCAGGATGATGCGGATCAGAAGATCATGTTCTGGTGGCGCTGTGGCGATCCTCCCCCTGATGATCACGATTCAATCGGGCGCGAATGGTCTCGACTGCAGCCGCAGCCCAAAGGGAGTCCGCTGGAGAGGACGAAGGAGCAGCCGCGGCAGTATGGCAACTTTGCGAAAGCCGGCGGAGGATTTGGCCCCGAGATCGGTCTGGCTCGAACCCTGTATGCTGCTGAAAAGAAGCCGCTGGCCGTTGTGAAGACAGCTTTCAGTGGCACCGGACTCCGCACGGACTGGAACCAGTTGTCCACTGGAGACGACGGCGCGTGCTATCGGGCCATGATCGCGGAGATCAAACTGGCCATGGCGGCGGCAGGCGCGAAGGGACAGGCCTTGCGTCCGCGGGCTCTGGTCTGGATTCAGGGTGAGAGCGACGCGAACGCACAGGATGCGCCGCATTACGAAGCCCGTCTGGGCGCGATGATCGAGGCGCTCAGGAAAGAACTCAGCACCCCTGGCATGGTGGCCCTGATCGGGGTGAACACACAATTTGGTAATGGCCGGAACAAATTCATGCCCGCGATCGTGGCGGCGCAGCAGCACCTATGCACGCACCTGCCGCACAGTGTCTATGTGAGCACAGATGGCAGCACGTATGCCAATGAGTATCACTTTGACACCGCTGGCACGCTGGATGTCGGGCGCCGTTTTGCCCGGGCGCTGCTCGCCCTTGAGGCGCGCTGATTATTGCTGAAGCTCGCGGGCACGGCAAACCGCGGTTGATTTCCATCGTCTGCCGTTCTTTTCTGGCGGTGCATGAACAGCAAGCTCAAAATTCTCAGTGGCTCCGCCCACCCTGCCTTGGCCCGGGCGATCTGCGAGAATCTCGGGGTGGAGCCGTGCTCCGCCACGCTGGACACCTTCCCTGACGGGGAGACCTTCGTTCAAATAAATGAGAACATCCGTGGCCGAGATGTCTTCATCGTGCAGCCCACCTGCCCGCCCACGAACCAAAACTTGATGGAGTTGTTGATCATGGTGGACGCCGTGCGCCGCGCCAGCGCCCGCCGGATCACTGCAGTGCTGCCGTTTTTTGGTTATGCCCGGCAGGATCGAAAAGATCGCCCGCGTGTGCCGATCACGGCCAAGCTTGTGGCAAACCTGTTGGTGGCCTCCGGAGTGGAACGCGTGCTCACATTGGATTTGCACGCCGGCCAGATTCAAGGGTTTTTCGACATCCCCGTGGATCATCTTTACGCCGCACCGGTTCTGGTCAAAGCGGCCCGGGAGCGCGTCGGAAGTGACTTGGTCGTGGTATCGCCTGATGTCGGCGGAATCAAGATGACGCATGCGTTTGCGAAGGCGTTCAAGGCTCCCATGGCCATCGTGGCCAAGAACCGCGTGAGCGCGGAGGAAGTGCAAGCGCTCAGCGTCATCGGTGATGTCGATGGGCGGGACGTTTTGCTCGTGGACGACTTGACCGAGACTGCCGGCACCCTGACGGCCGCGGCAGGTCTGCTGCAAAAGCACGGCGCGCGGAGCATCTATGCGGCTGTCACACATGCCGTGCTGGGGGACAAGGGGAGGGAGCGGCTGGAGGCATCCGAAATCATCGAGCTTTTTGCCACCAACAGCGTGCCTTTGGCGCATGGTCCCAAAGTGACCACGCTGGACGTCTCTCCGCTGCTTAGCGAAGCCATCAAGCGGATACACTCTGATGAGTCCGTGACTTCGCTGTTTGACATACGGGGCTAGGGTGCTAGCATCGCCGCCCCCTTTCCCGGGACACCCGATTCAACCTCTGCACGGACATGGCTAACATCATCGACATTTCAGCGACACCTCGCACCGCCATCGGCGGCGGAATCAAACGCCTCCGCAGGGCCGGCATGACGCCGGCCGTCGTGTATGGAAAGGGCGTGGAGAACAAGAGCCTGCAGATCGACACGCTGACTTTTACCCGCATCCTGCGTGGGAGCGCATCCGACAACATCCTGGTAAACCTCGATGTCGAAGGTCAGAAGCAGCTGGCGCTGGTGCAGGAAGTGCAGCACGACTACCTGAAAGGCGGCATTCTCCATGTGGATTTTCACGCTGTGAAAGAGGATGAAGAAATCCACGCCTCCGTGCCGGTCGAACTCCTCGGTGAGCCTGCCGGTGCGAAGTTCGGTGGCATGCTGGAACTGCTTCATCATTCGATTGAGGTGTATTGCCTGCCTCGTGATCTTCCGGAGCGCATCCAGGCCGACGTCAGCCACCTGAAAGTTGGCGAGGCCATCCACGTGAGCGAATTGAAGCTTCCGCAGGGCGTCCGAGTGAAGCTCGATGGTGGCGTTGTAATCGCCATCGTGGAGGAACCGAAGGTGGAGGAAGCACCGGCACCTGCTGCCGCTGCCGCTCCTGCGGCCGGTGCAGCGCCTGCCGCTGCGGCACCTGCCGCCGCCGCCGCCGCAGCAGCTCCGGCGAAGAAGTAACCTTGATCGTCGCGTGGAGCTTGTTCCCGCGTTGCCACTGACGTGGACACTGCCCCAGATAAAACCGGTTCGCTTGTCCCACGACTCATCATTGGCCTTGGCAACCCTGGTGACAACTATCGTGAAACGCGGCATAACATCGGTTTCATGGTCCTTGATGAACTCGCCCGCCGCATGAGCATTTGCTTCCAGATGGAGAAACGCTGGAGCAGCATGCTGGCGCGGTCAGGCAATACCTGGCTCGTCAAACCGCAGACCTATATGAATGCGAGCGGGGAAGCCGCAGCCGCAGTGGCGCGTTTTCACAAGATACCTGCCGGGGAAACCCTCACCATCGTTGACGACGTCGATCTCCCTGTGGGCTCTCTACGCTTGCGACTCGCAGGTTCTCCAGGCGGGCACAATGGCCTTCGCTCGCTCCAACAACATTTCAGCACGGATCAGTTCCCCCGCTTGAAACTCGGAATAGCGACCTCGGATGGACGACCGGGGGGTGAGGAACTCTCCGGGCATGTCTTGGGACGTTTTCGTGAAGAAGAGCGGCCGCAAGTCCAGGAGATGATCCAGCGAGCGACAGATGCCGTGATGCTCAGCTTGCAATCCGGGCTGGATGCCGCCATGAATGTTTTTAACCGCAAACAACCGAAACCCCAACCGCCATCCCCCTCCACATCCATACCATGAGAGATTACGAAGCCATGATCGTGTTTGACATCAAGGGCAAGTCCGAGTCCGGCGAAGCCCTGGCCACCTCGATCAGCAAGGAGTTTGAAGCCGCCGGTGCCAAACTGAAGCAAGTTGACCGCCTGGGCCTTAAAACCTTCCCGCACGCCCCGCGTCACGTCGAACAGGGCTATTATGTAAACATTTTCTTCCAGGCCGAGCCCGCCACTGTGGATGCTATTCAAGCAAAGCTTCGGCTGAACACGGACGTGTATCAGCAGTATTATCAGCGCGCTTGATCAGGTCGTGGGCGATCGAGTTGATTTGCGAAACCCTGGAACAGCCGTTCCAGGGTTTTTTGTCGGGTGATGGCCTGTTAGCGAATGACTGCCCGCCTGGGGGCAATTGAAATCGGAAAATCCTCTGCAACCGTCAAAAGATGTCCGACCACTCCCCAGTGCCTGTTGTTTGCGCCATCCTGCTTCACGAAGGCAAGGTGTTGCTGGCTCAGCGCCCTGAGGGCAAGCACCTAGCGCTCCTGTGGGAGTTTCCGGGTGGCAAGGTCGATGAGCACGAATCGCCCGAGGCGGCCATAGCTCGTGAAATGCAGGAGGAACTGGGCTGTGAAATTGAGATCGCGCGTCGCCTCGCGTCATCTTGCCACGAGTATGAGAGGGGGGTGATCGAACTGATTCCTTTCGTTTGCCATCTCCGCTCCGGCACAGCCATGCCCCAGCCTCACGAGCACGCCTCGATCAGATGGGTGGAGCCGGCCGATGTGGCACGGTTTCACTTGGCTCCCGCAGATTTGCCTGTGCTCTCCACCTGGCTCGGGGCAGGCGGCCAGTAATGGGGCCGGATCACCCGGCGAGTTTTTTGCAAAGATGGGCAAAAGACTTGAACGAGAATTGACAATGTAACGACAAACAAGTTACGCTGACCGCCCGCGTTTCCCAAAAATTTGCCCATGCAGCCCCGCCCTTGCTCTCCGCGCATCTCACTCCGATCCGCGTTTCGTTCTCCGACCAGCTTCATGATCACCCTTATTGTGGCAGTGTGGGCGGTTGGAGCCGTGGCTGTGGCCCTGGCCGCTCCTCCCGCTGCGCCTGTAGCCAACAAGGTCTATTACACCATTCCGAGCGACCAGACGAGAAGCGCGAATGGCTATCAGATCGGCACCCAATACGTGCTCTTGTATTGGACCGACAACTCGTCGGACGAGGATTTCTTCGATGTGGAGGTTCGCGTCCCTGGCTACTATGACACCTGGGGACACTACTCGTATGTGGCAAAAGACTCTACACGGGCCTACTTGCTCATGAATCTGGAAGGAGGATCGAGGGTGATTCCCGCTGGAGCCTCGGTGGAATGGCGCGTGTCCGCCTGCCGAGGCACGACGTCCCCGACCGTAACCGTTTTGGAGCGATCAGCAGTGTCCAATACTGTTAGCTTTGCCTACGACAAAACTGCGAATTCGGGCTGGACGGCACCCACAGGCTTCACTGTAACAATGGCGCCGAACTCGGATGGTTCTCTCCACTTTTCGTGGACCGAGGTGAACAACAAGGAGGAAGGATTTGAACTCTTCTTGAAGGTAACCGGCGGCAGCGAAGCGACATCAGCGGCTTATGTGTTCGATTTTGGCTCGACGCCACCTGATGTGGGGGCACCGCTTCAGCCAGGCACGTCTTACACCATGAAAATCAGGCCGTTCAGAGTGGTTGGATACACTGTGAATTCGCAGGGGAATCCGGTGCCCTCAGCTTACGACTACGGCCCCTTCTCAAACGAGTCCACGATGACCTTTGCGGCGCTCAAGGCTCCAACCGGACTGACCACTGCGGCCGCTGATGAGAACAGCATTACGCTGGCCTGGAACGACAATTCGGAAAACGAGACGAGCTACGTGATCGAATACACCAACACGCCGGG
>WBZU01003540.1_pt1 | contig 10183 bp, 7 predicted proteins | sample 5204311 | NCBI WGS metagenome assembly WBZU01 (sample SAMN12344359, study PRJNA552823) | activated sludge metagenome | biome: Activated sludge suspended growth; feature: Nitrification reactor; material: Wastewater; isolation source: activated sludge from nitrification reactor of wastewater treatment... | reverse complement strand
TGGTCATCGGGTGATAGGCGTCGATATCGAGCCGGCCAAGCTTGCGTTGATCCGGGAAGGAAAAACGCCGGTGGTCGAGGAGGGCATGGTCGACCTCATGGCCAGCGCCGCCGCCAGCGGCCGAGTCGAGGTTACGGACGAAGTACGCCATGCGGTTATGGGCAGCGAGGTGTCGCTCATCTGCGTAGGTACGCCCTCGGCCGCCAATGGCAGCCAGGACCAATCGGCCATTCTTCGACTGGCCGGCGACATCGGCCGAGTCATGCGCGACAAGCACGAGCCGCACATCTTCGTGTTCCGCTCCACGCTTGTACCCGGCACGGTCGAGGATGTGATCCGGCCGATCGTCGAGCGCGAATCCGGCAAGCGCGATGGCGAGGGCTTCCACCTCTGTTTCCAGCCGGAATTCCTGCGCGAAGGGAGTTCGATCAAGGATTACGACAAACCGCCCTTCACCATCGTCGGTGCCAACCATCCCTATCCGATCGAGCGATTGAAGGCCTTGTTTGGTCATCTGCCGTGCGCCTTCCATGCCACGTCGGTTCGATCCGCCGAAATGGTCAAGCTTTGTTGCAACAACTTCCATGCATTGAAAATCACGTTCGCCAACGAGACCGCTCGACTGTGCGACGCACTTGATGTCGATCCTTTTGAGGTGATGGACCTTCTTTGCAAGGATACGCAGCTGAACGTATCCAAGGCCTACCTGAAGCCGGGTTATGCGTTCGGAGGGTCGTGTCTGCCCAAGGATTTGCGGGCCAGCATCTATCTGTCGAAGCAGCGGGATGTCGAACTGCCCATGCTGGCGGGCATTCTGCCTTCCAACCGTTTGCACGTGGAGCAAGCTGTCGCCAAAATTCTCGCCACGGGCAAGCGCCGGGTCGGCTTTATCGGTTTGTCTTTCAAAACGGGTACCGACGATCTGCGTGAAAGCCCGATGGTCACGCTGGCCGAACACTTGATAGGCAAGGGCATATCCCTTCTCGTGTACGATCCCGAGGTCCATCTCTCCCGGCTGCTCGGTGCGAACAAGCGTTTCATCGAGCAGCATGTTCCGCATATCGACAGCCTGATACGCGGCGACGTGAACGAGGTCGTGTCAGCCTCCGAAGTCCTGGTGATGGGCATTGCCGACAAGAGCGTGTTCGCCCAAGTACGCGGTGCCGTGCGTCCGGATCAAATGGTCATAGACCTGGCGCACATCGACGATGCCGATGATTGGCCATGCCGAGTTGAAGGCTTGTGCTGGTAGCCGAGCATGAAGACTAGCTGGGCCAAGTGGCTGTGCCTTGCCAGCCTCGGTGGCCTGGTGGTCGTTGCCGGGCTGATCGCATTCATGGCGGTTCCATCGTCGGAAGCGGTTCGCCTGCGCAACGCCTTCCTCATCGAAGCCGGTCGGGCCGGCGACTTCGACTGGACGCCGAATGACAGACCGAGCGATTTTCGGTGGGAACATGAGCCGGCCACTGCCCGCTTTCAGGCCGCCGTCGAGACAATTCGCGACGAACCCGGCGACGCTTTCGTGCAGGCAAAGTCGCTAGCGGCACAACTCCTCAAAAATGCCAACGATGGCGGCGCCATTCAGCGCGGTCTTGACGAGACCTATCGCCGTATCACCGAGGATGGCACTGGCTATTGCGCGGACTTCGTGCGGGTTTTCCTCGCCATGGCGCATGCCGCAGGCATTCCGGCGAGACAATGGGCGTTTTCGTTCGATGGTTTCGGCGGGCATGGGCATACATTCCCGGAGATCTTCGACATTCGCACCGGACGATGGTTGATGCTGGATGTTTTCAGCAACCTCTATCCTGTATCAGCGTCAGGACAGCCGCTTTCGGCACTGGAGTTCCGCCAAGTGCTGCTCGACTCGTCGGCGACTGTCCGGCTGCGGCGGATTTCCGATGGCCGCCTCGAGTTCCCGATCGAGGAAAAAGCGATCGAGTATTACCGTCGCGGCGCCGCCGAGTGGTATTTGTGGTGGGGCAATGATGTCTTTTCATATGAGCGGCATCCGGCGGTTCGTTTTGGGGCAGTGCTGGGAAGGGGAGGGGAGCAGTTGGCCGCGCTGCTGGCGGGCGTCTACCCGAAGTTCAAGGTACTCGATGCCCAGCGGCACGTCGCGCAAATACAGCGCATGGCCCAATTGCGCCAAGAGCTCATTCTTCTTGGGTGCGCGGCGATCGTCCTGTCGTTGGCGGCAGCCCTGAGTGGCGCACTATGGTGGCGTCGCGGACGTCAACGAACATGACTGCAGCGTCGGTAGCTTCCGGTTTGGTGGGAGAACGCCCGATGGCTATGCCGTTGAGGATAGGCATGGTCGGCCCCTTGCCGCCTCCATCGGGCGGCATGGCAAACCAGTGCCGACAACTGATCGGGCTGCTCAAGGCCGATGGTTTGGCGGTGGAACTTGTTCAGACCAATTTGCCCTACCGGCCCAATTTCATTTCCGGGCTGCGCGGTGTTCGCGCTGCCTTCCGCCTTGTGCCGTATCTTGCGGCGATCTGGTCGACCTCCCGGAAGGTTGACGTATTCCATGTCTTTGCCAATTCCGGTTGGGCGTGGCATCTGCTCGCCGCGCCGGCGATATGGGTCGCGCGTTTGCGCGGCAAGCCCGTCGTGATCAACTATCGGGGTGGGAATGCCGACCCCTTTCTGACCTCGGCGCCGAGATGGGTGAGATGGACAATGGTATCGGCGACCAGCATCGTGGTGCCTTCGAGGTATCTGCAAGACGTATTTGCCAGGCATGGGCTGGCAACCGAGATCATCCCGAACATCATCGATTTCCAGCTTTTCCGGGTGCGGCAACAACGACAGGCCGATAACGCGCCTTGCCTGCTCGTGGCGCGCAACCTGGAGCGGATTTACGATATTCCCACCGCCATCGAAGCTTTCGTCGGCGTGTTGTCGGCGTATCCGCGCGCCCGCCTGATCGTTGCGGGATCGGGCCCCGAGCGTCAGCGATTGGCGGCGCTGGCGGCGCGGCTTGGCGTCTCCGAGGCTGTCGAGTTTGTCGGTCGTGTCGATAATGTCGATATGCCGAAGCTTTACGAAACGGCCGATGTCGCGATCAATCCCAGCACAGTCGACAATATGCCGAATTCGCTCTTGGAGGCCTTTGCTTGTGGCGTTCCAGTCGTTTCGACCAATGTCGGTGGTGTTCCATTCATCGCCCACGACCGCGTCACGGCGCTGCTGGTGCCTCCGCGCGACCCCGAGGCGATGGCGGCTGCCCTGATGGAGGTGCTGCGCGACAGATCGCTTTATCTTCGGTTGCGCGAAAACGCGCTGACCGAGGTGCAGCAATATGGCTGGGGGCAGGTGCGCGAACAATGGATGGATTGCTACCGTCGGAGCGCTGCCAAGCTTCACGAGGAGCCGTCATGAGCCCCTATACGCGCTTGGTCAGCCTGGCGCTGTTTCCCCTGCATGAGTTCCTGAAGTCGCACGATAGCGTCGCCCGGCGGAAGCAATTGGAACGCAGCCAGTGGCTGTCCGCGGACGAGCTTCGCGATCGCCAACTGGAGAAGTTGCGACGATTCCTAAAGCAAATCGAGGCACAGGTTCCGTTTTACCGGGATGTTTTTCAAAAGTACGGTTTCCATGCGCAAGACCTCAAGTCGCTTCAGGATCTCGCCCGGTTGCCGCTGCTCGACAAAGCCAGCATCCGCGCGGCCGGCGACCGCATGAAAGCCGAGAATGCGGGACCATTGACGCGCTACAACACGGGGGGCTCCAGCGGCGAGCCGCTGATCTTCTTCATGGGGCGCGGGCGCAAATCCCATGATGTGGCGGCCAAGTGGCGCGCCACCCGGTGGTGGGGAGTCGACATCGGCGATCCCGAAGTCGTCGTATGGGGGTCGCCCGTCGAATTGGGCGCCCAGGACCGATTGCGCATGTGGCGCGACCGCCTCATGCGCAGCACCCTCATGCCTGCGTTTGAGATGTCTCAGGCCAATCTTGATCGGTTCGTCGCGCAGATTGCCGCGCTTCGTCCCAAGATGCTATTTGGATATCCGTCTTCGCTGTCCCTGATCGGCGAGCACGCGCGGAAGCGGGGGCATCGCCTGGACAGCCTGGGCATCAAGGTGGCGTTCGTGACTTCCGAGCGGCTGTACGACCATCAACGCGAATCGATTTCTGCGGATTTTGGTTGCCCGGTCGCGAACGGTTACGGGGCCCGCGATGCGGGCTTCATTGCCCACGAGTGCCCCAGCGGCGGCATGCATATCAGCGCCGAAGACGTGGTGGTGGAGATCGTCGATTCAGCGGGACGGGCGGTTCCCGCCGGTACGTCGGGGGAGATCGTGGTTACGCACCTGGCGACGGAGGACTTTCCCTTCGTGCGCTATCGCACTGGAGACATCGGGATCCTCGACGATCGATCCTGCGCCTGCGGCCGCGGCCTGCCGATGCTGCGCGAGATACAGGGACGGACCACGGATTTCGTCATCGCCGCCGACGGCACGATCATGCACGGCTTGGCGCTCATTTATGCCGTGCGCGACCTTCCCGGTGTCGAGGCGTTCAAGATCGTTCAGCATGCGCTCGATCATGTCGAAGTTCAGCTGGTGGTGAAGCCACCCTTCTCGACCGACGACGAGGCAAAGATCGTCGAGGCTTATCGCGCTCGACTCGGGGCGGGCGTACGCGTCGAAATCAATCGATTGCAGGCGATCCCGAACGAAAAGTCCGGCAAGTTCCGCTACGTCATCAGCCACCTTGCGAATCGAAATCAAGCCCGGTGATCTCCTGAGCTATGCTTCCTTTACGCGACATTGTTCTGACCTTGATGCTGTTGTTGGTGGTGCCGGCGATTCTCTATCGGCCCTGGCTCGGGCCGCTGGCGTGGGCGTGGGTGAGTCTGATGGTTCCGCATCGCCTTACTTGGGGCTTTGCCCACGAGTTGCCGTTCGCATACGTGATCGCCGTTACCACGCTCGTCGGACTGCTGTTGGCGAAGGATCGCAAGCCACTGCCCAATATTTCCATCACCTGGCTTTTGATAGGTTTTTATTTTTGGATGTCTCTGACGGCGATATTCGCGCTCAATCAAACAGGAGACGTCTATCAAATGTGGATCAAGGTCACCAAGATTCAGTTGATGCTTTGGGTGACCATGATTCTTATTTCCGGTCGTCGCCAGATCGAGTGGCTTATCTGGGTTATTGTGATCTCGATCGGTTTCTACGGCTTGAAAGGCGGGCAGTTCACCCTCCTGACCGGTGGGGGAAGCAGAGTCTGGGGCCCTGCCGGCAGTTTCATCGAAGGCAACAACGAACTCGCGCTCGCGCTGGTCATCACGATCCCGCTGATGTACTACTTGCGTACGCTGACGAAGGATCCCAAATGGCGCTGGGCATGGGTCCTGGCCATACTGCTCTGTACCTTGTCCGTTCTCGGCACGCATTCCCGCGGCGCTTTTCTCGCCATCGTGGCGATGGTTCTATTTCTGGGGCTGAAGAGTCAACGCCCCTTTGCCACCACCAGCATCGCCGTGCTGCTATTCGGTGCCCTCGTGCTGTTCATGCCGGAATCATGGACAGGTCGAATGGAGACGATCACCACACACCAGGATACTTCCGCGCAAAGCCGCCTTTACACTTGGCGGATGATCTGGAACTTGGCGACGCAAAGACCGCTCGGGGCGGGATTCGATTTCTGGACGCCGGAAGTCTGGCTTCGCTATGCGGTGGATGAGTGGGACAAGCCGTATTCTCCTCATAGCATTTATTTCCAGGCGCTCGGCGAACACGGTTTCGTCGGGCTTGCGCTGTACTTAATGCTAGGGGTTGCCACTTGGCGGATGGCGTCGCGAATGATTCGCGAGAGCGGCAAGGATCCGGAAACGCAATGGTTGCGGACGCTGCTTCGGTGCATCCAGGTGTCGCTGCTGAGTTTTGCGGTCGGTGGCGCATTCCTGAATCTGGTGAACTTCGATCTTCCTTACTACCTCGCCGCGATCGTTGCCATGTTATGGCGGGATTGCCGTCCTGTGCCGGCATCGACGCGGGTGCCGCCGCCCTTGCGGGCCAAGATGAGGTCGTCGGGCGAGGCTGCCATTCGATGAGCGCATTGCGCAGGGCATTGATGGTGGTATTTCAGTTTCCACCCTTTGCCGGAAGCAGCGCGGTCCAGAGAGCACTGCGTTTCGTTCAACACCTGCCTGATTTTGGCTGGCAGCCGCTGGTGCTGACGGCGGATCCGCGGGCCTATGAGCAGGTTTCGTCCGACCTGACGACCGAACTACCGCCAGATTTGCAAATAGCGCGACCTTTCGCGCTCGATGCGAAGCGGCACTTGTCCATTCGTGGCCGGCATCCCGGATTTCTTGCCCGGCCCGACCGCTGGCGCGTCTGGCAATGGACGGCCTGTCGCGCCGGACGTCGGCTGATTGCGCAACTGGCGCCAGACGTCATCTGGTCTACCTACCCGATCGTCTCGGCTCATGAGATCGCCTACAAGCTCGCCAGGAGTTCGGGACTGCCTTGGGTGGCGGACTTTCGCGATCCGATGGTCGAGGAGAATTTTCCGGAGTCGCCCTCTTTGCGGGCCGATCTGGCGCGTCGAGAGGCAGCCTACGCGCAACAAGCCAAGTGCTTCACTGTAACCACGCCGAGCATGCGGGACTGGTTTCTATCGCGCTATCCCTCATTGGGACCTTCAGGAGTTGAATTGATCGAAAACGGCTACGACGAGGCCAGCTTCGTCGGGCAGCCGAATTTTCAAGTGGCGCCGCGGCCTGGTGGGCTGACGTTGCTGCACAGCGGCGAGCTTTACCCTGAAATCCGGGATCCCGGTCGACTGTTCGCGGCGCTGAAGCGCCTGCAGGATCGAGGGGTCATGAGCGCCAGCCAGGTCCGCTTCAGGTTTCGCGGGGCAGGCGATGACGCGATCGTCCTTCGCGGCGCGCGAGCATACCAGTTGGAAAACGCCGTCGAAGTGGCGCCAAGAATTCCCTACAAAAGTGCGATCGAGGAAATGAGTACCGCCGACGGTCTCGTGATCTTGCAAGGCGCAGATTGCAACCGGCAAATTCCAGCCAAGGTTTACGAGTACATGAGAACCGGCAGGCCTATTCTGGGCATCACGGATCCGCAGGGCGACACTGGCCGGACGCTCCTGGCAGCGGGTTGCGATTGCGTGGCCGCGCTGGAAGATCAAGCCGCCATCGAGGTGGCGCTGGAGCGATTCTTGAACAATCTGCATCAAGGCGTGATCTCGGGGGCGTCCATGGCAAGTATTGCCGCAGCCTCGCGAACGAGTCGAACGCGCGAATTGGCGGCGCTGTTCGACCGCATTGCCAGCGGCGGCAGATGAAGCCAAACCTGTGGCGAACCGTTTTTTTCCAGTCGGCCAGGCTGACGGGACTGTTTGCGCTTTGCCGTTGGCTGTACAGGGATCGGCAGTTGATCCTCTGTTATCACGCCTTTTCGTTCGACGACGAGCATCGCTTTCGGCCGCAACAGTTCGTTCGTCCGAAACTGTTTGCGGATCGCCTTGCCCGATTGTCCCGGCTGGGATATCGGGCGATTCCCCTTGCTGATGCCTTGCGCCGAAGCCAAAACGGAGAAAGCCGGCTGAAGGATTTCGTGATCACGATCGACGATGGTTTCTCGAGCGTCCATCGTTTCGCCCTGCCAGCGTTGCGGCATCATGATTGGCCGGCAACGCTGTATCTCACCACGTACTACGTGAAATTCCCCCAGCCGGTGTTTGGGTTGGCGCTGCAGTATCTCCTCTGGAAATCGGGTCTCGAATCCATCGACTTGGACTTGACGGCTTGGGGTTGGACCACCCGTCGCCGCCTGTCCCTGCGCGGCAGGAATGCATCCCAGACCATCGATGATTTTGTGGTGGAAGCCGAGGCGCGCCTGGACGAAGCCAAGCGCGAAGACTTTCTCTCATTTGTGGCAACCACCATCGGCCTGACGCCCGATGACTGGTCCGTCGACCATCGGTTTTGCCTGATTACCCCGCCTGCGGCGCAAGCGCTCAGGGCGGGCGGCGTCGACTTGCAGTTGCATACTCATCGCCATCGCTTTCCTGCTGCGGCCGAGTTGATTCAGCGGGAGATTGAAGACAATCGCGCGGTCTTGAGCGACTTGGGCGTCACGGCGGCCGCGCACTTCTGTTACCCCAGCGGTGAATGGCGCCCCGGTGCATTCCCGACGCTGACGGCCTGCGGCGTCGAGTCCGCGACGACGTGCTTGCCCGGACTGAATGGTCGCGACACGCATCCACTGGCGCTGCAGCGCTTCCTCGATGCCGATGACATCGCCGCAGTGGAGTTCGAAGCGGAGATCAGCGGTTTCAAGCAACTGCTGAGAGACTGGCGGGCGCGGCTGCGACCAGCGCTCAGGAGCCCCCATGCTGCCTAGGCGCGAGGAAGCGCACGGTGTGCGGGCACCTTGGTTGAAAGCCGCGGTTGCAGGCCTTTCGGCGCTTGGCTGCCGAGGCGAACGCCGGCTTTCCATTCTGATATTTCATCGTGTGACGGACGAAGTCGATCCGCTGTTTCCCGAGGAGATGCATGGCGAACGGTTCGCTTCCCTAATGGAAACCATGGCAAGCAACTTCAATGTGCTTGGCCTTCGGGAAGCGATCGATCGAACCGCGCGACATGAGCTTCCGCCTCGCGCGGTCTGCATTACCTTCGATGATGGCTATGCCGACAATCTCGACGTTGCGGCGCCCATTCTGAAGCGCTGGGGATTGCCGGCGACGGTTTTTGTCGCCAGCGGTTTTCTTGATGGCGGTTTGATGTGGAACGATGAGGCGATCGAATGTCTCCGCAACTGCGCGTGGCCTCAGCTTGATCTTGCCTGGCTGGGTTTGGGGTCGCTGCCACTGGATTCCACGCTGTCCCGACGCCAGGCGATCGAACGCGTGCTGGGGGTGCTGAAGTATCGCGCGCCGGTCGATAGACGTCAGGCGCTGGATCGCCTGGTTGCAGAGTCAGGCGTCGCACCACGCCGGGATTTGATGCTGACGAGCGCGCAGCTCCGGCTGTTGCCGGAACTGGGCGTTGAAATCGGTGGCCACACGCGCGATCATCCGATACTCGCGGTACTTCCCGAAGATGAAGCCCGTCGCCAGATCGGTGAAGACCGGGAGCATTTGCAATCCTTGCTGGGCGAAGCTCCCCGCTATTTTGCCTACCCGAACGGCGGCCCGGGAACCGACTACCTCGCGGTACACGTCGATATGGTGAAGAAGGCTGGTTATGCTGGCGCGGTTTCAACCGCATGGGGTAGTTTTTCCTCCCGAGGCAATCCGTACCAGATCCCTCGCTTTACGCCCTGGGATCGCGGACCGGTCGCCTTTGCCCTGAGGCTGGCCCACAACGCGTGGCGTCGTGGCGAGCGGGTGTGTGATGGCTAGGATTCGACGCAAGGCGGCGAACGGATTGCGCATGTTGCGGGCCATTGCCACCAACCAAGTGGCGGGCCTCTGGCCAAGGATGTATATGCGTTTGGCCGGCCAGACCGGGAGGGGCGGTGGACAGGCGAGTGCGGCCGAGACGGCAGAGTATTTCCTGCATTGTTATCGGGAACTGGACTCCCGGCTGCCGAAAGTCGATGAGTCCACCGGGCATCCGGTAAGCGGTCAAGACGTGCTGGAGTACGGCCCGGGCAGCATTCCGGGGCTTGCCATGCTGATGCTTGCCCACGGCGCGCGCAGCGTGACTTGTGTAGACCGCTTTCCGCTACTCCAGGACAACATGGCAAGCCTGGACACGTTGACGGCGTTGGCGGATCGTCTCGACCAGCAGGCAAGCCAACGTCTGCGCGAACTCACCGCCCGCCTGGATGGCAATGGCATTCCCGGATGTTTGACGGTCGTGCTCCACGCGCGAGGACTTTCTTGTCTGAATGCGAGCTGCGATCTGGTCGTTTCGCGGGCGGTGCTCGAGGAAACGAACGACCTGCCGGCAACCTTCAGGGACATGGCCGCAGCCCTTCGTCCTGGCGGGATTGCGGTGCATCAGGTAGATCTGGGAGGTTATGGGCTCTGTCGGGACCACCCTCTGGATTTTCTCGTGCCTTCACCTTTTCTGTGGCAACTCATGTTCAGCAACAAGTGCGTACCCAACCGACTGCGACTCGGTAAATATCTCGAGTACGCCGAGCAGTCCGGCTTGCGCGTTCTGCGGGTCGAACGCGACCGGGTGCTGCCGCTG